>Ga0187779_10000949_pt1 | contig 18662 bp, 18 predicted proteins | sample 1015_Q2_SP10_10__FD_132435 | JGI IMG/M metagenome (GOLD analysis project Ga0187779, IMG submission 132435) | Tropical peat soil microbial communities from peatlands in Department of Meta, Colombia - 1015_Q2_SP10_10_MG | ecosystem: Environmental > Terrestrial > Soil > Wetlands > Peat | place... | reverse complement strand
GCTGGGGAACTAGGATTCGAACCTAGATAGCCAGATCCAGAGTCTGGCGTCCTGCCGTTAGACGATTCCCCAAGACCGCTACTTCTTCTTCGGCGGCGGAGGCGCGGGCTTCTTCGCCGGCTTGACCGCCGTGTCCGGCGGAACGACGTACACCCGTACCTCGTCGTTCGCCTCGTAGATGTTCAGCCCCGTCCAGCCACCCTTCCCGTCCGGGTTGGCGAGGTGAATCGCCTTCACCCCCGGCTGGTTGACGATAACCCGGCGGGGATACTGCGCCGACGGGTACGCCGTCTTGAAGTACTTCAACGTCAGCTCCCAGTCCTGGGGCACACGGTACCGGCGCTCGCCCACCTTGGTCGTCCGGTCGGGGAACTGCACGCCGTCCAGCACATCCGCCCGCGCCATTCCCGGGGCCACGACCCCGAGCACGGCCACGCCCGCCCACCAGCGGGCGGGCTTATAGGAACGCCGATCCGAGGTGTCAAGGCAGCGCCCCATGGGCGGGAGTCTCTCACGCGGCGAGCGCCAGATCGATGCGCTCGAGCGTCTCCACCTTTCCCAGGAGCGCCAGCGTCTCGCCGATGGGCGGGCTCACCGGCATCCCCATCGCCGCCACCCGGACCGGCTGCGCCACCTTGCCCATGGCCAGGCCGGCGCTGGCCGCGACGCCCTGGATGGCGGAGTCGATGCCGCTCACCGTCCACGGGTCCACCGCGTGGAGCGCCTCCCGGGCCAGTCCGAGCGCTCGCTTCCCGGCGTGGTCGAGGTGCTTGGCCGCCGCCTTGGGATCCACCGGGACCCGGACGAAGAACGGCCTGGCCAGGTCGGCCATCTCCACCAGGGTCTTCGACCGCTCGCGGAGCGCCTCCACCACCCGGCCGAGCCGGGGGTCACCCGAGCCGTCCGCGCCGCGCTCGGCCAGGAAGGGGAGGAGCCGCGCGCCCACCTCCGAAGGGGGCAAGGTCTTGAGGTAATGCTGGTTGAGCCAGAGGAGCTTCTCCGGATTCCAGACCCCGGAGGTGGTCCCCACGTGGTCGAATCCGAACCACTCCACCATCTGGACCCGGGAGATGACCTCGTCGTTGCCGTGGCTCCAGCCGAGCCGGACGATGAAGTTGAGCAGTGCCTCGGGGAGAATGCCGTTCCTCCGGTGCAGCATGACGTCCGCCTCGGGGTGCCGGCGCTTGCTCAGCTTCTCCCGGTCCGGCCCGAGGATGAGGGGCAGGTGGGCGAAACCCGGTGGGGTCTTCCCCAGCGCGCGGTAGAGCATGAGCTGGGGGAAGGTGGAGTTGATGTGTTCCTGGCCCCGGAGCACCAGGGTGATGTTCATCGCCAGGTCGTCCACCACGCAGCCGAAGTTGTAGAGGGGGATGCCGTCGGCGCGGAGCATGACGAAGTCGTCGAGTTCCGAGGTCTGCTTGGAGATCTTGCCGATCACCTCGTCGGTGAAGGTCAGGGTCTCGTCGCCCTCGGGCATCCGGAAGCGGATGACCGCCGTCCGTCCGGGCGGGACGTCGGAGCGGTTCCGGCAGGTGCCCTCGTACTTGTACGGCCGCTTCTGCTTCTCGAAGACGGCGCGCCGCTCCTCGAGCTCCTCCTTGGTGCAGTAGCAGCGGTAGGCCTGGCCGGCGGCGATGAGCGCCTCCGCCTCCCGGCGGTAGAGGTCGAGCCGCTCGGTCTGGAAGTAGGGACCCACGGGTCCGCCCACTCCCGGACCCTCGTCCCACGCCAGACCCAGCCAGCGCAGCCCGTCGATGATGGCCTCCACCGACTCCAGGGTGGAGCGCTCCCGGTCGGTGTCCTCGAGGCGCAGGATGAAGGTGCCCCGGTGTCGGCGGGCGTGGAGCCAGTTGAAGAGCGCCGTCCGGGCCCCGCCGATGTGCAGGTACCCGGTCGGGGAAGGGGCGAAGCGCACGCGCGGAGGGGTGGGCATGGGGAGGCCCCGGATAACAAGGTGCCCCGGAAAGGGTCAACGCAAGGTGCAGCGACGCTGGAACGCCCCGGGGCCCGGCCCTGCCCGAGGGACGGCCGTTCCCTGGTGGACCGGCGCGGCGCCGGAGCCGGCGACCCGCTACCATCGCCGGCGCCCGTGTCCATCGCCTTCTTCGACTTCGACGAGACGCTGATCGTCGGCAACTCCGGCCGCCTCTGGGTGCGCCGCGAGCTGCGCAGCGGGCACATCACCCGGGCGCAGGCGCTCCGTGCCGCGGCCTGGATGGTGCGGTACCGGATGGGATTCGCCACCATGGAGGATGCCCTGCGCACCGCCATCCGCAGCCTGCGCGGAACGCCGGAGGAGACCATCCGCCGGCGGACGCGGGAGTTCTACGAGGAAGAGGTCAGGCCGCTCTACCGGGGCGGTGCCCGCCGCGCGGTGGCGCTGCACCGCGGCCGGGGCGAGGCGTGCGTGCTGCTCACCGCCAGCTCGCTCTACCTGTCCGAGCTGGTGCGCGCCGACCTGGGCCTGGACGACGTGCTCTGCACGCGCTTCCAGGTACAGCAAGGCGTCCACACCGGGGAGCCCGAGGGCTGGCTCTGCTTCGGCGCCGGCAAGCTCCGCTACGCCGAGGAGTACGCCGCCGGCCGCGGCGTGGAGCTGGACGCGTGCACCTTCTACACCGACAGCTACTCGGACCTGCCGGTGCTCGAGCGGGTGGGCTGCCCGGTGGTGGTCAATCCCGACCGACGGCTGCGCCGCGTGGCTCGCCGGCGGGGCTGGCAGGCGGTGGAGTGGGGTGGTCCGGCGGCACCCGGGGCGGCGGCCGGGCACGCGCTGGGCTAAGTTCGCCGCCCAGGTCCTTCGTGGTCGTCCCCGTCGCTCCCACCTTTCTCCTCCTCGCCGCCGTCGCCGCCGCTCCGGCGGCCCCCGACGCGCGGCTCGCTCTCCTCGATGCCATGGCCGGCGAGCTGGAGCGCAACCACGCGCGCCTCAAGCTCGGGGAGAACCCGGCGCCCTACTTCCTCAGCTACTCGGTGAAGGACCTGGAGCAACTCTCGGTGGCCGGCCGCTACGGCGCGCTCTTCGACGACCAGACCCAGCGCGACCGCCGGGTCTACGTCGACGTGCGGGTAGGGAGCCACGACTTCGACAGCAGCGTGAGCGAGGAGATGGACTTCAACTTCTCCCTCAAGGGCACGAGCTACACGGCGCGCAAGGAGGCGCCGCTCGACGACGACCCGGCCGCGCTCCGGGCGGCGCTGTGGATCATCACCGACGAGCGCTACAAGGCCGGCCTCTTCAACTATCTCAAGAAGAAGGGCGAGAGCGTCTACGTGGTGGACGACCCGAAGCGTCCGGGCGCATTCTCACGCGAGCGCCCGAGCATTTACGTCCAGCCCCCCCGGGAATTCCCCTTCGACCACGAACGCTGGGTGCGCACCGTGCGCGCGGTGTCGGCGCGCTTCAATGCCGACCCGCGCATCTTCGACGCCGACGTCCGGGTGACCGCCGACCGGCAGATCCGCTACTTCGTTTCCTCCGAGGGGAGCCGGATCATCACCGAGGAGACCCTCTACGGCGTCCATGTCTTCGCCCTCACCCGCGCCGATGATGGACAGCTCCTCGACGACAGCCGGGACTACTACGCCTTCCGCGAGGCGGACCTCCCCTCCGACGGGGCGCTGCTCCGGGATGCCTCCACGGTCATCGCCGAGCTGGCGCAGCTGCGGGCCGCGCCGGCCATCGACCCCTACACCGGCCCGGCCCTCCTCGAGCCCAACGCCGCCGGGGTGCTCTTCCACGAGGCGGTGGGACACCGGCTGGAGGGAGATCGACAGGACAACGACGCCGAGGGGAAGACCTTCCGCGGCCAGGTGGGCCACCCGGTGCTCCCCGGGTTCCTCACCGTGGTGGACGATCCGACCCGCGGCGAGCTGGGCGGCCAATCCCTCAACGGGTTCTACCGCTTCGACGACGAGGGGGTGCCCGCCCAGGCGGTGACTCTGGTCGACCGGGGCGTCCTCAAGGGGTTCCTCGTCTCCCGGCACCCGGTGGAGGGCTTCCCCCAGTCCAACGGCCATGGCCGGGCCCAGCTCAACCGCCGCCCGGTGGCGCGCATGTCCAACCTCATCGTCGCCTCCACCCGCCAGGTCAGCGACGCCGAGTTGAAGCGGATGCTCATCGCCGAGGCGAAGAGGCAGGGGAAGCCCTACGCGCTCATCATCCGGGACATCACCGGGGGGAACACCAACACCTCGAGCTTCGGCTACCAGGCCTTCAAGGGCGTGCCCCGCCGCGTCTTCCGGGTCGACGTCCGCGACGGCACGGAGACGCTCGTCCGCGGCGTGGAGATCGTCGGAACGCCGCTCAGCGCGATGAACAAGATCCTCGCCACCGGGCAGACGCCGGGGGTGTTCAACGGCTTCTGCGGCGCGGAGAGCGGCAGCGTCCCGGTGTCCACCGTCGCCCCGGCCACCTTGCTCCAGGAGATCGAGCTGCAGCGCGTCGTGGAGGGCAAGGACCGCCCCCCGCTCCTCGACAATCCGGCGGCGGTGGCGCCGCGAATCTCCCGCTGAGGGGACCGGACGTGGCATCCTCGCCGGCCAGGGTCGTGGGAGGGGGTCTCCATGCCTGAACGGGCGATGAACGAGAAGAGCGTGCTCGACGTGCTCAACCGCATCCTCGAGCTCGAGCTGGCCGGGGTGGTGCGGTACGCGCACTATGCGCTGATGGTCTTCGGCCATGCGCGCATCCCCATCGTGGCCTGGATGCGTCAGCAGGCGGACGAGGGTCTGACCCACGCGCTCCAGGCCGGGGAGCACATCACCGCCATGGGCGGGCACCCGTCGCTGAAGATCGGGCGGCTGCTCGAGACGCACCGGCACGACATCGACCAGATCCTCCGCGAAGCGATGGAGCACGAGCAGGAGGGCGTCGATGCCTACCGGAAGCTGCTCGAACTGGTGCGCGACCGGGACGTGATGCTCGAGGAATACGCGCGCAAGATGGTGCACGACGAGGAAGTTCACATCGCCAACATCGAGAAGATGCTCCGCCACCCGGGCAAGCTCGAGCCGGCGCGGTAACCCGGAGCCGGAGGGGAGGGACGATGGAGTCGCTGCCGACCGTCAAGCCGGTCCTTGCCCCCTTCCGGTGGCTCCTCGTCCTCGCCGCGCTCCTGGCCTTCATCGCCGGGGTCCAGCTCTTCATCCTCGGCCAGCACACCGACCGGTACTTCGCCTGGACCATCGCCGACCCGCTCATGGCGGCCGTCCTGGGAGCGGCCTACTGGGGCGGAGGGACGCTGCCTGCCCTGCTCTCCGCCCGGGAGCGGGCCTGGGCCAGGGTCCGGGTGTTCGCCACCGCGGCCACGGTGTTCAGCGCGGTGATGCTCGCCGCGACGCTCCTCCACCTGGATCGCTTCCATCTCCACGGGGTCGGCTCGGCGCGGGTCGCCGCCTGGGCGTGGATGGCCGTCTACGCCGCCGTTCCCCCGCTCCTCCTCGGGCTGGTGGCCCTCCAGATGCTTGCCGCGGGCGGGGATCCGCCCCGCCGCGCCCCGCTGTCGCCGCTGGCCCGGCGAGTGCTGTCGGTGCAGGTGCTGGCGCTCCTCGGGGGCGGGGCGCTGTGCTTCATCTCGCCCGGCCTGGTCGCCTCGCTCTGGCCCTGGAAGCTGACCCCGCTCACCGGCCAGGTGGTGGGCTCGGGCCTCCTGGCGCTCGGCGCAGGCGGATTGAACGCCCTGGGGGAGGCGGACTGGGAGCGCCTGCGCATCGCGAGCATCGGCTATGCCGCCCTGGGCATCCTCGTTTCGGTGGCCGTGGCGCGATTCCCGGGCTCCGTCGACTGGCACCGCTGGACGGCGTGGGCCTTCCTGGCCTTCCTCGCCGTGGTGGTGGGCAGCGGGGTCCGGGGCGCAGCCGGGAGCCGCGCCACCCGTGCCTCCTAGACGGTGAGGTCGACGGGCGTCATCGGGTCTCCGGCGGCCGGTTGTGCCCGGCGGCCTCGTCGAGGAGAAGCCTCCCCACCTCGGCCACCGTCTCCGGGCGCGCGCTCCCCGCCAGGGGCGGGAAGGCGAGGAGGGGCACGCGGGCCCGGGTGTGGTTCCGGCTCCGGAGGTCCTCCACGTTTCCGTGGTCGCTGGTGAGAAGCACCCGCACATCCGGCGGACGCCGGGCGAGGACGGCGCGGGCAAAGGCGTCGAAGGTGGCCAGAGCCTCGGTGGCCGCGGCCGCATCCCGCGCGTGCCCCGCCTCGTCGGCGGCGAAGTGCTCGAAGAGGGTGAAGTCCATTCGGTGGGCGATGCGCCAGAAGACCGCCGCCGCCTCGGCGGGGCTCCGATGGGGGAGGCCGAGGCCACGGTCCCGTCCCCGCCGCCCGGTGACGTCGTGGGCCAGCCCTTCCCCGGCGCGCAGGTCCTCGAGCGTCCGCAGGGGCACGCCCGCGGCAGCGAAGGCGGCCGTGGTGGCCGAGGGGCGAAGCCGCCGCCGCGCGCGGGGTGGGATGTCGAATTCGGCACCCGCCGCGGGCCGGTGGGGAAGGCTGAGCGCCTCGAGGTAGGCCACCGGGTAGGCGTTGGCAAAGGCCGCCCGCCCTCCGCCGACGACCAGGCGCTTCACCACGGAGTGCTCACTGAGCAACGCGCGCAAGGGGGCGTCGGGGTAGCCGAGCACGTGGCGGCCGACGAGCCTCGGCGCGGGCAGGCCGGTGAGCAGCGCGGTCTGGTTGGAAGCGGACTGCGGCCGGCCGGCCATCCCGAAGGTGGCGTCGACCGAGGTCAGCTCCCCGCCGGGGAGCGCCGTCCCGGGTCCGTCCTCGAACTGGGAGAGGAGAAAATCCCCCCGGGCGAGCGGGTTGTAGTCCGGGTCACGTGCTCCGACGCCCACTCCATCGATGAACAGCAGCGCGACGCGCACGAGGAGCGGGGGCCGCCCGGCTACGCCGCCTTGACCACCTTGCCGGCCTTGATGCACCGGGTGCAGGCGAGCACCCGCTGGGTCCGACCGTTGACGGTGGCGCGGAGCTTCTGGAGGTTGGGCAGGGAGCGGGTCTTGGTCTTGTTGTTGGCGTGGCTCACGTTGTGCCCGACGAGCGGGCGCTTGCCACAGATGTCGCACTTCCAGGCCATGACTTCCTCGGGAGAGGCAGAAGAAGGGGGCCTGCGCATAGCCGAAATCCGGCGAGGGCGCCAGGGCCCTACCGGCCGACCACCTTCCGGCTCTGGGAGGCCCGCTGGACCCGGGCCACCGCGCCGAGCGCCGCGAGGAGCTCGCCCTCCAGCCCGAGCCCGGGGCAGACCTCGCGCCCGGCGCGGAGCAGCGTGGGCCAGGGGGTGTCCTGGGGCATGCCCAGCGCATCCCAGCCGGCGCGGGCGGGGCGCGGAAGAAGGGGATGGAGCAGGTGGCCGGGCCGCGGGGTCGGGGCGTCGAGCTGGGGAAGCGAGCGGGCCACCACCTTCGCCCGGGCGAAGGGGAGAAGCCGCTCCATCGCCCGCTCCAGCTCCTCCGCCGGGCCCCGAATGCGTCCCGGCTCGACGTCCGGCGGGGCGACGGCGGCCGCGGTGACCAGCCGCAGGGATGGCTCGTCGGCGCGCGCCTCCGCACGCCGGGCGGGGCCGACCTGGAGGAGGATGGGCGCCGGCCCCTCTCCGTCATCGGCCAGCACCAGCTCCCCGAGGCCCCGCGGGAGCACCGGCTCCGGCAGCACCCAGTGGACGGCCAGGATCGCCCGCGCCGGCGGGGGCGTGGCCAGCCCTTCGCCCTTGCCCGTCCGAAGCGAGGGGGGCAGGAGTGCGAGCAGCTCGGCGCCGTCCAGGGCGGAGAGGAGAAAGGGGGCGCGGTGGGAGGCCTCGGAGCCGCGGATGTCGAGGCCGACCGGCCGGCCGTGCTCGATGGCGAGCACGGTGGGGGACTGGCGGGGGCTCGCCTCCGGGGTGAGCAGCGTCCCGCCGAGCTCGGCGAAACGATGGGCGAGGACGTCGCCCAGCCCTCCGAGTCCGCCGGGGAAGCGCTGCGGCCCGGCGAGGAGCTGCCCGAGCGTCCGGCGTACCGCCAGCGGCCCGGCCCCGTCCTGGTAGACGAGGAAGGGGACGGCCCGGGCGAGGAGGTGCTCGGCGGGCTCGGTGTCGGAGAGGGGCGAGGGGCTGCCCAGCGCCGGGTTGGAGCGCACCGCCCGTCGCGTCCGCCAGCGAGCCAGGACGCCGGCGGCCGGGAGTGCCTCGGGCGACCGGAGGAATGCATCGGTGGGCGCGTGGGCGGAGATGAGCTCCTTGACCGTCCGGGCGACACGCGCGCCGTGCCGTCCGAACTCGCGGGTGCACTCCGCCAGGCGGCGGGCGTCGTCGAGCGGCAGGTCGAGCCGGTGACGGGGAAGGACGAGCTGGAGCGCCGGCACGAGCGGACGGAGCGCCCGAGACACCTGGGTGGTGAGCCCGAGCTCGGTGAGGCAGTCCTCGAGCAGGGGCAGGGCGCGGAGCGGAGGGAGGGGCAGGACGTCGCGCGGCCAGAGAAAGCCCTGGCTGGTGTAGCCGCCCCGGGGGCCATCGAGCTCCGCCCAGAGCGTACGGAAGCCCCGCCGGGCGAGGAGCGCGGCCGCAACGGCGGCGCCGAGCGAGCCCCCGAGCACGATGGCGTCGTAGACCCGGGCGCTGGGCGCGGCGACGAGGCGGGGCTTCTCGGTCCTCTCGGCCATCGCGCCAGGCAGGGGCGTCAGCCCGCCCCGGGATTGCGGAGCGCGTCGTCCGCCTCGCGGGGCGGAGCGCCCCCGAGGATGCGCCGGCCCTCGCGGCGCAGGCGGCCCTCGGCCAGGAGGCGGACGGCGAGCGGGTAGAGCCGGTGCTCCTCGTGCTGGATGCGGGCAGCCAGGCTCTCCTCGGTGTCGGCATCGAGGACCGGGACCGCTGACTGGGCCACGATCGGCCCGGTGTCGGTGCCCTCGTCCACCAGGTGCACCGTGCAGCCGGTGAGCTTCACGCCATGGGCGAGGGCCTGCCGGACGCCGTGCAGCCCGGGGAAGCTGGGCAGGAGCGCGGGGTGGATGTTGAGCACTCCGGCGGGGAAGGCGCGGAGGAAGTCCGGGCCCACGAGTCGCATGAAGCCCGCCAGGCAGACGATGTCCGGCCGGTGGGGGGCGAGCGCCCGGAGGAGGGCGGCGTCATAGGCGGCCCGGCCCGGAACGTCCTGGTGCGGGACGACCACGGTGGGCACCCCCGCGGCGCGCGCCCGCTCCAGGGCCCGGACGCCGGGTACGTTGGAGAGCACCACGCCCACCCGGGCCGGGAAGTCCCTTTCGGCGCTGGCGTCGAGGAGCGCCTGGAGATTGGTCCCGCTGCCGGAGACGAGCACCGCCAGGGTGCGGCGCGCGGTGGTCACCGGACGAGCGCGGTCGGCTCTGCCGATCCGGCCTCCACCCGTCCCACCTCCCAGGCCGGGACGCTGCGCCCGCGGAGGAGCGCCAGCGCCGGCGGGACGGATCCCTCGGGGATGACGCAGACCATCCCCAGCCCCATGTTGAAGGTGCGGAACATCTCCCCCCGGTCGACGCCGCCGAGCCGGGCGATGAGGTCGAAGATGGGCGGACAGGGCCAGCGCGCGGCCTCGAGCACGCCGCGGGTGCCGGGGGGGAGGACGCGGGGGAGATTTCCCGGGATGCCCGACCCGGTGACGTGGGCCAGCCCGTGCAGGTCCACCGCCCCGGCCAGGGCGAGGACGTCCCGCACGTAGATGCGGGTCGGCTCGAGAAGCTCGTCGACCAGGGGCCGGGCGAGGCCGTCCGGGCGCGCGTCGAGGTCGAGTCGGCAGTCCTCGAGGAGAACCCGGCGCGCCAGCGAGTAGCCGTTGGAATGCAGGCCCGAGGAGCCGAGGCCGATCAGGGCATCGCCGGGCCGGACGCGCTCGGGGGTGAGCATGTGCTCGCGCTCCACCACACCGACGCAGAAGCCGGCCAGGTCGTACTCCCGGTGGCGGTAGAGCCCCGGGAGCTCGGCGGTCTCGCCACCGAGCAACGTGCAGCCCGCCTGGAGGCACCCCTCGGCGACACCGGCCACCACCTCGGCCGCCTGGTCCACCTCCAGGTGGGAGGTGGCGTAGTAGTCGAGGAAGAAGAGCGGCTCGGCGCCCGAGGTGAGCACGTCGTTGACGCTCATCGCCACCAGGTCGATGCCGATGGTCCGGTGCCGCCCGGCGGCGAAGGCCACCTTGAGCTTGGTGCCCACGCCGTCCGTGCCGGCGACGAGCACCGGCTCGCGCCACCGCCCCGGGGGAAGGGCAAACAGCCCGCCGAATCCGCCCACCCCGGAGAGCACCTCCGGCCGCATCGTCCGCGCGGCCAGGGGCCGGATGCGGTCGACGAGCGCATCGCCGGCGTCGATGTCCACACCTGCGTCCTTGTAGGTGGTACCCACGCCCGGCGCTCCTTGTACGCCATTCGGAGTCCGTCCGGGGGGCGGATTTGGGTTCACGCCGGGTCCCGGGTGGGGGGAGACTCGTGCTCCCGTGGGCATGGAGTGGCTTTCCCGATTCGTGGTCCGCCGGCGCTACGAGCTGGCCGCGCTGGCGGTGGCCGCCGCGGTGGCGCTCCTCCAACTCTGGTCGGATGGGGCCCCGGTGGTGGCCGCCTCCACCGGGAGGCTGCGGGCGCGCGAGCTCGTCCTCCGCGGCCTGGGCTCTCTCGAGGGAAAGGCCGGGGACCTCCAGTTCCTGATGCGGGGGCCGGCTCCCACCGTTCCCGATCTGCGCGTGGTGGCCATCGACGAAGCGAGCGTGCAGCGCTTCGGGCGCTGGCCCTGGCCGAGGGACCTCCAGGCCCGTGCCCTCGAGCGTCTCGACCGTCTCCGCCCCGCCGCGGTGGGGCTGGACATCACCTTCACCGACCAGGCCGAGCCGGGACCCTGGGCCAGCGTGCTCGACGAGCTGGACCGGGCGAGCGCCGGGCTGGCCGGCGAGCGCCGGGCGGCGCTGGCCCCGGGGCGGGCGGCGCTCGCCGCGCGTGCCGGCGAGGACCCGGATGCGGCGCTGGCCGCGGCCCTCGCCCCGGCGCGCCTCGTCCAAGGCGTGGCGGCCTACCGGCCCTCCGAGGCGGCCGATTTCGCCGGTCGGGCGGCCGGCGATGCAGCGACGCTCGCCCCCAAGGTCCTCACCGAGTTTCCGCTCGCCCGACAGGCCGCCCGCTACGAGGTCCCGGCGGGCATCTGGCTGGCGGATCGCTACCGCTCGGCCCAGGCACCGCTGGCCCGCTTCGTCCGCCCCGAGACGCGCCTCGGCCACTTCATGGTGAAGCTCGACCCGGACGGTGTGCTGCGGCGCACGCCGCTCTTCATCCAGCTCGACGTTCCGGCCGGCCTCCTCCCCAGCCTGGAGCTCCAGACCGCGGCCGTGTTCCTCGGCGCCGGGGTGGAGCCGGCCTGGGACCCGGAGCTGCAGCGGGTGGTGGGGGCCCGGCTCCGGAAGGGGCGCGAGGTGGTGCGCGAGGTTCCCAACGAGCTCCACGAGCCGTTCGCCCGCATTCCCTGGCCGGGCCCGGCCTCGGTGGTTCCCACCGTCTCCATGGCCGACGTGCTGGCCGGCGCTCCCGCGGCGGCGTCCGTGGCCGGCAAGGCGGTCCTCGTCGGGGTGACGCTGGTCGGCTCCTTCGACCAGGTGGTGACGCCGTTCCGGGAGGTGGAGCCGGGGGTCTACGCCCATGCCGCCATGCTCTCGGCCATCCTCTCCGGTCAGTACCTCCGAAGGGGCCCGTGGCTGGTGTGGCTGGAGGTGGGCGCTCTCCTCGCCGGCGCGCTGGCGCTCGCCCTGCTCATGCCCCGCGTCGGGGCCAGCTGGCGGGTGGGGGTCCCCTTCGCCCTGGTCGCCGGCTGGTGGGTGCTCGGTCAGCTCCTCCTCCGCGGCGGCATCCAGCTCGCCCTCGTCCTCCCCTCCGTCGGCTGGCTGGCGGTGGCCTCGGCCCTGACGCTGGTGGGGTGGCTGTCCACGGACCGCGAGAAGCGCCGGCTCCGCCGCACCTTCCGCTACTACCTGAGCGAGTCGGTGATGACCGAGATGCTGGAGCATCCCGAGCAGCTCAAGCTGGGCGGCGAGAAGCGTGAGCTGACCGTCCTCTTCAGCGACATCCGCGGCTTCACCGGCATCGCCGAGCGAACGCCGCCCGAGGCGCTGGTCCGCTTCGTCAACGGCTACCTGACGCCGATGACGAACATCGTCTTCGAGGAGGGCGGCACGCTGGACAAGTACATCGGCGACGCCCTGATGGCGTTCTGGGGCGCGCCGGTGGCGCAGCCGGACCACGCGCTCCGCGCCTGCCGGGCGGCGATGCGCTTCCTCGCCGAGCTGGAGCGGCTCCGGCCCCGCTGGCGCGCCGAGGGGGTGGGCGAGGTGGAGATCGGCGTGGGCGTGAACACCGGTCCGATGGTGGTGGGGAACATGGGCTCGGACGTGCGCTTCGACTACACGGTGATGGGCGACGCGGTGAATCTCGCCAGCCGACTGGAGGGAGCGAACAAGCTCTTCGGCACCCGCGTGCTGCTCTCGGAGGAGACCCACGCCCTGGTCCGCAGCGAGGTGTGCGCGCGGCGGCTGGGCGCCATCCGGGTGCGCGGCAAGCAGAGGCCGACCCGTGTCTACGAGCTCCGGCACCTGGGCCCGCCGGCGGCGGAGGAGGCCCAGGTGGTGGGCCGGTTCGAGTCCGGCGTGGATGCCTTCGGCGCGCGGGCCTTCGGCGACGCGCAGTCGGCGTTCGAGGAGGTGCTCCGGCACTGGCCCGCCGACGCCGCCGCCAGGCGCTACCTGGACGAGGTGGTCCTCCTCCGCCGCTCACCTCCTGGTCCGGAGTGGGATGCAGCATCCGCGGGGGTCGAAAAATGACCGCCCGTGCGCATCCCGAGCCCGATGCGGCCGGTTCATCCGGCGGCCTTCTCGTTGACCGGGCCGCAATCCGCCGAAATACTCGAGGCATCCTGACCCCGCCCGAGCCATGAGCGCCGAGGACGCCCTCTTCCAGCGCTTCGGGAAGGAATTCCCCAAGTCCACCGTCCTCTTTCGCGAGGGAGAGACGGGCAAGGAGATGTACGTCCTGCAGTCCGGCAAGGTGGTGATCACCAAGAAGGTGCGCGAGGTGGAGAAGACGCTGGCCGTGCTCGGCGCCGGAGAGTTCTTCGGCGAGATGGCGCTCATCTCCAACAAGCCGCGCAACGCGACGGCCACCGTCTCCGAGCAGGCCCGCCTGCTGGTCATCGACCCGAAGACCTTCGAGGGCATGATCCGCGGCAACTCGGAGATCGCGGTGCGGATGATCAAGAAGCTGGCCGAGCGCCTGGGTGAGGCCGACGCGCAGATCGAGACCCTCCTCCTGGCCGACCCCGGCTCCCGGGTGATCCAGCACCTGCTCTCCGCCTGCCAGACGCGAGGGCGGGCGGTGGAGGAGGGCGTGGAGATCGACCTGCACCTGCGCGAGCTGCCCCGGCTCACCGGGGTGGGCGAGGCCGGGGTCTCGGGCATGCTCGACCGGCTCGAGCGATTGGGGCTGGTCCAGCGCAGCGGCGACCGGCTCACGGTCAAGGACACCGCCCGCCTGGACGGGTACCTCCGCTACGTGGAGCTTCGCTGGAAGTTCGGAGATCCCTGACCGTGAGGCTCTCCGTCCTCGGCTGTCACGGGGGTGAGCTGCCGGACTGCCGGACCACCTGCTTCCTGGTCGACGGCGTGCTGGCGCTCGATGCCGGCGCGCTCTGCTCCAGCCTGGACCTGGCCGCCCTGGCCCGGGTCGATCAGGTCATCCTCACCCACAGCCACTTCGATCACGTCAAGGACCTCCCGCTCGTCGCCGACCTGATGGTGGGACGGCGTGAACGCCCGCTGACCGTATGGTGCAGCCGGGCCTGCGCCCGGACGCTGCAGAAGAACGTCTTCAACGACTCGCTCTGGCCGGATTTCACCCGCATCCCCTCGCCGAAGAACCCGGTGCTCGAGCTGCGCGCCTTCCGGGCCGGGGACACCTTCCAGGCCGGGGAATACCAGGTGACCAGCATCCCGGTGCGCCACCCGGTGGAGAGCTGCGGCTTCGTCGTCCGGCGTGGCGACCGTGCGCTCGGCATCAGCGGGGACACCGGTCCCACCGACCGCCTCTGGGAGGTGCTCAACGCCACGCCGGATCTCAAGGCGCTGCTGCTCGAGACCAGCTTCCCCAACCAGATGCAGGCCCTGGCCGATCTCTCCGGCCACCTCACCCCGCGCACGTTGCGCACCGAGCTGGCCAAGTTCCACCGCAACGGCTCGACGGTGCTCCTCTACCATCTCAAGCCGGCCTTCGTGGCCGAGCTGAAGCGCGAGGTGGCCGACCTGCCGGTGAGGGTGCTGGAGCTGGGAGATACCTTCGAGCTATAGCGGGCCGGCGCATGGCCGCCTGGTTCTCCAAGAAGCCTCGCATCGCGCCGGCCGGGTCCGGCGACGTGGAGCCGCTCCGCCAGCAGCCGTCCCGCATGCAGGGCCTGTGGGTGAAGTGTGAGGCCTGCGAGCAGATCATCTACCGGCAGGAGATCGAGCGGAACTGGAACGTCTGTCCCCTGTGCGGTCACCATCTGCCCTGGCCGGCGAGGGCGCGCCTCCAGGCCCTCCTCGATCCGGGCTCCTTCGAGGAGCTCGACCGCGAGCTCGAGCCAGAGGACCCGCTCGGCTTCTCCGACAGCAAGCGGTACCGGGAGCGGCTCCGGCAGACGCGCCGGGCGCTCGGCGAGGCCGACGCCTTCGTCTCCGGCCTGGGGAGGCTGGAGGGGCATCCGCTCTCGCTGGGCGCCTTCGTCTTCGAGTTCATGGGTGGATCGATGGGCTCGGTGGTGGGGGAGAAGGTGACCCGCATCTTCGAGCGGGCCGCCGAGCGACGCTGCGCGGCCCTGGTGTTCAGCGCCTCGGGCGGGGCGCGGATGCAGGAGGGCATCTTCTCGCTGATGCAGATGGCGAAGACCTCCGCCGCCATCGCTCGCTTCCGCGAGGTGAAGAAGCCCTTCATCTCGGTGATGCTCCACCCCACCACCGGGGGGGTGGCGGCCAGCTTCGCCTGGCTGGGGGACGTGGTGCTGGCCGAGCCCCGGGCGCTCATCGGCTTCGCCGGCCCCCGGGTCATCGAGCAGACCATCCGGCAGAAGCTCCCGGAGGGATTCCAGCGCAGCGAGTTCCTCCTCGAGCACGGAATGGTCGACGCCATCGTGCCCCGCCGGGAGCTGCGCACCCGCCTCGGCGCCCTCCTCTCGCTGATGGACTGAACTCGGGCCCCGCCAGCGGAGACACGTTGCTTCCGTCGACCAAAGCGGAGGCCCTGGCCTTCCTGCACGGCCGGTCCCCGTCCACGATGGTGTTCGGGCTGGAGCGCGTGCAGCGCGCCCTCGACGAGCTCGGTCACCCCGAGCTCCGGTTCCCGGCCGTGCACGTGGCCGGGACGAACGGGAAGGGAAGCACCTGCGCCATGGTCGATGCGGTGCTCCGCGCGGCCGGCTTCCGGGTCGGCCTGTACACCTCACCCCACCTGGTCCGGTTCAACGAGCGGATCCGCATCGGGGGCCAGGACATCGACGACGACCGTCTGGGCGGGCTCCTGCTCGAGCTGCTCCGGCGGTCCCCGGCCGCCACCGAGCTGACCTACTTCGAGCTGGCCACGGCGGCCGCCTTCCTCCACTTCGCCGAGGAGCGGGTGGACTGGGCGGTGCTCGAGACCGGCCTCGGCGGCCGGCTCGATGCCACCGCCACCTGTCGGCCGCGGGTCACCGGCATCACCGCCCTGGGCCTCGACCACACCGAGCTCCTCGGCCACTCGCTGGCCAGCATTGCCCGGGAAAAGGCGGGCATCCTTCGCCCGGGGGTCCCGGCCGTGGTCGCCGAGCAGCCGCCGGAGGCGATGGAGGTGCTGGTGGTGGAGGCAGCCCGGGTGGGGGCGCCGCTCCTCCGCCAGGGCGTCGACTTCTCGCTCTCACCCCTCGGCCGGAGGCTGGTCTACCGGCAGGGAACGCGGCGGCTCGAAGGCCTGACCCTCGGACTCCACGGGGACCACCAGCGGGGGAACGCGGCGGTCGCCCTGGCCATGCTGGAAGCGCTGCGCGCCCGAGGGGAGGCCATCCCCGAGGGATCTCTCCTCGCTGGACTGCGCGACGTTCGATGGCCGGGCAGGCTGGAGGAGGTCCCGGGGCGGCCGCTGCTCCTTCTCGACGGCGCGCACAATCCGGCCGGCGTGGAGGCGCTCCGGGCTGCGCTCGACGGAGCGTACGCCGGGCGCCGCATGCATCTGGTCTTCGGCGTGGTGCGGGAGAAGGAGATCGGGCCGATGCTCGCCCGGCTCCTCCCGCGCATGGCCTCGGCCACGTTCACCACGCTGGACACGCCGCGGGCCCTGGCTCCGGAGGCATACCTGGAATCCGCGCGGAGCCTCCTCGTCGACGTGGCCATCGCTGCGTCACCGGGCGAGGCGCTGGCGCGAGCCCGCGCCCGCGCTGGGCCGGAGGACGTGGTGCTGGTGGCCGGTTCGCTCTACCTCGTCGGTGAGGTCAAGGCACACCTCGCCTCGGGCGAAGCCCCCGGAAGGACGAACGGTTGAGCACGCGCTCCACTCCCCGCTTGGCCGGCGCGCTCGAGGCTCCTAGAGTCCGGCCGACGACGATGCGCCTCCCGAATGCCCGGGTGACCCCTTCGCATCCCCCCTCGGTCGACGAGGTGGCGTTCCGCGAGCTGTACCGGAAGTCCGACTACGAGGTCCGGACCGAGGACGGTTGGACACTGGTGGTGACGCACTATCAGCCGGTGCCGCAGGGGTTCCCCCAGCCCCTGTTCGGCGAGCCTCTGCTCCTGGTGCACGGCTTCTCCCAGAACCGGCACGCCTGGACGAGCGGCGAGTTCGTGAAGAACCTGCTCTTCTTCGGCGCGGACATCCACATCCTGGAGCTGCGCGGGCACGGCAAGAGCAGCATCGAGCTCCAGCGGAGCCGGGCCGGATCCGAGGGCCGCCTGCCAGCGGATCTCGACTACGGCTGGGACATCGACAGCTATTTCCTCCACGACGTGCCGGCGGCGATCGCCGCGGTGAAAGCCGCCACCGGGCGCCAGCGCCTCTTCTACGTCGGGCACTCGATGGGGGGCATCCTCGGCTACGGGCATGCCGGCCGCCACGACGACTTCGAGGGGCTGGTCACCATCGGTGCGCCCGCCGACCTCGGCCGGGGATTTCTTCTCCTCCGGGCGCTGGCGGTCACCGGCCCGCTCTTCGGGCCAGTGGTCGATCTGGCCTTCGGGGCGGTGAACGCCGAGCGGCGGATGGCGCATACCCTGCGGCGCCTGACCGGTCAGGTGCTGGCCACCGCCCGCCTCCCGGTGGCCGAGCGCCTCCGGGCCGGCTCCGCGCCGGACCCGGTGCAGTTCACCTACGTCCCGATGGACGCCTGGCTCAAGGCGCTGGAGCGCCTCATCGCGCGCGCCGAGGTGCACCCTCTCTACGACGCGCTGGCCCGACGGGTGAACTGGCTCTCCAACCCCTCGCGGGCGAGCGGAGCCGACCTTCGCTGGCTCCTGCGCGAGGGTGGCGAGCGCGAGCCGCGCAAGGTCATCGAGCAGTTCGCCCGGTGGATCCGCGGCCGGGAGCTCAAGTGCTACCGGACCGGCTACGACTTCAAGGAGGGGTTCGCCAACATCGCCATCCCGATGGCCATCATCTTCGGGGACATGGACCCGCTGGCCACGGTCGACTCGACCCGCTCCGTCTACCGGGCGGCGAAGAGCGAGTACCTGCTCTGGCGCCCGGTGAAGGGGAACAGCCACATCGAGCTCACCATGGGCCACGACATCCGGCAGATCTGCTACGACATCAAGAACCTGGTGGAGTACGCCGTCACACATCGGAGCAAGTCGCCCACGCTCCCCCGTCTTTCCTGAGCCCCGGCGCGTCGGGGTGCGTTCCTTTGAGGACGCCCCCGGCGAGGGGTAGCATCGGTCCTTCGTGAAGCCGTCCGTCCGTCGTCTGGTGGTGCTCGCTGCTGCACTGTCCGGTCCGGCCCTGGGCCAGGATGCCGCCGGGTTGAACACCATCACCCGGGTGGAGGTGAAGTCCGGGGTGGTGGAGATCACCGGGACCCGGAAGCCGAGCTTCAGCACCTTCCCGATGAGCGACCCGCCCCGGCTGGTGGTCGACATCTCGGAGGCGGTGTTCAAGGGCGTGCCCGAGGTCCTCGACGTGACATCCGGGCGCGTGGTGGCGATCAAGACGGCGAGCTACGGCAACGACGCCTCGGCCATCGCTCGGGTGGTCATCGGCTACGACCGTGAGGTGGAGCCGGACATCCAGGCCGTGGGCAACAAGCTCGTGGTGCGTGCGCAAGCGGCGCCGGCCGGAACGGCCGTGGCGTCGGCGGCGACGCCCGCGACGCGCTCGGCCTCCAAGCTGTCGGACGATGCCGCAGACTCGACGGCCGGGTCCGCGGCAGCGCAGAAGCAGCAGGCGGACGCAGCGGCGGCTGCGGCGGAGCAGAAGCGCCAGGCGGACGCAGCGGCAACGGCAGCGGCAGCGGCGGCCGCAGCAGAGCAGAAGCGCCAGGCGGACGCCGCGGCGGCCGCGGCGGAGCAGAAGCGCCGGGCGGACGCAGCGGCGGCCGCGGCGGAGCAGAAGCGCCAGGCGGACGCAGCGGCCGCGGCGGCCGCAGCGGAGCAGAAGCGCCAGGCGGATCTGGCTGCTGCGGCGGCTGCAGAGCAGTAGCGTCAGGCCG
>Ga0187779_10000948_pt1 | contig 18677 bp, 11 predicted proteins | sample 1015_Q2_SP10_10__FD_132435 | JGI IMG/M metagenome (GOLD analysis project Ga0187779, IMG submission 132435) | Tropical peat soil microbial communities from peatlands in Department of Meta, Colombia - 1015_Q2_SP10_10_MG | ecosystem: Environmental > Terrestrial > Soil > Wetlands > Peat | place... | reverse complement strand
TGTCCGAAATTCCTCTGCCACTTTGGTCTGTCTGGTCGCGAACTTCGGGCTGGCTACGACAGCTTTTGCTCAAAGCGAGGCTGAATTCTCAAAAGCAAATCAGGAGTACGCGGCAGGTCATTATAAAGAAGCGATCGATACCTACGAACAAGTGGTTCGCGCGGGTGCATTCAGCGCCAATTTATTCTACGACCTTGGCAACGCGTACTTCCACACGGGAGATTTTGGCCACGCGATTTTAAATTACGAGCGAGCGCTGGCATTGGATCGACACCATCCTGAAGCACAGGCCAACTTGAGAATAGCGCGCGATGAAGCCCGCGCGCTCGAGATGTCCCCGGGCAAAGCAGAGCATTTCGCCGAATTTGCGAGCACCAATCAGTACGCTATCGCAGCAGCCGCCGGATTTTGGGTCGCGATCCTCTGTTTTGCGGGCTGGATGTTTTCTCGACGGCGCTCGGGTGGAATTCTGGCTTGGTCTCTCCTGTCACTCCTGATCTGTGCCCTGGCGATCACGGCAGTTCTGTTGATCGGGAATGGGAGCACCGGCGGCGGTTTTGCGATTATCGTTGGCGGAGAGACCCCGGTCCGATTAGCGACTGCCGATACCGCGCAAAGTGTTTCGGTTTTGCCCGCTGGCAGCGAAATCAAGATTTTGAGTAAACGTGGTGATTGGATTTTCGCCGAACTGCCGAACGATTTGCGAGGCTGGATTCCTGCAAAGAGCGCCGAACTGGTGCGGCTTTAGCGGTATCCTTTCTTGACCAGCCGTTCCGCTGATACAGGCGGCCTTTAGAGTATTCCCATGAACGCCGAAATGGACGTCGGAACAAACCGGAAGGCGTTCCAAATCAATCTGGACGGAAAACGTTACGGAACTTTTGCCGAAATTGGCGCCGGACAGGAAGTTGCCAGACGATTTTTCCACGTCGGCGGCGCTGCCGGAACGATCGCGAAAACGATGTCGGCTTACGACATGACCTTCAGCGATGCGATCTATGGAGCCACCGATCGCTACGTCAGCCGGGTGCGTTTGAATACCATGCTCGATCACGAATACGCACTTTTGCTCGAACGGCTGGATGCCAAAATCGGCGACCGACGGGCGTTTTTCGTTTTTGCAGACACGGTTGCTGCCCGCAGCTTCAAGCAGCATAACGAAGCGCACGGCTGGCTGGGAGTGCGTTTTCAAACGCAACCGCGCGGCGAACCGAGCCAGATCATGATGCATGTTCGCCTGCTCGACGAAGCAAACGTCGACCAGCAAGAAGCTCTCGGGATAATGGGAATTAATCTGATCTACGGCGCGTTCTATTATTCGGAACCGCAACGCCTCATTTCTTCGCTGCAAGAAAATCTCGCGCCCGATCGGATTGAAGTCGATATGATCAAATTCTCCGGGCCGGCATTTAAAGGCGTGGATAACCGACTAATGAGTCTGCAACTCGTCAGTCAAGGCCTGACCAGCGCGGTCATGTTTCGGGCGGACGGAGAAACGGTTCAACCAGCCGAGGTCTTCTACAAAAAGGCGATTCTGGTCGAGCGCGGGAGTTTTCGTCCGGTCACTCTGGCAACAAACGACATGCTGGATTGCGCGCGACGCGAGTTTCTCAAGCAGTCTAGCTGTCCGGAAAAGGAGCTGGTTGTTTTGATGGAGATGACGTTGGAGAATTTGCTCTCGGAAGGACAACTCAATCATGCCGATTTTCTTGCGCGGGTCGATATTCTTGGTGCGCTCGGCCGGACCGTGCTGATCTCGAGATTTGGCGAATACTATCGGCTGGCCAGCTATCTCTCGCGTTACACCAATAAGCTGGTTGGACTGGTGATGGGGGTGCCAAGTTTGCTGGAAATCTTCGACGAGAAATATTACCTGAATCTCGAAGGCGGGATTCTCGAAGCGCTCGGCCGAATGTTCAAAGGCGGATTAACGCTCTACGTTTATCCGATGATCGACGAATCAAGCGGGAGGATCGTGACTGCGCATCAACTCGAAGTCGCACCGAATCTTCGCTCGCTTTATCGCTACTTGATCGACAATGAGTACATTCACGAGATCAGGGATTATCAGCCCGCATATTTGCGGATATACCCCCCCGACACGCTCGCCCGATTGCAATCTGGCGATGGAAGCTGGGAAAAAATGGTCCCGCCGGAGGTGGCGCAAATAATCAAAGAACGGGAATTTTTTGGCTATCACGCGCCCGTTGCCGCTTAACTGAACGGGTTTCGTTCCCAAGAAGGGAGGTTCTCTTCCAAAAGCGCCGCCATCCGGCACGTTTCCCGCTACATGGAGTTTTGCACCATGGCCAGACGCGGAGATTCTGTTATTGGCATCGACTTGGGAAAACACGCTTTCAAAGGCGTTACCATCCGGCGAAAAGGCGATTCTACGTTTGTCCTGAGCAGTTTTGCGTCTCGCCAGGTCCCGGAAGACCTTGATTCGCCAGATTCGCTCGCGGACGAATTGAAGCTGCTATTTAAGGACCTGGGCAACGGTGCAAAAGCGTGTTCTATCGCGATCTCCGACCCGAACGCTCTGTTGCGGATCGTCGAACAGCCGGAGACGCCAGTCGAGCTATTGCGAAACGCCCTTCGCTTCAATGGTCTCGCGGTCTTGAATCAAGAATGCAAAGACCTGGTTCTGGACATCGCTCCGGTGGTAAATCACAATGCGCCCTGCGGTTCGCCAAGCCTGGCCTCCGAGAGCAAATCCGGCAATGTAGCCGTGCAAAGCGGCGTTCTGACAAAACACAAGTATCTGGTCGGTGGAATGTCGCGGCAAACGATCAAACAAATTTCGGCCGCGATGAGCAAAACGCGTGTGCCGCTCGATATCATTCAGTTGGCTCCCGTCTGCTCCTTTAACGCTTTCGAATTCGCCAATCCGGAAACGTTTGTCGGAGACGCATTCCTGCTTCTCGACATGGGACATTCCCAGAGCACGGTCCTGATTGGGAGCAAAGGCGAATTAGTGCTTGCGCGCAGCATTGATTACGGCGGCAAGGCATTGATGCAAGCTCTCACCGCCGAAGGCTCGCTTGAATCGGAGGCAGCGTGGCACATGATTCAGCAGGGCGACGAGGCAATGACGGAAATCTGCCGCCAGTCACTCAATCGCCTGGCAACAGAGGTCCGCAACTCAATCGGGTTCTTTGAGGGTCAGCGCGAAGAAAATATCAATCGAATTTTTGTTTCCGGCGGACTGGCACGGGCAGAGACGGTGCTTCAAACACTGAGCGACGAGTTGGGCCTTGCCTGTGAAATCTGGGATCCGCTTGAAACTTCAGAACTGGCACTTCCGGCGGCAAAACGGCAAAATTTGCCTAACGAATTTGTATCGCTCAACGTCGCCTGCGGCGCAGCCTTCGAGTATCTTCGCGGCTAACTGAAACATGGCTCTTCACCTCAACCTCCTTCACGAGGAAATCCTCGAACAGCGCCAGCGCCAGCGAGATCCGCTGAAAATTGGCGTTCTGGTGCTGATTGGCTGCGGCACGATGCTCTTTCTTTACTATCTGTGGACCGCGTATCGAACGTTGGAAATCAAGAGCCGGTTAGGCAACGTCCAACGCGAGTGGGCAAAGATCGAGCCGAAAGTCACGGCCGCTCAAAAGCATGCTGCCGAACTGACCAATATGGTTACTGCAACCCGGGTGCTCGACAATTACATCGACAAACGATTCTTTTGGGCGCCCGTCTTGGAAAAAATCTCGCACTGTGTCGGACCCAACGTTCAGCTTACCGCATTCGACGGCCAGATTCAGGAGGATGAACGAACTGTCAGCCTGATGATCGAAGGCGTCGCAGCCGCGCGCGAGCCGCGTTCTGCGGCGGAGGATTTACGCCAGATGTTGCGCGAACAACTCGAAAAGAATTACCACGACGTGAAAGTCGAATTCAAGACGCTCGAGGACGCTGAAACGTTCGCAAACCTCGGCGGCGTCAGGACGCCGATGGCGCGTTACAGCATTTCCGCCACTTTCAAAACAACGGAGGAACCAAAACCAACGCCGGCGCCAGCCAAGGTGAAGCATAAAACCGAATCGGAATGAACTTTCCCAAACTCAGTACCGACGAAATCAAAAAGCTCGCGCTCAGCACGATGGGCTTCGTGTTCCTGCTTTACGCCTATTTCACATTCTTCCTCGGACCGCTCAACCGAAGCCGGCACGATGCGCAAAACGCGATTGCTGACTTTCAGCACAAGCTCGACACCTCCAAGAGCGAAATGCAAAAGGCGACGAACCTCGAACGCCAGGCCAAGGACGCAACCGCCCGTTTCGCCACGCTCAAGGCTTTGAGCCCGGAGGGAGCGCCTATTGCATGGTTTCCCCCACGGATGAAAGGCTTCTTCGCCGATGAGCATGTGGATAAGGCAGCCGCGCGTTTGGAAAACAATAACACCTTCAAGGAAACCGAGCTGGCAGCTTGGACGAAATATAATTGGTTGATTGAGCTTCCCCAATGCGACTATGTGGCCGTTGGCCAGGCGCTGGCCGACTTGGAAAACGCGGAGCCGCTCCTTTCGATCAAAAAGTTGAGTATCCACACGGTTGCAGAACAGCCGCAATTTCAGCAAGTGGCAATTTCCGCAACAACGGTGATCGAAAAACGATGAAAACAATCCTGTTACTAATCTGGATCGCGATCTTCACCGCCACTGCGGTCAGGGGCGCCGACGAGCCGACCAAGATCGATCTCAAAAACAAATCTTCATTCAAAGTGGATGCGAGTAGCCGCAATCCATTCTGGCCGATCGGCTGGAAGCCGGCGGCGAAGCTCTCCGGGCTCGATCGGGGCGGCGAGATTCCGGTAACGGCGTTTGTTGTCAGCTCGATCACCATGGATGAGAAGGCACGCTTTGCCATCATTAACGGAAAAACCATGCAGGAAGGCCAGCAGTTTGGATTGCTCCTCGGGACGCAGACTTATCAGATTACCGTCAAAAGAATCGAAGACGGTCGCGTCATTCTCGGCCGTCACGACGAAGAAATTATAATTCCGCTGCGTCGCAAGTAGTTCCGGAGCGCAATTCAGCGCGCCGGCTCAAGTTGAGAGACTGCGACGAAATCACTTTCCCGCAACACAGACGGCTTCGTTCCGCGGATGAGCTGCCACCACTGAATGGCGGAGCCAACAACGATTAGAAACACGAGCAGGAGAAAAGCCGCCGCAACGATCGCATCAAATTGCCAGACATGCGCCTGGCGAATCAGGTCCGCCATCTTCCCCCGATCCACAATCCAATTCATATTTTCCTCAAGTGACTGTGCCCCGCTCAAAAACCCAAGTTTTGGGTCGGCCGAAAAAATCTTGAGGTAGCCGGCCGAAAACGTGACTGCACACATAAAGACGAGAGGCGCGACCGTAATGAAAATGTATTTCGCCTTTCGCATCTTGATCAGCAATGTCGTTCCGAGGCAAAGGGCAATAACCGAGAGCAATTGGTTCGCGAGTCCGAAGAGCGGCCAAAGACTGTTGATGCCGCCTAACGGATCGATGACTCCTTGATACAAAAACCAGCCCCAGGCCGCGACCAATAACACGCTCGCGACAAAATTCGCGCTCCACGACCGCGTGTTGCCCAGCGGCGACCAAATATTGCCTAACAAGTCCTGAAGTAGGAATCGCCCGACGCGCGTTCCGGCATCAATCGTCGTCAAAATAAAAAGCGCTTCGAACATGATCGCGAAGTGATACCAAAGCGACATCGCCGTTGAATTCGAAGAGACGCGCGTAAACATGTGCGCCATCCCGACCGCAAAGGTCGGCGCGCCGCCGGCGCGGCCGAACATTGTCCCCTCGCCCAGATTTTTTGCCAGGGCCGCCATTTCATTCTCGGAAACGGGAAACCCTGCCGCCGACACTTTCGCAACCACTTCGGTCGGCGTTCCCTTCGCGTTAATCGCGAAATACTCACCCGGTTGCAACACACACGCCGCAATCAGCGCCATCAACGCGACCATCATTTCGGTTACCATTGCGCCGAAGCCGATATCGCGGATCCGCGATTCGCTTGCCACCATTTTTGGCGTCGTGCCGGACGCGATCAGCGAATGAAATCCGGAAACCGCGCCGCATGCAATCGTGATGCAAACAAACGGAAAGACCGGACCGGCAAATACCAGTCCACTTCCATCGATGAATCGTGAGATCGACGGCATGAGCAGAGTCGGATGCAGGAGAATAACCGCGACCGCCAGCGCAGCGACCGTCCCGAGTTTTAAAAACGTGCTCAAATAATCGCGCGGCGTCAGAAGCATCCAGACGGGCAGGATCGAAGCCGCCAATCCATAAATCATGATCGCCCACGCCAGCCACTTTTGATCCTGACGAAAGCACGATTCGATCATGGGAAAATGGGCTAAAAACTGTCCGCCCCAAACCGCGAACGTGAGGCCTAACAAACCAAATATTGTAACCGCAGTGACGCTGACTTTTCCACTGCGCAACCCCACTCCCATGATCAACGCAATTGGAATCGTCATTGCAATCGTGAACACGCCCCACGGACTTTTTGCCAAGGCTTGCACGACCACCAACGCCAGGACTGCGAGCAAAATGATCATGATCGCAAGCACGCTGATCAGCGCAAGGAAGCCAACCCCTGCCCCAATTTCTTCTTTCACCATCTGACCGAGGGTTTTTCCACCGCGCCGGACAGAGGCGAACAAACTAATCATGTCATGCACGGCTCCGCCGAGAGTCGCACCGATCAAAATCCAAAGTGTTCCCGGTAGAAAACCGAACTGTGCCGCCAAGACTGGTCCCACCAGCGGCCCCGGACCGGCAATTGCCGCAAAATGATGACCGAAAACCATCCAGCGGTTTGTCGGCACGAAATCTTTGCCGTCGTTTCTAACTACTGCCGGAGTCGCCCGTTCATCATTGAGAACCAATACTTTTGCCGCTAGCCATTTGCTGTAGAAGCGATAGCTGACGGCTGCCGCGCAAAATCCAGCGACCACGATCCATAGAGCGTTAACCGGCTCGCCTCGGGAAACGGCCAAAAGATAGACCGAAAAAAATCCGAGAATGCTGACCGCAACCCAAAGCAGCTTCTTCCAAGAACTCATCGAGTTACCCAAGATTCTCGCGTGCCTTTTTCAGCTTGCCCAACTGTTCGGCAAAGTCTTTCTGGCGTTGCCGGTGTTCTTCTACAATCGCAGTGGGCGCGCGATCGACAAAGTTTTTGTTCGACAACTTCTCTTTAACCGTCCGCACTTCTTTCTCGATTTTCGCGATTTCCTTGTCGAGCCGGTCGCGTTCGGTCGCGCGATCAACTTCTGTAATCAGAGTGATTTCCCCCGCCGCGACTGTTGCGATCGGCATTCCCGCTCCGGTCTCAAATCGAGGATCGACCACGAATTCTGAAGCGTTCAGCAGACGCGCGATTGTTTCCTTCTCACTCGTTAGCTCCACGGTGCTTGATCGTACGGCGAATTTTGCCTTTTGATTCGATGCGATACGAGCTTCAGCCCGCAAATTTCTACCGGCCTGTACCATCTGATAAATCGCGCCCACCGTAATGCGCCGCTTGTCCCCGGGATCGACATCGGCCTTTTTGGGCGCTGGTTCGAATTGAATCGAATCTCTGCCGAAACCGAACATCGACCAAAGTTCCTCGGTCAGATGCGGCATGAACGGATGCAGCAAACGCAGGACAGCTGAAAAAACGAAATCCATTACCGCGAGCGCCGATTTCTTTTTCGTTGCGCTCGTCGCAAAAATATCGGTTTTAGCGGCTTCGACATACCAGTCACAAAAGTCGCTCCAGACAAAATCGTACAACTGCTGTGCGACGATATTGAATTGATATTCGCGATAAGCTGCTTCAACCGCGTCGATTGTTTCGTTCAGTCTCGCCAGAACTTCGACCGCAAAGATGGACAGCTTTTCCGGATTGATTTTCTGGCCCGCATCGCTGGGCCCATGCATTTGCCGGAAACGCGCGGCGTTCCAGAGTTTGGTCGCAAAATTGCGGCCTTCTTCGATTTGTTTCTCGTCGAAACGAATATCTTGTCCGCTCGGAGCGATCCGCATTAGACCGAACCGCAAGCCGTCGGCGCCATATTTATCGATCAACTCGAGCGGATCGGGCGAATTGCCTAACGACTTCGACATTTTCCGGCCGCGATGATCGCGAATAATGCCGGTGAAGAAGACGTCGTGAAACGGAATGTTGTCCTCGACCCGCTCCGTTTGCCCCGGCCTGAACTCCAGTCCGGCAATGATCATTCGCGCAACCCAGAAGAAAATAATGTCCGGCCCGGTCACGAGAACGCTTGTCGGATAAAATTTTGCGCGCGTCTCAGCGTCCATCGTTTCGTACGCCCATAGCCACGATGAAAACCACGTGTCGAGCGTGTCTGGGTCTTGTGTCCAACCTTCGCCCGGCGAGCGGATTTGAACCCGCACTTCAACAGAATAAGCGTCATCAAGATTTGCCGGATGCTTGCCTCCCTTCGAGATGTCGGGATTTCGATGTCTGTACCATGCTGGAATCCGGTGTCCCCACCAAACCTGGCGGCTGATGCACCAGTCCTGAATATTTTCGAGCCATCGCGCGTAAACCTTCTCCCAATGCGCGGGGAAAAACCGAATAAAATGTTCCTGAACAGCCGCAAGCGCTTCCTTCGTTTTTGGATAGCGCAAAAACCATTGTTCGCTCAGTCGCGGCTCGATCGGGACGTCGCTACGATCGCTGAAGCCGACGTTGTTTTCGTACGGCTCGGTTTTTGAAAGGAGTTGCCGATCTTGCAACAGCTCGGCCGCTTTCTTGCGCGCTTCGAAGCGATCAAGACCGTGTAACTCCGGCACCACGTGACAATTTATTTTTCCCTCCTGCGTCAAAACATCAACAACCGGCAACCGGTGCCGTTGACCGACCTCGAAATCGACTTTGTCGTGCGCCGGGGTGACTTTCAGTACTCCGGTACCAAATTCTGGATCGATCACATCATCGGCCACAATCGGAATTTCTTCACGCGCGAGAGGTCGCCAGACGTGTTTGCCAACGAGATCGCGATAACGCTTGTCGTCAGGGTGAACGGCCACCCCGGTATCCGCCATGATTGTTTCCGGCCGCGTAGTTGCGACTTCAAGAAATTTTCCGGGCGCCTCGACAATTTCGTAGCGGACGTAGTAGAGATTTCCGCGCTGCGGCTTGTTGATCACTTCTTCATCGGATAAAGCAGTCTGGGCCGCCGGGTCCCAGTTGATCATCCGCCGGCCGCGATAGATCAGCCCTTTTTTATAAAGATCGACGAAAACTTCTGTCACGGCGCGCGCGTAACTTTCGTCCATCGTGTAGCGTTGGCGCGACCAGTCGCACGAACAGCCGAGGCGCTTTAGCTGCTGAATGATGATCCCGCCGTGTTTGTCCTGCCATTCCAGCACGCGATTTAGAAACTTCTCGCGACCGAGATCGTGGCGTGACACGCCTTCGTTTTTGCGCAGCCATTTTTCAACCGCAGTCTGGGTGCCGATTCCAGCGTGATCCATTCCTGGCAGCCACAGAACTTCAAAACCCTGCGCTCGCGCGCGGCGAGCGAGGATATCCTGGATCGTGTTGTTCAGCACATGACCGAGCGTCAGCACACCGGTGATATTGGGCGGTGGCATCACGATCGAGAATGGCGGCTTCGACGATTTCGGATCTGCCTCGAAATCGCGGCGCTCGATCCAGCGCTGATACCATTTCGGTTCAACCGATTTCGGATCGTATGTTTTTGAAAGCTCAGCCATTGCCGTTCAATCATCCGAAGCCGGAGCGTGTTTGCAAAATGAAAAGCGAACCGGCAGTCTTGCGGCTGGCATGAACGATTTGCAACCAATCGGAGTTTTCGATTCGGGCATCGGCGGCCTGACAGTGGTAAAAGCGCTGCGCGAGCTGTTGCCCAAGGAGGACATTTTTTACCTGGGCGACACCGCGCGCGTGCCTTACGGCAACAAGAGCGCGGAAACGGTCGAACGTTACAGCCTCGAGCTTGCCGGGATGCTTCTGCGCGAGAAGGCAAAAGTCATCGTGGTCGCCTGCAATACGGTCTCGTCCGTCGCCATTCCCAAATTGCGGGCAAACGTGATGATTCCGGTCATTGGCGTGATCGAACCAGGGGCGCAAGCGGCCATTGCCATCACCCGAAATCGTCATGTCGGAGTAATCGGAACCCGCGCAACAATCCGGAGCGGCGCCTACGAGAACGCGCTGCGCGCTCTCAATGTTCACGTTCGCGTCAGCAGTCAGGCGTGCCCGCTACTTGTGCCGCTCATTGAAGAAGGATTACTCGATGACAACCTTACCGATCAAGCAATCGCCCGTTATCTCGATCCCATGATTGCGGGCGGGATCGACACCCTGGTTCTTGGTTGCACTCATTATCCCTTGCTCTCGCCCGCCATCGCCCGCTCGTTAGGCAAGAATGTGCAGCTGGTCGATTCCGCGCGAAACTGCGCCACGGCCGTGCGCAACTTGCTCGATCGACAATCGCTTCGCGCGCCGGGCAACCGCCCGGGCGAATTGCGCGTGGCGCTGACGGACGCGGCCGACAATTTCCTCAACGTCGCCCGCGACGCTTTACAGTTGGAGATCGGCGCCGTCGAGTTGCGCGAATTGTCATAGATTTGGGCAAGCGTTTGAAAACCAAGTCGTAAGAGTGATCGATCATTTCGCGCAGTTCGCCATCGGGAATCCCGTTGTCAATCTCAACGGTGTTCCAGTGCTTTTTGTTCATGTGATAACCCGGGCGGACCTGCTCATAGCGATCACGCAATTCGAGTGCGAGATCGGGATCGCATTTTAGATTCACTCTCGCTGGAACTTCATAGAGCGACGCGAGCGCAAACATTTTGCCACCAACCTTAAATACGAGCACGTCCTCGCCGAACGGCGTGTCTTCGGCGGCGCCCGACTTCGTCAGGCAATATTTTCGAAAATCGGCCAGATCCATTTTTCGACACGTTCTCGAGCAAGTCTCTTCACTTTTTTCCACCGGTTCGGCTACGCAATTCGCGCGGTCAGCAGTTGTGTTAACTCCGAAATTTTTACCCGTTCCTGCTTCATTGAATCGCGCTCACGCAGCGTCACGGTATCGCGCAGGACCGCATCTTTTTCGCCAAGCGTCTCGAAATCAACCGTCACGCCGAATGGCGTGCCAATTTCATCCTGCCGCCGGTAGCGACGACCAATTGCACCGCTTTCGTCATAAAAAACAAACATATGGGGCCGCAAAAGCGAGATGATCTCTTTTGCTTTTGCGACCAGCGGTTCTTTGTTTTTCAAAAGTGGAAACACCGCGCATTTGATCGGCGCCATTCGCGGATGAAAACGAAGCACGGTGCGCGTTTCCATTTTGCCTTTCTCATCGGGCGCTTCGTCTTCGGTATACGCTTCGCAAATCAACGCGAGCACCGTTCGATCGACGCCCGCGCTCGGCTCGACCACGTGCGGAACAAATTTCTGTTTGGTTTCATCGTCGAAATATTCGAGTGATTTGCCGCTCGCTTTTTGATGCTGCGACAAATCGTAGTCAGTTCGGTAAGCCACGCCTTCCAATTCCTGCCGCCCGAACGGAAAATCGTATTCGATGTCGTAAGTTCCTTTGGAATAAAACGCCCGATCGGCGTCCGAAACATTGAGCACATGCAGCTTTGCTCGCGCGATCCCAATGTTCTCGTAAAATTTTAAGCGCTCTTCCTTCCAATATTCGAGCAGCCTCATCCCCTCTTCTGGCCGGCAAAAATATTCGAGTTCCATCTGCTCGAATTCGCGCGAACGAAAAGTGAAATTGCGCGGATTGATTTCGTTGCGAAACGCTTTGCCGATCTGGGCGACGCCGAATGGCAATTTCTTGCGTGAAGTTTCAAGGACATTTTTGAACTGAACAAAGATCGCCTGCGCCGTTTCAGGTCGCAGATAGGTCACGCTCGATTCGTCTTCGGTCGCGCCGACGTAGGTCTTGAACATCAAATTAAACGATCGTGGCTCGGTTAAATCCTTGCCTCCGCAGACCGGACATTGCTGTTCTCCCTTCTTGTTAAGAATTTGATCAGCGCGCAAACGCGCCTTGCACGATCGACAATCGACCATCGGGTCCGTGAACGTGTCTTCATGGCCGCTCGCTTTCCAAACAGCGCGGTTCATTAGGATTGAACCATCAAGACCAACGACATCGTCGCGTTCGTGCACCATGACGCGCCACCAGTAATTTTTCAGATTGCGCTTCAGTTCGACGCCTAACGGGCCGTAGTCCCAAAGCCCGTTCAGACCGCCATAGATCTCGCTCGATTGGAAAATAAAGCCGCGCCGCTTGCACAAGCTGACGATTTTTTCCATTCGCTGATTATCGATTTTTTCCCCGGCCATCGGATACAAGTGAGACGTGGTCTCGCATTTAGCAAATCGTTTGGAATCACTGGATTTATATCGCTTTTTAGCCGCAAGTCTGCCTATTGTTTCGCCCCATATTCGCAAATGGGGCTGCGCACGACGGTCATTCTTCTCGCGGCGGTAGTTTTCTTGCTACGGCCGGTTTGTGCCCAGGTAACAGAAGCGGGCGGCGTCGCGGCGTTCGAGGCAGAAAATTTCGTGGCGAACAATTCGCCGCGGACTCCCGTCGGCAGCATCGCGCATAGCTGGACGCTCGGAAACGCGACCACTGGCTACAGCGGCAGCGGCTACATGGAGGCCACGCCAAATGTTGGTCCACCGGGCGGTAACGCAGATAACAACAGCCCGGAGCTGCAATTTACGGTCAATTTCACCAGTACCGGCACGCATTACATCTGGATGCGCGGTTATGCGCCGACCAGCAGTGACGATTCAATGTGGGTCGGAATCGACGGCGCGAACAGCGTCGCCTGTACGCTAAATCAATACAACGTCTGGCAATGGAGCAATGCGCCGCAGGGCTCGTCTAATGCGCCAACCATTCCGGTCGCGACAACTGGTAATCACACCGTGAGTCTCTGGATGCGCGAGGACGGACTCAAGATTGATGAAGTGATCCTGACGACGGACTCAACATTTTCACCGACCGTTGGAAACGTCTGGCACATACCGATTAACGCTGAACCGGCCGGAGTCACGAGCATGCGCTCGCCGTTCACTGTGAACGCCGGGAACGACGTGACGATTTGGAGCGGCAATCAATATCAAGGCGGTGGCGGTCAGGGCAATCAACTCACGACCGGCAGCACCGTCTTTTACAAAAAGAGCACTGATGCGACCTGGCAAAGCGTTGCAATGAGTTTCAACAGCGCGACCGGCAACAACAAATATTACAACGCGACGATTCCGGGAGCGACGTTCGCGGCGGGCGACACAATTCAGTATTACCTCAAGATTCCGTATAGCGATCATTTGCCAACATTTGTCTACGGAACCGACACCCAATCGAACGGCACTGAAATCGAATCCATCGCTCAAGCCGCGCCCTTCACCTTCGTGGTGCAGGATTTTACTTACTGGCAGAGCCAAAACATCTACCAAATTATTACCGATCGATTCTTCGATGGCGACCCGTCGAACAACAATGCCGACGGAACCTACGACCCTGCGGCCGGTAGCTCAGTCCACGGCGGCGATTTCAAGGGCATCCAGCAAAAACTTGACTACATCAAGTCGTTAGGCGCGACCGCGATTTGGATTTCGCCGGTGGTGAAGAACACCGCGGGCCAATATCACGGTTATTCGGGATGGGATTTTTACAATGTTGATCCGCACTGGGGCACACTAACCGATTTGCAAAATCTGGTGAACGCGGCACACGCACGCGGAATACAGGTCATTGACGACATCGTGCTCAATCACGGCGGCGACCTGATTTACAGCACCGACTCCGGGTATCCAAATTTCCTCTACCCGCCCGCCGGCTATCACATGTCGTTTCGAGGTTCGCAGCAATACCCGCCGCCGTTTGACCTGAACGCAACCAACCCAACGATCGAGTCGCTCTTTCACAACAACGGTTACGTCCAAAACTTTAACGACGCTACCCAGGTGGTGGACGGCGAACTGCGCGGCCTCGACGATTTGAAGACGGAAACAAGCTACGTTCGGACGAGTTTCGCCGCGATTTACAAATATTGGATCGATAACGCCGGCTTTGACGCTTTCCGGATCGATACCACCAAGCATGTCGACCATGGCTGTTGGCAATATTGGTGTCCGCAGCTTCACGCGGAAGCGGTCTCGTTAGGCAAACCGAACTTCTTCATGTTTGGCGAAGTGGAGGACGGCGCAGACGCGGACTGCGGGGCTTACACCGGAATCAAGGATGGCGGCGACTACGAGCAGGATTCCCTGGTCGATTACCCGCTTTACTTCATGGTCAACGGCGTATTTGCGCAGGCCAATTCCAATACCCAGCAGATTGAAAGTCATTACAACGCAATTCCAACCTATTACGATACGCCGGCCCAGATGCGCCTGGTGACATTTCTCGATAATCACGATCACCCACGCTTTTTGAATTCCAGCAACGCGAACAACAATGTGGCGCGATTGAATGTCGCTCTGGCATTTCTGTATACCGCCCGCGGCATCCCATGTCTTTATTACGGCACGGAACAGGGATTCAACGGCGGTAGCGACCCGAACAACCGGGAAGACATGTTCGCCGGTGGTTGGGAGCCGGACGCGGCGTCCGTCGGCGACAATTTCAACATGACTCATCCGATTTTCCAATACGTTGCCAAACTGAACAATTTCCGACGGCTGTACCCGGCGATGTCGTTAGGCACGCACGTAAATCAGTGGAACAATCCGAACGGTCCAGGCTTGTTCGCGTACGCCCGGCGGCTTGGTTCGCAGGAGGTTTTTGTGGTCTTCAACACGGCCGGTTCAGCCCAGACTTTGCCGGCGAGGTCCACCATCTATCCTGCGGGGACCACGCTGATTAATCTTTTAAACCCGAGTGAGTCGATCACAACAATCGCCGGACCGCAGATTCCGTCAGTCGGCGTTCCAGGAACGACCGCGAAAATCTTCATTGCGCAATCGATGTTGCAATCGCTCGATCCGGTCATAACCGCGATCACGCCTGCGCACGATGCCGGCAACGTCAACACGTCCGTTCCGGTCGTTATCACATTCAGCGACGCCATGGACGCGGCCAGTGTGCAGGCCGCGTTCCGCACAACTCCTGCCACGAGCGGGACCTTCGCCTGGTCGTCCGACAGCAAAGTTCTAACCTATACGCCAAACGATCCGGGCTGGCCTGGTTTGACACTGATCACGATCGATATTGCGCCAACTGCGAAAAGCGCGACCTCCGGCAAAACGTTTTATGCCGGGTTCGAAGCACGATTTACAACTGCGGCTTCAAGTTTTGCCGATACCATTCCGCCAACATCGGCGATCAATTCGCCTAACGATGGAAGCACGCTCCAAGGTCAGGCCACGATCTCCGGGAATGCGTCGGACAATATTGCGGTGCAGAGCGTCGAAGTCCAAATCGATGGCAGTGACTGGACGCCGGCGACCGGAACGACATCCTGGAGTTTTAATTTCAACAGCGCAAACTTTCTTAACGGTTCGCACATAATTAATGAGCGCGCGATTGACACCTCCGGGAATATTTCCGACGTCAATACAATCAATGTGCGATTTTCGAATGTCCCGGGCGATTATGTTCAGCGAATCAGCTGCGGGAATTCCAGCAGCGTAATCGATTGCAGTGCAAACACGTGGCTGCCGGACCAGAGTTATTCGTTAGGGTCGTTCGGTTTTACCGCCGGCAGTCCTGCATTCGTCGGAAATTCGATCGCCGGCGCGTGCCCGGCAGAACAGCCGCTTTACCAGAACGAGCGGTCGAGCACATCGGACACGACGGTCCATTATTTATTCGATTGTCCGGAAGGAATCTACAACGTGACGTTGCTTGAAGCCGAAACGACCGCGACCGGGCCCAATCAACGCGTTTTCAACGTGTCAATTGAGGGCCAGAACGTGCTTTCTAATTTCGACATCTACGCGGCGGCCGGCGGCGCAAACATCGCCTGGTCGCAAACGTTGACCAACATCACCGTGGCTGATTCGCAACTCGATATTCAGTTCACGCCACTGGTTGGGAATTCGCGCATCTCGGGAATCGCGGTTGAGAAGGTTGGGAACGTGTTTAGCGACACGGACGGAATTCCCGATTGGTGGCGGCTGGCCTATTTCGACCACGCAGTTGGCGAAGATGGCGACGGTTCCCGCGGCAGCGATGATCCGGACGGTGATGGCCTAACGAATTTGCAGGAATATCTCGCTGGGACGAATCCGCTCGATCCAAGTTCGAGATTTGCGATTATCAATATTGCCATAGTTGGAAACGATGTGCAGATAACATGGAGTTCGGTTTCCGGGAAAAGCTATCAGCTGCAGCGGGCTGATTCGCCCGACTCTGGCGCGGACTGGCAAAATGTCGGGTCAAACCTCATCGGGAATGGTCCGAGCTTGATGCAAACAGATTCCGGCGCAGCTCACGATCCGGTTCACTTTTATCGAGCAGTTGTGCAATAATTACCGGCTTTTCCGCGCGTGAAAAATTTTCGTCAACTTTTCATATTATTGTTGCTCTTGTTCGCAGGCAGCGGCGTGGCTTTCGCCGGCTTGAACGCGAACAGCACCGTGTTCATCATTTTGATGGAGAACGAAAGTGGGACGAACATTGTTGGCAATGCGAGCGCGCCGTATATCAACAGCACGCTGCTGCCGATCGCCAGCTATGCCTCGCAATACTACACGCCGCCTGGAAATCATCCCAGCGAACCGAATTATCTCTGGCTCGAAGCAGGCACGAATTTCGGCATTCTGAACGACAATCCGCCTGCATTCAATCACCAGAGCACCACCGCACATTTCGTCACGCAGCTGCACAATGCCGGTATCTCCTGGAAGGCCTACGAAGAAGATATCGATGGGTCAACTTGTCCAACCGCCGACAGCGGCAATTACGCCGTCCGGCATGATCCGTTCGTTTTCTTCGACGACGTCGTGAATTCCTATTGCACCAGCGCGGTGCGTCCCTTTACCGAGCTCGCGAACGACATCGCGAACAACAATCTCGCCCATTACAACTTTATCACGCCAAACCTTTGCGATGACATGCACAACTCCTGTGCGCCGACGAATAACATGGTCCAGCAGGGCGACACCTGGTTGTCGCAAAATCTACCGATGATCCTGAACTCATCCCCCTACCAAAACAATGGTCTCGTGATCATTATTTGGGATGAGGGATTCAACAACAGCGACGGCCCGATTCCGTGCATCGTACTCTCGCCGTTTGCCAAGGGCGGCGGTTATAGCAACGCCATTCGATACACCCACAGCGCCACCCTCAGGACGCTTCAGAAAATCTTCGGGATGACGCCGCTGCTCGGTGGCGCCTCGAGCAAACCTGATTTAAGCGATCTCTTTACCAATGGAGCAATCCCAAATGCGGATGCGCCCGGCGTGACTAGTACGAGCGCTTACAATGTCTCCGCCGGTAACGCCACGCTCGGCGGCAGTGTCAATCCCAGCGGTAGTGCCACCACCACATGGTTCGAGTACGGCCTAACGACTTCTTACGGCAGCAATACGATCTCGACCAGCAGCGATAACGCGGAATCGTACTCAAGCTGGACTTACGGCAGTAACGGCGGCACAGGTTTCGGCCCCGCGACCTACCTCGAAGGAACTGGAGGCGGAATCTTCCTGGTAAACAACAGCTCCGATGCCGGTCGCCAGATTGATGGCAATAATTCGTTTGGCGTCTACGCCGGGAGCGGCGGCCAAGGCATGGATCGCCAAATCCTCAACGCGCAACAAGCGGGAACGTTGACGATTTCGTTCCGTCCAGATGTCAGTAACGGCGTCTCCTTTAGTGGATTCAATTTGAAAACGGCGCCGGGTACCCATTTTGGCGACAACGAATTAATTTCGGTCGGAATCCATCCGGCTGATGGCAATAACACGATCGCGATCAACGGGGGCACCGGCGTCATCCCTAACGGACAGACAATCAATCTCGGCACCGATCTGCGCGGCCAAATCCTCGACTTTACTCTGACTTACGACGGCCTGTCCGGAACGTACACCCTCGGGGCGAAACTGCGCACGAGCAGCACTTACACGTTTGCTTCCGGTCCGCTCAAGGCGACCAGCGCCACACCGGCATACCTTGGTTTTGGCAATTTCAACACTGGCAGCAACCAGAACGCGATTTTTGACACTGTTTCGATCACCGATTCGGGATCGGCCGGAAACGGCACAGGCGCGGTGCCAACGAGCGCAAACGTTACTGGCCTGACGCCGGACACAACTTATCATTATCGTGCGGTCGCACAGAACAGTAACGGCACGATCTACGGCGCCGACCAGACTTTCGGTTTCCCGCTTGTTCCTCCAGGTGACGCCGCATTCGAATCGTTCAATTCTTCGTCAGGTAATTTTCAAGCGCGCATTTATGACGCAACCGGACATATCGCAATCGCCGAACCGGATTTAAATGGGAATCCTTTTGGCAATCTGATCACGTTCGCCCCGCCGGCAATAGTTGTTAACGGGGCCTCGTACGACCTCGGCCCGGTTCAGTCGGTCACCACTCTCGCTAACGGCCTCCAAATCGTGCAGGCGTTCGCCGGATCGACCATCACCGCGCAGCTCACCTTTAGCAGCGACGGCGTGATGCACTACGAGGTCA
>Ga0187779_10000945_pt1 | contig 18712 bp, 13 predicted proteins | sample 1015_Q2_SP10_10__FD_132435 | JGI IMG/M metagenome (GOLD analysis project Ga0187779, IMG submission 132435) | Tropical peat soil microbial communities from peatlands in Department of Meta, Colombia - 1015_Q2_SP10_10_MG | ecosystem: Environmental > Terrestrial > Soil > Wetlands > Peat | place... | reverse complement strand
GTGCGATTACAGGCTTGCGACCGAACCGCCGTCGACGCGATAGTTCGAGCCAGTGATGAAGGAGGCCTGCTGGGATGCAAGGAAGACAACCACCCCGGCGGTTTCCTCCGAACGACCGGCACGGCCAAGAACGATATTCGGACGAAACTCGCGCAAAAGAATTTGTTCCACTTCATCGACCGAAACGCCTCGCGCCCGCGCCTGCTGCTGAAGCATGTCTTCGACCAAGGGCGTGCGAACGAAAGCGGGCGAGACAGTGTTTACGAGAATCCCGTCCTTGCCGTAGGCCTTCGACAAACTTTTCGTTAGGCTATTGAGGGCGGATTTCGACGCGTTGTAATGAGGCATGATGGGATCCGGTTGCATGCCCGACTCGGAAGAAATGTTGATGATGCGGCCCCACTTCTGCTTTTGCATGTAAGGAAGCGCCGCGCGCGTTACGCGGACCGCCGACAGAACGTTCAGTCGAAACACATCGAGCCACTCCTCGTCGGTGAGCTCCTCAAAGGCCGCAAAGCGGCCGACGCCACCAGCGTTGTTCACAAGAACGTCGATGGAGCCGAAGCGGCGGACCGTCTCGACGACGGTGCGACGGGCGCCTTCCGCTTCGGTGACATCGGCGACGACGATGTGCACCGTGCCACCCGCGGCGCGCACTTGGTCGGCTGCGGCTTCCAGTTCGGGGGCGTGCCGGCCGTTGATCGCAACCTGACAGCCTTCACGGGCAAAGGCAACCGCGATCGCGCGGCCGATTCCTTTGCTCGATCCGGTAACAAGTACCGCCTTGCCTCGAAGCCCGAGTTCCATGACGCGCCCCCCTCCTTGTGGCCTCACCGCGAGCGATGTGAACTGGGCCTAATTGGATGCGTTCTGCTGGCCATCGATCCACGAGTGGACGCGCCGCCAACACCATACTTGCCCAATAAGCGCAAGGGGCGTAGGGCCGCATAGAGCGGCGACAGACGAGGCGGAAGGCGCATCGTGGACCAATCATCATCCGAAGGTTGTGTGGCCAGGCGCAGCGAATAACGCCACCCCTCCCAAGAGCGCTCCAACATGTGCCGGCGAAGATGAAAGCGGGCAATGGCTCCGAGCTCGCGAGGAGAGCGCGACAGAAGGCGATGCTCAATAGTGGAAGCGAGGGAGTTCGCCACCCAGTCCGAGCGCACGCGGGTAGGAACTTCGTGGGGGGGGTCAAACAGGCGGAGTGCCAGGGCCAAGCTGACAGAAACCATGCGATTTGCGCGCATCCGTTGGGCACGGCGGAAAACCTGGTCCCAATCGAGTTCAGGGAAGACCTGAACAAAAGCGGCTACATCGGCGATCCATGACAGCTGGGCCCAGAAGTGCTTCGCGCCGTGGATGCACAAGAGCAGGAACGTGTCCTCGGGGGAAAATGTCTTGAGGCCGTGGCCCCCAACGGAGACCGGAACGAGGCGCGTCGCCAGGTCATCAATGTCTGCCGGCACTGGAAAATGGCGAAGCGTGCGCTCGGTATGGAGCTCGACCATCAGATGCCGCGACTCGTCGCGATAGCCGTATTCGCCGGGGGCCAGCGATGGGCCGACGTCGGCCGAAAGAATCCCAGGGAACTTAGGGCGGTACCCAAGGCCGATCATGACTTCGTTGGCCTTGGCCATATCGCGCTGCCGCAGGACGATATCGAGGTCTTCAAACTCGCGCAGTGCCATGTCACCGTATACCTGTACGGCCAGCACCGGCCCTTTGTAGGGAACAACCTGGAGGCCTTCTGACTGACATCGGTCCATGAGCGTGACCAACTCGGCGCTGAGGAGCAGATTGCGCAGGGCAAAGCCACGGCCTATCTCCGTCAGGCGCGCGAGCCGCGCAGGATCGATAAGGTCCGAAGCCACCAGGGAAAGCTGGCGGCACAGCAGGGGCGTCACCGCTTGGTTGGAGGCTTCTTGAAGCAGGAAATCCCAGTCCATGGGCGAGCGGATTAGTCGCCGAATCTCTTCTTTCACGGAAGGCTGCGTGGTCGTGCGCGCACAGCAGACAAGCAGCCGTTTTTCAGGCGAGGGGAATTCTTCCAATGCAGGAGCCATCAGGCTTGCGCGACGAGCGCCGCGAAACGATTCTACGACATCCCGCCCCGGATCGGAACAAGCGTCGATTCGGCAACTCGGTCCGGTGGCGATGGCTGAGTTTTCAAAGGGGGTAGCCGCACCCGACCGAAGTTGGTTTAGCGAACCACTGGCGTGGCGAGAATTTCACTTAGCTTGGAAGCAAGAGTTGTCAGGGTAAAAGGCTTCTGCAAAAGGACGGCATCATCTCCCAAAATCCCCTGCTGGCTCACAGCCTGTTCGGTGTAGCCCGACATATAAAGAACCTTCATCTCGGGGCGTAGCCGCGTCATGCGTTCCGCCAGCTCGCGGCCGCCGATCCCCGGCATCACCACATCGGTCATCAGCAGATGAATGGGACCGGCGTGCATGGCCGCCAGTTCAAGCGCCGTGTGGCCATCTTCAGCAACGAGCACCGTATACTGACTCATCTCGAGGTACTCGCGCGCGAGTTCCCGTACGCCTGCCTCGTCCTCCACTAGCAGAATCACCTCCGAGCCTTTGGAAGCATGGCGAAGGTCCACCCCCGACTCCTGGCTGGCGATCGGAGCCTCTTCGGCGATCTGCGGGAGATAGATCTTGAACGTGGTTCCATGCCCCGGCTCGCTGTAGACCCACACATAGCCGCCGCTTTGTTTGACGACACCGTAGACGGTGGCGAGGCCAAGGCCGGTGCCCTTCCCTTTCTCCTTGGTCGTGAAAAAGGGCTCGAAAATGTGCGCTTTCGTCTTTTCGTCCATGCCGATGCCGTTGTCGGTGACCGCGAGCATGACATATTTTCCCGGGGCGATGGCTGTAGCCGCCTTCGACATGGCCGAGTCGAATTCCACGTTAGCGGTTTCAATCGTAAGGCGGCCGCCTTGTGGCATGGCATCGCGGGCGTTCACGGCAAGATTCATGATGACTTGTTCGATCTGGCTTCGGTCTGCCTTCACAAGCCAGAGATCCGGCGTGGAGACAGTTTGCAACTGGATGTCCTCACCGATCACGCGCCGAAGCATTTTTTCCATCTCGACCACCACCGAATTTACATTCAGGACCTTGGGAGCCAAGATCTGCTTGCGGCTGAAAGCCAGAAGCTGGCGGGTCAGTTCTGCCGCACGCTGCGCCGCGGCCTGGATCTGCTCGGCATTGCGGCGCAAGGATTCGCCGGCAGGCAGGCGTTCGGCAAGCAAGTCTGCGTAGCCCTGAATCACCATCAGCAGATTGTTGAAATCGTGGGCAATGCCGCCGGCCAGGCGGCCGACCGCCTCCATCTTTTGCGCCTGTCGAAACTGCTCCTCGAGTTTCCGTCGGTCGGTCACATCCAGGCACATGCAGATGGCACCCTGGACGCGGCCCGTGGAATCTCGGAGCGGCTCCACATGGCAGGCGTAAGAGTTGTCCTTCCACTCGAGGGAAAAGGCAACGCGTTCGCCGGCGATTGCGCGGCGATGAGCTGCAATCGGCTGGAAGGATGGATCTGCGGTCCCGAAATACTCGGTGAGCGACATGCCCACAATCTCATTGGGCTTAAGTCCGAGTTGGGCGAGTCCCAGGCCGAGCGCCGATGTAAAGCGAAAGTTTCTGTCAACCGTCCACAGAACGGCCGGGAGCTGTTCGACAAGGACCCGCAGGCGCGCCTCGCTTTCGCGGACCCTCTCCTCGGCGCGCTTGCGCTCGATGGCCAGCGCGATCTGCCCACCGACCGAGGAGAGGAATTGCAGATCGCGTTCGTCATATGCATTTTCGCGGTGATAGTTCTGGACTACCAAAACACCGATCGTGCTCGAAGGAGTCTGCAAAGGAACGCCGAGCCATGAGGGAGAGGGCGTGCCGACCAACTCGACCTCACCGCTGTCGGCGAGACGTGTAAAGTCTTCTTGGGGGATGCTCGCAGCGCGACCGCTGCGAAAAACGTAAGCGGTGCAACTTCGGTCTAGCCGCTGCGGTGGAGGTGGGGGATCGAATTTGTCTACGAACAAGGGGAAATGAAACATGCCCGTGGCCGGATCATGAAGGGCGACGAAGCAATTGTCCGCGTCGAGGACCTCGGTAAGGGCCGCGTGAATGCGCCGCAGAAGCTCGTCTAGATTGTCCGTGATGCTTACGGCGCGTACGATATCGGTTGTAACCTGGCGCTCGAGCTCGGCACGCTTGCGGCCGGTGATGTCTTCAGCGGTCCCGTCGTGGCTGACAATCTTCCCACTGGCGTCCCGGAGGGCGCGAACATTCAACGACACCCAAATCTTGCTGCCGTCCTTTTTGAGCATCCGGCACTCGTAGCCTTCCAGAATGCCCTCCTGCTCGAGCCGCTCGAGAACCTCTCTGCGCCCATCCCTGTCCACGTACAACTGCTCAGCAATATCGTGGACCCTGTGAATCATCTCCTCGGGGGACGCATAGCCCGCAATGCGAGCCATCGCCGGATTCACTGTCACGAATCGCCCCTCCGGAGTTGATTCGAAAAACCCCTCGACGGCCCCGTTGAACATCCGTTCGTACTTCCGCTCGGCACGTCGCTGGGCTTCTTCGGCCCGGCATTGCTCGGTTATGTCTTCGTACATCCCAAAGGCACCGGCCAACTTGCCACTAATGACCAGCGGCACACCGATGATTCGGACATCGACCAGTGAGCCGTCTCGCCGACGGCGTCGGCTGGAGGCGCGAACAATCTCACCGGCCAGCGCGCGCTCCAAAAGATCCAGCATCTCTGCTTGACGATCCGAGGGCGCAAGCAATGCTTCGAGCTCCCGTCCGTGGAGCTCGGCCGCGGAGTAACCAAACAAGCGCTCGAAGGCAGGATTGCACATCTGCACGCGACGCTTCAGGTCGAGAGCCACAATAGCGAGGGGATTGTTTTCACTCAGTCCTTGAATATAGGCGGTGTGCCTGGCGACCTTCTCTTCGGCGGTCTTACGATCGCTAATGTCGAGCGCCACACCGAGCACCGCGTCGCGCCCGGCGAATTGGATCCGCTGCGACGTCACTTCTACAGGGAAGATCTTTCCATTTTTCCGCCGGTGCCTCCACTGCCCTCGACTGGCGAGCGAGTCCGTTTGTGACTCGAGCGACTTCAGCAGCCGTGGTATGTCTTCGGCCGGGCGAATGTCGGTGAGTCGCATACCAAGGAATTCCTCGCGGGAGTAGCCGTAAGAGCGGATCGCCGCAGCGTTGGCCTCAAGAAATGCAAGGGTGTGAACGTCGCAAACGTACATGGGGAGGGGATTGCTTGAAAACAAAAGTTCAAAACCTGCATCCACGGCAGCCGTTGCTGTCGTAGGGCTGGCCAGTTGCGGCTGCGACGCGGGAACAGAACCTGAGGCGCCGTTTTGCTCGGGATGAAGCGTGCCTGTTCGGCTCGACATGACGATGGACGGAGCTAATTTCTGAAAGCGGGACACCGCTCCTGGAACGACCCCAGAGCTAGATATAGTCGGTGGGGGCCTCTCCTCACAATGGTACCTTCGTACCAATTCAATTTCTTGATTTCAATGCACTTGCACTGGTCACGCCGACAGGTGCCCTCTGAAGCAAACGAAGAAAGGTCGAACCGATTTATCTCTGTCCAGACCAATGACCCCCATCGCTACGAGCGCCTGCATGGCCTGCCGGGCTCGTAGCCTCGTCGGGTGGGGATCCGGGCCGGACTTGCGCATGGCCATACTACTTAAAATGCTGTGATCCCGCAGGCGTCCCGCTCCGGGCTGATTTTTCCCATTCAATGCAGGTTTAAGGCCTTTCCATGCAGACGATTGACCTTGCGCGCGGCCCTGTGCTAGCGTCTTGAATTTCGGTCTCATTACAGCAAGCGGCGCGAGACAGATCGCTCAGGGCTTTCGCGCCTTTGGAGGACATGTTTTGGCACACGCGCATGAGAAGTTCCTGTTTACCTCGGAGTCGGTGACCGAGGGCCACCCCGATAAGATCGCAGACCAGATTTCCGACGCCGTCCTTGACACCGTCATGCAGCACGACCCCATGGGAAGGGTCGCTTGCGAGACATTAATCACGACGGGCCTCGTCGTGGTCGCCGGCGAGATCACCATCAAGAAAGAGGCCCGGGGCGTACTCGAGTATGAGCGCATCACACGCAACGTGATCGCCGACATCGGCTATAACCGGGCCAAGTACGGCTTCGATGCTGAAACCTGCGGCATTCTTTCGGCGGTCAAACCGCAGTCTGCAGACATCGCCATGGGAGTCGACACGGGGGGAGCCGGCGATCAGGGCCTGATGTTCGGCTACGCCTGTGACGAGACACCGGAGTTGATGCCCATGCCCATCCAGCTGGCGCATCAACTGACCCTCAAACTTTCCGAGGTCCGCAAAAACAACATCCTCAATTTCCTCCGCCCGGACGGCAAATCCCAGGTATCGGTCGAATACGCGAATGGGCGTCCGGTGCGGGTCGACACGGTCGTCATCTCGACACAACATAGTGACAACGTTTCGCACGGCGATTTGCGCGATGCGATCCTCGAAAAGGTCATTAAGCCGGTCGTTCCCAAAGAGATGTTCGATCGGACCACGATCCATGTGAACCCGACCGGCCGCTTCGTCACCGGGGGTCCGATGGGAGACGCTGGGTTGACGGGCCGCAAGATTATTGTCGACACCTACGGCGGCTATGGCCGCCATGGCGGTGGCGCCTTCTCGGGTAAGGACCCCTCGAAGGTAGACCGCTCGGCCTGCTATATGGCGCGTTACATCGCGAAGAACATCGTCGCCGCGGGTCTTGCACGAAAAGTGGAGGTGCAGCTCGCGTATGCGATCGGCGTGGCCGAGCCCGTTTCGGTGATGGTCGATACGTTCGGCACCGGAACGATCCCAAATTCCCAGATTACGGAAATCATCCGGGCGCTGTTCAAGCTCACACCGCGGGGGATCATCGAAGCGCTCGACTTGCGTCGCCCGATCTATCGGGCGACCGCGGCCTACGGCCACTTTGGGCGCACCGGTCCCGGCTTCACCTGGGAGCGCACGGACAAAGCCGAAGCCATCAAGAAAGAAGCGGCCTCCAGCGGCACCGCGGTCGCGACGCGCTAATTTTTCGTCCTGAACACCAATCGAAAGGGATACCTCGTGGAAACCGTAGCCAAAGTCAAGGGAGACGTGAAGAACCTCGCCCTCGCAGATCAGGGCAAGCGCAGAATCGAATGGGCCAATCAGCACATGCCTGTGCTGCAGCTGATTCGCAAGCGGTTCATCAAGGAGCAGCCACTCAAGGGCATCCGCATGGCGGCTTGCCTGCACGTCACAACCGAGACGGCCAATTTGGCCATTACCTTGCGTGACGGCGGCGCCGATCTCGTGGTCTGCGCCTCGAATCCGCTCTCGACGCAGGATGAAACCGCCGCGTCTTTAGTCAAGGATTACGGTATTCCGACGTATGCCATCAAAGGCGAAGACAACGCCACCTACTACGCGCACATCAGCGCCGCGCTCGATCACAAGCCTCAGATTACGATGGACGACGGCGCGGACCTCGTGACACAGCTGCTGACGAAGCGCACACACCAGATCCCAGACGTCATCGGCGGGACCGAAGAGACCACCACCGGCGTCATTCGCTTGCGGGCGATGGCCAAGGACGGCACGCTGAAGTTCCCCGTCATCGCTGTCAACGATGCGCTGACCAAGCACTTCTTTGACAACCGCTACGGCACGGGCCAATCGACGCTGGACGGGGTGATTCGGGCCACCAACCTGCTGGTCGCCGGGCTCAAGGTCGTCATCGCGGGCTACGGATGGTGCGGACGCGGCGTGTCGATGCGCGCCAAGGGACTCGGTGCGGACGTAATCGTCACCGAAATCAACCCGACGAAGGCTATCGAAGCAGTCATGGACGGCTTCCGCGTGATGCCCATGAACGAAGCGGCAAAGATCGGCGACGTCTTCATCACGGTGACGGGCAACAAGTCCGTGCTGACGCACGAGCACTTCGAGAGAATGAGGGATGGCGCAGTGATCAGCAACTCCGGCCATTTCAACGTCGAAATCGATATTCCGGCACTTGAAAAGCTCTCCAGCAGCCGCCGGGAAGCTCGGCCTTTCGTAGAGGAGTACACGATGAAAGACGGCCGCCGCATCTACCTGCTTGGCGATGGCCGCCTGATCAACCTCGCCGCCGCCGAAGGACACCCGGCTTCGGTGATGGACATGAGTTTTGCAAACCAGGCGCTTTCGGCCGAATACATGGTCAAGCACGCGAGCGAATTGAGGCCCAACGTGTACCCCGTGCCCGAGCACCTCGATCAGCAGATCGCCAAGCTGAAACTTGAGTCGCTCGGTGTGACGATCGACAAGCTCACGCCGGAGCAAGAACACTACCTTGCGTCCTGGCAAGAAGGTACGTAGAAGGGAACGGTCGCCGGTCGCAAGTACCGCCGTCGAATGGCCCGGATCTGTTGGTAAAATCCCTTCGGCAATGTCTCATCGCTTCCTATTGGGGGCCCTTGCGTGCGGTGTTGCGCTGAGCTCTCTCGGTGCGTCAAGCCGCGGCGCCTTTCAGGGGAACCCGTCTCGAGCGGTACCCGCACCTTCCGATCCTCCCGAGGTTCACTTCACCGGCGAGGTGTTGCGCGGGCAGATCTACGAACACGACGTGGGACATGATCTCGTCTTTCGATTGACACCCGCGACGTCGGATGAGGGTGGCGGCTGGGTCATCGGCATGTGGCCGACCGCCGAGCCGCCGGACGAGGTGGCTGAATTCGTCGAGGTCGCAACACCACCCTACCACTCCTACAATGAGCGCTACCTCGCCGCTGCGGCGGGCTATTCGGCGCGCGAGGCCGTTGAGGTTACCAAGCGGACGTTTTACTTTGTCGAGTCACTGGCCGATCAGCACATCGCGAGCGAAGTCGTGAACTCCGTGCTGTATCCCAGCACCGTCTCAGAAGACGAGAAAACCCGCATCGACGCCGAGTCGGCCGCTGTCAACCTCGGTAGCGGCCAGCTTCGTATCCTTCGCTCGCGCATTGCGCCAGGCAAGGAAGGCTCGCCGGAGACAATCGCCTGGGTGCGATTCGAAGTCGCACTCAATTTTGCTCCCGGCATCACCCTGCAATCGGTTCTTGCACCGAAACCGACGTCCAACCACTGACGGATCCAGCCATTTAAAATGAGCAAACCGCTTTCGGGCGAGCGTGTCCGCGATCGGTGCGGCGTGATGCCGTAGAATGGTGCGGATGAAACCGACCGCTCCAGCCCTGGCACTGCTGGCATTCTCCTTGCCAATGGTCCCGCACGCAAATGCACAGCAGCAGCCATCGCCAACCACTGCCACGCACGAAAGTTCCGCGCGCTCAGATGTGGAGGCCCTGATTCGGCAAAGTGGCGGGGACGTATCGCTCGCGTTTCGCTCGTTGGATGGGGGCGCCAAGCTTTTGATCCAAGCCGACCGTCCCTTTCAAGATTCACTGGTGATGAAAATACCCGTCATGATCGAACTGTTCGCGCAGGCCGAAGCACAGCAGGTGAAGATGACGGACGCCGTGCCGGTTCGTAACCTCTTTCGCAGCGTCGTGGACCTAAGCGCCTACACCATCGACCGCGCCGCCGAGGACAGTCTCGCAAGCCACCCAGGCAGACTCATGTCACTTTACGAGCTTTGTGAAGCGATGATCACGACCAACAGCGACATCGCCGCCAATCTGCTAATTGAGCGCCTTAGTTTGGAGGCTGTTCAGACTCGGATTCACACGCTGGACGTAGACGGTATGGTTCTCGCCTCTGGCTTCGGTGATGAGAAGGCTGCCGCAACGGGGTTGAAGAACACGACGACTCCCCACGCTTTGATGAATGTTCTTCTGCTTTTGGCGCAGAACAACGTGGTCAGCGCCGATGCCAGCGCTCAAATGGTCGGCCTGCTCGCCCATTCGCGGCTTCCGGGCAGTATCGTGGGCGACGCCACTCACAGCGTACCCTCGGCCGGCCCCTCGGGAGAGGACCAACACGATGCCGCCATCATCCTTGGAGCGCGCTCGTTCGTACTTGTAACAGATGTGCGCGGGTTGGCGGCGCCGGCGAGCGCGGCATTGGTCGCGCGAATCTCTCGCGCCCTCGCCGCCGCCATCTAGTCCACCTCAGGCCGCTTCGCGGCGATAGAGCAGGTAGGCGCGGATGAAGGGATCGATGTCGCCGTCGAGCACCTTCTGCACGTCGCCGCGTTCGAATTTCGTGCGATGGTCCTTGATCATCTGATAGGGCTGCATCACATAGGACCGAATTTGGCTGCCGAAACTGATCTCGGGTTTGGAGGCGTCAAGCTTGCGCGCCTCCTCTCGCCGCTTCTCCAGCTCAAGCTCGTAGAGCTGCGAGCGAAGCAGGGTCATGGCCATCTCGCGGTTCTTATGCTGGCTACGCTCGTTTTGACATTGGACGACAAGACCCGTTGGAAGGTGAGTGATGCGAATGGCGGTCTCGACCTTGTTCACATTCTGCCCGCCTTTTCCCCCGGATCGGTAGGTATCGATGCGCAGATCGTCCGGATTGATCACGACCTCGATGCGATCATCGATCTCGGGGATCACGAAAACCGACGCGAACGATGTATGGCGGCGCGCCTGCTGGTCAAAGGGGGAAATGCGCACGAGACGATGCACGCCGCTTTCGCCCGCGAGCATGCCATAGGCATTCTCGCCTTGGATCTGCACGGTGGCAGACTTGATGCCCGCTTCTTCGCCGGGAGTCGATTCGAGCACGTTGGCGCGAAATCCTTTGCCTTCCGCCCAACGGAGGTACATCCGGAGCAGCATCTCGGCCCAATCCTGGGAATCGATGCCACCCGCTCCGGGCTTGATCGTCACGATGGCGTTCAGCCGATCGCTTTCGCCTGCTAGTAAGGTTTTCGTTTCCAGTTCGGAGACGTAGGAGTCTGCGGCACTGAGTTCCTGGACGGTATCGGCAAGTAGGGATGCACGCTGCGCTGTGTCGGTTTCTTCCTGCACTAGGTGAAAATAGGTGTCCAGATCACTGACCTTGCTCGTGAGCGTCTTCTCCGCGTTGACGCGGTCCTCGAGCTGCTTGCGCTCCTGCAGCACGGACTGGGCTTTTTCCTGGTCCTGCCAGAAATTCGGATCGCTTACCTTTTCTTCGATGGCAGCGAGCTGCTTCTGTGCGGAGGCCGCGTCAAAGATAGCTCCTGACGAGCCCGATGCGTTTGCGCAGCTCGGTGTAGCGTTGTTCGAGGTCTTCGATATGTTCAGCCATGTTCAAATCCTACACAGGAAAGACGGAACGCGAAACGTGAAATTCCATCTCCTAAAACGACGCCTGAGATCGCTTGACAACCGCCATTGCCAGCAGCACGGCGGAGACAACGACCGAGAGCCAGGCAAACCAATCACCGAAGCGAGCGTAGACGGTCAGGTCGCTGCGAAAGTCGTAGGGGGCGTCCAGCTGACCCCGAATGTCGGTTGCAAGTTCCGCAGCGGTGCGGCCGTAGGGATCGACATCAACGGTGAAGCCGTTGTTCGTATCTCGCAGCAGCCAACGCCGATTCTCGACCGCGCGTACCCGGGCCATCATCAAATGCTGCGCCGGCGCCGCCGAACGGCCGAACCAGCCATCGTTCGACATGTTGATCAAAAGCTCGGCCCCTTTCGCCGTAAATCGTCGCACTTCGTCGGGGAAAATGGCCTCGTAGCAGATAAACGCACCAAACGTTCCACCCGGCAGGCCGCCGACCTGATACCGCGTGCCCGCTGTGAAATCTCCGATGTCGGCGGTCAGCTTCCCCGCAAATGTCAACCATCTCCGTAGGGGAACGTACTCGCCAAACGGGACGAGATGGATCTTATCGTAGGTGAACAGCCGTGCTCCGGACGTGGCGAGCAAGACGGCACTGTTCGTCGCGTCCCACTTCCCCGCCGAGTTCTGCCTCCAATCCTCGACGCCGACGAGAAAATCCTGTCCGGCGCCCCGCGCGATGTCGCGCGCGCGCACAGCGAATGCCGAGTCCTGGAGACTGAACGGAGCGGGAACTTCAGGCCAGACGATGAGTCCCGGCATTTTCGTCGCTGCCTCGATGCTGATTCGCTCCAGAAGGTCGAGCTCTGCTGCGTGCTGTGGTAACCAGTCCGGCGGATAAACATAGGATTGAGGGAAGTTCGTCTGAACCAGGTGCGCCGTGTAGCGCGCTTGCGCCCGGGGAACGAAAGGACCGCCAGCCGCAGCGACCAAAATCAGCGCGGCCAGCAAAACCAGCACCGCCTGCCAGGCACGCTTGCTACCTACCAGAATGGCGTAGGCGAGCGATGCACCAAAACCCGCGACCACGAAGCTGAGGCCGTAAATCCCCGTCAGCGCCGTAAGCTGCACCAAGGCGAGGTTGCCGCTCGCCGCATAGCCCGCCAGATTCCAGGGGAAGCCGATGATCGGAGCATGGGTGCGAGCGAATTCCAAAGACACCCATAGAAACGGTGCCAGCGCACAGGCCAACGCAGGCCCTTTTGCCGAAGCGACCGCTACTCCCCAGGAAAAGACCGCGGTGATCACTCCAAAGAGAATGGCAATCAACAGCACCAACCCCGCCGCGATCACGGGCGGCACGTTGCCATACTGGTGGACGACAACCTCGATCCAAGGGAGGCAAACCGGGTAGAACACAAGGGCGTGAACAAAGCCGTAGAGCGGCGCCACGGCCGGCCGGGCGCCATAAGACGCGAGAATCAGCAATCCGACCGAAATCCAAGCCAGCAGCGGAAAACGGTAATTAGGAAAGGAAAGTGCCAGGGCTACTCCGCTCGCAAGCGCCAGCAGAAGCCGCGTGTGCCATGGAGAATTCATTCCAACGGCGATTCAACGCTTTAGGATCGCCTTGAAACCGGCGTGGTCAAGAGCTGCACGAGCCGACTCGGCGGTGCGCTCGTCGGAGTAGGGGCCAACCTGCACGCGGTAGAAGCTGTCAGTGGTCGGCGTTACGACGAAGGAGGGGAAGTTCTTCTGTTGTAGCGCGTCCGCCATGGCCAACGCATCAGCTTCATGGCGGAGTGCTGCAACTTGGAGCACAATCGCCCCTTTCCCCAATCGAGGCGCTTGAAATCGCGCCGAGGTCGGCACCGTACGGGCGTCGGGGGGAGCCGCGGAAGCGACTGGCGGACGGGAGGAAACGGACGGCGCGGGCGGGGGTGACGAAGAAGAAGGCGCTGCCGCGGGTTCGAGCCGATTGTCGTTGTTTTTGGAGTAAAAATCCCATTCGCTGTTCGCAGGAGCCGGTTGAGCCTCCCGTTCAGGGGTTTTCGCAGGAGGATGCGAAGGAGCTAGGCTCCGCTCGAAAGCGTCGGCGGCATGAACCGGTCCGCCGTACGCGTTGTGGCCCATCACATAGCCGAGTGTGAAAAAGACACCACAAAGCAGCACGACCCCCAAAAACAAGCCGACTAAGTGCCTGCTTTCGAGCACGCGTTCGCCGCCTCGTTGTCCTCCGCCCGCCATCTACTTCACGCCCCCCGCCCTCATCCACTGCGAAAGAATGTCGATGGGAACCGGAAAAACGACAGTCGTATTTTTCTCCACGCCAATCTCGGTCAGAGTCTGCAAGTAACGCAATTGGATCGAAGCTGGCTGCCGTTCCAGCACGGCAGCTGCATCGGCAAGCTTTGCTGAGGCCTCAAATTCGCCATCCGCGTGAATGACCTTGGCGCGGCGCTCGCGCTCCGCCTCGGCCTGTTTGGCGATGGCGCGCTGCATGGACTCGGGAATATCAACTTGCTTGACCTCAACCTTCGTTACCTTGATACCCCAAGGCTCGGTATCCTGGTCAAGGATTAGTTGCAACTTCGAGTTTACCTTTTCGCGCTCCGAAAGGATTTCATCGAGCTCGAATTGTCCGACGACGCTCCGCAGGTTGGTCTGCGCAAGTTGCGACGTTGCGTAGAGGTAGTTCTGCACCTGCGAGAGCGCCAGGTTCGCGTCCACGACGCGGAAATAGCACACCGCGTTTACCTTTACCGATACGTTGTCTCGCGTAATGACGTCCTGGGCGGGAACATCGAGGGTCTCAATGCGCAAGGAAATGCGCGTCAGCTTGTCGATTGGGTAGAGAACCAGCTGTAGGCCTGGACCTTTTGGCTCGGGCAACATTCGACCGAGCCGCAAGATCACGCCGCGCTCCCACTCCTTGATGACATAAATGGAGTTGAAGAGCCAGAAGAGCACGATAACGACAACGGCCACTCCCAACAACGACATGAAGGTGAAGTCCATCGACGCCTCCTCGATCTTGTTCGCTACGAAGACGCGGGCAGCTGCGTGGCCGGCTCCACGTCCAAGGTCAGACCACGAATGCTCCGCACGCGTACCCGCGCGCCCTTGGGGATACTTCCGCCGTTTACCGCCTCGGCACGCCACAACTCGCCGTGCACCCGCACCATCCCCGTTGCGGGGGCTGTTCCGACCGTTTCGGTTACTTCGCCCTCCTCACCGAGGAGCTCCTCCCGACCCGTCGCGCGCTTCCACCGGCGAGAGCGCAAGACCGCGCGCATCAAGACGATGGCAATCACCGCAAAGGGAATCGCCACAGCCACGGCCGTGCTGAGCCGTACGCCCATCCCGGTCCAGGGGGATTGAACCAGCATGATGGCCCCGAGGATCATGGCTACGGTTCCCCCGATCCCCAATACCCCGTGCGTGGGGAATTTGGCTTCGAGCACGAACAGCGATAGGGCCAAGACGATGAGGGCGATGCCGATTAACGTTACGGGCAGCTGCTGAAAAGCAAGCAACGCCAGCAAAATGGCGATGCCGCCGATGACTCCCGGTGCAAACATACCGGGATGATTGAACTCGACATACAATCCCAGCACCCCGACGATCAGCAGAACGAAGGCCACGTTGGGCTCAACGATGTGCGTCAAAAGCTTTTCGCGTGGCGTCATTGCCACTTCCCGCTGGAGGGGCCGCGCCAGACTCAGTTGCACAGTCGAGCCGTCAAAGCGCGTGATGGCACGTCCGTTGAGCTTGGCGAGCAAATCGGCTTCGGAGGAGGCCACGAGATCGATGAGCTTGCCCTCGAGCGCTTCGCTGTCGCTGAAGGCCTTTGCATCCGTAACGGCGCTTACGGCTAGGTCGGTGTTGCGCCCCCGCTTGGTGGCATAACTGCGCAGAAATGCCGCGGCGTCGTTGGTGACCTTCTTGCGCATCGTCTCATCGATTTGCACCGTCTGGCCAAACATCTCGAATACAGGAGAGGCTGCGCCGGTGTTGGTTCCCGGAGCCATCGCCGCTACATCGGCAGATTCCAGGATGAAAAATCCTGCCGAAGCGGCGCGCACGCCCGACGGCGCCACATAAATCGCAACCGGCACAGACGATCCGAGAATAGCCTCCACAATCCGGCGCATGGACGTGTCCAGGCCGCCCGGCGTATTCATCGTGATCAAGATGAGGTTGGCGTGATCGCGGCCCCCTTTTTGAATGCCGTTCACAATGTATTGGGCGAGTATCGGCTCGATTTCACCTTCAATCCGGAGCACCACGACGTCGTCCGCAGAAGAGTTCGGTGACGCGGAGGAAGCGATCGGCGCGTCGGCACGAGTTACCGTCCCGACAAACAGTCCGAGCAACACCCCCATCCAGACGAGCAGGCGTTTGATTGAGAGGAAAACCATTCCGGGCGCGTATTATAGCAATACCGAGGAGGCCGAGAGGATTCAGTTTGTTATGGGCTTGCTCTGCTGGGTCTCATACGGAGGGCGCCGATGCAAGACATCCTGCACCTGCGGATCCTTGATCACACGTGCAAAATCGGGGTCCTTCTCGGCGGCTAAAAAGTCCTTGTAGCCGTCGTCGCGAGCCAGCTTGAGATAGCGCGCGGCGCGCGCGGCATCCCCCAACTTCGCATAGGATTTCGCTACCAGAAAATACAATGTTCCGGGATCGGCGGTGGTGCGGTGTTGCACGAGCGAACCCGACGTTCCTTTCGGTTCGAAAATATTAGGGTCAAGCGCAAGCGCCTTATTGAAGGAATCCATCGCCTGCGCATACAACTTCACGCTGCAATACGCGTACCCCAGGTTGGTGTACATGGGGGCGAGGTTGTCACCTCCCGTGGCAATGGCCTTCTTGTAATACTTAATGGCTTTGCCGAAACGTTGCCGCGAATACTCGATCGTGCCGAGGTTATTCATCGCGAAGCTGGATTTTGCGTCCGCGTGCAGCGCCTTCTTGTAGAAATGCTCGGCAAGAGTATCCTCCCCCAACTGCTGATACGCGATGCCGACCTTATTCAGAATCTCGGCGTTCCTGGGCTCCCGTTCCAAAACAAGCTGATAGGCCGAAGCCGCCTCGCGATAGTCCTTGCGCGCCATCGAAATGTCCGCGTGGAGCCGTGCGGCGGCTTCGGGATCGCTCATCGGCGCCGCGGCGGAATCCTGGTCCGCAGAAGCCTGGGAAGTCGACGCCGCAGGTGCTTGAGCAGTCTGGTCGTGAGAAGGGTAGGCGAATGCGAGCAACAGCGGAAGCGCGACGAGGGCCCAGAGTTTCACTGCCCTGCCTCTATACTCTATGCACCGGCTGGCCTCGCCTACGGCGAGGATTTGGAGGTACTCGCCGGTTGCTTGTTGCTTTCAAAGATACCAAATATTCGGTCGAGCAGCCCTTTTTTCTTCTCGAGCTCCTCGTTTGGGGCATCTGCACTCGTGGGCCCTGGTTTTGCCGACGAGGCGGCGGAAGGGCTGGTTGCTCGGGGAGGGCCAGGCGGATGCGGGGGAGCTGATTCGGCCGGTGCCGATGGATCGGCCCCTTTACCGAACAAACTCTTTAGCCACGAACCTGGCGAGGTCTGTGCATGGGTCGCGGCATTTCCGTCGCAGTACTGCGTCGGCTCGCTGCCAGCTATGAAATGCTCGCTCACCGTCGTCGGGCATGAGGAGTCCGCCAGCTGCCCTGTCTGTGGATCGATCATCGCTTCTGTCACGCCAGGCGGCGGTTCAAACTCCTGAGTGTTGCGATACCTTGGAAGAACAACCGCGCGCTTCATGAACTCTCCCCAAATGGGTGCGGCGGCCTGGCCGCCCGCCAGCCCCAGATCGCGGTTGTCGTCGAAGCCGACCCAGACCACACACAGAAGGTTCGACGTGAAGCCCACAAACCACCCATCGCGAGAGGTACCCGTCTTGCCGGCAGCCGGTGCGTCAAATCCCATGGCCCGCACCGGATAGCCGGTCCCGTGATTGATCACGTCCTCCATCAGACTCGTGGTTAGATAGGCGACGCGCGGATCCAGCACGGCTCGAGTCGTCGGCTGAGCCGTTCCCTCCGAAGCCCCCGCAGCCGCCACCACGTTGCGGATGAGCAGGGGTTCGGCACGAGTCCCGCCGTTCGCAAAGGCGGTGTAACCGGCGGCGACCTCGAGCGGGGTCATTTCGTATGCTCCCAGCGCAACGGCCGGCGTGGCCTGAATGTTGTTGCCGAGCCCCATCTGCCGCGCCACATCGACGACGCGCTGATAGCCGATCATCTCCGCCACCTTGACGGTGGCCACATTGAGAGAACGCATCAGCGCGTCGCGAACCATGACAGGACCGTAGAATTCCTGGCCGTAGTTGTCGGGCGTGTACTCCTTGCCGTCAAATTCAAACGTGGTTGGAGAATCGTCGACGGTGGTCGCCGGGGTCACCACGGGCTGAAGATTTTCTACCGCATTATCAAGCGCAGCTGCGTACACGAAAGGCTTGAACGCCGAGCCGGGCTGCCGATGAGCCAAGGCGTGATTGAGCTGGCTCTCCCCGTAGTCTCGCCCGCCAATCAGCGCACGAACTTCGCCCGTGCGTGGGTCCAGTGCCACCAAGGCTACCTGAGCGGGCGGAACCGGCTGGCCCTTCTTCTTCCAGACGGCATAGCGGCGTGCGAGCAGCTTGTCGAGATTTTGCACGCCGATCTGTACCGCTTCGGCCGCGGCACGCTGGAGGCCTGGATCGAGCGTCGTGTAGATGCGATAGCTCTGCGTTTCCAGATCGTTTTCAGAGAACTTCTCAAGGAGTTGGTCCTTCACCATATCGACAAAATAGGGCGCAGAACTACTCCCCAGCCCGCCATTTGTGAATTTGAGCTTCGATTTCTTGGCAGCGGCTTCCTGCTCGGGCGTCAGGAAACCATCCACAACCATTTCGCCCAGCACGCGATCCCGGGCTTCGTCGGCGCGGTCCACATGACGCTCGGCGGAAGAGTAGCGGTTCGGCGCGCGAATAATGCCGGCCAGAAATGCCGCTTCCCCGGTGGTCAACTCGCGGACATCCTTGCCGAAATAAGCGTTCGCGGCTTCGCCGAAACCCCGAATCGAAAAACTGCCGCGATTGCCAAGATAGATGTCGTTGGCATACAGCTCGAAGATTTGTTGTTTGGAGAAACGCTCATTGATTTCGGCGGCCATTACGATTTCCTTCAACTTCCGCCGCCATTCGCGCTTGGTCGTAAAAAAGAACGTCCGCGCGACCTGCATGTCGATGGTGCTGGCTCCCTGCGCCTTTTGTCCGCGACTAATGTCGTGCAAGGCGGCGCCAAATACGCGGAACACATCGAGAGCGCCATGTTCGAAGAAGCGCTTGTCCTCGGCGGCCAGCACGGCCTCGACGAGCACAGGTGGCAAATCGCTGAAGCGAACGATCCGACGTTTCTCTCGCGAGCTATCGAACAGATTCGTC
>Ga0187779_10000940_pt1 | contig 18778 bp, 15 predicted proteins | sample 1015_Q2_SP10_10__FD_132435 | JGI IMG/M metagenome (GOLD analysis project Ga0187779, IMG submission 132435) | Tropical peat soil microbial communities from peatlands in Department of Meta, Colombia - 1015_Q2_SP10_10_MG | ecosystem: Environmental > Terrestrial > Soil > Wetlands > Peat | place... | reverse complement strand
TCGTCACCACCGGCACGCTCACCGAAAGCGTGTAGTCGCCCATGCCCTCCGGGTTCTTCACCTTTTTCTGCGGCGGAGGCGGCGGCTCCTCTTTCTTCTTGGGGACGACCACCGGGCTGGTATTGATCTCCGGCCCGCCCGCTTCCGGGACATCCTGCTGCTGATTGCCGCCGCTGTTTCCCGCCGACGCGCCCTGCGGCGGCGCCCCCTGCGCGACCGCTGGGACAGTGAAAGTGATGGCTAGAGCGACTACGGCAAGCAGATACAGGAGCAGCTTGGGATTCATCCTCATGGCAGGCCTACACACCTAATAATAGATGCAAAATCCGCCTGGCGGGTAACGTGAACTTTCAGCTGCAGACTGCGCGATTCAGCCTGTCATTGCAAAGTGTTCTTTCGGGGCTGGGTAAGGTGGCTTTTTCATTTCCTGGTCTTTCGTTTTTTCATGGGGGCGGTCGTCGGGGAGCAGGTTCATCTCTCTCAGCAGAATCTCGATCAGCGGTTGGACGGCGGTGAGTTCGACGGTGTCCTGCAGCTGCTTGGGTTCGAAATCAACGTTCTTCAGGTTGCAGGCGGCGGTCTGCAGGGCGAAGAGCAGCAGGCCGGCGCGCTTGTTGTCTATGCGCTCTTCCAGGACTGCTTCGGCCACCTGCTGAATGGCCATCTGGATGGCGTTGGCGTCCTCGAACAAGGGTAGCTCGAAGCGGGCTTGCGGGCGTTGGCGGCGAATGCGGCGGAGATCGTGGGCGACGTGGTGGAAGTAGCAGAAGTTGCGGCTGCGCAGGGCGGGAGAGCCGCAACGGGTGCCGTTGGTCTTGATGTGCTGGCATTGGGGAGCGGAGGTGAGTTTGCGGGGCTTCATTGAAATCCTTTCGGGATTTGCGGATTTGAGTACTTTTAAGGACCTACGGAGTGGGGAAGTCTGAGGCTGAATCAAGGCTGGGAGCCTTGATCCTACCCCTCCCCCTATCGGTCTAATGGAATCAACGACTTGGGCCAGATTTGGCTGGCAAAATCCTTGGAATCAGCGACTTGCGGGTAAAATCCTGGAAACAAAGGCTTAATAGCAGCTCCCTCGCTTGAGCTCGGGGTTTCGGCAACGGGCTCGGACGCCCGCCAAGCGCCTCAACTCTGTTTCGCTTTAGGTTTGATGCAATGCTAGCGCGAATGGTTGGCGAATGTCAAGAGAAAAATCTTGATGAGTGGGTTGCGATATCAGGTTAGCGAGCCAAGTGGACCAGTTCTTCTGAGAAATGGCCGAATCCGTTTTCAACCTCAGAGGCCCACCTCGCGCAATCGTTGAGCGACGGCACGTCATTCTGAACCCGCGAAGGGAATCCGTCGTATGTCTTTCCGTCAAGGGTTCTTCCGGCCTGCTTCTTGTGTATGCCCCCCCATTGCTTGAAGAAGAATGGCACTCCTGCGTTCTTACATTGGTCGCGGATGGAGACAATCCAGCCGCGTTGCAAGGGCCTCGAACCTCTCCCGCTCTCCCCGCCAACGATAACCCAGTCAATGGCGTCCAAGTCGAGCAGACCGAGGTCCTCCAAGAGCGGCTCGACCGAGAGAAACTTGACGACTCCCGGGGCGGACTGCAAGTCCGGGATACGGGGCAGGCCATATCTTCTATCTTCGACGCTAACGCCCCACCAGATGTGAGGAGCGTGAGCCGCAAACTTCAGTCGCCCGGAAAGCAGCTCGGACAGCCGTTTTGAACGCTTGGTCAAGACCTGGTACGTGTGCCACCGTGCCTTGACCATGACGTTGGCAACGGCTTCGATATAGTCCTCGGGAACGCGGTCGTGAAACAAGTCGCTCATGGAATTTACAAAGATCATCTTTGGAGTGCGCCAGCGGAGCGGCTCACCGAGCTTCTCGGGCACAAGCCGCAAGTCAAATCCTCTCTCGTAGGGATGACCCTTGACGCCGCGGAATCGCTCAGCAAAAACCTCGGCATAGCAGTGTTTGCAACCGGGGCTGATCTTGGTACAGCCCCTAACTGGGTTCCATGTTGCGTCTGTCCATTCAATCGCAGAATTCAAGGACATCAGCGGACTCCATGCGCTCGGTATCGGTTGAAAATATCACTCACTATGTTTTGCGCCGTATCTTTTTGCGAGGCAAAGAAAAGATAATAGATAACGCCACCGTTTGAATTCCTCATTGGAATGGGTGGCGGCACTCTCGTGAACCCGGCAACGCGTTGCAGACGCTCTTGAAATGCAGCCACAATCGCCGCGTTTGGCTGCTTCTCGGGCTCACCGAATAGGTTCTCCGCGGTGCTATAAGCGACCGTTTTCCAAGACTCGTCGCCCCAAAAGGCGTTCATTCGCGCAATCTGATCTTCGTCAACACCTTCGGGAACCTTCCAGAGGACACTTCGATTCATAGCAGCGACAGGAAAGTTCAGAAATATGTCCAAGGTTCCCAATTCGCCAGCCTTAGCCAACACTTCCCAGTTGAGATCAAGTCCGTAAGGATCCAGAATGCAGAGACCGCGGCGAAAATCTGCATATTTCAGTTGGGAAAGACCTGGTTGAGCAAAATCTTATTGCAATCGCCGTGATAGATGAAGACGTCTTTGCGACCCGCGACGAATTTATTTAGGTTCGCCAACTTTTCAGGTGCAACATCGATCAAGTGGTACTCCCGAAAAGGAGGGCTTACGTTCAAAGCATTGAGTGGACTACCAAGCACGAACGTCCCTTCATGCTTTCTCACATGGATGCCCGCCCCCGCGAACGCGTCTATATAAACATGAGACAGTGAGGGCTGCCTGGAGAGGATTCTTGAATAAGCTGCAGCGTACCGTTTCAAAATGTCGAGCTTGACCTCTGACCAATAGCCAATGCGGTCGAATTGTACTCGCTGACTCACTTGTCCTATTTTCGTCTTATATTCGCTTAAGAGCAAAGGACGTAACGAATTATTATGAGCCAACGGTCAACTTGGGCCAATCTTGTTGTTTAGAGTTCGGGAAACCGGACAAGAGCGGCTCGGCGGGAAGATCCCGCTTGGGAAAGCGCGCGGCAGGGTATATAAATGCGCATACTCTCACACCCGTGAGGACGCCATGAAGAAAAGCGCAGCAGAAGAGCCCAAGCTCAATCAGCTGGCCCGCAAAGTCGGCCATGCGGTGGGGACCATCGAGAAGGCCACGCAGCGGCTGGCCTCGCGGGCGGCCGCGGCGGCCAAGCGCAGCCGGGCCAAGCTGAAAAAGGCGATACGCAGCAAACCAAAGAAGACGGCGCGGCGGGCAAGTCCGAAGAGACGGGCGGCGCGGAAGCGCGCCTGAGCCGGTTTTTCTCAGGCGGAAATCTCTTTCAGCCGTCCCTTCGGGACTGCTCGTCTTACTGAGACTTTCCCGGCATTTGATGCCGGGCTACAAACGCGCGTCCCTTCGGGACTCTCGTACGATAACCGCTTTTCACGCTTATTTACTTCGTTCCAAAGTCACGATCAGTGACTTTGAGGTCGGCGTGTTGCTGCCCTCGGCGGTGCTGGAGATGGGCACGAGCACGTTGGCCTCGGGAAAATACGCGGCGGCGCATCCGCGAGGCATCTCGTAGGGCACGGCGCGGAATCTGAGCGCACTGCGGCGCTCTCCGTTGTGGTGGCTGGTGATATCGAGCAACTCGCCCTGGCTCCAGCTGCAGCGGCGCATGTCGTCTGGATTGAGAAAGACCACGCGGCGGCCGCCGTGGATGCCGCGGTAGCGGTCATCGAGGCCGTAGATGGTGGTGTTGTACTGGTCGTGGCTGCGGATGGTGGTGAGCAGGAACTGATCAGCCGCAGGCGCGAGGCCGGTGAGCGCCAGAGTCGAGAAGTGAGCGCGGCCGTCGCTGGTCTGGAAGTTGCGCTCGCGGGCGCCGTTGGGCAGATAGAAGCCGCCGGGCTGGCGGAGGCGCTGGTTGTAATCCTCGAATCCGGGGATGACGCGCTGGATGCGCTCGCGGATAAGGTCATAATCCTCCACCAGCGCCGCCCACGGCACCTGGCTGCGCTTGCCCAGCGTAGCGGTCGCCAGGCCGGCGACGATGGCAGGCTCGCTCAGCAGGTGCTCTGAGGCCGGGCGCAGGCTGCCGCGCGAGCTGTGCACGATGCCCATGGAGTTTTCCACGCTCACGAGCTGAGCGCCCGAGCGCTGCAAGTCGCGCTCAGTGCGGCCCAGGCAGGGCAGGATGAGCGCCTGTTCGCCGGTGACGAGGTGCGCGCGGTTCAGCTTGGTGGAGACGTGCGCGGTGAGGCGGCAGCTCTGCAGCGCGCGGGCGGTGAACTCAGTATCGGGCGTGGCGGAGAGAAAGTTGCCGCCGAGGGCGAACAGGACCCGGGCTTTGCCCGCGTGCATGGCGCGGATGGCGGCGACGGTGTCGTATCCGTGCTCGCGCGGCGGAGAAAAGCCGAACTCGCGGCCCAGGCGCTGGAGAAGATCGGCGCTGGGCTTCTCGTTGATGCCGACGGTGCGGTCGCCCTGCACGTTGCTATGCCCGCGCACCGGACAGGCGCCCGCGCCCGGCCGCCCGATGTTGCCGCGCAGCAGCAGGAAGTTGACGATCTCCTGAATGGTCGCGACCGCGTTCTGGTGCTGGGTGAGTCCCATGGCCCAGCAGCAGATAGTGGCCCTGGAGCGGATGGCGATCTCAGCCGCGGCGTGGAGCTGAGCGCGCGAGAGCCCGCTGAGCGCGGTGATGCGCTCCCAGCTTTCTTTTCTGAGCGCGGCGGCGAATGATTCGAAGCCGGAGGTCTGACTGGCGATGAACTCGCCATCGAGCACCGAGCCCGGCCAGCGCTCTTCGGCCTCGAGCATCTCTCTCATGATGCCGCGGAAGAGCGCCTGATCTCCGTTCACCCGCACGGGCAAAAAAAGGCGGGCGATGGGCGTGCCGCTTCCCATCCACTCCCAGGGATGCTGCGGATGCCGGAAGCGGACGAGGCCGGTTTCAGCCAGCGGATTCACGCTGACGATGGCGCATCCTCTCTTTGCTGCCTTCTGCAGGTGGGTGAGCATGCGGGGATGGCAGGTTCCGGGATTCTGGCCGATGACGAAGATGGCATCGGCGTGCTCGAAATCGGCGAGAGTGACCGTGCCTTTGCCGACGCCGAGCACCGGCTTCATGGCCGTGCCGCTCGATTCATGGCAGAGATTGGAGCAATCGGGCAGATTATTGGTGCCGAACTGGCGGACGAAAAGCTGGTAGAGGAAAGCGGCCTCGTTGCTGGTGCGTCCTGAGGTGTAGAAGACGGCCTCATTCGGCGAGGCTAGCGAGTTGAGCTCGCGGGCGATGAGCGCGAAGGCCTCAGGCCAGGAGATGGGCTGATAGTGGTCGCGGCCGGCGGGCAGAAACATGGGCTGAGAGATGCGTCCCTGCTTGCCCAGCCAGTGGTCGGATTGCTGGCTGAGGCGCGAGACGCTCCACGCGCGGAAAAAGTCGGGCGTGACGAGTTTCTGGGTGGCTTCTTCGGCGACAGCCTTGGCGCCGTTCTCGCAATACTCGTTGGCGGTGCGCTCGCCATCGGGATCAGGCCAGGCGCATCCCGGGCAATCGAAGCCCTCTTTCTGGTTTAGCGCGCGCAGAGCGGCAGAGGCGCGGGCGGCGCCGGCCTCTTTCCATGCCGGCGCGAGCGCGTGGGTGATGGAGGCGAGGCCGCCGGCGATCCGATCCGGCGGCTCCAGCCTGAGCTCGGTCTCTATAGGAGTCTCGGCCTGCTGCGAGCGCGCTTCGGCTGCTGGCGGCTTTTCGGCGGGAAGAGTGCTCATGGCGTGCGCTCACAGAATCTTATCGCAGCGCACGGCGGCTGGCGGCGATGCGCTGCAGCAGTTAAGCTGGTAGCCATGTTCGCCGAAATCCACAGAGTCATCCGGCAGATCCCGCGGGGCAAAGTGGCAACGTACGGCGCGGTGGCCCAAGCGGCTGGATATCCGGGCGCGGCGCGGCAGGTGGTGTGGGCGCTGCAGGAGTCGCGCGGATTGCCCTGGCACCGGGTGCTGGGCGCGAACGGGAGGATCCGCCTGACGGGCGAGTTCGGTCTGGAGCAGCGCCTGCGTCTGCAGTCGGAGGGGGTGGAGTTTCGCGGCGGCGTGGTGTGGATGGAGGGGCACGAGTTCAGGTTTCGCAAGGCGGCACGGAAAAAGCGTATCCGCAAGTCGAAGGCAGGGCGCACAGAAAGCCAAAAGCGAGCGCGGAGACGCTGAAGCGCAGGAATGGTACTAGTGGCTGGCGGCGTAGCTGGCGGCGCCGAGCAGACCGACCTGGCCGTTGGTCACCACTTTGACGGGGATGGTCTCGAGCAGGGTCTTCAGGCGTCCCTTGCCGACAAATGCCTCGCGAAAGGCGGGGCGCGCAAACCGCTCGAGCAGCCGGGGAGCAATCCCGCCGGCGATAAAGATGCCGCCAATGGCCATAAAGTTGAGAGCGCAGTTGCCGGCCTCGGCGCCGTAGAGCTCCACCAGAAAATCGAGGGCGTGGACACAGAGCGGGGACTTGCCGGAGAGAGCGTGAGTGGTGATGACCGCGCCGGGGTCCTTTTCTTTGAGCTCGGTGGCGAGCCAGGCGGGCTCTTCTTCCTTTTTCGCATCGCGAAAGAACTGGTAGATGTTGTGCAGGCCGGGGCCGGAGAGCACGCGCTCGACGCTGACGTGTCCGAACTTTCCGATGAGGAAGCGGAGCAGCTCGATCTCGAGTTCATTACGCGCGGCGAAATCGGAGTGGCCGCCTTCAGAGGCCATGGGATGATGGCTCTTGCCATCCCAGAAGAGACCGGCTTCGCCCAGTCCGGTGCCGGCGGCGATGACAGCGCGGTTGCCGGGGACCTCGTTGCCAGCATTGACTACGGCAATATCGTTCGGGCCGAGAACGCCTGTGCCGTGAGCGATGGATTCCAGGTCGTTGAGCAGATGCGTCCGCTTGAGTTTGAGCACTTTGGCCAGCGATTTTGACTCCACCACCCAGGCGAGATTGGGCGTGACTGCGCGGCCATCTTTGACCGGTCCGGCGATGCCGAAACAGGCGCGGTCGATGGGCAGGCCGGACTCTTCGGCGAAAAGGGCGACGATCTCATCCAGAGTCTTGTATTTTCGGCTGGGATAGGTCTTCTCGGCGCGCTTTTCGAAAGAGCCAAGCTGGTGCTCGAAGATGGCCAGCCGGGTGTTGGTGCCGCCGATATCGCCCGCGAGGATCATCTACTTGGAGATCTGCGCGGCGGCGGGCTTATCCACCAGCCAGATGAGCGAGCCGCTCACAGGCTTGATGAGCTGGGCGGGCAGACGATCAGGGACGTAATCGCCGTAGAGGACTTCTTTCAGCACCGAAGCCTTGGAGGCGCCGGAGACGAGAAAGATGACGTTCCTGGCGTAGTTGATGACCGGCGCAGTAAGCGTCAGGCGGTATTGCTTGACTTCATCCACGTAGCAGGCGGCGAAGTCGTGGGCGTCATCTTTGAGAACAGTGGTGTAGGGGAAGAGCGAGGCGGTGTGGCCGTTCTCGCCCAGGCCGAGCAGGATGATATCGAACTGCGGGGTCTTGTTGGTGTCGAAGACCTCGCGCAGGGCGCGCTCGTAGGTGGTGGCGGCATCTTCGGCCGAGGGCAGCTCGGTGTGCACACGGTGCACGTTGGCTGCGGGAATCGCGACCTTGGAGAGCAGCGCCTCTTTGACCATGCGGTAATTGCTCTGCGGGTCATCGGGCGGGACGTAGCGCTCATCGCCCCAGAAAAGGTAGGTCTTGGCCCAGTCGATGCGGCCGCTCCACTCAGGCGTGGCCAGCAGCTCGTAGAGCAACTTGGGGGTCGAGCCGCCGGAGAGCGCCAGCATGCAGCGCTTGCCGACGTCGATGGCCTGCTCGCTGAGCTGGGCGATGAGCTGGGCGGCCTTGCGATTGAGGGCGTCGCGATCGTTGCAGATGAGAATGTTGTGCTCAGGCATCTAGCGGTTGCCCTCCATGCTGATGTCGAGCCATTCGTGGCCGTTGCGATGGACGAGGGCTTCGGCAGCGGTGGGACCGGCGGTGCCAGCAGGATAGTTGGGGAATTGCGGTGCAGGCAGCTCGGCCCAGGCGTCTTCGATGGGAGTGATGAGCCGCCACTGCGACTCCACCTCATCGCGACGGGTGAAGAGCGTGGCGTCACCGCGCATGGCATCGAGCAGCAGGGTGGCGTAACCGGGCAGGCCAGAATCGGAGCCGAAGGCGGATTTGTAGTTGAAGTCCATGCGGACGGTGTTGGTGATCATCTGGGTGCCCGGGGTCTTGGCGACAAAGGTCATGCTGATGCCTTCATCGGGCTGGATGCGGATGCTGACGGCGTTAGGCTGCACCAGGTGCGCGGGACGCGCAAACAGGGCCTGCGGTGTGCGCTTGAGGTGAACCACGATCTCAGTGATGGGCTTGGTGAGGCGCTTGCCAGTGCGGACGTAGAAAGGCACTCCCGCCCAGCGCCAGTTATCCACGTGGAATTCTACGGCCACGAAGGTCTCGGTGGTGGAACCGGGCTTGACGCCTTTTTCGTCGCGGTAGCCGGGGACCTTTTGCCCGTTCACATTGCCGGGGCCGTACTGGCCGCGCACGGTGCGGGCGGCGACTTCTTCCACCGTCATGGGATGGATGGAGCGCAGCACCTGCACTTTCTGCTCGCGCACGGCATCGGCCTCAAAGGCGATGGGCGGCTCCATGGCGGTGAGGGTGAGGAGCTGCAGAATGTGATTGGCCACCATGTCACGCAGAGCGCCGGTCTCCTCGTAGAAGCCGGCGCGAGCTTCCACACCCAGCGGCTCGCCGGCGGTGATCTCGACGTAATCGATGTAGTTGCGGTTCCAGATGGGCTCGAAGAGAGAGTTGCCGAAGCGGAAAACCAAGAGATTCTGGACCGTCTCTTTGCCCAAGTAATGGTCGATGCGGAAAATCTCGCGCTCACGAAAGACACGCAAGACCTGATCATTCAATTCCTGGGCGGTCTGCAGGTCGCGACCAAAAGGCTTTTCCACGATGACGCGCGACCAGCGGCTGGAATCTGATTTGTTCAGACCCGCCGCGCCCAGGCCTTCGAGAATGAGAGGAGCAATGGAGGCCGGCGTGGAAAGGTAGAAGAGATTGCTGGCGCTGGCGCCGCCTTCCTGCAGTTTCTTCAGCTGCGCGGCGAGCGCGGGATACATGGCAGGCTCAGAGGTGGTGCCGGAGAAATAGTGCACATGCTTGCCGAAGCCGGCCCAGAACTCATCGGTGAAGCCCTTGGTGTCTTTGGAAGAAGCGGCAGCCTCTTTCATCATGGTGCGGAATTCATCGGTGCTCATCTGGTTGCGGCCGACACCCAGAATGTCAAACTGGCCGGCCAGAAAACCACAGGCGGCGAGGTCATAGAGCGCAGGCAACAGCTTGCGCTTAGCGAGATCGCCGGTGGCGCCGAAGATGACCAGGACACAAGGATCTCCTTTGTGGACGCCGCTGCTGGTGGCGCGAACTACCGGTGTTGCCTGAACGATGGCCGACATTTGCTCTCTCCTGACTTTCATGCCGCGTGAAGCGGCCTGGTTCTCGTGGTTGCGGGAAACTACCTTGCTTTATCCATAGCCAGAACTTTATCGAGCCGCCGCTGGTGGCGGGCTTCTTTGGAAAAACTGGCGGTGACGAAATCGCGCACCAGCTCCAGCGCCAGGGCGCTGCCGATGATCCTGGCACCCATGCAGAGCACGTTCATGTCATCATGCTCGACACCCTGATGGGCAGAATAGCTGTCGTGGCACATACAGGCGCGGATGCCGCGCATCTTGTTGGCGGCGACGGTGACTCCAACGCCACTGCCGCACACGATGATGCCGCGCTGACAATCGCCGCGCTGCACGCGCTCACCCACCAGCACCGCAAAATCGGGATAGTCATCATCCGCCTGGGGCGGACCGGTATTGACGCCGACAGGCTCATGGCCGCAGGCGCGGACCTGATCCATGACCGCCTGGTAGAGCGGATGGCCCGCGTGATCAGCGCCAATGGCGATGCGCATGAATCGTCTCCTTCTGCTGAGAATCTCAACTGGCCGCGCCATCCAGCTCACCGGCAAAAGTCGCAGCCGGGCGGCGCTGGCAGCCGGCAGAAAGTCTACCGGATTCAGCGCCTGTGTGTCTCTTACTAACCGGACTTGGCTTGCGTGACCTCGATCTTGTAATCCTTGCCCTCCCAGCGGTTCTCCGGCAGCCAGCGGAAGGTGAATTGTATAGGGGCCTTCTGGTCCTGGCTGATCTCTATGTCCACGTATTCGATCCCCAGCACGGTATGGGTAGAAGGCGCTTCGCTGGTGGTGGCCCAGCCGTCATCGCTCCAGTGGAGCTGGAAGGCGGCGTAACCGAGAATGCGCAGCAGAGTGCCCTGGGGAACCCGGCGAACCTGCCGGTTGAACTTCCAGACCTCCATCCAGCGGCGGTCACGGGCAGTCAGGTAGCGGTCAGCGACCGGCGGAATCAGGTCAAAGACGCTTCCCTGCACCGAGGAGCGCAGCAGCTTGACGTATTCGGCGTGGGCCCACATCAGGGGAATGGCGGCACCGGTGGGCTCAGCGAAAGACATATGGGCGCGAGGCAGGTCGGGGCCATCCCAGATCTGTTCGGGTAGCAGACCGGCACCGTGGGCGAATCCTTCCATGGCGCGCAAGTAGGGATCGGGCGAGCGGCCAGCGGCCAGCTCGTAGTGCCCGCGCTCGCCGGTAAGCAGGGGCCAGGGCCGGCCAACGCCCCAGACTGAGAAGGAGGAGCCGTCGTTACGCTGGCCGTAGCCATCATGGTTGTAACGGCGCCAGCAGGGGCCGTAGGGGGTTTCGACCTTCAGCAGCGCATCCACGACGCGGAGCGAATCCTCCATAAGCGGGTTGCCGGCTTTGCGGATGCCATAACGGGCCAACTCGAGAAAACCCGCATCCACGATCTCTTTAGCGGGGAAGACGCATTGCTCGCCGGGAGCGCGGTTAGCTATCCGCAGCACGCCTACGTTGGGGTCTTCGCTGTTGTCTTCTCCGCCAGCGCCAACGGGCGGATCGACGCGAATGTAATGGCGAGAAATGCCCGGATAGAGCGTGCCCTGGGTGGTGACCGTCCAGGCCTCGACATGAGACTCGAGGAAATCGGCGTACTCCTCGAGGAAGCGGGCGGTAGGCACATCATTGTGCTCGCGCACGTAGTCGCTGGCGCAGATAAGGGCAGCGATGCTGACGGCGAGGGTCGAGGGAGAAAGTCCGATGGCCTCTTCCCAGCGGTCCTGGGCGCTGGCGGGGCCCTCGCGAATCAAGAAGCCGGCAGCGCGCACCACCATGGTGTAAGGATGAAAGCCGCGCAAGGCATTGAGGCGGTGCAGGCGCCAGGCCAGGATGATGGGGAAACCAATCTCATCGAGCTGAGTGCCGGACCAGTAGGGGCGGCCGTCGATCCAGAAGTTCTGGTAGAAGCCGCCGTCATCGCGCTGGGAGACGGCGAGGTAGATGAGCGCGCGCAGCGCGGTGGAGCTGTCGTCGGCGGCCATCAGGGCGGTGGCGCCGTGGACAAGGTCACGCGTCCACACCAGGTGATAGCCACCGAGCTCGTCATCGCCTTTGTCTTCACCCCAGGGGATGCTGAGGGAGGCGATCATGGCTCCGGGAAATTCCTTGTCTTCATGCGCCAGCAGAAGATTGACGCTGCGCTCGAGCAGGCGGGAGTGCTCCATCACGCGGCCAGGAAATGAGGTGAGGCGTTTGCGGGGACGCGACCACTGCGTGAGAAAAGTCTCGCAGGCGCGCTCGAAGCTGACGCTGAGAGACTGGAAGAGCGAGTTCACGGAATCGTGCAGAGAAGAGCCAAAGGCGATGGCGAGAGTAAATTCGCGGCCGAAGCTCAAATCGAGCTTGCCCAGGAGGGCGATGTTGCCGTTGGGGGCGTAATCGTACTCGTAATCCATGGTGTAGTCGTGGGAGAGGTCGGTCCAGCCGTCGTTCAGGCCTACGTATCCGCAGGAGCATCGTTCAAAGGGGATGGTGGCTGCCATAGCCATCCAGGTGCCTTCTTTGTAGGCAACCAGAATCTTGCGGCCGGTGACCTCCATGACCTCGCCGTTGTTGCCCCAGCCGCCGATCTCAAGGTGCGGGGCGGCCAGGACGTAAAGCTGGAGTTTGCGGAGAAAATTCTCTTTTCCCTCGAGGCGGGTGTGGATGAGGATGCAGCTCTGATGGGGATCGCCGATGATGCGCTTATCTAGGCTATAGCGGTCGAGGCGGTCTTTGGTGCGCACGATGTAGCCGAGGGCGGCGTCTTCCATGCACTCGATCTCTGAATCGAGCGAGCGACGCTCGTCGTGAAAGAACGACTTGCCATCGGTCATCAGATACTGCAGGTCGCGGAGCTGCGGTTTATCGATGGTGGGGTAATAGACTTCATTGAGCACGCCGCCGGAGAGGGTGTACCAGACGCGGCTGGCGGTGGAGTAAGCGGTGCCGACGCCCTCCTTGGCGCCGCGAGTCCAGCGGGGTTCGATGCCGGGGCCGCCGGGGGCAACATGCTCCCGTTTGCCATGATTGTTGCTCACGGTATCACCCCAGAGAGAAATGGACGAAGGCTGGGCTCATGCAAAGGAGCCGACAGCAGCGTCTTCATCGTCAAAAATCTCGAATAGATTGGCGACGCCAACCAGCTTGAGGGTCTGCAGGGCGAACTTCGAGGGGCTGACCAGCTTGACCGCGCCCCCGCGCTGCTTGACGGTGGTGAGAGAGCGCACCAGGATGCCGATGCCGCTGGAGTCGATCATGGGCACATCCGTCAGGTTGAGCACCATGCGGCTCTCGCCGGCCTGCAGAATCTCTTCGATGGCCTGGCGGAGATTGTCGACCGGCGAACCCATCTTGAGGTCGCCGCGCATGCGCAGCACGCTTATATCGGAACGCTTGCGGACATCCAAGTCCAAGTCTTCCTCCTAAGGGGCTTGCAGGTTTGCCGCAGGAGCGCCGGGAACGAAGCAGAGCGCGGGAGAGCGGTTGACACCCGATTTCGCCTTTGTTACATTGCGCCCGTCAACTTAATAGCCCCGGCGCAATTTTGCAAGTGTAATCCGTGGCGGTGCACGTCTTTTAATCTTTTCGTCTCCCTCCGAAGGAAACGGCGCGATGGCGACTCACACACCGGGATACAGCGTGGCGTCGGTGGAGCTTGCCACAGCGCTGCTGGCGGAGCGCGAGGTCGCGCCGCGGGCACGCGTAGTCGCCGAGCATGTCTCCCAGCTTCTTCCGGGCTCGGCAAACGTCGTGTGGGTGATCGAGAACCAGGACGCACCGACTTGGAGCGCCCGGGGAGCGGCGGGCGAGATCGCGGTGCAAGAGCAGGAGCTGGCGCTCGACTCGGGCACATTGGGCGAACTGGCGGAGAAGAAGGAGCCTTGGATCATCCCGGGCTCGGAGGTGGCGCGGGAAGCCTATGCCCACCTCAATGTGCGGCGCACAGTGGCGTCGCTGGCGTACGTTCCCATCCTGGTGGACGATCTGCTGATCGGCGCGATCGAAGTCGTGAGCTACGACCAGGCACTGCAAACGAAAGCCCTGACACAGCTGCAGGAGGTAGCGGAAATCGCGTCGCTGGCGCTGGCTACGGGAATCGCCTACGAGGCCGAGCGTCACCAGAACCTTAGCTCCATCACCCGCCTGACGCAGATGTACGACCTGGAGAAGGTCTTCAACTCCACGCTGGAGTTCGATTCCCTGTTGCCGATCATTGCCAGCAAGTTTCAGGAGATCCTAGGGGCACAGGCCGTCAATCTGTGGCTGGTGGAGGAAAAAGACACGCTGCTGTTGCTGCATCAGGCGGGAGAGGACCCGGCGGCGCAGCCGGGGCACAAGCAGAAGGCGGGAGAAGGCATCGCAGGCGATGTAGGCGAGACGGGCGAGGCGTTGCTGATCGACTCCGCCGATGACGAACGGCTGCAGCGGCGCAATGAAGGCGTGGAGGAAGGCGGCGCATTCACGCTGATGGCGGCGCCCATCATGGACCAGGGCAGCGAGGTGGGCGTGGTCGAGGTGGTGAACAAGCTGGACGGCACGGCCTTCGATGAAGACGACCTGTTTGCCCTGGCCACCATGTGCGAAGCGGCGGCGGGCGCCCTGCACAACGCCAGCCTGCTGCAAACGGAGCGCAAGGTGGAGATCCTGGAGACCCTGGTGAAGGTGAGCCAGGAGATCACCTCGACGCTGAATCTGGACCACGTGCTGCAAGCGGTAGTAAACACGCCGCAGGCGGTGATCCCCTACGAGCGGGCGGCGATAGCGCTGGAGCAGTACGGAAAGGTGCAGCTGAAGGCAGTCTCCGGCGTGGAACAGATCATGGCGGGCGATCCGGAGATCAAGCGTCTGGACGATCTGCTGCAATGGGCGTCGCTGCAGGAAGAGATCTTCGTGGCGCAGAAAGATGACCAGATCACGGCCGAGCGTGAAGAGACGCGGGAAAAATTCCGGGCGTACTTCGAGGCCAGCGGGGCGCGCGCGTTCTATGCCCTGCCGCTGAGCGATGACCTGGGAAGGATCGGGACATATTCGCTGGAAAGCTCAGACCCGGATTTCCTCTCACCAGCCCACTTCGAGATGATCAAGGTGCTGGTGGGCCAGGTGACGGTGGCGGTGCGCAACGCCTCCATGTACAAGGAGGTGCCGTTCATCGGCATCCTCGAGCCGCTGCTCAAGAAAAAAGGGCGCTTCCTCTCTATGGAGCGGGGCCGGCGCATCTCAGCGCTGACCCTGGCTGGTTTGGTGCTGCTCTTTCTGGCGATCTTTCCGCTTCCGATGCGCGTGGATGGCGAGGCGTCGGTCAATCCGTTGCAACGAGCGCAGTTGCAGGCGCCTTTCGACAGCGTGGTGAAGCAAGTGTACGTCCGAGAAGGTGATGCGGTGAAGCCGGGGGCGCTGCTGGCGGACCTGGAAGATTGGGAGTACCGTTCTGCGCTGGAAAAGGCGCAGGCCAGTTATACCGGGGCCATGGCGGAGATGAACCGGGCACTGGCCAGCAACGACAGCAGCGCAGCCGGCGTGCAGCGGGCGCAGGCAGATTACTGGGGAGCTGAGGTGCGGCGGGCGCGGGCGCAACTGGAGCAGACACACTTTCGCTCGCCGATCGCGGGAGTGGTGGCGACGCCGCACATCGAGAACCTCGCGGGAAAGAAATTGCAGGCGGGCGATCCGTTCGCCGAGGTGGTGGATTCATCGAGCGTGGTGGTAGATGTGGCGCTGGACGAAGACGACATTCCACTGGCGAAGACCGGCGCCTCGGCGGGAGTGAAGCTGGACAGCTTCCCCACGCGGACGTTTCGCGGCCGCGTGACGGTAGTAAGTCCGAAAGGCGAGGCGGCGGGAGACCACCGCGTGTTCTACGCGCGGGTCGAGGTGCCGAATCCTGAAGGTGTGCTGCGGACGGGGATGCACGGTCGCGGAAAAGTCTCGGCGGGGTGGCATGCGGCAGGTTTTGTGCTGTTGCGAGGTCCGGCGCTATGGTTATGGGCAAAATTGTGGTCGTGGTTCGGCTTGTGAGCGACAGGAGCGAGGAGAACCGGTGAGGCGAGCGGCGGGGATGCGAAGAGTTTTGCGATTCTGCGGGTTGGCGCTCCTGGGAGCGGCGCTGACAGGATGCAGCGGATCCAGCGACCAACCGACTAAAGTCGCAGCAGCGGCGCCAGCTCTGGCGGTGAGCACCGCGCCCAGGCAGGCGGCTGAGGATTTTACGCCCAGCGGTCCCATTGTGGTGGAAAACCAGCTGGACGTGGTGGCGCAGCGCGAGGGCGTGATATCGAAGTTGAATGCCGATGTAGGGACGCCGGTGCGCCGCGGCCAGCTGCTGGCGCAGATCGACGACCGGCAGGTGACGGCTGACCGTGATGCCGCTGCCGCCAAGGTGAAGAGCCTGGAGGCCGACGTAAAGGGCTGGGACTACGAGACCAAGGTCCTGCAGACCGACCTAGACCGCTCCGAGAAGATGATGCAGGCGCAACTCATCACGCAGCAACAGCTCGAGCACGACCGCTACAAGGTGCAAGCCGACAAGTACGAGACGGAACGAGCGCAGCAAAACCTGATAAACGCCCAGGAGACCTTGAAGTCGCTCAATCTGGAACTGGAAAAGACGCGCATCACAGCGCCGTTCGATGGCGTGGTCGCCCGCCGATACGTGCGCGATGGGCAGAAGGTGGCCGTGGGCGACCGCATCTTCTGGGTGACAGCGGTCGCGCCCTTGCGCGTGCGTTTCACATTGCCAGAGCGCTTTGCCGGCCACGTCAAAGCCGGCGACCAGCTCTCGGTGGCCTCGGCGAGCGAGCCGGCGGAACAGCACGAGGCGAAGATCATCTCGGTGAGCCCGGTGGTGGATCCGGCAAGCGGCACCATCGAAGCGGTGGCCGAGATAACCGGCAATTCAGGCACGCTGCGGCCAGGGATGACAGCGAATATCCACCTGAAGAACCAGCAATGAATCTGACTGAAGCGCTGAATGTGGCCCTGCCGGAGATACCGGCGAGGACTAAGCGCCTGTCTTATCCCCGGCTCCATCCGAAGTTGGTAGGACGGGAGCGGGTGGAGGGCGGAAGGTCGATCGTCACCTGCATCATATCGGGAAAAAACAGCCTTTATTTCTTCCCTCCGTTTCAGTGGCAATTGCTTCAGCTCTTCAACGGCGAACGCACCTATGAAGAGGTTTCCGATCTTTTTTTCGAAGAGACGGGAACGCGCTACGAGCCGGAAGAGCTGCGCAAGATGGCGGAGGACCTCGACGCGGTCGATTTCTGGTACCGCACCCCATTCGAGCAGAACATCGCGTTGAAGCAGAAACTGAAGGAGGAGCGGGAGAACCGGGCTAAGAAGCGCTCCAAGTATGGCGACGTTTCCAAGCTGGAGTTCTCAACCTGGGACCCAGACCAATACCTGACCCACCTGCACCAGCGAATCCGGTTCGTCTACTCGTGGTGGTTCACCCTGCTCACTCTGTGCGGCTTCGCATTCATGGCATACGTCTTTGTAGTGCGATGGGAGGAGATCGGCCGCGACACGCTGCAGTTCTACAACTTCACGGAAAAAGGATTCGCCGACATCGCGGAATTCTGGTTGCTGGCAGCGTTCGTACTTTTTTTCCACGAAACCGGACATGGACTGAGCTGCAAGCACTTCGGCGGCGGAGTGCATCGCATGGGTTTCACGTTGATCTATTTCACCCCGGCGTTCTTTACCGACGTTACAGAAGCCTGGGTATATGCGAATAAATGGCAGCGCATAGCGACGGTCATCTCCGGGGCGTGGACTGAGATGATCATCTGCGCCATCGCTACACCCATCTGGTGGGGCACGCCTTACGGGACCTGGCTGCATGACGCGGCATACAAGCTGATCCTGATCACCGGTCTGGGCGTAATTTTTTTCAACTACAACCCCCTGATCAAGCTCGATGGCTACTACCTGCTGACCGAATTCCTGGAACTCCCTGATCTGAAGGAGGATTCCACCGCATACACGGCGGCATTGGTCAAAAAGTATCTATGGCGGCTGCCGGTCGAAGTGCCCTACGTGCCGAAGCGGCGGCGTGTGGGTTACGTCATCTACGCGCTGGTCTCCGGTCTCTACAGCTATGCGCTGTTATTCTTCTTTGCCCGCTTCATCGGTAATATCTTTCGCCATTTCACTCCGGAATGGGCTTTCCTACCGGCAATGTTGGTGGGGCTAAGACTGTTCAAGTCGAGAATCCTCACTTTGGTGAATTTCATGAAGACCGTTTATCTGGATAAGAAAGAGCATGTCGCTGCCTGGTTCACTCCGCAAAGACGCTGGGCCACAAGTGCCGGGCTGGTTGTTCTCTTGCTGATCCCGTGGTTCCACGAATCGGTGGAGGGCCGTTTTCTGCTCGAGCCCGCCCAACTCGCAGTCTTACGAGCAACTGCCGCTGGAAAGGTGGTATCCATGCCTGCGGCAGAAGGACAACGAGTGAGCCGGGGACAGACCATCGCGACTCTTCAGAACTTCAGTCTAGAATCGGAAGCGGCGCGAACTACGGCTGACCTCCGCATTGCCGATGCGCGAGCCCGCGAAGCAGAGTTGCGATACAGCGATTACGGACCCGCAGCCCGCGAACGCCTGCGCCTGGAGCAGCGAGACTCAGACCTCAGGCAGGAGATGGGCTCGTTGAACGTGGTGAGCCCAATCGAGGGCGAGGTGCTGACCGCCCGGCCGCGAGATCTGCTGGGCGCGTTCGTCGCCGAAGGAACTGAATTGATCCAGGTGGGAGCGGTCGATACCATGCGCGCCCGCATCTTTATCCCTGAGTATGCGGTGCGCAAGGTGGCCCTGGGAGCCGGGGTCAACTTGCACTTCGATTCTTACTTTAGCTCACGTCCCGGCTGGGTGGAGTCACTGGCCCCGGCGTCCTCGGAGATTGCTGCGGGCCTTATCCCCGAGACCAGCTACAAAGGGATCAGGCCACCGGTTTTTTTTGTCGCCGACATTCTTGTCTCGAACGCTAATGAGAAGTTGCGGCCCGGTATGGCAGGGACTGCACGAGTGTATGGGCCTCGAACCAGCCTCGCTGGAATGATGTGGCAGCAGGTCTACGATTTCATCCGCCGCAAGGTCTGGTAAAAAAGAAACGAGGCTGCGATTGCCGCAGCCTCGCCTCGTACTCTCTCCGCTGATCAGAACTTGCTGCCCAGCTGTGCCTTGCCACCGAGCTGCGCTTTGCCACCCAGTTGCGCTTTGCCGCCCAGCTGCGCTTTGCCGCCCAGCTGCGCTTTGCCGCCCAGCTGCGCTTTGCCGCCCAGCTGCG
>Ga0187779_10000938_pt1 | contig 18806 bp, 18 predicted proteins | sample 1015_Q2_SP10_10__FD_132435 | JGI IMG/M metagenome (GOLD analysis project Ga0187779, IMG submission 132435) | Tropical peat soil microbial communities from peatlands in Department of Meta, Colombia - 1015_Q2_SP10_10_MG | ecosystem: Environmental > Terrestrial > Soil > Wetlands > Peat | place... | reverse complement strand
CCGTTGGGGGCGATCCGGCGCTCGCGTCGAGGAGCGAGATATTGACTTCGCGTCGGGAAAACGACTGACTGAGCGCAGGTAGATAGCTGATCACAATAGCAAGGAAGCCGAACCCCATCCCTCCTTCGAGCACGATGAGCGCCCGCGCCGTGGACGTGAGGGGGACGATGTCTCCCAGGCCGAGCGTGAAGAACGTGGTCCCGCTGAAATAGAGGCACGCGCCGAAGCTCACGTCCCCTTCCGGTGTTTTAAGAGCATGCATGGGCGCCCAGTACAGGAGCGCAAAGCCGAAGATCAGGACAAATGCCCAGAAGCCCAAAAGCAGGGGGAGCGAGATCGGGCCGAAATAGCTCAGCATGTCTTCCTGCTTTTTTCCCCGTGATACGGCGCGTGCGACCGCGTTCCAGAGGCGCCAGGAGGTCCTGTAGAAAAGGCGCACGAGCCGGATCCGCCGCGTCACCCGCCGCGGGAAAACCACGGTTTCGAAGGCGTCCCATAGGACAATAAGGATGAGAGCGACACCCATGATGACCGCGAAGATCGACATTTTGACTCCCTTAAAGGCGGGTCGAAGAGAAAAGCTTGCAACGAGAGAATTTCTGCCCTGGCCAATTCTTTCGTGCTGACCCGCCTGATTTGAATTATATCAAATAGCACTCTGATGAATTCCTAATCGTAGCTTCCCGCCTAACAGGGAGTAAAGAGCCGGTTGGTGGCAAATGTTGCCTTGACGCAAAATATCTTTAGTGATATCATTCATTCAATCATTAATTCTCTTCATTGTTCCTGACACGTTCTCATCATTGGCGAATGCAGTTGCGATTGCTGCAAACCTTCAAATATAAAGGAAAAAGCACGAATCGTTGACCGTTAGATATCCCTTGATAAAGTGACCTGTCTGGGAACGGCGCCCTTGTTCGATTGAACGTGATAGTTTCGTGCCTGATTCGACAAGCTTTCGGAAACCGATACCAAACAGAGGGGGCCGGCTGTAACCCTCTATAGAAGGGGAGGAAATTATGGACAAGATCCTGAGAATCGATGTAGGATCGGAAGGTGGTCCCAAGGCGACGGCAGCACCGGTTGGTGAATACGCGGGTCTGGGAGGCAGGGCATTAACGTCGGCAATCGTTTCGAAGGAGGTTCCGCCATTATGCCATCCCCTGGGCGCAGAGAATAAGCTGGTCATCGCCCCGGGACTCTTGAGCGGGTCCGCAAGCGCCATGTCGGGCAGGATTTCCGTCGGCTGCAAGAGCCCGCTTACGGGGGGCATCAAGGAGGCGAACTCGGGAGGCCAGCCTTCCCAGGTCCTGGCCAAGCTCGGCTACAGCGCTATCGTACTCGAAGGGAAGCCGAAAAGCGACGACCTCTACAAGGTGTTCATCAATAAGGACGGGGTCAAGATCACCAAGGATAACAGCCTTAAGATGCTCCCCAATTACGACCTGATCGCGAAGATGAAGGCGGAATACGGCGATCAGATATGCTGCATCTCGATCGGACCTGCCGGCGAGATGAAGATGGGCGCTGCGACCGTCGCATTCACCGACATTGAGCTGCGTCCAACCCGCCACGCCGGACGCGGCGGCGTGGGCGCGGTAATGGGCGCCAAGAACATTAAGGTCATTGTGATTGACGGGACCGGCGCGCCGATGCGGTCCCCCAAGGACCCGGCAAAGTTCCAGGATGCGAACAAGCGGTTCGTCGACGGGTTGAAGAAGCACGCGGTCACCGGCCAGGGCCTCCCGGCCTATGGCACGAACGTGCTGACGAACATATTGAACGAGGTGGGCGGATATCCCACGTACAACTTCAAGCAGGGCCGCTTCGACGGCGCCTCCAAGATCAGCGGTGAGACCCAGGCCGAGACCGAGACAAAGCGCGGGGGGCTGGCGACCCATGGCTGCCACCGCGGCTGCGTCATCCAGTGCTCCGGCACGTACAACGACAAGGACGGCCACTACCTCACCAAGCAGCCGGAATACGAGACCGTCTGGGCCCACGGCGGGAACTGCGGTATCAGCGATCTGGACAAGATCGCCATGCTCGATTTCCTGGATGACAACTACGGCCTCGACACGATCGAGATGGGCGCGACGATCGCTGTCGCCATGGAAGCCGGCCTCGCCAAATTTGGCGACGCTGACGCGGCGATCAGGCTGGTGAAAGAGGTCGGCAAGGGCACGGACCTCGGCCGGATCCTCGGCAACGGGGCGGCCATGACCGGCAGGGCATTCGGCGTCGAACGGGTTCCCGTGGTGAAGGGCCAGGCCATGCCGGCCTACGATCCCCGCGCTGTCCAGGGCATCGGGGTCACGTATGCGACGAGCCCGATGGGCGCAGACCACACCGCAGGGTACGCCGTTGCCCAGAACGTCCTCAAGGTGGGCGGCGATGTGAACGCGCTCAAGCCCGAGGGCCAGGTCGAGCTCTCGAGGAATCTTCAGATTGCCACGGCGGCGATCGACTCGACCGGCATGTGCCTGTTCATCGCATTCGCGATCCTCGACCAGGCCGATACCTTCCAGGCCCTGCTCGACTTGCTGAATGCCTTCTACGGGCTGAACCTGACGGGAGACGGCGTGACCGAGCTGGGGAAGAAGGTCCTTAAGATGGAGCGGGACTTCAACGCCCGGGCTGGCTTCACGCCGCAGCACGACAGGTTGCCCAGTTACTTCAAATCGGAGAAGTTCGCTCCGCACAACGTCACTTTCGGCGTCAAGGACGAGGACCTGGACAAGGTCTTCAACTGGTGATCGGAACAATTTGATCCAATAAGGAGAGACGCCGGTCTCTCCTTTTTTATTGCTCTTTTGCTCTTTAACGGTCAGTGCCCGGATAAAGAGCGCTATCCATCCATGCCGGAAAGGACGCCTCGGGAGTATGCCCCGGGCGAAACGAACATGCATGCTGACCCTACTGCCGGACCCTATCCGCGTCTTGCCATAATCGTGGACAGACCGCAAGTCGCGCGGTTCTTTCAGCTGCTCCAGCAAGGGGTAAAGATCAAGCGCCGCGTTGGCTTAAGCGTCGATGTCTTCCTTCGGCAGGAGATCGGGGCCGCCGCGGAGACGATCGAGCAGATCCAGTCAGTCATGCTTGACGGAAAGCCGGTCGATGACATCAAGTCTGCCCTGTTGCACGACGGGTCGACCCTCGCGCTCTCGGCGGCCATGCCGGGGCTGGTCGGCGCCACGCTCAGACGCGGAGGCGCCTATTCCTCCTTCCGCAGCGCCATTACCTACAGCGAAAAAGAAACGGCAAGCGCGCCTCATGAGGGATGGGTAAGCGTGAAGATATTCAACCTCCTGATGGCCCTCTTGGGTCCCGATCTTCTTCGAACGGGAGTTCTCCTCAGGTCATCTCAACTTCTTGGCTTCATGGCGGAGCGGGCGGCGGAGTTCCGGCACGGATTAAGCGCCACGCTGGACGGCAGACCCATCGATATCGCGATGCTGGGAGGGAGCACGGAGTTGGCGGAAAACGACGAGGTATTTCTAACGGTGGCAGTCGTCCCGTGAGAGGCCTGACTGCCCGATGCTATCCGCCAGCAAGAGGAGGGAAGAGGGCGAGTTCGTCACCGTCTTTAAGGACATACTCAGTCGGCCGATGCTCGCCGTTGACGACCCTGAGGAGCCTGATCGTGCCTGGGATCTTGAGGGAACGGATGACGTCATCGATCGTCGCGTGGTCGGGCAGTTCGACCACCTCTTCATCAGGGCCGAAGGTCCGCAGGGATGCGAATAGCTTAACTTTCACCCTCATAGAGCCATTATACCAGACTTCCGGAGCCCGAAGGCTCTCTACCTCCGCATACACGGAATATGACCGGCGTCATACTCCCGGACTGGACAAAATGTTAAAATAGATGTATGGCGTCGAAAAGACACGTTTCCAAGCTCTTCGTTGAAGTGACGACATGCTGCAATCTCGAATGCGGCATGTGCGTGAAGCAGAACGGCATGGGCGGGATCCCCGAGGGCATCATGTCTGCGGAGACCTTCGAACGGCTTGTCCCGGCCTTTTCGCATCTTGATTCCCTTGTGCTGAATGGCATTGGCGAGCCCCTGCTCCATCCGCACCTGGAGAAGTTCATCTCCCGTGCAAGGTCCCACCTCCCCGAAAACGCCTGGGTGGGATTCCAGTCGAACGGCATGGCCATGACCGAAGAGCGGGCCGTATCGCTCGTTGACGCGGGGCTCGACCGCATCTGTATCTCCCTCGACACCGTGTCGGACTCCAGCTTCCGTTCGATCCGGAGCGGCGGCGATATGGGGGGCATTGCGGCGGCCTTCGAGAGCCTGAACAGGGCCCGTGCGCGGGGAAGGGGGCGCGACCTCAAGATCGGAATCGAGTTCGTGCTGATGCGGAACAACATAGCCGATCTTCCCGGAGCGATCCGCTGGGCAGGCAGGTCCGGCGCCCGTTTCGCCATCGTCACCCAGCTCCTTCCCTACAACAAGGACTTCGTCGCACAAGCAGCGTACGACACCAATACCACCGCCGCCACCGCTATCTACGAGCGCTGGAAAACAAAAGCACAGCAGGAAGGCCTGGACATCCGCCGGTATCTCGATACCATCACGAAGGTGGGGAGGACGCCGGAGGAAGACCGGATCGTCGGTCTCGTCGAGCAGATGCGGAGCGACGCGGAATCACAGGGCATCACCTTGCACATGGAACGACTGCTCAGGCGGGATGAGGAGTGGCTTGCATCGGCCGAACGGGTGTTGGATGAGGCACGGCAGACCGCGCGGGAAGAGGGGGTGGAACTGACGCTGCCGGGCATGATGCCGCGGAACACGAGGAAGTGCGAGTTTGTTGAGGGAGACAGCGCATTCATCTCGTGGGACGGCAATGTGCATCCCTGCTACTTCCTCTGGCACCGCTATGCCTGCTACGTCGGCGGCATTGAAAAGCGCGTAAAACCATGGGTCTTTGGCAACCTCTGCGACCGGGACATCCTTGCCATCTGGAACGATGCCGAGCCCCGCGCTTTCCGGGAGCGCGTGCTCGGGTATAAATTCCCCTTCTGCTTTGACTGTGGCTTCGCGCTCTGCGATTATGTCGGGGATGCGGATTTTGAGCAGGACTGTTACATCGAACGTGTGCCCTGCGGATCCTGCCTCTGGTGCACGGGACTGTTTCAATGCCTTCAGTGAACAGCCGGCGCTGCCCTCATTTCGCATTTCTGTCTCCCATGATGGCTTCGTGATATAATAAAAAAAGAATCAGTAACCGGGAAGGAAGTGAGCAGGATGGGGGACATAAAAGAAGGCGAAACGACGGGGGGCAGGAACCATTGCCTGGAGATCATGCTTCAATCGGCGGATTCACACCTAAAGGCCAGCGATGGCAGGGAGATCCCCTTCACAAGGGCGATCCTGATGATTCGCAATGTTTGCGAGAGAGAGGCGGTCGGCGTTACGCCCCACGCCACTCTCGGCCAGGAGGGTGGAACCATCCAGGACGTCACCAGCTCCTTGTCGCATTCGGCTCCTTCCTCGATCCCTCCCGGCGGGACCGTCAGCTTTGACGTGTACGACCTCCTGCTGCCCGCCCACCCGGGGACCGCGAGCAAGATCCATATGTTCGGATACCGGGCAGCGCTGAACTGGAGGTTTGATCTTGCGGCATGGGCAGAGTACCGCCCCTCAGTCTCTGCCGAACCTTCTAAGACGCCGGTCCTAAGGTGGTCATTGCGATGGAGCGTAGCGGATCCTGCCACAGGAGCGGTGGCGCTGACCATCGAATAGGACAAGGACCGGCATCATTCCTATCCACGCTCGTCCCCCCGTCGGGCCGATCGTTCACTGTATGCGGTACGCCGATGCAAAACAAAAAAGCCCCGCCGCGAAATAGCGGACGGGGCAGCATAGGGTCCTCGGAAATGCCTTTCCTTGGGTATCCTTGCCTTCTTTAGTGCATGTGCTCGTGCATCGGCATGTCCTTGTGTTCTTCGGCGCCGCCCATCATGCCGCAACCTGCCCCAGAGCCTGACTCCATCATCTCTTTAAGTTTTTTCCTCTGCTCGGGTGTCAGTATGGACTTCATCTCTTCATGCGCTTTGACATGAGCAAGGAACATCTCCGTCCTGAGTGAACCGCTCTTTTTTGCCGCTGCCTCTACGGCTTTCATGTCCACCGGGTCCTTGTCGAGGAGGTCCTTGAGCTCGATGACGGCGATCTGCAAGTCCGCCTTCCTCTTTGTCATGTCCTTCATCGTCTTACTGTGCAGGGCCTTGAGCGCCTCCTTCTGTTTCTCGTCGAGGCCGAGCCCCATGAGGTGTTTCCACATCGGATGGTCATCGCCCATCATCATCCCGCCCATGCCGTGCATCATGCCCATGCCTTCCATCATGCCGCCCCTCATACCCCCGCCGGACCCGCCCATGCATCCGCACATCTGTGCATAGGCATTCAAGGACAAGGCGGAAACAAAGATGAAACTAAAGAATACACTGACCAGGATCTTTCTCATACGCATTCCTCCCTTTTGGTTTTATCCCATATTGGTAAAGCATAGCAAAGACAAGCAGCAAATTCAATGGCGTTACCCGGGTTTGTATTTTTTAATTCGCACACTGCGAACTTTTCATGCGCCTCAGCCGCCGCCCCAGGAATGCCTGCTGGTGCTGCAGACCAAGCCGCCGCCTCCGGAGGTGAATTTGGAGACGAGTTTTTTAGATACCTTCTCATTGCAATAAGGGCAGACCGTGTCTTCGGCCTTCGTATTCATCGCCTGCAATAGGACGAAATCCTTGCCGCAGGCTTCGCATAAGTATTCATAAAATGGCATCGCTCCACTCCTTGAAAAATGCAGGGCTATAGGACAGCAGACAAAAAAATGACCGGCAAATGTTCGCTTGCTTCAATCCTTGTCCCCGCGCCAAATCTTTTACATACAGACAAACGGCCCTTTCCGGTCTTTTTGTACAAAACGGGCGTAATAGGGCGATGTGAAGACTTCCATGAGCAGGTGTCTGCTCACGAGGCCCACATACTTCCCGTTGCTGACGATCGGGATCACGGCGCAGCACCGGTTGTTCAGTTGCATCGTTATTAATTCCTCCGGAGTGGAGTTCGCGTCGGCCACGAGCGGGGGTTTTACCATGAGCTGCTCTGCGGTAACAGTCTCCAGATCGGCACACTTCTTCATAGCTTCCAGGATATGCAGCTCATTTACCATACCGAGGATCTCCTGCGACTTGTTCACGACGGGAAGGCCTGGAAAGCCGGACGACGTAATGCGGTTGCTGATCTCCAGCGCCGGTGTGTCCGGCCCGACGCTGATCTTTTCCTTCATGATGTGCCAGGCATTGATTGACATGAATGTTGCCTCCTTTTTTAATGTTTGCACTGCCGACAACAGAACTTATAAAACGATTGCAATAACAATCCACCCCCTGAGTCAGCAACAAGGTATCCCATGCATTCCAGTTCTCTCTGGCTTTATTTAAATACGATAGCCTGGCACTTGCTCAGGGCGGTTGCGACCTTCTTCCGAGCGCTGGACAGTATCCGCTGGATTGTCCCTCGTGAAACACCCATGCGCTTGCCGGCCTCGGCCTGCGTCAGACCGTCAAGGTCGCAAAGCTTGAGCGCCTCAAGCTCCTCACGATGCATTGCGATCTGCTTTAGCTTGGACATCGGAACACATGTCGGCTTGAAGGCCTTGCCTTTGATCTTGCATTCACATTTTCTCGGTATTTTCCCTCGCGGCACTGTCGTCGCTCGCTTTCATTTTGTGCATATGCACAAAACATATAACAGACAGGACGGCGCCTTGTCAAGAACTATTTAACGTGTCACTCATAATAAAATGGCTTTTTACCTGAGAGAACGGGCACGGCCAGATAGGAGACAGGACGGACTATGCAGAAAAAACAGTCGACACCGTTCATCAGCAAAAAAAACCGGAGGATCGCCTGCCTCTCTGCGTCCTCCGGCGCTCAGACCTCATGGTGCATCTCCCCTAGACGCCGCCCTTCTCGATGCTCACTTTCTTTGTGACCTTCTGCCAGATAAACTGTCCGCTTTCCTTGGTACCGAAGGGCAGATACATAAGCTCTACATCCACGGTCATGTCGTGATCCAGGACCGTTGTCACATCCTTGCCGTCCTTCTTGGCGAATTCTGCCGGGAAGGGGATGTCGAAGCTTTCGTTCACGGGACGGTTGGGCGGCAGACTGGTGTCGCGCAGGATGCCGCTCTTTTCATAGGGGCCCCGGCCCATCTTGTCGCCACGACCGAGCTGCATGGGAACGGGCATATAGATCTTGGACTGCTTGAACACCTCTTTGCCTTTGCTGTCTTTCGCGGTCACTTCCAGGACCAGCCGGTTGGGTGTTGGTCAGCCGTCCGGTATGCCGTGGCCCGCACGGTTGATCATCTCAACTTTGACGGTCGCCTGGGGAACCATCCGGGACCCGTCGCGCCACTGATAGCCCGTGGCCTCAACCTTGAAGTCCACCGCCGCCCTGGCCATGCCGGGATCACGGTAGCTCTGCATATTATGGCCAAGCTTGCTCCTCTTCATGTGGCAGTCCTGACACTTTTCCTGACCTCCTTCCGCCCGATAGACCATATTGTAGCTTGCGTAGAGCGTAGCGCACTGGGAGGGGTTCTCAAACTCGAAATTAGGACCCAGGCCGTGGCACTGGCCGCAGAGGATGGATTCGTCCATGATTGGGCTTGTTTTCATCTTCGGATGGGCCGGGTCGGCATGTTCGCCGTCCTTCAACCCGTAGACTGCATCCTTCTCCGGGAAACCGTCGACCCACTTGTGAGTTATGGCGTTCCGCTGGTGGCAGATGAGGCAGCTGATGTTCACCTTCGAGAGCGTCTCGACGGCCTTGTCCCTCGCTTCGTCTCCTGTGTTCGGATCCGTGTAAATGAACACGTTTTTAACGATCTCTTTTGCCACGTCGTCGGTCGCATCGGCGAGCTGAGGAAGATGGCACTTGGCGCAGATCATGAGATGCTTGATTTGCACGTCCTCGGGCTTCTTCACGCCGGAATATTTCCAGCCCATGAGACCGACGGTAACCGTGGTCTTGATGGTGGCCGCGGTCCGGCCGGTGCCGAAGATGGACCGCGAATGGATCGATTTCTCCCAGTCGCTGTAAATTTCTTCATGGCATTTTTTGCAGGATGATGAGTCGTACATTCTGGCGAGCTCGTCGATGGTCGTCGCCTTTTTCGTCTCTGCGCCGGAAGCATCCCCTGGTGGGAGCACCATAAAGGCCAGAGAGAGGAATGCGAGCATTGCTGTTAAAATCGACATATGATGCCTCCTTTCAGATGGACAGGCATTGCTTTTAAGCATCAATCATCGCGGCGCCTGATTCCAATCCTTCTTGATGCTAGTTTGGAATCTCTGCCTCTACGAGTTTTGCCAGAAGAATGAGTGATTCCTGCCAGCCGAGGTAGCAAGCCTCGGGAGGAATGACATCAGGCACCCCCTCTTGGACGATGTTCACCTCGGTCCCGACAGGCACCTTCTTTAAGGTCACCGTCACCTTAAGCTCCCCCGGCAGGTTCGGGTCGTCAAACCTGTCAGTGTAGCGGATGCGTTCGTGCGGTACCAGTTCAAGAAATGTTCCGCCGAAGGAGTGGCTCTTCCCCGTTGTGAAATTCGTGAACGACATCTTGTGGGTGCCGCCGACCCTGGCATCCAACTGGTGAACCTTGCCGGTGAATCCGTTTGGCGGAAGCCATTTGACCATTGCATCGGCATCGAGAAACGATCGATAGATCCTCTCAGGCGCTGCACGAAGTACACGGTGCAGCCGGACGGTATTGGTGGCCATGTTTTTGATCCCTTTCTCTGTGCTATGGATTTGTGAGGGTAATCGAATGACGTCGTTAGGATGGATCTGCGACGAATATAAGCCTGATCCGGGACGATGTCAATGGAGATGATCGAGTTTTTAAGGAATCATTGATATGTTCGGTAGTGTTATAATCTTAACTAGGGCGTCTTGCTTCTTAAGATGACGATCTGGGCCGCGGCCGTGCGACTGCGTGCCCGTGATCACAAAAAATCAAGGAGCTGTAAACATCATGGCCCGATGGAAAAAGTGGCTACTCGGAATTGGCGCAAGTCTCATACTGCTGGTCGCGATGGTGAGCGCATTCGACTGGAACCTGGCCCGCCCGTATCTAGCGCGCCAAGTCGCACGGTCAACGGGCGGAAGATTCGAGATCAAAGGCGATCTGGAATTGCATCTTTCGCTCTGGCCGCGCATCATCGCCAACGACATCGTAATCGGCAACACAGAATGGAGCAAAAATCCGATCATGGCAAAGATCAAGCGCGCCGATTTCACCATCAGCATACCAGAGCTCATGATCGGCCGCCTGTCATTTCCTGAAATATCCCTGTCCGACGTTCATCTGGCGCTCGAAGTGAACAAGGACGGCACGCCGAACTGGGTTTTCGGCAAGGCGGGCAAGCAAGCGGAATTCCCCAACATAGGTTCGCTTTCCATCGATAACGCAACCGTTACGTTCCGCGATCCGGCAACCGACACCAACCTGTCGTTCGTGATCAATACGATAGCCCCCGAGGGGGGGCAGGATGCCATGGTTGAGGTCGATGGGAAAGGCACGTACAGAGGAATGGATGCCAATCTTCACGTGCGCGGCGGAGCGCTGCTCGCGCTGCGCCGCGCCGACCGGCCATACCCGATCAAGGCGACCTTGACATTGGGCATGACCAGGGGCAGCATCAACGGAACGCTGCTCGATCCTCTGCACCTGAAAAACGAAAAGGTGAACTTCGTTCTCGAAGGGGACAATCTTGCAGAGCTGTATCTGATCACAGGCGTACCTTTCCCTCCCACGCCGGCGTACAAGCTGGCAGGGTACCTGACGCATGCCGGCAGCGTCTGGACATTCAAGCGCATCGATGGGAAAGTGGGGAAGAGCGATTTGGCAGGAGATCTCTCGGTTGACCGCAGCAAGATTCCCCAGCTGATCACCGGCAACCTAGAATCGCGCAGCCTTGAACTGAAAGACTTGAGAGGCTTCATAGGCGCAGGCTTCGACAAAAAACCGCGTGACAGGGTTCTTCCGACCACGCCGTTCAGCCTTGAAAAGATCCGCGCTGCGGATGCCGATGTCCACTTCAAGGGCGAACAGGTCATCACTGAGAACCTGCCGGTCGAGAAGATGGACACGCATCTCATCATACAGGACGGCACGCTCAAACTTATGCCCCTCGATTTCGAATTGGCAGGGGGCAAGCTGGCCACGGCGATCACGATGGACGGGCGCGGGCCACACATCGTTGCTCATGCCGACATCACGGCGAAAGGCCTGCACCTCCAGCAACTGCTCCCGACCTCGAAAATGACCACCACCAGCCAGGGCATCATCGGCGGACGCACTAAGCTCGACGCCACCGGAGACTCGATTTCGCAAATGATGGGAACGGCGAACGGCGAGGCGGCACTGATCCTGGACGGCGGCACCATCAGCGAGCTCTTGCTCAGAAAATCCAACCTTGACATCGCAAACTCGCTTCTGCTCTTGGTGGGCGGCGACAGAAATGTCCCCATACGATGCATGGTCGCGAACTTCAAGGCCGCCCAGGGGGATTTCAAGGTTCAGGACCTGGTGCTTGATACACCCCAGGTGAATATTACCGGCGACGGCAATGTGAACTTTACCGATGAATCGCTGCACCTGAGATTGGTAGCGCAGTCGAAGGGGTTCAGCCTGGCATCGCTGCGGGGCCCGATCCTTGTCACCGGCACGCTCATAAAGCCGAAGTTCAAGCCTGACACGACGAAGGTGGCAACACGCGGCGGCATCGCGGTAGGCCTCGCCGCTCTGACCGTGCCCGTGGCCGGTCTGATACCACTTCTCGATTTCGGCAATAAGAAGGACAGCAACTGCGCCGCATTGATGGATCAAGCCAGGTCGGATGCTGGCATCAAACAGAGCGACATCGCACCGCAGGGAAAGAGTGAAGCCAAACCCACCCTTAAAACCTCTACAACCACCACGCCTAAAGAATGATGGATCTGGAGTCAACCCTAAAAACCGCTTGACAGTGAACGTTCGTTCACCTATAATAGGATCATGGCGCAGGATAGGGCACATGACAGGTTGCGGTCCAGGATCAAGGATATAGCGAGATTCTATAGAAAAAAAGGCAGGATGCCGAGCTTCTCTGAGATCGGGGAGATGACGGGGATCCGTTCCAAGAACGCAGTATCCAAGCTCGTGGGCAAGCTCGAGGGGCTCAAGGTCCTGGCGCGGGACGCGAAAGGCAGGCTCATTCCCGGATCGATCGCATCGCCCGTGCGGGTGCTCGGCACGGTGGAAGCGGGGTTCCCGAGCCCCGCCGAGGAAGAGCTCGTTGATACGTTATCACTCGACGAGCTCCTGATCCAGAACCGCGAGGCAACATTCCTGCTCAAGGTGTCCGGAGATTCCATGTCCGGGGCTGGCATCCTGCCCGGGGACATGGTGATCGTGGACAAGGGGCGGACGCCCCGGAGCGGCGACATCGTGATCGCGGAAGTCGATGGTCAATGGACCATGAAGTTCCTCCGCAAGAGGAAGGACGAGGTGACCCTTTTGCCGGCAAACCCGCGCTACAAACCCATCAGGCCCAAAAGCGAGCTCAAGATCGCCGGCGTGGTGACGGCAGTCGTCCGGAAATACCAATAGATCAGCGATTCGTGATCCGCAACATTTACCCCTAACAATCTCGAGTGAAGAGCGGTCGAACCTCCTCAGTTCGAACTTATTCAGGATATTGAAATTCGAATTTATAAAATTTGTCCCATGGACTCACAGCCTCTTATCATACGTTCCTGGCCGCAGGCGATCCTTCACCTGGACGCCGATGCTTTCTTCGCCTCCTGCGAGCAGGCGATCCATCCCGAGCTCAAAGGGAGGCCGGTGATCACGGGCAAAGAGCGCGGCATTGTTGCCGCGGCGAGCTACGAGGCCAAGGCCCGCGGCGTGCAGCGCGGGGTGCGGCTCTCTGAGGTTAAAAAGATCTGCCCTGATGCCGTGATCCTCCCGTCGGATTACGAGACCTACAGCCTTTTCTCCATGCGCATGTTCGAGATCCTCAGGCGTTTCTCGCCTGACGTGGAAGAGTACTCCATCGACGAGGCCTTTGTGGACCTGACAGGTCTGCGTCGAAACTTCCACGGCCCGTACGGCATGATCGCCGAGAAGATGCAAAAGACCATCGAGACCGAACTGGGGCTTTCCGTGTCCGTCGGCGTGAGCCTCTCCAAGGTCCTGGCGAAGATCGGGTCAAAGCACAGGAAACCACACGGCATAACCGTGATCCCTGGAAGGGAGATCCATCTCTATCTTAAGAACCTGCCCGTGGAAAAGGTCTGGGGCATCGGTCCGAACACAGCAGCGTTCCTGAGGAAGTTCGGCATCACGACGGCGCTCGAATTCGCGCAGAGGGACGAGCGTTTTATCGAACAACACCTTTCAAAACCATACCGCGAGATATGGCATGAGCTGAACGGCCAAAGCGTCTATCCCGTCGTCAAAGAATCGAAGAGCAGCTACCAGTCCATCAGCAAGGCAAAGACCTTTACCCCGCCCTCGCAGGATGAGTCCTTCGTCTTTGCTCAGCTTGCGAAGAACCTCGAGAACGCCTGCATCAAGGCGCGGCGTTACCATCTCGCAGCGGCGCGGCTCATCGTGTTCCTCCGGAAACAGGATTTCACGAGCAGCGGCGCGGAAATAAAATTAAGCCGCCCCACGGCCTATCCGGTAGAACTTTTCGGGCCGCTCAGGCAGGGATTTCAGCATGTGTATCAGCCGCTGGTCCTCTACCGCCAGACCGGGGTCGTGCTCGCCGATCTGGTAGCCGAGAGCGGTGTCCAATATACCTTGTTCGACGACACGGCGAGAATTGAGAAGATGGCGAGGGTCTACGATACGGTCGACCGGATATCGCAGAAGTTCGGGAAGCACACGATCCAGCATGCGGCGAGCCTGCCTGCGAAACTGCAGGCCCAGCACGAAGGGGAACGGGGAGACGTGCCGCAGAGGAGGGGAATGATGTTCAAGGGCGAGAACAAACGGCAGAGACTGGGGCTGCCCCTGCTCCATATCAAGGTGTGAAGCTTTTCCTCACGCCAATCACCCTTGCACTCGTCATGTCAGGTGATCGGTCCAATGCCGTGCGTTCCCGAAGGGGACGGCAGATCGGCCACGTGAGGGCAAAAAAAAGCGGAGCACGAACCGTTTTTCACAGTAAACGCGCCCCGCATCGGCATCGGCTATGCTGCTATGCTGCCCGATGCTTACCCCGCTCCTTCAGGAAAGCGTCCTTTCCCGCTTCAATGGCGCCCACAACGGCCGTTTTGCCTTCCTCGTACAGCGCTGCGCCTTTGTCGATGGCGCCTGCTACGGCTGTTTTGCCTTCCTCATACAGCACCTTACCCTTATCAATGGACGTGTCAATGGTCGTGGAAAGCGTATCCCTCGTCTTGACCGCGAGCTCTTTGATATCCTTCCTCATTTCCTTGCCGGATTTCGGCGCCAAAAGGAGCGCTATCCCCGCTCCTACGAGCCCGCCCAAAAGGAACGGGACAAAAATTGATCTTTCCTTCTCAAACGCCTCTTTTTCAAGGACCTCCTTCATGATCATCATTCCTCCTTTCCCTCAGACTACGAACCAGGGTCACTACTCCAGTTGCTATGCCGGCCTTCAGCCCGGCGATATTTGCCTCGGCGGCAGCGGAAACATCGTCCTTCACCTTTCCGTAGAGGTGCTTCATCCCCCTCTCCACGCTCACCACCGTATCGGTGATTTCCCGCACATCCCGCGTTATTCCGCTGACATTCGCCGTGATTTTATTCGTGTTCTCAAGCGTACCCTTCAATTCTAGAAGCGCGTCGTTCAGATTCCCTTCTGTGTTCATAAGGAATGAACGGAGCGCGATGTTCGTGCGACGCATATCCAGTAAGAAAGCTATGGAAAACGCCGCATAGATGATAAATGCCACCACCCCGATCAGCAAAATCGCCTGGGTCATGCCGTCCTCCTTTTTATTTATAGTATATCACAGGCTGTTTTGGCCGTCCGTTCGACGCACGAGGTGAGGGAACGGACGGATCTTCCGGACCTGGCGAATTTTCTCCTGTCAGCGGCAGACATCGCGCGCCGCGGGCGGGCCCGGCTTTCCCAAATTTATTTGTTAAAACATAAAAATAAATATTGACATTTCCAAAAAAAGTAGTAAAATTATATATAAATAAGGCCGGGTCATGTCACGAAAAAGCCCCGTGTGGCCGGGTTAATATCAATTAACCATTTGATTTTATGATGTTATCTGTAGCGCTATGAAGGGATCCAAAGCGCATGAAACGTAAGATCATCATATACCTCATCTTTCTCTTCAGTCTCTCCGCACTGGCGGTCACCTTCGCGACCATCCATGTAAAGAGCAACACCGCCACGCTGAGCCACATCATCGAGCTCCATCAGATCGCAGAGCTGCGGCAGCAGCTGATCACGTCCATTCAAACAGTGCAGTCCGACCTTTACACCGTGAACACCGCGCTCGGCCATAGGCGCGACCTGATGGCAGACGACGTGACGAATCTGGAAACCGCCGCTCAAAAGTGCTCCGGATGCCACCATGCTCCGGCAGTGACGAAAAAGATAAAAAGGATCCAGTCGCTCATCCTGTCCTATAAGAAAGGATTGAACCGCTACATCATGGCCCCGGCCAATTCGCGCATGGTAAGGAAGCTCAAGCTCGATGTCGCGGAAGCCGGCAACGAGCTCCTCAAGAAAACGGAGGAAATGTCCAATCAGGCGAGCGACAAGCTGAAATTCATGACGAGCGGGGCCATGGTCAATATCCAGCAGGCATCGACGTTCCTCTCGATCGGCATCTTCTTTATCCTCTTGATCGGCACCATCGTCGCGGTGAACCTGACGAGGTCCATCGCATTTCCCGTCCACGCCCTGGTGAACGCAACGAGAATGATCCAGTCGGGAGAACTTGGTCATACGATCTCAGTAAAGGACACTACGGAGTTCGGCGAGCTTGCCACGCATTTCAATTCCATGAGCATTGCCCTGAAGAGCGGCTATGAAAAGCTCACCAAGGAGATCAGCGACCGCAAAAAGACGGAAGCCGCCCTCGTGAAGTCCGAAGCGTTCTTGAACACCATCTTCGACAGTATCCATGACCCATTCTGCATCATTGACAATTCCTATCGCGTCGTGCGGGCGAACGAGGCTTATGCACGGATGAAGAGCGTCGATCTCGGGCATCTTGCCGGGAATACCTGCTATGCGGCGCTGTACGGCAGGGACAGCGTCTGCGATGGCTGCATCGTCCAGAAAACGTTTAGCTCGGGCAGCTCCTGCGCAGAGGAAAAAATGGTCCCGAATCCGCAGGGGGGAGTGACGTGGTTGGAGATCTATACGTATCCCATCGTGGACGGAGAGGGCAACATATTTCATGTCGTCGAGTACTCACGGGACATAACTGAACGCAAGAAAGCCGAAGAGGCGCTCCGGGAAAGCGAGGAGCGATACGCCCTGGCCGCACGCGGCGCAAACGACGGTCTCTGGGACTGGGACCTGAGGAACAGAAGCGTCTATTATTCCTGCCACTGGAAATCAATGCTCGGGTATGAAGAGAAGGAGATCGGCAGCAATCCCGAAGAATGGCTGGGCCGGATCCACCCAGACGACCGCGAGACGGTGGAGGCGAAGATAACCTCGCACCTCATCGGCCATCATCCGCACTTCGCAAGCGAATACCGGATACTGCACAAGGACGGGACGTACCGCTGGGCGCTCAATCGGGGACTTGCGGTAAGGAGCAGCGACGGGAAAGCATACCGCATCGCCGGGTCGCAGACGGATATCACGGCACGCAAGATGTTCGAAGAGCAATTGCTGCACGACGCGCTTCATGATCCTCTGACCGCCCTCCCGAACCGCGCGCTCTTCATGGACCGCCTGGACCACGTCCTCAGGAGCTCCCAAAGGTACACGGGGTACCTGTACGCCGTGCTTTTCCTGGACATGGACCGTTTCAAGGAGGTCAACGACAGCCTCGGCCACGCCATCGGCGATAAGCTCCTTATCGCCATCGGCAAGAAACTGTCGAACAGCCTGCGTCCAGGAGACACGGTCGCGCGCCTCGGAGGCGATGAGTTCGCGATCCTCCTCGAGCATATTGGCCATATGACGGATGCGGTGGAGATCGCAGAGCGGATACGGACCGAACTATTGCTGCCGTTCACTATCGAGGGGCATGAGATATTCTCTGGCGCAAGCATCGGGATCGCTCTCAGCTCCGGGACCTACGAGCGGCCGGAACAGATACTGCGGGACGCGGACATCGCCATGTACCAGGCGAAGGCGAAGGGGAAGGCGAAGAGGAGGGGTGATTCCTCCTATGAGATATTCGACGCGAAGATGTACGTGGGCACTGTGGAACGACTGCAGCTGGAGGCCGACCTGCGGCGGGCGGTAGAACACAAGGAATTTCTCCTTCATTACCAGCCAATCATCGATCTGAAGAAGAATGTAATCATCGGCTTTGAATCCTTCGTCCGGTGGAACCACCCGATACGGGGACTGCTCTATCCGCCGGAATTCATCCCGCTCGCGGAGGAGACAGGGCTGATCTTTCAGCTCGGTGAATGGACGCTGCGGGAATCCTGCCGACAGCTGCGGGCATGGCAGACGGAGTATCCGCAGGATCCTCCTTTGACAATGAGCATAAACATATCGGGCAGGCAATTCTCGGATCCCGATCTGGCCGGCATGCTTGCCGGCATCATCGGGGAAAGCGGTATTGATGCGGGCAGCCTGGCGATCGAGATAACGGAGAGCATGATCATGGAGAATGAAGATGCTGCGGCCGCAAAAATGGCCCAGTTGCGGCAGATAGGCATCCACATCCACATCGATGATTTCGGCACGGGGTATTCGTCGCTCAGCCATCTCCATCATTTCCCGATCACTGCCCTCAAGATCGACCGCACCTTCGTCAGCAAGCTCACGTCAAGCGGCGAAAACAAAGAGATCATCAGGACGATCGTGTCGCTCGCCCAGAGCCTGAACCTGGAAGTGATCGTCGAGGGCGTGGAACTGGCCCATCAGCTATCAAAAATCAATAACCTCAACTGTCATTACGGCCAGGGATTCCTGTTCTCCGAGCCCATGGAAGCCGAAGCCATGCGTGCGTGGATGGAGGCAAAAAATCTTTTGATGGCCTAAGGCGCAGGGAAGGGGTATACGGGTCCTGATGGATCAAGCGGGGCCTCCATCCTGCATCTATGCAATGCGGTTTCCCGCGGCGCTAACCTATCTCGCCGGTGTTTCAGGTCAAGCCTCTTAAGGCCGTTCCTGCCTGACCGTCCCGAGGCATGGCCCTGTTCTTTCGATGCCGTCAATGAACGCCCACTCCCATTCACATGGGATCCCTCCTCGAGGCGCCCGTAGCCTCCTCCGGGCGCCATCTTCGTGCCTGCTGACAAACGAGGTCTGTTCGGGTAGTATGGGTACATGAAGCTTTTCCAGAACATCATGCCCGCCGAATTCAAGGCAAGGCCGAATCGTTTCCTTGTGGAATGCATGACGAGGCGCGGACCGGTGACGGCGTACCTTCCGAATCCCGGCAAGCTCCGGGAACTCCTGCTCCCGGGACGAAAACTGTACCTCGTGAAACAACCGGTCGTCCCCGGAAGGAAGATCGCATACATGGCTGTGGCGGTGGAGAGAGACGGAATCCCCATCCTGCTCCACACGCACCAGAACAATCATGTGGCCCGGCACTT
>Ga0187779_10000937_pt1 | contig 18807 bp, 16 predicted proteins | sample 1015_Q2_SP10_10__FD_132435 | JGI IMG/M metagenome (GOLD analysis project Ga0187779, IMG submission 132435) | Tropical peat soil microbial communities from peatlands in Department of Meta, Colombia - 1015_Q2_SP10_10_MG | ecosystem: Environmental > Terrestrial > Soil > Wetlands > Peat | place... | reverse complement strand
TTCACGAATTCGTGATCTGCCGTTCGACGCTTGCCTTCAAAAGGGGATGAAGGCCGACCTGCTTGCGAGAGCCGTCAAACGCACGATCCCGTAGAAGTGCGATGAGCCGTCCTCAGATCGACGATCGGGTCGCAGCCAGGGGTAAGTCTCGAGGCCGATGGGGAATGCTGATCAGGATCTGAATCGCAATCGGGTGTTCTGGCGCCGAGACATTTGCTCGAATGGTTCGAACGGAATGGGACGACAAGAATAGTTGCTGAAGAATCCACAACGATAATTCGGCAGGAGGTTAATTCTTTCCCGCACCGTGCGGAGGAGTAGTGGCGGCTGCGACCGCAAGCACCTCGTTCATTGATCCTGTGCGATAACCTTGCAAGTCCAGCGTGATGTAAATGAATCCAAGAGCTTTCAGCTTTCCGACAAGCTCCGAGCGCAGGCGCTCATCAAGGAGGCGAGAGATTTCCGCCGCAGCAAGCTCGATCCGAGCCGTATTCGAATCGTGGAATCGAACGCGAAAGACACGAAACCCAAGATCACGGAAGATGGTTTCCGCATCATTAATGCGGTTGAGATTTTCTATGGTGATTGCGGTCCCGTAGGGAAATCGGGACGAGAGGCACGCAAAAGAGGGCTTGTCCCATGTCGGAAGGTCGAGATGCCTCGAAATTTCCCGCACTTCTCCTTTTGTGAGTTCTGCTTCAAGAAGCGGCGATCGGACATCATGTTCAGACTTGGCCTTCATTCCCGGTCGGAAATCTTGAAGGTCATCCGTGATGGTGCCGTCCGCAATCCAGCGAAGACCTTCCTGGCGGGCTATTGCGCCGAGTTTTGCAAAGAGCTCTGTCTTGCAGTAGTAGCAACGATCTGCAGGATTCTCACGAAATTTCAAATTGTCCGTTTCTTCGGTGTCGACAATGCGGGTTCTGGCCCCAATCGACTTGGCAAGCGCCATCGCCTCCTCGAATTCTCGGGTGGGGTACGTTGCGGATTTCCCGATCATGGCGACAGCATGCGGGCCGAGAATATCGACGGCCACCTTGAGGAGGAGGGTGCTGTCGACCCCGCCAGAATAACCGATTGCGACGCTCTCCATGACACGGAGAATCTCTTGAAGCCGATCGTATTTCTGCGACGCCGGACTCGTGAGCATCGATGCGATGAATGATTGGGGATGAAAAAATGACCCGTCCAACGTTCGGATCAGGTCATCAGGCGACGGAGATATCCGTCGGTCACTTCCTCAGAAGGTTCTTGAATTCGCGTATGGAACGGACGCCCGGGAATTCCTCCTCGAATTGCTTGCGCTTCTGGGGGTCAAGGCGGAACGAGTTCTTCAGGGATTCCACGGCCTCATAGACACGATTCATGACAAGCAACACCTTTGCACGGCTATAAAATGCTTCCGCTGCGTACGGATTTGCTTCAACGGATCGGTCAAAGGCTTTCAACGCCTGCTTGAGATAACCGAGCTCAAAAAGCGTCTCGCCGTAGTCGAGCCAAGCCTCGTGGTTTTTTGGCTCAAGCCGCGTGACCATTCGATAGCTTAACAGCGATTCACGCGGCCTCCCCATGTTGTAAAGAAGGTCGGCCTTTGCATACCATAGTTCCGGGTAGTCCTTACACAGCGTGAGCGCTTTGTTGTAATCCGCGAGAGCCTTCCGCCACTGCTCAAGGGCGTCATACGAACTCCCCCGGCCGAAATATGACTCATAGTGGCCGGGTTCGTATTTTATTGCCTGCGTGAAGGATTTGATCGCTTCCTCGTATTCCCCGAGCTCTTCAAATGCGTTGCCAAGATTGTGCCAAGCCGGAACGTCTTTTTCGTCCTGGCGGAGAGTCTGTCGGTAGCATGAAATCGCATCATGCAACCGGCCAAGATTTGCAAACGCATTGCCCTTGTTGTACCAGGCAGAGGGGAACATCTCGTGGATCGCGAGTGCTGTGTCGTAGCTCTCGATCGCGAGATTGTATTGCATCATTCTGTTGAGAACGATCCCGCGATTATACCACGCATTGTAGTTGTATGGATCGCGGTTGAGATGTTCGTTGTAACAGCGGAGGGAGTCCGTGGGCCTGTCCAGGTAATCAAAGCAATAGCCCATCTCGTACCAGGCATCCTTATGATCGGCGTTGCCGTCAAGGATGAACTTGAACAATTGAACCGCTTCCTCGTACTGGCCAGTTTTTTCCAGCGAGATCCCCTTGTTGAACAACGCATCTTCATGCGTCGGGTCAATCTCGAGTGCCTTGTTGAAACTCGAGATAGATTCTTCGTAGCGACCGAGATCGTCCAGCGTGATTCCTTTGTTAACAAGAACTTCCGGATCTACTGGGTTGAGGCTGAGCGCCCGGTCGTACGCTTCCAGTGCATCTTCATACTTGAAGAGGTTGGTCAGGATCAAACCTTTGCGTTGCCAAAAGTCCGCGCTATACGGAACGATCGCGAGAAGCTGATTCACGAAATGCAGCGCATCTTCATACTTCTCGTTATCAAAGTAGTAATTGACGATTTCTTCGAGAGCCTCCGCATTGGTAATTCCGGATGATCCGTCCTTGAGGGAATCTCTGTACCTCTTTAATTCATCCTCAAAGCGCTCGCGACGCTGCTGATCGTCGTCGAGGTCATCATCAAAATTCCCGAAATCGAGAATGCTCATCAACTATCCTCATCGTTCTGCCTCAAGTAAATCAAAATTCGATGTGAAGTCAAGGTTGGCTCGACCGTTGCGTTGATTTTCAAACGCCAATGGGTTATATTAAATTCTTAATTTTGAATGATTTCTGAGAACATACGCACGATTCGAGGGAGGATATCCGATGCCTGCATCCGGGCCGGACGCGAGCCATCGGAGGTCACCCTGGTTGCCGTCGCCAAAACATTCCCGGGCGTGGCTGTGCGGGAAGTGGTCAAAGCGGGCGTCACTGATATCGGGGAGAATTATGTTCAAGAAGCCCTCCGCGTCCGTGATGAAGTCATCGAGGAACAGATTCGGTGGCATTTTGTAGGCCACCTGCAGCGGAATAAGGTGCGGTCGATCGCTTCATGGGTCCACATGATTCACACTGTGGACACGGTGCCACTGGCTGCGGAAATCGACCGACGTGCGTCGCAAGCCGGCAAGGTAATTGAATGCTTGCTCGAAGTAAACACGACAGGGGAGACGTCGAAATTCGGAATCCCTCCCTCCCATCTTGTGGAGACCGCAAAGGCAATGTCGGAATTTCAAAACGTCCGGCTTGTAGGGCTCATGACGGTCGGCCCGCTCGTCGAGAATCCGGAGGCCGCGCGTCCAGTTTTTCGACATCTGCGGCAGCTGAAAGACCAGGTTGCATCCATCGCTCATGGGAATATCGCCATGCAGCACCTGTCTATGGGGATGACCACAGATTTTGAGGTTGCGATTGAGGAGGGGGCTACGTTGATCAGAATCGGGACAGGGATATTCGGCACGAGAAAACGCCAATTCAATACCGGAGGGCGGCATGAAACTGACACCGCTTGATATTCGCAAACAAGAGTTCAAAAAGGGGATGCGAGGCTACGACATTGTGGAGGTCGACACGTTTCTTGAGATGATTGCCGCGGATCAGGAGGATTCTCTCAAGCAACAAAAAGAAGCGCGCGATCGAATCGTAGAACTTGAAACACAGCTCAAAGACTACCGTCAGATTGAAAAAACCCTTCAGCAAACCCTGCTCCAAGCCCAAGAAGCCACGGGGCGCACCTACGAATCCGCGCGGCGCGAGGCGGAATCGATCGTTCGCGAAGCAGAATCCCGAGGTGCCAAGATTGTGGAGCAGGCGGGTGCGGACCTTGCGCGTCTGCGGAACGAGTTGCACCGACTGAACGCGCGCAAGGAATCTCTGATTGGGAGGCTTCGGGTGCTCCTCAGTTCAGAGCTCGATCTTCTTAAGACCCTTGAGATGGGCGGCGGCGAAGAGCTTGGCCTGAGCTCGTCGCTGGGGACGGGCAAGGAGTCCGTGGAGATCGATAGTATCCTGAAGAACATCGAGAATGACCGAACTACGCAGACACATTGAGGAAGCCGTCGCGTTCATCCGCTCGAAGACTAAACTCCAGCCAACGACGGGGATCATCCTTGGAACCGGCCTTGGAGACCTCGCGCGGGAAATCGTTGCGGATGCGATCATCGATTACGGCGAGATTCCACACTTTCCTCTTTCGACGGTTGAATCACACCACGGCAAATTGATCTTCGGGGTCATTAGCGGACAAACGGTTGTCGCTATGCAGGGGCGGTTTCACTCCTATGAGGGGTACACGCTGCAACAGGTTGCCTTTCCCGTGCGTGTGATGAAGTTCTTAGGCGTGCAACGTTTGCTCATATCTAATGCGGCGGGAGGAATGAATCCACAATTCTCCCGTGGAAGCATTATGATCATTACGGACCATATCAATTTGTTAGGGGACAATCCGCTGATCGGACCGAATGATGACTCATTGGGTCCTCGATTTCCGGATATGTCGGAAGCATACCACCGAGGGTTGATCACGCTTGCAGAAGATGTCGCGCGAGAGCTCCGCATTCGTGTGGAGCGCGGCGTTTTCGTTGCTGTCCCCGGCCCAAACCTTGAAACCCGCGCGGAGTACAGGTTCCTCCGCATGATTGGAGCAGACGCCGTAGGGATGTCTACGGTTCCCGAGAACATCGTCGCCAATCATATGGGACTTGCCGTCCTAGGATTTTCCATCATTACGGATGAGTGCTTTCCCGATTCACTGCAACCGGCGAAGGTGGAGGAAATCATTGCCGTCGCCAAAAGCACTGAACCAAAGCTCACCGCGATCATGAAAGGAGTCATCGAGAGACTCTAAGTCCTTGTGTCACCAGGCCTCGAAGCCGAGCCCCGAAGGTCTGACGCACGGCGATGGATTTATCATCCCAGGGGACCTGGAGCAAGTTTTGCAGCGTAAAGCGCGTTTCGTTCGCTGGAGACGCGGGCATCACCCTGAGGAGAAGGCAGGAATCAACCGAAATGTTTAAAGAGCTCACGGATAGGCTTTCATATCCCGCGATCGAGAAAGAGATCCTTGCCTACTGGAAAGAAGAGGGGATCTTCTCCCGAAGTATTAGCGACCGAGCCGGAAAGCCGGGATTTACTTTTTACGAGGGGCCTCCGACGGCCAACGGAAAACCGGGCATTCATCATCTCATGGCAAGGACGCTGAAGGATCTAGTGTGCCGCTACAAAACGATGCGTGGATATCAGGTCCACCGCAAGGCGGGATGGGACACGCACGGGCTTCCCGTTGAGATTGAAGTGGAGAAACAGCTCGGCTTCAAGCACAAAGATGATATTATTCGGTATGGCGTCGCAGAGTTCAACAAACGCTGTCAGGAATCCGTCTGGAAATACAAGGCTGATTGGGAATTAATGACGGAGCAAATGGGCTATTGGGTCGACCTCAGCGATCCGTACATTACCCTGACGAACGACTATATCGAGTCCGTCTGGTGGGCGCTCAAACGATTCTTCGATGCCGGATTGATCTATCGAGGCTATAAGATCCAGCCGTATTGTCCACGGTGCGAAACACCCCTTTCGTCCCATGAAGTTTCTCTAGGGTACGAGGATGTGCAGGATCCGAGCGTATATATCCGCATGCGCGTGAAGGGTTCTTCGGATACATACTTTCTCGTGTGGACGACGACGCCGTGGACGTTGATTGCAAATGTTGCGCTTGCGGTGGCACCTGACGTGATGTACGTAAAGGTTCAGCAGCAGGGAGAAAAGCTTATTCTCGCAGAGGCGAGACTGAGTGTCCTCGATGGGGAGTATACGATCCTGGATCGGTTTCCCGGGAAGACCCTCGCGGGGATGGAGTATGAGCGGATCTTTACCTATCACCCCGTAAAGGAAAAGGCATTCTATGTGGTTGAGGCGGGGTTCGTAACGACGGAGGATGGCACCGGTATCGTTCATATGGCGCCAGCTTATGGAGAAGACGATTACCAGACATCCAAGAAGTATAATTTGCCGACGATCCACCCCGTCAACAAGAGCGGTGAATTCGGCGCGGATGTGCCAGATTTCGCGGGAGAGTTTGTCAAAGATGCCGATCAAGGCATCATTCGCATGCTCAAGGAACGGCACATCTTGTACAAGAAGGAGATGATTACCCATAGTTATCCGCACTGCTGGCGGTGCGACACACCCCTTCTTTACTACGCCCGGGACTCGTGGTATATCCGAACGACGAGCTATGCGGAGCGTATGGTTGCGCTCAATAAAAAGATAACGTGGGTTCCTCCGGAAGTCGGCGAGGGGCGGTTTGGGAACTGGCTTGAAGAGAACAAAGATTGGGCACTATCGCGAGATCGCTTTTGGGGCACACCGCTCCCCATTTGGATCTGTGATCGGTGCAACGCGCAAAAGTGTATTGGAAGCGTCTCGGAATACCGCGAGGGTGCGGGGGTCGCCGACCCGCTGGATCTGCATAAGCCGTTCGTCGACGATGTGACGTTTTCTTGCACCTGTGGCGGCACCATGCATCGAGTGCCCGAGCTGATTGATGTGTGGTTCGATTCAGGCGCTATGCCCTTCGCCCAGTGGCACTACCCGTTCGAGCACCGCCGTTTCATAGACCAAGGTGAGCGGTACCCGGCGGACTTCATATCGGAAGGCATTGATCAGACGCGCGGCTGGTTCTACTCGCTGCATGCCATTGGAACCTTTTTATTTGATCGGCCCGCATACATGACGGTAATGGTCAACGAGCTTATCTTGGATAAGTTCGGCCAGAAGATGTCGAAGACGCGGGGAAACACGGTCGATCCGTTTTTGACGCTCGCTCAGTACGGCGCGGACACGACGCGATGGTACCTCGTGACGACAAGCCCCCCCTGGCGCCCGACGATGTTTGACGAGGATGGGCTGCGCGAAGTGCAACGGAAATTCTTTGGCACCCTGGTAAACACATACGCCTTCTTTGCCCTGTATGCCAACATCGACAAATTTACTTATGCTGAGCCGAGGATCCCGGTCGCCCAACGCGCGGAAATTGACCAATGGATCATTTCTGAGCAACATTCGCTGGTGAAGCGCTACACGCGCCATATGGATGACTATGACGTCACCCGGGCAGCCAGAAGTGTGAGCGAATTCACAATAGACCAATTATCAAATTGGTACGTTCGCAGGAACCGCCGGCGATTTTGGAAAAACGAGATGGGGAGGGACAAACTGGCGGCATATCAGACACTGTATGAGTGTCTGAATACCATCGTGAAACTGATGGCACCGTTTGCGCCTTTTCTGGCAGAGGAGATCTTTCGCAATCTCAACGGTATAACGCACCGTGAGGATGTTCCCTCGGTACATCTCGCGATGATTCCAGAGCCTCAGGAAGAGGAGATCCGATTGGAGCTTGAGGAGCGTATGGAACGGGCAGAACATATTGTCATGCTTGTCCGTGCAATGCGGATGCGGTCGAATCTGAAGGTTCGTCAGCCTCTGAGCCGCATCATTCTCCCGATTGCAGGGGAGCATGAGCGACACGAAGTGCAGCAGATGCAGGAGGTGATTCTCGACGAAATCAACGTGAAGAAAGTCGAATTTGTCAGCGATGAGACGGGGTTGGTGAAGAAGAAGGCCAAAGCGAATTTCAAGACTCTTGGGCCAAAATTCGGCAAGAGCGTGCAGCAAATTGCAAAGGCAATCGGGAATCTGGGCAATCAGGAGATCAGTGAGTTGGAAGCCACCGGGGCGCTTACTATTCATGTCAACGGTGGAACGTTCGGGATCGCGCGCGAAGATGTGGAGGTGCTGCGCGAGGATATCGAGGGATGGCTCGTGGAAACCGATGGAGCGATTACCGTTGCGCTGGATACAGAACTGACGCCGGCGCTTCGAGCGGAAGGCATCGCAAGAGAATTTGTCAATCGCGTGCAGAACATGCGAAAAGATGCGGGCTTTGCGGTTACGGATCGAATCGCAGTGAGCATTGAAGCACCTCAGGATCTGCTCCAAATTCTGATGGACATGCGCGCCTACATAATGGCGGAAACTCTTGCGGAAGAATTTGGTGCGGCGCAGCCGGAAGGAGAATTCTCCTCGAATTTTGAACTCAATGGGCACCAGCTTACGGTCGGCATCGCGCGACGCGGGGCAAAGTAAACATCGTTCACAAGGAGGTACGACAGCGATGGCAACGAAGAAGGGGTCAAAGACAGTCGTCAAGAGCACCGTGCAGATCATGAAGGAGAAGACGGCTGCTCGGGCCAAACAAATCAAGAAGGCCAAGGTGAATCTCAAGAAGGCTGTCGCTGCCCGGGTGGCGAAAGTGCCAATGAGAAAGGCGCCCAATGCCAAACTGGTTGCTGAGGTGGCATCCGCGCCGAAAGTCTATGCACAGGACGATCTGAAACATTTCCGAGAGATCATACTGGCAAAGCGCAAGGAGACCATCGAGGAGCTCGACTCGCTCAAGGAGAGCATGATGGATGTGACGACCGGTGAGTATATCAGCGAGAGCTCAAACTACTCCTTGCATATGGAGCAAGGTACGGACGCCATGGAGCGGGAAAAAACCTTTCTCTTCGCATCACGCGGAAGCAAATTTGTCAACCAGCTTGATGATGCTCTTGCTCGGATCGATGCAAAATCCTACGGCGTGTGCAAAGTGTGTGGTCTGCTCGTCCCGAAAGAACGGTTGGAAGCTGTCCCAACTGCGCAAACATGTGCAGAATACAAAAACACCGGCTTGCCGTGTGAACGAGGCCGCATTTCTCTCGCGAAGAAACGGGCAGGGAAGTAACGCGTGCGGGTGCTCATCGTTTCGTTTCTCATCGTCCTTGGGGATCAGGTCGCTAAACTGATCGTCAAGGGTGTTTCTGTTCCAAGCCTGGGAATCTCTCTGCGGGGCATCCCCTACGGGTCCAGTAGGCCACTTCTGGGGAATTTCCTGCGGCTCACGTATATCGAGAACCCCGGGATGGCCTTCGGCATTGATATTGGGGGCAAGCTGTTCTTTTCACTCTTCTCGATTGTGGCGAGTGTTGCGATAGTTGCGTATCTGTACCACACGCGCAAAGAGTCCTTGGGCTTTCGCCTCTCACTCGCGATGATTCTCGGCGGTGCACTCGGGAACCTGATTGACCGGGTTTTTTATGGGGTGTTCTACCGGGAGGCTCCCCTCTTTTACGGGAGAGTCGTCGACTTTTTGGACATGGATTTTTTCAATGTCAATCTCTTCGGTTATCAACTCACCCGGTTCCCTGTGTTCAACGTTGCTGACGCGGCAGTCACGCTGGGGGTAATCCTGTTGGTGTTCTTTCATCGAACAACGAGCAGTTCGCGTGATGCGCTCACTCATCCACCTTTTGCTCCCCAGCGGGCTGAGGATCCGCCGATTCAGCCGCCCGGGGCCCACCCTCCAGAGGAGCTCAACTAGCGGTTGTCTGTGGAGTTGGGCAGTGGAATTCGATGCCTCACGAATTTGACATTGTTGTTCCCCCCAACAAGAAAAAGGAACGGCTGGACGTGTTCCTCACGGATCACGTTGAGCATGCGACACGCAATAAGGTTCAAAAGGCGATCCGGGAAGGCGCTGTCCTGGTCAACGGCAAGCGAGCACGTGCGAGTCATTCAGTCACGCCGGGAGAAGTCATTCACGTCTGTGTTCCGAGCCCGCCTCCTCAACGGGCCGTTCCGGAGAATATCTCGCTTGAAATCGTTTACGAAGATGATGACTTGATTGTCGTAAACAAGCCTGCCGGCATGGTGACGCATCCCGCCTATGGGAACTACTCCGGCACGCTCGTTAATGCGCTTCTATTTCACTGTGCACAGTTGTCTCCGGGTGGGGATCCAGTGCGGCCCGGGATTGTCCATCGGCTGGATAAAGACACATCAGGTCTGATTGTTGCCGCCAAGAACGAGTTCACACACAGCCAACTTGCGAACCAGTTCTTTCACCGAACGGTGCGACGCGAGTATCAGGCAATTGTGTGGGGTCGATTCACCCACCATTCGGGCGTTATTGAGGCTGAGCTGGGCCGTAGCAAGTCCGATAGAAAGAAAATGGCAGTCGTTTCCGGAGGGGGAAAGACCGCGGCAACAGAGTACAGTGTTCTCCGACAATACCCTTATCTCGCTCTCCTGAGCCTCAAACTCCGAACGGGCAGAACGCATCAAATTCGCGTGCACTTGGCGCACATCAATCACGCAGTGTTTGGCGATCCCACGTATAACGGGCGTCATATGACGTGGGGCCCGGGTGGCGCGCGGCAGATAGCAGAGGTTCAACGACTTTTGAGGTTGATCCCCCGTCAAGCCCTCCACGCCAAGACCATCGGCTTTGTTCACCCCCGAACCCGGAAGGAGGCCTTCTTCGATTCAGCCCTTCCTAATGATATGCGGGACGTTCTTGCTATCCTTGAAGAATCCTGAAGGGGGGTCCAAGATCCCAGTTGCATTTTTGGGTCTAAAAAAGCGCCAAAACCAAGGTCCGGCGTGATCCCCGGCACTCTTGTTGAAGTTCCCCTGATGTTTCTTTAGTTTGCATGTGCGAGCGGGTGTGAAGAAGGTCCGCGCGGAATTTCCCCATTTCACCACCATTGTTTGAGGAGGCCCAATGAAGACATTGCGACCCGCCCCACACCTTTGTGCGGCATTCGTTGTTGCGTTTGCGCTTTTCGCTTCTTCGGGGGAGAGTCTTGCGCAAAGCGATGTGGAAAAGACCCTGCAACAATTCAATGCACAGGACGTCAAAGGGTACGTGCAGCCGTTGGCGGACCTGTTCGGATCGAACATGAATGCCGGGATTTTTCATTCGGCGGCAATCGCGAAATCGGGATTTCACTTGTCATTCGAGATTGTGGGCATGGGTTCAATGGTGTCGGACAAACAGAAGACGTACACGTTGAATGCTCCCCCCGGGTACACGCCATCGTCGTTTTCGACCGCGACGATCTTTGGCGGGAGGGCGGATTCGATTGTCTCCCCTATAGATCCGAACTCGTACTATCATGGGATAGCGGACGGAATCTTCAACACGTCGATTTTTCCCCTTGCTACCCCCCAGCTGACACTCGGTGATGTTTATGGAACCCGGGCGATCGTCCGATTTATCGCAACTCCTGCGATCGCGAAGCTTCCCAGCGCGACTCTCTGGGGACTGGGACTGCAGCACAGCCTGAGTCAGTATTTCCCGGTCCTACCCCTCGATGTTGCAGCGCATGTATTCTATACCAAATTCACATTCGGAAGCTTGATCGACCTCTCGGGTCTTTCCATCGGCGTGGACGCGAGTAAGCGTTTCTCAGTGCTGAACCTCTACGGCGGGTTCGCATGGGAGAAGAGCACGATGGATTTGACGTACACTCCGAGCAACGCTACCCTTCCCGCGGTGGATCTCTCGATGGATGGCGCCAACACCGTTCGACTGACCCTCGGGCTTGGGCTCAATCTTGGTGTCTTTGCGCTGTTTGCTGATGCCAACTTTGGATCGATTACCAGCGTATCCGCAGGCTTAGCCATCGGAGGCTAATTTCATTTATGTCGGCATTCGATTGTGGCGATCATTCAAACGCGAGGAGATTAGCATCATGAAGACATCCCTTTTGGCTTTGTTCGTGGTTAGCATGCTTCCGCTGATGTCGTTCGACTGCATCAACGATCCGCATTCCATAACGATTTCACTCAACCTCAAGCCGTTCAACGCGACATACCCGTTGAACAACGGGTCGAGCAAGACCTACGCTGGAGCAGACACGATTAACCCTGGAACATTGTATGATCAAAGCTATACCCTGACAGGCGCGACGGTCTATGATATCCAAGTTTCGACAAAAGGGCCTGACCTCGGATTGGGCTCCGGCGTCGTCTACGTGGGAACCGGCTTCGGGAGCGAAGACACGCTCTTCACCTACAACGGCCGGTGGTCATTGTTCAACACCCCTCAGTCATTGTTGACGTCGACCCTGATTACAAAGAACGCGAAAGGTGTCAAGACATTGACGGATGCCGTGGTCAATAAATCGCCGCAAATCACCTTGCGGGTCAGTGGGACGATCTCGACCCCTCCACCCGCGCAAAATCTGGACTTTCTTATTGTGTCCGCATACGTTCAAGCGTACGGGCACCTCTAACCTTCGTACTGCACTCGTACATCTGGCCCGCCTGTCAAAGGAATTCCTCGGCAGGCGGGACGAGAACCAACTCGACGCCGTCCAGGATAATTCCTGGGCGGCGCACTCGTCTGTTGCACGCTGGACGCGGGTTTTGTAAATTGTCTCCGCATGGTAATCAATCGGGAAAATCTTCTTGGACTGACACCGGCTGAACTCTCCGCGTACGCACTCGCAATCGGGGAACCGAAATACCGCGGTGGTCAATTGTCGAAGTGGATCTACGCAAAAGGCGTAACCACCTTTGCGGCAATGACTGATCTCGGGAAAGTTCTCCGAAACCGTCTGGAGCAGCGGGCGATCATCCAGGGCATTACGCTTACCTCCCATCAATCTTCCTCGCGCGACGGGACGACCAAGTATCTCTTCGCACTTGCTGATGGCCTCAAAGTCGAAAGCGTCCTCATTCCTCTTCGCAGACTATCCTCGGCGGAGCAGGCAGCAGATGAACGTGAAGATGGTCGGCGAACAATCTGCGTTTCAACGCAGGTGGGTTGCCCGCTCGATTGTGTATTTTGCGCGACCGGCACCATGGGGTACCGGCGAAATCTCACGGCGGGCGAGATCGTCGACCAGCTCCTGTGTGTTCGTCGGTCTTCCGGGCAGAGGATCTCGAACGTGGTTTTTATGGGAATGGGGGAGCCCCTTCTCAACTACGATTCCGTCCTGGCAGCCGCGGAAATCATGATGCAAGGGGTCAAGATTGTTGCACGCCGCATTACGATATCCACCGCAGGCCGTCCTGACCGTATTCGCCAGCTCGCTGACGAAGGGCGCCGGATAAAGCTTGCCGTGTCCCTCCACAGTGCAGTCGATGAAACCCGCGCCCGATTGATGCCGATAAGCAAAAAGTTCGGACTGCGCGAGCTCCACGATGCGGTGCAGTACTACTATCGAAAAACGAAGCAGCGGGTTACGTATGAGGTGATTTTCTTTGATGGCGTAAACGACGCGACCAGCGACGTCCGGCGTCTGATAGAATTCGTGAGGCAGGTCCCGGCGAAAGTAAATGTGATTCCCTTCCATTCTATCGGCTTTACAGCGCCCAAGGGGTTCGCCGCCTCCCTTGCTCCTTCTCCGAAAGTGCCGAACATCATTCGCGAACTCCGCGCGGCGAACGTCACGGTCATGATGCGCGCCAGTTCGGGCGAAGATATTGCCGCCGCCTGTGGTCAACTGGCAACTCGTAGTGCGAACCGCGTCTCCATCGGAGGCAGTCCGACGGATAGAGAAATTGCGGCATAGGAATTCTACTTCGCCAGCAATATCGTTTCTAATCAATTGAGGGCATATGCGCCTTCTGTTGTTCGGTCCTCCAGGTGTAGGGAAGGGTACCCAGGCACAATTGCTTTCACAAGAATTCGGTATTCCTCATGTTTCTACGGGAGACGTACTGCGGGCTGCTGTGGCTGAGGGATCAGAGCTTGGCAAGCGAGCGAAGGCAGTCATGGACGCGGGAAATCTGGTCACGGACGAAATCATGATCGGCATCGTGCGCGAAGTCTTGGCGTCTCCGAAAACCGCTCGCGGGTTTATCCTTGACGGATTTCCGCGCACGCTGGCGCAGGCGATCGCGCTTTCCCGCATCTTCGAAGAGTTGAACATCCGGGATTTCAACGTCATTGATTTGAGGGCGGATGACGAGGAAATCGTTCAACGCCTGTCGAATCGTCTTGTCTGTCCCAAGGACGGCCGTATTTACAACAAGCTCACGGATGGGTTAGCTGTCGGAGACCCTTGCCCGGCCTGCCAGACGCCCCTCGTCCAACGGAATGACGACAAGGAACAAACCGTTCGAGAACGGCTTCGTGTCTATCATTCAACCACAGAGCCCATCATCCACTATTACACCAATAGTGGGGTCGTGCTGAGCGTAGAAGCGACCGGCTCAGTCGATGTCGTCAATCGTGAGATTAAGCTCATGCTTCGAGAATCCGGACCGGATTGAAACCGCGCAACGGACAACGGCCCCTCGTTGTGGCGCACCGTGGGAGCTCGGGCTCCTGTCCCGAGAACACCATGGCGGCGTTTCGTCATGCCATCGATGCGGGCGCAGATATGATAGAGCTTGATGTGCGGATGACCCGTGATTTCGAGCTTGTGGTTCATCACGACAGGAGCCTAGGACGCACGTCCAATGGGAGCGGACGGATCTGGGAAGTGGCATATGACGATCTTCGGTCGTTGGACGCCGGCGGATGGTTTGCCCGCCGGTTTTCGGGGGAACGCATCCCGACCCTTCGCGACGTACTCGGCGAACTTCCCGTGTCTGTCGGCTTGAACATCGAAGTGAAGACTGATGGGGACACAAGACGACGAATCGCACTTCCTGAGTCGGTCCTTCTGACCATTAGAGAAGCCCGACGAGAAACCTCCGTTCTCGTATCGTCGTTTGACCACAAATTCCTCCGCCGACTGCACCAATTAGATCCCGCACTCGATCTTGGCGCGCTGTATCTGCCAATCCGCGACGGTCTTCGCGCCCCATCCCGGATTGCGCGGTCGGCATATGCAGGGACATTCATTTGTAGCAGAACACAGCTCCGAACCAGACATGTGCGCGATGCACATGCCCGAGGCATCGCGGTTGGCACCTATGGCGTGAATCATGCCCTTGATCTCTTTGCCGTTTGCCGGATGGGTGTAGATGCTGTGATAACTGACTTTCCCGCACGAATCATTCATGCGCTTCAAGCCTCTTGAAATGCTCTCCGCTTGCTTTGCGCGGACCCCGTTTGTATTCGGAATCCCTGTCATAACTGCCGTGCTCGTTGGTTGTGGGAATGCACCCTCACCTGAAGAACGGCGAGCAGATGCCGTGCTCGCCAACGCCAAAGCGGAGTTAGGGCGGTCAGATAATAGAAAGGCGAAAGAGGATTTGCTCGGTGCACTAGCGCTTGATGAGGCGCTGAACAGAAAGGCGCGAGTGGCAGAGGAGAACCTGCTGTTGGGCGATTTAGCAGCGGCGAGCGCCACGGATGACAGTGCGCTCGATTGGTACGCGATGAGTTTGGAGCAATATAAGGCATTGGCCGATCGCAATGGAGTGCGCGAAACGACCCTCCGTGTCGCATCGATGAGCCGTCGGATGGGGGATGAAAGAAAGGCATTTTCCATGTATGTGGAGATGCTCCGCCTCGCGCGTGTCTTTCACGACGATGATGGAGTGCGCGAGATCCAATGGGCCATGTTGCCGTGCGCTCGCGCTCTCGATGAAGACGAACAAGAAACGGATGCCCTCCACGAGTTGCTTCAGGGGTACACGGCTGCGGGAGATGTTGCCCATCAGGCCGCGGTTCTTCTGGAATCAGGGATCGCCAAGTTTGACGGCCGCGCATTTGATCGAGCCGCAGAGGATTTTCTCCGATCGCTTTTGTTGGCAGATCAGGCGGGGGACTCTGCGCTTGCCGTTCAGGTCTCCCTCAGGCTCGCAATGACATTTGAAGGCGCCGGCAGATTACGTGACGCGCTCACCAGTTACGGAGATTGTCTCAAACGGGCCGATCGGACGCACGGCGTAGCCGGGTTACGTCTGGAAGCGCTCATTCGAGTTGGCAATGTCTACCTGCGGAGTCGCCAATTCGATGAAGCGGCCAAATTCTTCAAAGCCGCATTCTCGGCATCGCGCGTATTGAGCAACCAGATCGCTGAGGGCTACCTGTATCTGCAGCTCGGGAATTGTCAGGTGGAATCATCGCGGGAAACGGCGTTCCGCAATTACCGGTCGGGGCTCGACAATTTCAAGACGCTTTCATATGCGGCGGGAGAAGCATATGGCTGCCTCTGTCTTGGTAATCTCTTTCTGCGCAATAATCAGCCGGTCGACGCACTTCAATATTTCAAGAACGCGATCGAGTATAGCGAATCTGCTCTCGCGCCCAGGCCTTCGGACGATCTTTATGTCTCATGTGAGCAAGCGTACTTGGGTGCACGACGTACGCCGTGGTATGATGAAGCCATCGATATTCTGCTAAAACTGGGCAGGTATGATGAGGCATTCTGGTATGTTGACCGTCGCAATGGCCGGGATCTGCATGACGTCCTCGGAACCGTGGAGGCGCAATCTGATGACGATTCATTGCAGGGCGCATTTGCCTCGTATCGAGCGTCGAGGGCGCGACGGATCGCGGCTGAGCGGGTGTGCCGCGACCTGGCCATTAATGGGAAGGCGAACAGCGACCTTTATGTATCGGCGCTGGCGGAGCAAAACGGCGGGTTTGCGCGCATGCACGAGGCCGCGGCAACCATCGGCAAACGGAGCCGTTCGATGGAGCCCTTTGTCCGCCTGTCAAGCCTGAGTTTGACGGAGGTTCAAAGAACTCTATTCCCCGGCTCCGCCTTCGTCCAATATGTCCTCGCACGGCGCGCGCTTTATGCTTTTGTGGTCACGAATTCCAAATGGGGCGTCTTTATTGCAGCCTTCGATAAGGACCGAGTATTTGATCTTTCACGCGAATTCGTTGACCTCTTGCGGATCCGGGCACAATTTGTGGATTCGACGGATGCACAGCAGGCGGCGATAGATCAACGCGTTCAGGAGCTTAATGGGCCTCTCTATGAGGCATTCGTTCAGCCGATCGAGCAGGCGCTTAACGGTGTGGCCGATGTGCTTGTCGTCCTACCCAGAGAAGTCTACGCGCTGCCCATTCATGCTCTCGGAAAGGGAACGCTTCGACGAGGCACGTACTTTGCCGAGCAGCATACGGTAAGCTACTTGCCTTCGGCATCGGCCTTGTTGCTTCCACACGGTTCGCACAATTCGGTGAAGGAGGTTGCGGGGCTCGGATGTCCCGGGAAAACGTCATGGGACGTGGAATACGAGTTACGGGATATTCGCGCGTTCTACAAGGATGCGCGCTTATACTTCGATCAACAGGCAACCCTCACAACCTTGCAGACAGAAAAGGCAGACCTTCTTCATCTTGCGGTTCAGATTCGCTTTTCTGACGAGCGCCCCGGCAATTCCTTCATATGGTTGTCTGACGGAAAGTCTGCGGAAACGCTCAAGCGGATTCCGCTTGGCGACATGCTCTCGATCATGCCTGCGCCGACGGTGGTCGTATCGGACCTTGACGACGCGCGCCGAGGAGTCCGGCCTGCGGAAGCGTATCTGTTTCTCGCGAAGGGGACCCAGGAAGCAATCATGACATCGATCGTCCCTTCACGAAAGGCGAAAAAATATTTCGGGGAGGTATTCTACACAGCGTTATTGACGGGAGTCCCCGCTCGCGTCGCTTATGAGCGAGCAATGCTGGAGATGATTCGCAATCGCGACTTTTCCCTGCCGCACAATTGGGGGCCTTTCTTTCTGTGGGGAAGATAGAGGTGGAGGGAGCAACGAAGGGTTGAGCTGCTGGTGGCAGCCGAAATCAATGGCGCCGAATCTTGATGCTGCCGAGCCCCGAATCGACCCGAATGTTCATCTTCCCTGCCGCGGAATAGTAATTTCCACTCGTGTATTCGGTTTCGCTCGTCGAAGTAAAATCGTCCGGGCAATCCAAGCGAGACGCCCAGCTTTTTTCGTAGATGACCTTTGCTCCGATATCGGGCGGCAGGTAGACAGTCATGACCCCGAGTCCCACCTCGATATCGACATCAACCTCTGAGGAAAGTGATCCTGCAAAGTCCAGCGTATACGCGCCAACCCCGCCCTGAAAGCGGAAACGCTTGAAATTGGCATTGCACAGATTGTGCCCCGAGAATTTGCTCACCCCTGACTCAATGCTCATGCTTTCAATGCAACTTTTGTTGGGCTGATCAAACGACAGGGAGACGTCGCTTGCACCTGTCGAGAGGTTGAAATCCTTGACCTGCAGTCCGGAGAGATCAAACTCCCCTTTTCCCACCCCGAGTTGCACGTCGAACGAGATTGGGACGGCATCGCTGAACTGGAGGAACCATTTCCCGCCCGAGAGGCTGGCGAGCTTGAATGCGCTTTTTCTCTTCTCGTTGTCGCGGCTCCCCTCGCCCAAGGAAAGGTCCATGAATCCGATTCGATTCCGGATCGAATAATCAATGCCCACCTTCGATTCGTCCTTTCCGGGTGGAGCGGGTTCCAGGACGAGGATTTTCTCGGGTTTCCCACGTGAAATGAGAACAGACCCAAAGGAAGAGGTCAAGGTTACCTTGAGCTCCTTCTCGGTCGTTCGTCCAATCTCTCGACCTGTGCTGTCCTCTTGCAGCGTCTGGGCGTCCGCACTGCCCGGTGACACTGCAAAGGTAATCGCAGCCAGGGCGGCGAGCAATTCCACGCGAGCCATGCCTGAGAATCTCCCTTCTACAGTACTGTACGCATGATCGTGTGCTAGAGTTGCAGAACGGGTCAGTAATGGCGAATCTTGCTACGCAATTGCTTGTAAAGAAGCTCCCGGGCGCGGAAAATATGGGCTTTTACCGTTCCAATGGGCAATTTCAGCATTTTCGAGATTTCCTCGTAGCTCCGCTCCTCCACATGGCGTAGCCGAATGACGAGGCGGTACTTCTCGGGGAGTTGCTCAATGGCCTCATTCAGCATCGTCGCGCGTTGGTCACTTATCAGCTCTTTGTCGGCTTCAAAAGAATCGTCCGGCAACTCAAAGGCAAAATCGCTGTCCTTGGATTCAATGGGTTTGTCAATCGAGAACATCTGAAGCTTTTTCTTTCGGATGTAATCGAT
>Ga0187779_10000936_pt1 | contig 18809 bp, 13 predicted proteins | sample 1015_Q2_SP10_10__FD_132435 | JGI IMG/M metagenome (GOLD analysis project Ga0187779, IMG submission 132435) | Tropical peat soil microbial communities from peatlands in Department of Meta, Colombia - 1015_Q2_SP10_10_MG | ecosystem: Environmental > Terrestrial > Soil > Wetlands > Peat | place... | reverse complement strand
TTCAATTGCTTGATGATTGCGATCAGTTCAATCGAATTGACATCGTAAACTGACGCCGCTCCCGGGTGATCTCCAACTCGCGCCGGATCGCCAGTTAGTGGAAGCACGTGGCGCATTCCGAGTGCAGCCATGCCTAACAACTCACTTTGCAGCCCGATCACATTGCGATCCCGGCAGCTCAAGTGAAGCAGCGGCGTGATTCCGAATCGCTCCTTCAACATTGCTCCAATGGCGAGGTTGCTCACGCGCAAAATTGCCAGCGAATTGTCGGCGAGGGTGATCGCGTCGCAACCGGCGTTCGTTAGGGCTTGCGCGCCCTCGAAATACTTCTCCAGACTCAAGGTCTTCGGCGGATCGAGCTCGCAAATGACGACCCGTTTACCCTGATCGATCTTTTCGAGCAAAGTTTCTTCCTCTTTGTGCCTCGTTTTGAAAGGCGCGCTCGGCGCCTGCGGAATCGCACGAACTCGTTTGGATCGAACGGGCTTTAGATCGCCGATCGCCTTTGCTACCGCTGCGATGTGCGCCGGCGTTGTTCCGCAACAACCGCCGATCAATCTTGCTCCTTGTGCCGCCATCTCGCGCGCAGCCTTGGCAAAGTAATCCGGTGCCGTCGGATAAACATAACGTCCCTCCGTATATCGCGGATAACCAGCATTCGGATATGCCGCCAGCAAATTGCCCGCCGGAATGCTTTCCAGGAGGTGCACCATTGCATGCGGACCATTCAGGCAATTTGCTCCTACAATTGCTGTCCCGAGTTCATGACAACGGGCGAACGCGTCCAGCAGTGGCATGCCCGACTGCAGACGTGCCTCCGGTTCGCATGCGAACAGCGCGACCGTAATCGCATCACTCGTCGGCGTAGAACGCAGAGCGGTCTCGATTTCTTTAAAGTTCATGAAGGTTTCGAAAAATATGAGATCGACATCTCCATCAAGCAGGGCCTCAACCTGCTCTCGAAAACTCTCCGCCTGATCGATCCCTCGCTCTTCCGCTTCTTGAGCGCTGATACCAAGAGGTCCAACACTTCCAGCGACGCAAACGTCTTTGCCGCGGGCAGCCTCGCGCGCGATTCGTGCAGCTGCACGATTAATTTCCCCAACCCGGCCTTCGAGTCCAAATCGCGAAAGTCTGACCGCGTTTGCGCCGAAAGTATTCGTTTCTATTATCCGGGCACCGGCAGCGATATATTCGTCGTGAATGGCGCGGATTCGGTCCGGTTCGCTGACGCAAAGTTCTTCCAGGCATCGATCGACCGGGACGCCGCGATCGAGGAGCAACGTCCCCATCGCCCCGTCGCCGCAAACGACTCGCGTCTCAAGCTCTTCGAGCAGTTTCATGCAAATGACTACGGCACAATCGCTTCCGATTCCGCCATCTGATCAAGACCCGTTGAATTTTCTCAGACCCATATCGCTTTGCCAAATCATCGTTTGATAACAAGCCAATAACTCTGAATAAGCTTTAATAACTTTTACGATTCCGGCAGCAGTCAAGGTTGTCGGCATTTGTTGATGGTGTTATGAACATCATGCTGATGAGACTGCCTGGCGACCTAATTTGCGGGGTTGTTCGCCCGCAGAAGATTAAGAGATTGTGATCGAGCAAAGAAACAAATTAATTAAAGCAACCAATAACGCGTGTTGCGAATCTATTCGGTAGAGACTACGCCATGCCGCCGGAAGCAATCGCAGTCGAGTCTAAGGTGATAGGATCAGGCGTCCAACAACGACCGCTCGCCCAAGCAGACAGTCTATTCGAACACGTTGCCTGGCTCTATGCATTTTGCCGCGAAAAGGTTTTCCGGGACGATACAAATAGAATCGTCTCAGCACTGTGGACGAACGGATCTCCTCGATCCGGCACGAGAGTGCTCGAGCTTGGCTGTGGTCCTGGCTTTTATTCGCGAAAACTGGCGCGCCAGTTTCCGCAGATTTTGGTAACCGGTGTTGACCATTCTAAGTGCCAGCTTTTACGCGCGCGTCAGCGCGCACAAAGTGAAGCGATAAGAAACTGCGTTTTTGAGCAGGTCAACGCGCTTCAGTTACCGTGTGAGGATGACTGCTTCGATGTTCTGATTGCGTCGCGGCTGTTTACTGTCTTGCGGGATGTGGATCTTGCGGTCGCTGAGATGTATCGCGTCCTCAAGCCGGGCGGCCGCTGTTTTATTGCCGAGCCACGATACGTGCTCTGGGCATCTCTTCCGCTTTTGGCGATGTGGTTACTCGCTCGGTCATCCCATTCGCGGAACGGATATGGGGAGCCGCATAAGGCAACGGTCTATTCGAAACAAGAATTTGCTGCCCTCTTCGCAGAGCAGCCTTGGAAACACATGAAGACGTGGCGCGCCGGACGTTATCAATACGCGCTCTGCCAAAAAGCCTGATCGCGAACGGCAGAATGAAAGTTGGTCACCGAATCATCGATTCGACCATTGCCAATCCGGGGCTGAAGGAACTTTGCGCCCTCGCGGTAATGACGAAGGTGCCGCGTGCCGGGAACGTAAAAACCAGACTGGTTCCACCGCTGACGCACGATGAGGCTGCCCAGATCAATATTTGCTTTTTGCAAGACACGGCGAACGCTTTGGCGAGAGCGTCGGGCGTGAGCGGGCGTGAAATCGGCGTTTACACACCTGTCGGCGGCGAATCAGTTTATGCATCCATCTTGCCATGTGAGTTCGAGTTGCTTCCTCAACGTGGAGATGACTTTGGCGAGCGGCTGGCAAATGCGGCGGCGGATCTTTTCAAAATAGGCTTCGGGTCGGTCTGCTTGATCGATTCTGACAGTCCAACCGTTCCGGCCGCGACTTACGCGCGAGCGATCGAGCTACTATCATTGAAGGGTGACCGCGTCGTTCTCGGACCTTCAGATGATGGCGGGTACTACTTGATCGGCCTGAAACAATTGCACTGCCAGTTGTTCGAGGAAATCGATTGGAGCACCGAGCGGGTGCTGGAACAAACGATGGCGCGCGCCGCTGGGCTTGCCCTCGAAATCCAATCACTTCCCACATTTTACGACATTGATAATCATGCGACGCTTTATCGTTTATGTGAGGAGTTGTTAGGCGACAGGACAAGATCGGCCACCGCTGTCGCTCCGCACACGCGGGAATTTCTGCGTGCGATCATCGCGCGGGAGGGTCGGGGGCGGATTTGGCCGCGCGAGTTTGCCGGCACGAAATGAAACGTGCGCTCGTGACTGGCGGTGCGGGTCTGATCGGCTCACATTTGAGCGATTTGCTCGTGCGCGAAGGTTGGACGGTTCGTGTGCTGGACAATCTAGAGCCAAACACGCACAAGCGCGGGAAGCCGTCCTGGATTAACGATCGAGCTGAATTTATCCAGGGCGACATGCGCGATCGCGAAACGCTGGTGGCCGCACTCGACAAAATAGACATCGTTTTCCACCAGGCGGCATACGGCGGTTACATGCCGGAAATTTCGAAATATGTGCACGTTAACTCATTAGGGACTGCACAAATGCTGGAAGTGATTCGCGAGAGGAATTTGCCGATCAGAAAAATTCTGATCGCGAGTTCGCAGGCAGTTTACAGCGAAGGCGCAGGCGATTGTCCGAAGCATCGACTTGTTTTTCCGGCGGTTCGACCGGTTGAACAAATGCGACAGGGCGATTGGAATGTGCATTGTCCAATCTGCGGTGCACTTACAAGGAGCGTGCCGACGCCGGAAATCGCGCCGGTCGGGGGCGAGACGGTTTATGGTCTAACGAAAGTAGATCAGGAAAAGCTGGTGCTGCTTTGGGGGAAACAGGTCGGCACCCCGACCGTCGCGCTTCGCTACTCGTGTACCTACGGACCGCGGCAATCCATTTTCAATCCTTACACCGGCGTTATCGCGATCTTCTGCACGCGATTACTCAACAATTTGCCTCCGGTGCTCTATGAAGATGGCGAGCAGACGCGCGATTTTGCATTCGTGGAGGACATTGCCCGCGCCAATTTGCTCGCCGCTGAAACCGACAAGCTCGACGGATTGGCAGTGAATATTGGCAGCGGGCGTGGCGTACCGATTCGCAAAGTCGCCGAGATCATTTCCGATGTGCTGAAAATTGATATCAAACCTGAAGCGCGGGGCGAATTTCGTCCTGGCGAAATGCGACATTTAACCAGCGATACCACTCGCGCGCGATCTGCCGGTTACCAACCGACGGTCGATCTCTCCGAAGGAATTCAACGCTACATCAATTGGATCCGGACCCAGTCGGATATTCGCGATTATTTCAGCGAGGCGGAAGGCATTTTGCGGAGCAAGGGAATCGTTCATCGCGTCGAGAAGTGAACGTCTCGGTTGTTATTCCAGCACTCGATGAGGAGGAACCGATCACCCGAGTCGTGCAGGCGTGCCGAGCGACTAAAATCCCGAACGAAATCATCGTTGTTGATAATGGCAGCACCGATCGAACGGCTGAGCGTGCGCGTGAAGCTGGCGCGAAACTTGTCTCCGAGCCGCAGCGCGGTTACGGCCGGGCCTGTCGCGCCGGAATTCGTTCGGTCTCGCCCAGCTCTGAAATCATCGTCTTTCTGGATGGCGATGGAAGCGATTGTCCGGAATTCATGAATCATCTTGTCGATCCAATCGCGGCCGGAAGGTACGATTTCGTGATTGGCTCGCGCGCGCGCGGAAAACGCGAGCAGGGAAGCATGAATTTCCAGCAAATCTTTGCCGGACGGTTCGCAGGTTGGTTAATGCGCGCGTTATATGGTGTCTCCTACACGGACATGTGTCCGTTTCGCGCGATCCGCGTCGATTCCCTCGACTTGTTAGGCATGTCCGAGCCAACTTACGGTTGGAACCTGGAAATGCAGATGAAAGCCGCGCGGGCGAAGATGCGCATTCTGGAGGTTCCGGTGAATCACCGGCGGAGAGCTGGCGGCGTTTCAAAAGTGTCGGGAACTTTACGGGGCACATCCGCGGCTGGCGCCCGAATCCTCGCAACATTCTTACGCGTTGCTTTGTCGAACAATTCAGGCGCTTGGCACGACTCCCTCGACGGCAGATAATCCAGTCAAACAATGAGCAGGAGCAAAGCGCTCGGTACCGGATTACTCGCAGGCTTTGTCGCCGCCATCGCGATGACAGCCGTCATGTTGCTCCTCGCCTGTTTTGGCGTCGCCACGCCACTGACTATTATTGGTGATCGACTATCAGTTTTCATTCCGCCCGGACCGTTCCTCTCGATCATGGGTCGCGTCGGCGGCTACAATCATCTCAAACAAATCGGCGTCGGGTCAACTATCGCTGGCCAGCTCTTGCTAGGTGCGTTTGGTGGCGTTGTTTTCGGCTGGCTGATGCGTCGCAACCCGTCGCGGCGGGCAGCCGGTTGGACACTGTCGATTTTTGTCGCGCTGCCGATCGTTGCTGCTGCAATCGTGCTGTGGCCGGTACTCGGAACGAGCTATCGCGGTTTGCCGATCAACGCCGCTAAATTTGTTACGCTCATCGGCTTTGCGCTGAGCGTCGTTTGCTTCGAGCGCGTGCTCGTTCTCGGTTTTCAATTTCTCGCCACGGCCAAAACACAAATTCGGGAGGCTGAATTCACGCTTGCGATCGGCCGGCGGGCGCTGATCTTTGGTGGGCTCGGTCTGTTGCTTGCCGGCGGTGCGACCGGATTGCTGCGGAAACTTTATCGGGCCGCTGCCTTTAGTTACGATGGCACGCAATATAAAGGATCCGGTGTCGAGCCGATCACCCCTAACGAATTGTTTTATTGCGTGACCAAGAACGTGGTCGATCCCCGGGTGGACGAAAGCCTCTGGCATCTTGAAGTGAACGGGCTTGTTCAAAATCCGGCAACCTATCGGCTGCTCGATTTGCAAGGCTTTCCGATGGTCGAGCAGGAAACAACTCTGATGTGCATCAGCAACGGACTGGATGCCGGCCTGATGAGCAACGCCGTTTGGAAAGGCGTCGCGTTGCGCGACCTGATCGATCCGGCGTCGCCCCTCTCGGACGCGGCCCGAGTGCGATTGTACGGGGTCGATAATTACACGGACACATTCCCGCTCGAGAAAGCGCTTGAAGCAACCACGCTGATTGCATTCCAAATGAATGGCGCGACCCTGCCGCACCGGCACGGTTATCCTGCGCGCGTTGTCGTACCGGGTTACTTCGGTGAAAAAAATGTGAAATGGCTGACGCGCATTGAACTCACCACCGCGCAGGCCAAAGGTTTTTACGAAACGCAAGGCTGGGGGCCGGATTTCATTGTGCCGACCAGATCGCGAATCGACGTGCCCGATTATGGAGCAACTTTCTCATTAGGCAAACTGACCATGCCGATCGAAGTAAAAGGAGTTGCGTTTGGCGGTGATCGCGGCATTTCGCGAGTCGAGTTTAGCGACGACGGCGGCGAGACGTGGAACGAAACCGAGATTTATTATTCTGGAGGAGATCTGGCGTGGTCGCTCTGGAGTTACAAATGGAAACCAGACGATGCCGATGATTACACGCTGGTGGTCCGCGCGACCGATGGCGAAGGCAATGCTCAACAATGGGACGAGGGTCGTGGCCCGTTCTCCGGTGTGAGTGGTTTGCACACGATCGTCGTGCACGTGACGGCGTAGTTATCTTTGACAACGGCCGCACCAAACGGTGGTGCGGCCGGCAACGGTGCTGCATCTTAGCAGAGTGCGGTGCTTCGGGCAGACTCCATTTCGTTTCCATTTTTGATGGATTAGCCAATTTTGTGGCGGATCGGAGAAATCTCTGCCGAGCGTTTCGAGAGATCCTTTAACAACAAATTTTGTCGCGCGAAAGATCGCGATGCGCTCCCGCTCGGCCAGCTTCCTGGTTCGTCTTGATGGCAAAACTCTCGCGCGCCACAGAATTTCGTCTGCCATCCAATTCCCGATTCCGGGAAAACCGTTTTGCATCAGCAGCACGCCTTTGATCGGCGCTTGGCGATGCCGATCTAAGAATTGAGCGAAGAATTTTTGATTGAACTCGCGCGATACAATTTCCGGAGCGACGCTTTTCCACCATTCCGGTTCGCTGTCGCCGTGATGGAAACGGACGCGGCCGAATTGGCGCGAATCGGCGAAGACGAGCGCGTGTTCGCTCTGATACAAGACAAGATGATCGTGTTTGCTGGGCCGAAAATCAGAATTTTCTACACGAATTTTACCGGTCATGCCCAGATGAACGCCGAGCCAGTTGGCACCGGAAAATTTGAAGAGCATTCGCTTGCCATGTGCGGTCGATCCTTCGAGTCTGGAGCCGACCAGTTTTTCCTGCATCGCCCGGGTGTTGCTTCCACGGAAAACGCGCTTTCGGTCGTGCATGCCGAGACCAACAATTTTCTGTCCGCGCCCGGCGTCCCATTGTTTGCGAAACCATTCGACCTCGGCCAGTTCAGGCATCGCCCAGGGTATGGCGGGCCGGGCAAGCGATCAAAGCATCTCTGAAAAAGTGCCGAGCGACTTCACGCTACTGGCGCACCGTGCTAGATTTATCCATGGAGAAAGTGATCATCGTCGGGAGCGGCTGCGCCGGCCTGACCGCGGCGATTTATGCCGGGCGGGCAAATTTGCAGCCTCTCGTGCTCGAAGGTCGCCAGCCGGGCGGTCAGCTTTCAACCACCACGCTGGTCGAAAATTTTCCCGGCTTTCCGGATGGAATTGACGGGCCGCAATTGATTTTGAACATGCACCGGCAGGCCGAGAAATTCGGCGCGCGATTCTCGTATGCGGAAGTGACCGATTTAGACACCAGCAACGAGCATATCCGGGTGCAGGCGGACGACGAATGGCTCGAAACCAAGGCGCTCATCATCGCCAGCGGCGCATCCGCGCGTTATCTCGGTCTGGAAGATGAAACCAAGCTGATTGGCCACGGCCTAACAAGTTGTGCAACCTGCGACGGCGCTTTCTACAAGAACGTCCCGGTCGGCGTAGTCGGCGGAGGCGATTCCGCTGCCGAGGAAGCGCTCTTCCTGACGAGATTTGCCTCGAAGGTTTATTTGATTCATCGACGCGACAAAATGCGCGCTTCGAAGATCATGGCAGATCGTGTGTTCGCGAACAAAAAGATCGAACCGATCTGGAACACGGTCGTCGCGAAATATCTGGCAGATGAAAAAGGCGAAATGCGAGCGGTAATGTTGCGCGACGTGAACACCAGCCAGGAGCGCGAGCTACCGGTCGCGGCCATATTTGTCGCAATCGGGCACGATCCAAATACGAAAGCGTATGAAGGAAAACTCGAGACCGATCCGGACGGTTACCTGATTGCGAAAAATCTGGCGGAGAGCAAACATCCGGGCGTTTTCATCGCGGGCGATGTGGCGGACCGCGTTTACAAACAGGCAGTTACCGCGGCTGGCTCGGGTTGCGCGGCGGCAATCGAAGCCGAACGCTATCTCGCCGAGCTGGAAGACGAAGCAACGAGTTAGGGAGAATTCACTCGATTGATGGGCTAAGCGGTCCTTACGCGCTCTTGTTTGGAATAATCGAGATAATTCTGTTAATCCTGTCCTGATTCGCCGTGAAGATTTGCGACGTGACGCAATTTTATTCGCCGTTGAGCGGCGGAGTGAAGCGCTATCTTCACGAAAAAGTTTCCTACATCGAAAAATACGCTCCCGACGACGAACACGTTCTCATCGTGCCAGGTAGTAAAACCGAGTCGACTGGAAGGGGTCGCTCGCGCGTTTATACGATTCATTCGCCACTCCTTTCACGCACATCGCGTTACCGCGCTCTCCTGAACCTGCGCGCGGTGGAGAGCATTTTCGAGCGCGAGCGCCCGGACATCATCGAATCAGGCGATCCGTATCAGATCGGATGGAAATCAATTGCATCTGCCAGCGCGCTGCGAATTCCGGCCGTTGCATTTTATCACTCGCATTTTCCGGAAGCCTACTTGCGCAGCACCGGCAAATATTTTGGCCGCACGATGACCGAGGCGTTAATGGACTATGCCCGGCGGTACGTACGCAACCTTTACAACCGGTTCGAAGCGACGCTCGTCCCATCCGAGCGACTGGCCGGGGTTCTTTCGAGTTGGGGGGTAACGAATGTTCGACTCGTTAGCCTGGGCGTGAACACGGATGTATTCAGCCCGGCACCAAACGACGGAAATGCCGTTCGCGAATCGTTAGGCATATCGACCAGGCAAAAACTGCTGCTCTATGTCGGCAGGCTGTCTAAAGAAAAAAATATGAAGACGCTCTTTCAAGCTTTCGAACTCCTGAAGCGGCGCCGGCCTAACGAATTTCATCTGTTGGTCATCGGCGACGGCCCAGAACGGGATCATTTCCGCAAGCTCCAGGAGTGCGGCGCAGATGTCTCCTGGATTCGATATTGCTCGAACTCGCTCGAACTTGCGCGCTATTATCGTTCGGCGGATCTCTTCGTTCATCCCGGAGTCGAAGAAACCTTCGGGCTGGTCGCGCTCGAAAGTCAGGCTTGCGGCACGCCGGTCGTCGGAATTCGCGGCAGTTATATGGATCGCATCATTTTTCACGAACAGGAGTCTTGGGCACGCGAAAACACGGCTGACGCGCTGGCCGACGCGATCGAGGAATTAAGCGCGAAAAAACTCTCCGCTTTAGGGGGCAATGCTTCACGCCTGGCCGAACAACTTCATGGTTGGCCCCGGGTATTCGATCAACTGTTTTGCATTTATCGTGAGGTTTGCGCAAACTACCAAAGCAACGGCGAAAAATGAGCGCGCAGAAGACATTTACCATTCGCAGCTATCGCAAATCCGATCGGGAAGCGGTCCGGCGACTTTGCTGCCAAACCGGCTTTCTCGGCGAGCCGATCGATCCGGTCTACGAAGATCGACAATTGTTCGCCGATTTTCTGACGACGTACTACACCGATCACGAGCCCGAGTCATCGTTTGTGCTCGAACGCGACGGCGAAATTCGTGGCTATTTGCTCGGTTCACGCCGGCCTTTGCAAAATCAGCTCTACTCATTTTGGCAAAACGTCTCGCTCTTCTTGAAAGCTCTCACCCGGTATTTTCGTTACAACGTGCGGTCCCGCCGCTTTATTCGATGGACGCTGGTGCACGGATGGCGCGAAGTGCCAGCCGCGCCGCGACGGGTCCCGCATTTTCACATTAACCTCCTGCCGGATGCGCGGAAGATGTCCACCACTCGCGCGCTAATGAGCGCGTACCTGAGTTATCTGTATCGCTGCGGCGAAAAACGGGTTTATGGGCAAATCGTTACATTCGAGAGCCGCCGCGGCGAAAAAATGTTTGAACGCTATGGATTCAAAGTTCTCAATCGGGCCGAGATCACCAAGTACAAAGCATTCTATCCCGAATCGGTTTACTTGAGCACTGTGATTAAGAATCTCGAAACCGCCGGCCCGTTGTCGGCGACGATGAGGACGCCGGTTGCTCAAGATCGGCAACTTGTTTGCGGCGATGGCGTGCGCTAGTTTTCGGCGCATTTTTTTGCCGGGATAGTTCAGTTGGCCGCTGATTTGTCAATTGCCTAACGAGTCCGATTAACTACCATGAACCGCTGGAAGCGCTGGCTGCCCGGACTCCAGATTCTGAGCGATTACCAACGTGCCTGGTTGGCGAGCGACCTGATGGCTGGATTGATGCTGACAGCGATGCTGGTGCCAGTCGGCATCGCCTACGCGCTGGCTTCTGGCGTTCCCGGAATCTGTGGACTTTACGCCACGATTGTCCCGCTGCTCGCCTACGCGGTCTTTGGTCCCAGCCGCATTTTGGTGCTGGGGCCGGATTCGTCTCTCGCTCCCGTGATTCTCGCGGTCGTCTTTCCTCTTTCTGGTGGCGTTCCCATGCGTGCTGTTGCTCTCGCCAGCATGATGGCAATCGTTTCGGGTTTGGTCTGCATCCTGATAGGTGCATTTCGCCTGGGATTCGTCACTGAACTCATCTCAAAACCGATCCGCTACGGCTATATGAATGGCATTGCGCTCACGGTCCTGATAAGCCAGACGCCAAAGCTTTTCGGCTTCTCGATCGATGGCGTCGGTCCAGTTCGCGACGTCGTGCGCATCGCGCAAGGTATCCTCGGTGGCCAGGCCAATTGGGCATCATTCGCGGTTGGTGCTGGCACACTCGCCGCGATTTTCTTGCTCAAGCCTTATAAGCGTATCCCGGGGCTTCTCCTCGCGGTCGTCGCGGCGACCGTGGTGGTCGATGTAATGGACCTCGGCGCGACCCATGGCGTGAAAGTCCTCGGTCCGCTGCCGCAAGGACTGCCATCATTTTCTTTGCCGGTAATAAGTTATACTCATCTTCGAGATGTTGTAGTCGGCGGCTGCGCGGTCGCCATGGTCGCGTTCGCGGACACGAGCGTCCTGTCGCGGACTTTCGCCGCCAAGACCCGAACACTGGTTGATCCGAACCAGGAAATGATTGGTCTGGGCGCAGCCAACCTCGCCGCCGGCTTCTTTCAAGGATTCACAATTAGCGCCAGCTCATCACGCACACCGGTTGTGGAAGCGGCCGGCGCGAAGACACAACTGACGGGAGTGGTGGGCGCAATCGCGGTCGCGCTGCTGGTTTTGTTCGCACCCAGCCTGCTAAAGGACTTACCCAGCAGCGCGCTCGCTGCGGTCGTAATCGCGGCCGCCATCGGCTTGTTCGAATTCGCAGACCTGCGGCGCATCTTCCGCATCCAGCGATGGGAATTTTGGCTGTCCATTGTCTGTTTCGTCGGTGTTGCCGTTTTTGGGGTGATTCCCGGCATCGGCATCGCAATCATCATCGCGATCATTGAGTTTCTTTGGGACGGTTGGCGACCACATTACGCAGTGCTCGGCCGAGTCGATGGTATTCGAGGCTACCACGATATTAAACGTTATCCTACCGCGCGCCTTATTCCCGGTTTGGTGCTGTTCCGTTGGGATGCACCTCTTTTCTTCGCCAATGCCGAGCTCTTTCATCAGCGCGTGCTGGAGGCCCTTGCGCAATCGCCGACTCCCGTGCGGCGAATCATTGTCACGGCCGAACCCGTTACCAGCATCGACGTGACTTCGGCTGACATGCTCGGCGAGCTCGAGCACAGCTTAAGTGAATCCGGCATCGAACTGCGGTTCGCTGAAATGAAGGATCCAGTCAAAGACAAGCTGAGACGCTTCGAGCTATTCGAACGCTTCGGCGCATCCAATTTCCATCCGACTATAGGCAGCGCGGTGGATGACTACCTCGAAGCCCACGCGGTCGGCTGGAAACCATGAATGGAGTTTGATGGAGTTTGGACGGCGCGTTGCAATCGGCAACTGGGGGACCGCAACTTGAGGAAACGGCCCCGCGAAAACTGCAGTTAGGAGTATTTGGCCTGCAAGCGCCGGCATAGCTCAGTTAAAAGATTACCGACTGCTCAGCGCGATTTTTATTCTGATAGGATTATTCTGTGTTTCTGAGTCGCGGGTCGGTTGGTGCGCCGTCCGCGCCTGCAACGTGAAAACACCCATCTGATTCGTTGGGCTTCAGAAACGTTGCCGCGCACAGGAAGATGAATACCGCTACCGCGCCGATCCACTCCCAAAAACCAAGGTGCCAGAAGACCGAATGCCGAAGTGCGTTTCGGATGGGTCGGGAAAGAGCCGGATCGAATTGCGAGAGTAACAATAATGCTTCACTGCAAACAACTCCCGCCAACGGCAAGAGCGTTACCGTTCCCCAGACCCGGAACAACCATCGCGGAAGAACGCGTCCACGCCCGTTCCACGCGCACCAGCAGCCGACCAGCATGCTTAGCCCAATCAATCCCGCCGAAGATCGTGCCAGAGATTCGTGAAACCGCCGGATACCCAACGTCGCGTGCGCGTGCTGCGGCACCACGAAACAATCAGCGATGAGCGCGACGATTCCGAGCAGTAACGTAGCGCCCGCGATCCTTGCCGCGAAGATCGACACCACGCGGAGGCTGTGCGTCAAATGAAAGGCGAATGGGACCATGAACAGTCCAGTCAAAATCAAGCCCGCAGCTGCAACCCGGTAATGCTGCGGGTTATCGCGCGGCGAAAGCAAATTGGAGATTACTCGGTATCTCCAGTCGTACCCTTTTGGAAACATCGACGCGCTGACCGCGAGGACTCCAAAGAACGAGACCAGAATCAGGCAGAGCAAAATCATCAGTCCCAATCTACGCCGGAACATTCGATCAAAATCTTCCTTTACTTATTAGGGCCGACCAGCTCGGTTCCGGTGAGGAGTTGTTGGAATTCAGGCTGGCTACGAATCGGATCCCACACGGGATCAACCTTCAATCTGGCAATGGTCGCGACCTGGCCGGCCGGCATGGCGAGAAGGCGCCGAAGAATCTTGATGGCATCCTGCGCCTGTCCGGTATGCGCCTCGATCGCAGCAAGGTTGAACAACGTATAAGTCCCAACCAATGCATCCTTTTCCGGAGGCAGGATCTCAACTGCTTTTTGCGCAGTGGTTAGCGCTTCGCTTTTGCGATTAAGGGCGAGATCGATCCAACTGAGTTGTATCGCCGCTTCGAGGTCGCGCGGGCGCTCACTTAACTGTCTTTCGAGCAGGCTTCGCCCTTGTTCAATCTCAGTAGTAACCTGAGAGGCATCGCCGGCAAAGACATGGATGGTCGCTCGGGCGGCAAGTCGTGCGGTTTCTCGAATATTGCTCTTTCCCTGGTCAAAAAGTTGCAGCGCAGCCGCAAACTTCTTCTCCATTACCGGGACATACGCACGGGCGCCAATTAAACCTTCAGCCATAGCGTGACCAGTATCGGTCATCAGATCGGCGTCCGCCGGGAACGTCTCGAGTACTCGGCGGGCGCCGTTCAGATCTCCTTTGCCGTTAAGCTGATTTTCGAAGACGGCGTACATTGCGTCCACGGTATGAGGATTCAGAGACAGGGATAACTCGCCCTCACGCTCTCCTTCCTTCCACATCCGCAAGTGGCAATAAGTGCGGGCAATGTTAGCTACGGAGACGGCATCTCGAGGATCCTGCTCCCGGCTCTTGAGCAACTCGGTCAGACATTGTTTCCATTCACCCTGGCGACGATGGACATAGCCAATGTATTGCAATGCCTGATTACTATTGGGCTGAAGTTCCAACGCTCGGCGGAATTCGTTCAAAGCCTGGTCATAAGCGCGATGACCAAAGTAGTAGACAATCCCACGCGCGATATGTGCCTCCGCGAGTTGTGGCGCCACCGTTAGCGCCTGGTCTGCAGTTTGTTCAATTTGTTCCAGATCCGAGTCGGAAAGCTGCTCGAAAAACCAATGTCTTTGCATCCGGCTGTTGACCAACCGGGCGACGGCAAGGGCAAACCTTGGGTCGCGTGCAATCGCCTGCCGATACCAGTCGGCGGCCTGGTCGAAAACCTCGGGCTTGAACGAGCTTTCGGCCTCGCGCTCTTCAAACTCTCCCTTCAGGAAGAAATCGTATGCTTGCGCGTCGTTCGTTGGAGCAGTGTTTAGTCTGTTACTTTCGTTAGGGGAGAGCTTCGCCTGGAGGGCGTCGGCAACTTCCTGGGAGACTTCACTCTCGACCGCGAAAATATCCTGAACGTCGCGATCGTAACTTTTTGCCCAGAGATGTGAATCCGCACGCGCGTCGATGAGCTGCACATTGACCCGCACTTTGTCGCCGGCTTTCTGCACCGTGCCCTCAAGTACGGTCGCGACGCTCAATTGCTGCGACACGGTCTTTAGATCCTCCGGTTTGCTCTTGTACCTGGCGGTCGACGTTCGCGAAATAACCTTGAGGTCGGCGATGCTGGCCAACTTTGTCAGAATCTCGTCCTGGATCCCTTCGGCAAAATAAGCGTTCGATTTATCGTCGCTCAGATTTTCGAACGGCAGAACCGCGATACTCTTCTCGGGAATAGCGGCTTGCACTGGCGACGACGCAGCGTTTGCCGCCGCAGGCGTGTTCGTACGCGGGCGGACCAACTGAAAAACAAGTAAGCTAGCCGCGATCAACCCAAGTACGATTGTGAGCGCGACGATTTTTCTCCCGGTGTGATGAGCAATCGATTTGTCGAGTTCGATTTCCGATTCCCGTTTGATTCCTTCCGGCGTGATTTCAAAAGCCCACGAAAAAATGAGCGCCACCGGAAATCCCGCAATCAGCACCAACACTACGAGACGCACCGCCCAATTCGGGATTTCGAAGAACGGGAAAACCTGTGTCGCGATTTGAATGAGCAGCCAACTCGCGACTGCGTAGGCGACCGCGACCTTGTAAACATTGCGGCGCTTAAGTTCGGCAAAAAAGTTACTCATTTCGGCTCTAGGACACTCTTGGCCGATTTTCTCACAAACGGGCGGGATGTCGATCTTTGCGCGCCAATCGGTGCAAATACTGAGACTTAAAACGCCCCTGCTCCGGAATTCCAGGAATCAGGTCAGACCTCACAGGATCAGATAGACAGGACGGACCGTGCCCGATCTCAAGCTTGACCTTACTGGAAGACTCCGAGGGCACTGAATCTCACGTTTGTCACAAGGCCTAGTATTCAACGAGCTTGTTTTTGTGGCAGCCGAACTTGCGGGACCGCGTAAAAATCGGTCAGACAACCTTGATGAACTGGCTAAACCGACTTTGGTATCCCGAGAAAGCCGGCATAGCTCAGCTGGTTCAGAGCGGCTAACGGCGATTTTCCCGAGAAACCGGTCGTTGCTACGCTTTTAGCTACGACATCCGAGGCGACGTCTTGCCCTTATTCCGTAATTATCCGGCGTTTCTGAAGATCGTAAGCGACCTTACGACCATCCATTTCAGGATCGGCATTTCTCTTCGCCAGATGCACCACGATGAAAATTTCTGTCATCCATTGTCATCCGGTTTAATCTCCGCCTTTGCTCTCGAACACCCACAGTTGGAGTAAATAATGAAGATCGCGTATGTATTTAGATCAGGTTCCCTGAATGCCCGCGGAAACTAAAAAAGAGATCGAGCTAGAGATCGCGCATGTTCTCTTTCTCGACATCGTTGGCTATTCCAAGCTCTCGGTTAATGACCAACACGCAAGGATCGAAGAACTGAACCAGATCGTTCGCTTGTCCGAGCAATTCCAGAAAGCGGAAGCGGCCAAACGCATCATAAAGATTCCGACCGGCGATGGCATGGCGCTGGTGTTCTATAAGAGTCCTGAGGAACCAGCGCAGTGTGCCTTTGAGATCAGCCGCTCAGTGAAAGACAATCCGCGTCTTCAAATCCGAATGGGCATTCACAGCGGACCGGTTAGCGCAGTGACCGACGTAAACAACCGCTCGAATGTGGCAGGAGCGGGAGTCAACTTGGCGCAGCGGGTGATGGATTGCGGTGACGCTGGCCATATCCTACTTTCCAAACACGTCGCTGAGGATTTGGAGCATTATCGCTTTTGGCAGCCATATCTTCACGATCTTGGGTCGGTGGAAGTCAAACACGGTCTGCGCCTCGGCATTGTAAATTTTTATGGGGATCGAATCGGAAACCCCTCGTTGCCGGAGAAGATCAAGGCCGCACGAGAACGCGTTGTGCCTTCCACTGGCGAAGTCGATGCAGCTTCTCGTGCACGCAGATACAACTCTATCATTGCCTTTGCTGTGATGAGCGCGCTGCTCATTGCCGCGGCAATATTTTTGTTATACGAACGACCTGGCGGGCGTGCTTCGCGGAACGGCTCAGCGTTAGCGCTTCCATCCTTGGCCGTGCTGCCGTTGAAAAATCTGTCCGGTGATCCGGCGCAAGACTACTTTGCCGATGGCGTTACGGATTCGTTAACGACCGATCTCGCTCAGATCCATTCGCTTCGTGTGCTCTCGTTTCAGTCGGTCTCACGATATAAAGGCGAATACCGGAAGAGCCTCCCCGAGATCGCGCATGAACTCAACGTTGATGCCGTGGTGGAAGGCTCGGTTCAAAAATCGGGAGACACCGTGATGATCAACGCTCAGCTTGTGCAGGCCCCCAGCGACCGACATCTCTGGGCCGAGCGTTATACGCGAAAGGCGCAGGACATGTTGGATGCGCAAAATGAAATCGTGCTGGCGATTACGGAGGCGATCAAAGTTCAACTTACTCCGGGAGAAAAGATACGTTTTTCCACTGCTCGCCCAGTCGATCCCGAGGCGCAGTCGCATTATTTCCTGGGACGTTTTCATTTTGGACAGGGGACTGAAGAAGGATTGCATCAATCCATAAACGAATATGAGCAAGCGATCCGAAAGGATCCGAACTTTGCGTCAGCCTACGCAGGAATCGCAAGTTCCTACAGTGCACTCTCATCGGCTTACATGGCGCCGCGGCAAGCAATGCCCGAAGCTGAGAAAGCCGCGCGCAAAGCACTCGACATTGATCCTAACCTGGCGGAGGCACACGCTGCCATCGGCTATGTTGATTTGTTTTATCACTGGGATCGCGCCGAAGGCGAGCGCGAGCTAGGCGAAGCGATTGAATTGAATCCTAGCTACTCGACCGCTTACCTGAACTATGGGCTTTTGCTCCTCACGCAGTCTCGTTTTGCCGAAGCCTTGGATCACCTTCGCAAAGCGCAAGCGCTGGAGCCGACATCCGCGATGATCAGCTTCCAATTGGAGTGGGCACTGTTTCTGGAAGGCAAGTATGATCAAGTTCTCGCACAAGCCCGGCGCACCCTTGCCCTGGAGCCCAAGGCGGCTGGTTCTTACACCCAGATGGGACTGGCCTATCTCTACCTGGGCGATAAGGAAAAGGCGCTCGCTGCGCTAAAAAAGGCTACCGACATGGAATTTATTTCAGGCACGGTCACGAATTACGCCTATGGCCTGGCGGTCTGCGGCCAAAAGGATGAAGCGGAGCGTGTCCTGAATAACTTCCTCGAGCAAACAAAGGGCAAATATATCTGTGCTTACGAGATTGCCTCTGCATACGAAGGGATGAACGAGCGGACCAAAGCGCTCGAGTGGCTTCAGCGCGGCTTCGACGAAAAATGTGATTGTCTGGTTTGGGGTAGCACGGAACCATGGATGGGCCAGTTCCGCCGAGATCCAAGATACAAAGCTATTCTCGCTAAGGCTGGTCTTCTGTGATAGCTGCGGCAGCGTCACTTGCGCCAAAACAGGAGCGAGAATCTTTCGGACAAATTCGGACATGTGCTAACATAAGCGATTCCAATGGGAGCGGAATAATTACTGGTTCCAGTAATCGAATCGAAATTCTGCGGGGTCCGCAGTAGGGGTAGCAATCACCGATCCCTGGTCAAATTTTGCTTATTAAGCGCAGATTGGACCGAGCCGGAGCAGCGCGGAGTAAACGGGAGGTTCTCGGCGGCCGAATTGTATCGCCTCGCTCGAACCTTAGAGTTCCCAGAGTGCGTTAAAGCTCGAAATAACCCTTATCGACGTCGATATAATTCGCTTTCGGCTTGCTCTCGCCGGGACTTGTCGCTAAAACGTCGTTACGGAAAAATTGGGGGAGTCAAGTCTAGCATGAAGGGGCAAATCCCAAACATCAATGCAGTTCGGTCCGCTTGGCGCCGAGTCAAAAGGAACATAAAGGACGCCATAATTCGCGATCTGAGGCCAGTAAAAGACGTCAAAGGTGGTGGCGGGGGCAGTAAGAGCCCGCAAGGAAGTGGCGGACAGCAAAAAGGCGGCGGCCAGAGCATCAACTTGAATCGACCCTAGAATTGGATTCCGTAGGATGCCTTTACTTCGGGTTTTGGGAAGGAGGCTGCTCGGCGAGTTTTTGGAAGCGGGGATCGTTCCGGAGCGGATTGATGTAAGCCAGCGCGGGATCAGGTTTGGCAACTATTTTCTTTGAACATGATGGCCGCAAGTTCGCGTTGCTCGGTCTCAGCGTTCATCGCTTGCTCAATTTGTAAATTGCGACTGGTCACTTGGC
>Ga0187779_10000935_pt1 | contig 18828 bp, 15 predicted proteins | sample 1015_Q2_SP10_10__FD_132435 | JGI IMG/M metagenome (GOLD analysis project Ga0187779, IMG submission 132435) | Tropical peat soil microbial communities from peatlands in Department of Meta, Colombia - 1015_Q2_SP10_10_MG | ecosystem: Environmental > Terrestrial > Soil > Wetlands > Peat | place... | reverse complement strand
TCCTGACCCTCTACGGCCCGGGCCAGTTCATGAACGGGGCCTCTCTCGGCGCCCAGACGGTCAACCCCGATGATTCCTGGAGTTATAAATATCTGACGAGCTACGCGATGTCGGTCGGCTCCTACACCATTTATGCCCAGGACGCACAGCAGACCGCATCGGGTTCTGCAACGTTTTCCATCCTGAACGGGTAAAAAACGGCGTTTTGCGGACTCACTGGTCTTTGAACACGGAAGGTTTTTTGCAGCGACCATAAAAAGTTAAATATCCTTTTTTCTGCCAGATAACCCGATTAAATCCGATATAACCGGCGCAATAAAAATAATAACCCGCGCCTGCCATCCGATACCTATTTGAAGGATTTTATTCTAATAATCGTTAGCGGAGTACTGGTATGAGTATCATCAAAAAATTCCTCAACCTCTTCAAGTCCGGAAAGAGCGAGGAGGAAGAGGCGCGCCAGCGTGCCCAGAAAGAGCGTTATGACAGTTTCCTGAAGGCACTCACCGAGGGAGATTTGGATACCCGGTGGAACGCAGTCCGATCGGTCGGCGATCTCGGCGAACCCTTCATAGAACCCCTGATCCAGGGGTTGAAAGACGAGTTCTGGATCATCCGGCGGGGATCTGCAGACACTCTCGGAAAGATCGGAGCTGCTGCCGTTGCCCCTCTCATCGAAGCACTGAACGAGCCGGGCGACGACGTCCGGCAGGAGACCATCCGGGCGCTCCAGCTGGTGGGCGAACCATCCGTCGGCCCGCTCATCCAGGCGCTGAAAAACCACCAGCCCCCGGTCCGGCGCGGGGCGGCCCAGGCGCTCGGCGTTATGGGCGAGAGGAGGGCTGTCTCACCGCTGATCGAATCCCTCAAAGACCCGGACCCCCAGGTCCGGTATGAAAGCGCAACCGCACTCGGCAGGATTGGGGACCCGCATGCAGTTGCTCCCCTTATCGAAACGCTGAATGACCAGAAAGAACTCGTCCGCATGGCCGCCACGGATACTCTCTGTGCACTCGGGGATGCCGCTATCGATCCCCTGATCCGGGCACTCGTCGATACCAATGATGATGTCAGCCGCAGGGCAGCTCTCGCCCTGTCGACAATCGGAGACGCGAGCATCGATTCCCTGATACAGTCGCAGAAGGACCCGAACCCGGGCATCCGCAGAGGTGCAGTCGAAGTGCTCGGCCGGATTGGGAATACCCGTGCAATACCCACTATCATCGAGTCCCTCGATGACGGCGAACGGTTAGTCCGCATCGAGGCCATAAAAAGCATAGCCGCCCTCGGTGTCCCCGCCATCGCTCCTCTTATGCAGCTGTTCCGCGAAGGGGATGCAAGGCTGCGGAGCGGTGCCATGGAGGCTCTCTGGATGCTCGGGCAGCCGGCCACGACCCCCCTCATCATGGTCCTCAAGGACGACCAGAGCGATGTCCGAAAGCGATCGGCACTCCTGCTCGGGGAGATCGGCGACCAGAAAGCCGTGGATCACCTCACCGCGCTCCTTTCCGACGACAATGTTGCAGTCCGGCGAGAGGCTTTCGAAGCTCTCGAGATGATAAAGAAACGAGCCCTGGCCGGCTGATTTTCCTTTTTCCCGGTTTTTTTAGGCTGCTGCTTTAGGCTGGATATCGACCGATCTCAAACCCTTTGAATCGTATCCGGCCGACCACAATCATCTTATCCATGGCCGGAATCTTTCTCACCATGATAACGCTGGCCGATATCCAGGCCGCGGAAGGGAGAATCGCCGGCAGGGTCATCCGGACTCCGCTCGTCTATTCCCCGACCCTTTCCCGGATGACGGGGGCAAAAATATACCTGAAACTCGAGACGCTCCAGAAGGCGGGATCGTTCAAGGTCCGCGGTGCCACGAACAAGATCCTCATCCACCACGGCGAGATCCTCACTTCCGGGGTGATCGCAGCGTCCGCGGGGAACCACGCCCAGGGGGTGGCTGTCGCTGCCGGGGGCCTTGGCGTGCCTGCCACGGTAGTTATGCCCGAATGGGCCACCCTCCCGAAACAGGAAGCGACCCGGGAGTACGGTGCGAGGGTGATAATCCACGGCACAAGTCTCGAGGAGAGTATCGCCCGGGCAGAAGAGATGGCGAAAGACGGAGCGCTCTTCATTCATCCTTTCAATGACGAGGAGATCATTGCAGGGCAGGGAACGATCGGTCTCGAAATTCTTAACGATCTCCCAAAAACCGATATGATCGTCGTGCCGGTGGGGGGCGGGGGACTCATCGCGGGTATTGCCATTGCGGCAAAATCCCTGCGCAGGGAGATCCGCATCGTCGGTGTCCAGACAACAGAATGCCCTTCAGCGAAGAATGCGCTGGAGCACAAAAGACCTGAATGCGTTCCGGCACGGAAGACTATTGCCGACGGCATCCGCGTGGAGGGGCCCGGCGAACTGCCGATGCACGCGATCCAGGATCGTGTCGATCAGCTGGCGCTCGCCTCGGAAGAGGAGATCGCGGATGCAATGCTGCTTCTGCTTGAGCGGAAGCATATCATTGCTGAAGGGGCCGGGGCTGTCCCGGTCGCAGCCCTTCTGAATGGTTCCATCAGGATCGAGCCGGGAAGCTCAATTGTTCTCGTGATAAGCGGGGGAAATGTCGAGATTAACAAGCTCTTCCGGATCATCCGGTCTTCGCTCATCCGGAGCGGGCGCCTCGTCCACATCGCGGTCGATCTCGATAATATACCAGGTGCTCTCTCGCGGCTGCTTGATATTGTTGGTAGGGAAGGTGGAAAGGTCGTCGGGATTAGGCACTATCCCGGGGAGAAGGGCGTCCCCGTCTTTATGGAACGAATCGTCCTTGAGACAGAGACCCGGGGACGGGAGCACGCAACCGGTATTCTCGGGGCAATGGCAGAAGCAGGGTATTTGCCGGAACATTAGAAAAGGTTTTTTTAAAATTCCAGTCCAGAACCTGCTATGACCTGGTCCGGCCGTGACCCGGATTATGGCGTCCTGCCTTTTCCATCCCGGGGGGGATTCAACCCGGCTGCTTCTGGAAAAGAATTATAATTCGCCGAGCTCTTTCCAGTGCTCGTACTCATGCGCCCAGATGTCCTTATTGGCAGAGACGAGCTTCTTGAAATATTCTTTTCGCCCGGCAAGTGCCTTCTCCTGTTCGGGGTCCTTCCATCCGGTCTTTATCGCGTTCGCAAGATTTTTCCCGAGATCCCGCGCTTTTTGTTCGGCAGGCACGATTGCGTCCGGGTTCCCCATGAAATTAACGGCCACGGTCCCTACGGTGGTCGCACCGAGATGGGACAGGGCCGAGTTCATGTATGCAGCGATCTCGTCTGCCATGGATCCACCGGCAGTGCACACGGAACACCCGTATTTGCCGGAAAAATCCTGGCAGTGGATGCCATCTGCCATGCGGTCGAAGAGCGTCTTGAGCTGGGCAGAGATCTGGTTGATGTAGTTCGGGGACCCGAACACGATCCCATCGGCACCCTTCATTTTCTCGTACAGCATCGCAAAATCGTCGTCATGGATGCACTCGCCCTTCGCGTAGCAGGTACCGCAGGCAGTACAATAGCTGATATCGAGGCTGCAGACATCGATGAATGTCACGTCCGCCCCCACCTTTCTCGCACCCTCGAGGACTGCCATAACGAGGCGCCGGGTCTGGCTCTTCTCTCCCTTCGGGCTTCCGTTGATACCGATGATCTTCATGAAAATCGTTCACCATTGTAGTGATGCGCACGGGGATTCATAAATATGCGCACGGGGGTTTTCTGCTTTTTTTAAGAGATTTCCGGCCTTTTTCAGGTACAGGGCAACCACCGCGCCGGGCTATATTTTATCCCGCGGTTGCAATGATGCCCGCAATGTGTGGCGGGGAACAGAAGTTACCAAAAAAATTTAGTCCCAGTAATGCCTGACAAAGAGTTTCGATCTCTCTACTCTCGGAGTGAGCCGCGTGAGCGCGATGGGGAGGATGATGAGGGTAACGATGATGTTGCCGAGCAACCAGGCAGACATGACCCCGGCGATATCGCCATTCTGGATGACCCCTCCGATAGCCAGGGTGATCGATCCCCAGGCTGCCCCGACGATGTTGTTGATGAGCACCCCGAAGAGGAGGAGATACGTCCAGTCCCTGCGGTTCCCGAGTGCAGGGTCGACGTCGAATGCCCTGAACGCCACGAGGGGGATGAGGACCTGGAGGAGCCCGGCCAGGGACCAGAACACGGCAACACCGGGCGGGATTGCGTGGAGTATCCCTCCGCCGATGAGGGTCCCGGCATACGCGGCGATTGCCCCGTACGCCCCGAACCAGAGGGTAAAGAGGATCATGAATGCGACTGCCACATAAATTACGGAAACGCCGGGAATGGAGGCTCCGGAGGCATCTTTTCCCGGGAGAATAGAGATGGATAGAGCTGCAAGCACGGTGTCGACAACGATCAGCACCAGCGTGAGGATCTCGAAAGAATACGTTGGTTCACGGTCCTTTTTCATCTTTTCACCGTAATTTCATATTGTTCTCCCAGATAAAAGAGTATTTAGTCCCGGTCCTTTGGAGCGCCCGGCCGGAATGCATTCTCAGGTCTTAAAAAAAAAGATCAGCGCTTCATTTTCCTCTTCAGGGCAGCACCTGCCACGACCGTTGTTGCCACCAGGGATATCCACGCCGGAAGGGGGGCACGGGTCGGAACCGGGCCGGGAGCGCTTCCCGGCGCGAACTGGGCTGCCACCTGCGCTACCTGTCCGGACTGGACCGTTGCCGAACCCGACCAGTCGCTGTATCCGGCAAGTTTCATGTTGATCACATGGTCTCCGGGAGCGACATCGTAGATGGTAACGGGAGCCACGCCGCGGAACACATTGTCGAGGAAGACCTGCCCACCGGCAGGGGATGAGGTAATCACGAGAGACCCTGTCTGCGTCGCAGACGACGGTCCCTGGAGGGATGCGGGCCCGAGATCCGCGGTCACATACGACACCTGGCCACCGGTGATATCAACCGTCTGGGTGAAATCCGTGTAACCGTCCGAATGGAGGAGCAGGGTATGAGAACCCGGGCTGATTGCGATGACATCGAAGGTAGTTCCGGACTTTACGGCACCTTTGTAGATACCATCGAGGTATACCAGTGCCCCCGGTACGTTCGAAGTAATATCGATGGAGCCTTCCGATGTCGTCGCGGCAGAATAGGGCTGCATCGCGATGTTGATGTTGTTTCCCTGTCCGGAGGAGATGGTCACCATCTGGGTCTGCACCATGTAACCGGCGAGGTGGGCTTCAACCTGGTGGAGCCCGGGCGAGAGCCCTCCAACGGTGGTGGGGGTAGTGCCTTCGTAGTTCCCATCGATAAAGATCCCGGCACCCTCCGGAGAAGAATCGACCAGAACCGAACCGTATGTCTGGAGGGGGGTCAGTTCCGCATCGACCTCCGGGCTCGCACCGTTGTCGATATAGACGTTGGTTACATACGCCTCGTATCCTGGATAATCCACTTCCACGGTGTGGTATCCCGTCACGAGATTGGTATAGATCCAGGGAGTCGTCTCGGAATTGGTACCGTCAAGCAAAACGATTGCTTCCGACGGGTTTGATGTGACGGTCAGCGTCCCCGACGGGTAATAGGATGTGATGGGGTATCCGTAACCAGGGGGATAATAATAGACCGGGGAATAGGCTCTCCCGTTAGGGTAGCGATAGACCGGAACGGTAACGGTAACAACGACCGTTGTAACCTGGGTCGGAGACGGCGTAGGAGTGGGTGTCGTCGTCCCCTGGACCGTGGGTGAGGTTGTTGGCGCAGTTGTTTGTGCAGTCGTCGAAACTGATGTCGGGCTGGTCGTGGCCACCGATGTCGGGACCGGCGTCGGAGTCCTTTCAGGCGTGGTTGCCTGCGGAGTCGGGGATGTCGTCCGCGGGATAGTGGTTACCGGCGGGGTCCCGCGGGGAGTTGGCGAAGGTGTCCTCTCCGTCGGACGTATCGGGGGCTGAGATACCGGGGTCGGACCCGGCGTGAACGGCCTTATGGGGTGAGTGATCGGGTGTTCGACTTCCCCGGATATCCGTCGCTGACCAGGTTGCGGGGTAGTTGTTACTACAGTGCCGGCGGTCTGGTCCGCTCCCTGGAACGAGGCTGTACCCGCGGGTTGATCCGCTGTCGACAGGGAAATGTTTTCGGACACACCGGCAGGGGCCGGGATTCCCGCAAAAGACGGTATCATGACTGCTGCTATACCGGTAAAAATGCAGAGAAAGAGTAAAAGGGACTTCATCCTATCCACCTTTGAGCGATGAGGTCTATGACCGGTTCATTTTATTTAGCTTTTTGGTGGTCTGTTCCGGAAAAACACGATATCGCTGCGAACCCGGGAGAACAGTAAAGCCAAGAGATTCGATATGGGGATGGGGCCGGGATTTACTTCCATCCCGCAGGAAGTCTAGTATTCGTTCTGTGGTTTTGACGTAACGGCTTCCTCGACTTCAGGTTCGAGCAGCCAGAGCGCTTCCCGCACTTTCTTTCGGATACCGGGGTCCGGGTTGTCCCGCATCGGATCGAGACGGGCGATCACCCCTCCGGAGATAAGCGCCTCTTCTTCACCGGCGGAGGCTACAGCGATAATTATCGAAAGAGCGGACAGAACGACATGCCCATTGTCATCATGCAGGAGTGCTGCCACAGTCTCGATCCCTCCCTGGCGGATCAGCTCATTCGGCCGCCAGCCCTCGTCCTCAGTGCTCACCGCGAGTGCCTCTGCGGCAGTCTCCCGTTCGTCAGCGTCACTGCTGCCGAGCCGGTTAAGAAGGTCTTCTGTCAGTTCCTCAGTGATCTTCAGCTCCTCGACCATGGTCCTTCCATCCGCCTCCAGATATACCATTTCGGGGGTTGCACCCGTGATGTAACTGCACGAGCTTGGATAAAAGAATTATGGCGGGGTTCGTAAAAAAACCGTTTGAGCGTCCCGGGGCGAACCGGTACTACCCTTATTTTTTCATACCGTCGAGCAGCACCTTCCGGACCTCTTCGGCATGCCCCTTCGGGTTCACGCTGCGCCAGACATGAACGACCGTCCCGGCAGGATCAATCAGGAACGTGTCCCGCCTTGTCCCGAGAAGCTCTTTCTTAAGAAGGGTCATGGGCTTCCAGGAACCGTACGCCTTAATCACCTCATGACCAGTGTCGGAGAGAAGCAGTATGGAGAGATGGTATTTATCGGAAAACTTCCGGTGGCTCTCGCCGGAATCGCTGCTTATTCCGATGATCTGCGCACCCAGATCGGCAAACTGTTCGAGCGCTGCATTGAACTGGAGGGCTTCGATCGTGCAGCCGGGGGTGTTGTCTCTGGGGTAAAAATACAAAATTATCCATTTGCCCCCGTAGTCCTTGAGGCAGATCTTCTTTCCGCCGGCATCCGGAAGGCAGAATTGAGGAGCGGGCTTCCCCGCAAGGGAATCCGGTTCTGGTTCGGTCATGATGCCGTGTCTATGGCAACCCGGGCTTATGAAGGGTTCGCATAGACCAGAGAGGCCGTGCCGCATGGTCAGCAGCGCGATCCGTGAGCCCCGATAGCAGCTTACTGCGTATCGAATCCCCGGATGACTGTGGACATTTTTCCCATAAAGTCCATAATCCGGCGCGCCCCACATCTATAGGATTTTATCATGCGCATCCCCATACAACAGATCGGCCCGGATACCGGCACTGCCGAGATCTACGGCTGGGTCCATGAAGTCAGGGACCTCGGCGGCCTCGCCTTTTTCCTGATCCGCGACAGGACCGGGATCATCCAGGTCACCATTCCCAAGAAAAAAGCATCGGAGTCAGTCCTCGCAGCGATAAAACAGGTCTCCCGCGAATCAGTTGTCCATATCACGGGGACCATCAAGGCGATGGATAAGGCCCCCGGCGGCAGGGAACTTGTCCCGGACAGCTTCGGAATCGTCAATACCGCAGAATCCCCGCTTCCGCTCGATGTCGTCGAGAAAGTACCGGCGGATCTCGATACCCGTTTGGACGCCCGTTTTCTCGACGCCCGCAGGCCCCGGGTGAGCGCGGTCTTCCAGGTCCGGAGCATTGCCATCCACGCCATCAACACGTATTTCCACGAGGAGGGCTTCATCAACATCACAACCCCCAAGATCGTTGCCGCCGCAACGGAAGGGGGGACTGAACTCTTCCCGATCGCATACTTCGACAAGGAGGCGTTTCTCAACCAGAGCCCCCAGCTCTATAAGCAGATGATGATGGCCGGGGGATTCGACCGGGTTTACGAGATAGGCCCGATCTTTCGCGCCGAGGAGCACAATACCACCAAGCACCTGAACGAGGCGACCTCCATCGACATCGAGGTATCCTTTGCAGACCACAACGACGTGATGCGCATCCTGGAAAAGGTCGTTGTCAGGGCATACGATTCCGTGAACCGGCTCTGCAGCGACCAGATTACAAACCTCGAGCTCGATAGCTTTGGCGTGCCGGAATCACCGTTTCCCCGGCTGCCCTACAGCGAAGCAATCGAGATTGCAAAGAAAAAAATTGGTGAACCTATCAAGTACGGGGACGACATCGGCTCAGCAGCCGAACGAGCGATAGGGGAAGAGATGGGCGGCCACTATTTTATCGTCGACTGGCCCACTGCGATACGCCCGTACTACGCCATGCCCTATGAGAACGATCCGGTCATCTGTAAGGCATTCGACCTGATGCACCCGCGCATGGAGCTGTCGAGCGGTGCCCAGCGGGTTCACTCCTACGATCAGCTCGTTACCCAGATCCGGAACAAGGGCCTTGACCCGGAAAGCTTCGAGTTTTACCTCAGACCATTCCGGTACGGCATGCCCCCCCATGCAGGCTGGGGGCTCGGGGCCGAGCGCCTCGTCATGACGATGCTCGGGCTCGGGAATGTCCGGGAAGCGGTCCTCTTCCCCCGCGATATGCACCGGCTGGTTCCCTGACCACATACTATTTTATCGGCCGGGTTGACCGGTACTAAAAGGAATCCCTGAGATAGATATGGCAAAGGCATATTTCATCAACAAGGTACTCGCGACGACCGTCGTAGGGAGCTATCCCGTGGTCAGGGGCGGAGGCCTCCGGGGCCTCTTCGACCCGTTCAAACCGGCGGTGGAGGCCGCGGTCGCCGACCAGATCGCGGCCGGCATCGATATCATCTCCGACGGGCAGGTGCGGGGCGACATGATCCAGGCATTCGTGTCGAAACTCCCGGGCATCAAGGGACAGGAAGTTGTCGGCAAGATCCAGCCGGCATCGGGGCCGATCACCGTAGCCGATACGAAATATGCCATCTCGAAGTTCCCGAAGGTCAAGGGGATCATAACCGGCCCGACCACACTTGCCCACGGTCTTCACATCAGTACACCAATGTACCGGAACCGGGAGGAGCTTGCAGCGGACCTCGCCGGTGCCCTTGCGGCAGAAGCCCGGAACCTCGAGTCTGCGGGCGTCACGCTCCTCCAGATAGACGAGCCGATCCTCTCTACCGGGATCGCTGACCTCGCTGTAGGAAAGGAAACGGTGGAGATGATAGCCTCCTCAGTATCGGTCCCGACCTGCATGCACGTCTGCGGTAACATTGCAAACGTGATCGACGAGATCCTCAAATATAACGTCAACGTGCTCGATTTCGAGTTCTCAAGAAACCCGGCAAACCTCGACATCCTCTCCCGCAGGGACCTTGCTGGCCGGATGCTCGGGTACGGGTGCGTGGACAATACTTCGGACGAAGTCGAGAGCGTGGCTGAAATCCGGAAGCGGATCGCAAAGGGCGTGGAATATTTCGACCCGAAGATCCTCCTGATCGATCCCGACTGCGGATTGAGGATGCGGACCCGGGAGGCGGCATTTGCCAAGCTGAAGAACATGGTGCAGGCTGCACGGGAAGTCCGGATCTCGCTTTAGTCCGGACTCTGCCCGGAAATTTTTGATCGCGATTGATGATCCTGATCGAATTTTCGATCCGTATCGATCGGACTTTGATTTTTTATTATTCAATCAGGGTTTGATAAAAAAATGTTCAGCAGACTTCGATTGATTTTTTTAAAGTGTTTTTGATTGAAAATGGACTCTTCCGGCCCGGTTCCTGTTTTTCCTGTTGTGATACTGATCCGGGATTATTGCAGACCAGCTTAACTTTTTTCCGTTGAACCCTGAATGAATTATTTTAAACAGACTTTAACGACAGACATTTCATTCAATGTTTGATTTGAAAAATCAAACGCGGTTGTGATCGCGAGCGAAAAATTGATCCGCTTTAGACGACTCTTGATGTTGTAGAGGCCTCGATCCCCTTGTCGGTAATGATGAAAGGAAGCAGGCGCTGCGGTGCGGCGGCGTTCTTTATCTTGTGAACTGCAAGCGTCCGCTCGATCTCGGCCTGGTGCGTGTCGCACCGGAACTCGATGACGATATCCGCCTCCCGCATAAGCTTGGTCATCTCGAGCGGCGTGTGGATACCGTCGAAGACGAGGAACATCATGTTGGCCCCGCTCTTCTGTACATCCTCTTTGAGGAGACGGAGGAGTGTGAGGGCATCGCTGATCCCGTACCGTTCGATTATGGCAGTGACCGAGTCGACAACAATCCGGCTCCCCGCCATCTGCATCAGGAACATCTCCGGTTTGATCTCAGAACGTTCGTCTTTCTCATGGTTGATGATATCTTCAGCCCTCAGGTACGTCCCCTCGTCCTCCGCACCCGCCGCGATGAACTGGAGAGCCGCAAGGTCCAGTCCCGAGACTGCCGTCCCGTGGACCATGATCGTCGTCCCTTCCGGAAACCCGCCTTCAAGAAGGAGGTTGAGACCGACTATTCCCGTCAGCCGTTTCCTGCCGGACGGAACGTCTTCTGCATTCCCTGCAGTTCTGGCTGCGACATCGCGTCGGTTATCTACCAGTCCCTGAATTTGCGATGACAATGTCCACCTGCAGGATTACCAAACCCGGGACCCTGTTTTTTTGATCGGCACAATTCAGACGGGGCGCGAAACGGCCTCCGTCAGATCGCCCATGGTCCCGGGAGATGTATGAAGAAATTATGCTTCGTGATTTTCCTACCTAAGATACTCTTCGGATTTTTTAATAAATGTTCCGGTTCAATCTGTTTATCTGAAGTAAGCGATATAAGAATTTTTCTAAATTAAATTCTGAGGGATAATACTCGCATTTGCACTTTGACGAAAATTTATGGGAATCATAGGAGGGATCGCGGTTCATGCCGCATAAAAATACCGGGCTCCGGGAGACCTGCCCAGAATCAGTGTCTGCACCCAGAACAGTCCTCTGAAATTAACGACGTAAAAAAAGGATCGATCGGAAACCGGGATCAGACAACTCTCGATGTGGTCGAGGCTTCGATCCCTTTTTCCGTGATGATGAACGGCAGCAGGCGCTGCGGTGCCGCGGCGTCCTTTATCTTGTGGACCGCGAGCGTCCGTTCGATCTCGGCCTGGTGCACGTCGGTCTTGAACTCGATGACAATGTCTGCCGCTTTCATGACCCTGGTCATCTCCATCGGGGAGTGGATGCCGGTGTATACCAGAAACACAAGGTTTGCCCCGCGTTTTTTCATCTCTTCGCGGGTAATTTTGATGAACTTGAGGGCGGCGTCGATACCGTACTTGACGATGATGGTGGAGAGTGAATCCACGATGATCCTGCCGCCAATCATCTGCTGCAAGTACATCTCCGGGTGCATCTCCGAGACATCGATCATTCCCACGTCTACATCCCCGTCATTTATCAGGAACGATCCTTCTTCCCCTTCCACCTTCCAGAACTGCTGGGCAGCGAGATCGATCCCCGAGAGCGGCGTCCCGTACAGCATGATCACGCTGCCCTGGGAAAAACCGCCATCGAGCAGCAGGTTAAGACCCACGATGCCGGTTGTCCTTTTTTTCACGCCGCCGCCGATAGGGATGTCCTGGATGCGGCTTCTGGTGTCCACGGGGTTGCTCCGGCTAATATTATTTAACGGCTCCTTAAAAGGTTTGTGTGCGTGACAATGATTTGTCGCAGAATATCACGTGAATTTACGATTCCGGCTGTTATCCGCCGAACTTTTCCCGCAGTTCCCTCCTGAGCAGTTTCCAGCCATGCACCCGGGGAAGTGCCTCAACAAAAATAATTTTTCGCGGGATCTTATATCCTGCTAGGCGCTCCCGGCAGTACGCCTCCAGTTCGGATCCGCCGGTGTTTACCCCGGGCTTTTTTACGACTGCCGCGACCGGGATCTCCCCCTTCCGTTCATCGGGAATTCCGAAGACCGCCACATCCCCCACTCCCGGGTGCCGAATCATCACGTTCTCCACTTCCGTGGGATAGATCTTCCACCCCGACATGATGATCATGTCCTTCTTGCGGTCGGTGATGCTGAGGATCCCGTCTTCGTCGATATCCCCTATGTCCCCGGTAAGGAACCAGCCTTCAGGCCGGAAGACCGCCGCAGTCGCCTCCGGCATGTTCCAGTACCCCTGCGCGACCGCCGGGCCACGGATGGCGATCTCCCCGGTTTCTCCGGGAAGTAACTCCCGCTCCGGGTCTTCGGTATCGACGATCCTGATCTCAGTATATCCTACTGCGACGCCGACGCTCCGGAAGTTTTTGGTGAGGTGCGGGTATTCCGGCAGCGTTGTGGTGCCGGACCCTATTACGATCGTCTCAGAGAGCCCGTACGAGTTTGCAACCGGGATATGGTAACGCCGGTCGAACGCTTCCCATACTGCCGGCAGGAGCTGCCCCCCTCCAGATATTATGACCCGGGCAGCAGAGAGACGCTCCTCGGTTCCCGGCGGGGCCTCGTTGAGGGTATGGATGACCGGAGGCATTCCGGCAAGGACCGATACCCGGTGCTCATCGGCCAGCGCAACGTAGCGGACCGGGTCGAACCGCTCCATCATGACATAGGTCCCCCCGGCCCGGAGCATGGAGAGCCCCCACGAGAGGCCTACATGGCCCATAGGGTAGATGCCGAGATACCGGTCGACGGGACGCAGCCTGAGGGCATCGCGCTCGGCATCGAGCGCGGTCATCCAGTTTCCGTGAGTGAGCATGGCACCCTTGGGTTTGCCGGTTGTTCCGGCAGTGTACTGAATGTGACAGAGATCATCGGCAGCACAATTGGTCGCTCTCATAGAACCAGGTGCATCGGGAAAGTCCGCCCAGGAAGAAGTCCCGTCCCCGCGGTTCCCGGCGCAGATCACGTGGCAGAGAGACGGTGATGCCCCGTGGATCCCGTCAACCACGCGTGCGCCGTTCCCATCCGTGATAACGGCTCTGGCCCCGGCGTCGTTGATGACATGGAGGAGCTCTTCGCCGCGGTACACGATGTTGGTCGGGACCGCCACTGCCCCGATACGCCATATCGCGAAATAAGAGATCAGGTACTCCGGCGAGCTGTCCAGATATATACAGACCCGGTCGCCGCGCCGGATCCCCAGCGAGTGAAGCCCAAGACCGATCCGGTTCATCTCCCCGCGGAGCCGCCCATAGCTGTAAGACTCGTTCCGGCCCGGGCATACCAGCGCCGCTTTTTTTGCAGGGACACTTTTTGCATCGAGGAGAGTGGTGACGTTGGACATAAGGCACCGGTGAGCGTGTGTACCACAAAATGAGATGTTGACGTATTTAGGTGTTCATTGCCCGGCCCGGGGCCTGCGGGCATGGCAAGATATTTGTAGGCTTCTTCCGAATGATACAACAGCATATCATGACGGACGAGCATCCGAATGAGGCACCGAGACAGCATGACAGGCACCGGCACCGCCACTTCCGCGAGCGCCACCCGCGGCCGGCTGAAAACGCCCCGAAAACCGGCGAAGCGGGGGGGATCGATGATGAGGAAACCGAAGAAGAACGGGCGACCCAGCGCTCACGTCCCAGACGCGGCGGTAGGCCGGAGAAGAAGGTTTACGAAGAGTGGGCAAGCGATCCGTACTGTGAGTGACCTTCTGGCGTTCAGGCACTTTTTGCGTGTGCACCTTCCTTTTGAATTGATATTTCCGTTAAAAAGCCTCCAAACACCTGAATAAATCCGATGCTCGTAGTAAATTACGGGCCCCGGAAAAGGGAGAGATGGATTTCTGACGTTTTTTACTGGTACTCGGGAGGCTGGACCTGCTTGGGAAGACCGCCTTTGAAGTGCTGCTGGATCTTCCCGTAGTACTCGCGAAGGTTATCATTCATGGTCGGGTGGACCTTCCGTATCGCTTCTTCGAAGTGGCCCATGGTAACGGAACCGGCCTTACCGCGAAGCGCGAGCATACCTGCCTCCCGGCACAGAGATTCAAGGTCCGAACCAACGAAACCCTCGGTCATATCGGCAAGGCCTGAAGCGATCTTTTCCCTTCCCGGATCGGAAAACGTGAGGTTCTTCTCGATCATCATCTCAATCAACCGTTTCCGCCGGAGGCCTGTGGGGAGTCCGCCACTATCGGCTGCTGCAGGAGTCAGGGCTTCTTTCAGTTCCTGCATGCTCACCATCCGGTCCTTGCCGAGTTTTTCAACAAGTTCACCGACAGCGTCCTCGTTGTAACCCCGGGTAAGACGTATAATCTCTTCGAATGCCGACCCGTCTACCGGCATAAACCGCGTGTGGATGCCGATGATCATCTTCCGATCTTCTTTTTGGGGCTCTCCGATGTACACGAGCCGGTCGAACCGGCCCGCCCGTAGGAGGGCGGGATCGACTATATCCGGGCGGTTGGTCGCACCCATCACTACAACGTCTTTGAGTTCTTCGAGACCGTCCATTTCAGTGAGGATCTGGTTGAGGACATTGTCGATCACGTGCGAGTCGTGGGAGGTTCCCCGAGCAGGTGCAAGCGCATCGATCTCGTCGAAGAAGATGATAGAAGGGGCGACCTGCCGGGCTTTCCGGAAAACCTCGCGGACAGCGCGCTCGCTCTCCCCGACCCATTTGGAGAGGAGTTGGGGGCCGCGGACCGGGATGAAATTTGCCCCGCTCTCGCTCGCCACCGCTTTGGCGATGAGGGTTTTTCCCGTGCCAGGAGGGCCGTAGAGGAGGATCCCCCGGGGCGGGTCGATGCCAAGATCCTCGAACTTCTGGCGGTCGGTCAGCGGGAGCTCCACTGCCTCGCGGACTTCGGTCTTCGCCGAATCGAGTCCCCCGACATTCTCCCATTTCACATGGGAGACCTCAAGCATCACTTCCCGCATTGCGCTCGGTCCTACGTCGCGCTGTGCGCTCCGGAAATCGCTTGAATAGACCCGGAGCTTATCCAGGGTCTCCTGGTCTATCTCGTCCTTCTCGAGGTCAAGCTCGGGAAGGTACCTGCGCAGTGCCCGTATCGCGGCTTCACGCGAGAGAGCCGCAAGATCGGCACCTACAAACCCATGGGTCTGCTGGGCAAGGGTGTCGAGGCTGACATCCTCTGCAAGTGGCATTCCCCGGGAATGGATCTTCAGGATCTCGATCCGGTCGAGTTCGCTCGGGACACCGATCTCGATCTCCCGGTCGAATCTCCCGGGACGGCGGAGCGCAGCATCGATCGCGTCCACCCGGTTGGTAGCCCCGATGACGACAACCTGCCCGCGCTCCTCCAGACCGTCCATCATGGTGAGGAGCTGTGCAACGACCCGGCGCTCAACTTCACCGGTCACTTCCTCCCGACGGGGGGCGATCGAATCGAGTTCGTCGATAAAGATGATGGACGGGGCGTTCTCCCGGGCCTCCTCGAACACCTCGCGGAGCCGCTGCTCGCTCTCGCCGTAATATTTGGAGATGACTTCGGGCCCGGCAATCGATATGAAGTGCGCCCCGCTCTCGCTTGCTACGGCTTTTGCGATCAGGGTCTTTCCTGTCCCGGGAGGGCCATAGAGGAGAACCCCCTTGGGGGGTTCGATCCCGAGTTTCTGGAAGAGCTCGGGGTGGCGGAGAGGGAGTTCGATTGTCTCCCTGAGGCGCTGGAGCTCGTCTTTCAGACCTCCGATGTCCTCGTACGAGAAGCGCCTGACACCCTCGAAACCGGCTGCCGGCTTATCGGAAAATTCAATCGATGTGTTCTTGGTTACAATTACCGCTTCCTCCGGTTCGATCTCGATGACCTTGAATGCTACGATCTGGGGCTGGATGAAAGGGAGCCCCAGCATGACAGGGACGGAATCGTTCCTGGCGACCGGGAAATCTATCAGTCCGTTTATGACATGGGGGTTGTTTGCGATGGGGATCTTCTTCGGCAGGTCCTCGGGCGGGGCGAGGACGATCCTCTTTGCCTCGATCTCATCGGCAATTTTGGCTACCTTAATGGTATCGCCGATGCTGACGCCGGCGTTCATCCGGGTGAAATTATCGATCCGTACTTTCCGCTGGTTCCAGTCCTCGACGAGAGACCTCCAGACTTTTGCGACTGTCCGCCGCTTCCCTTCGATGGCCACCAGATCGCCTGGCGAGATCTTCAGGACAAGCATCGTCTCAGGATCGAGCCGGGCCTTTCCGCCGCCCTGATCGCCAGGATACGCAGAATCGACTCTCAGTTGCACTTCAGGCATGATCTTAAAGGTCTTATATTCAGGGATTTATAGGTACTGTCGATGCGCGTTCTGGTTTTCGACCCGTTCCAGGGGGCTGCCGGGGATATGGTCACCGGTGCCCTCCTTCATTGTGGCGCAGACCGGGAACTTGTTGCCCGGGCGATGCGGGCAGTGGTAGCCGAGCCGGGTATAACCACCGTGAGCCGTGCCGGTATCCGGGCGATTAAAATCGAGACCCGGGCTCAAGCGGCCCGCCGCTCGTACGACGACGTAATGAAGAAGATCGATGCTGCGGCCGGGGATGTCCCGCCAGCGGCCATTGCAATGGCGGGAAGGGTCTTTTCCCGGATTAGGGATGCCGAAACCGAGGTGCATGGGGGCGGGGTGCATTTCCATGAAGTCGGGGCGGATGATTCCATCGCCGATGTGATCGGTGCATGCACCGCGCTCTGCTCCCTTGCCGTTGATGGGATCACAGTCCTCCCTGTGGCACTGGGGACCGGGACGGCTACCGGATCGCATGGCATTTTCCCGATCCCAGCTCCTGCGACGGCAGTAATCCTGAGAGACTCGGGTCTTTCCACATTTCCCGGAACCGGAGCCGGGGAGCTTTGCACCCCCACCGGGGCGGCACTCCTTGCCGAGTTCTCGACCGTGGGATCGCCATGGAACGGTCCTGCAAAAATTCTGGCTGTCGGGTACGGAGCGGGAACCCGGGACCCTGAGAATGTTCCCAACGTTCTTCGGGTGACACTAAAAGAGACAGGTGGCGGAGTCCCCCTTTCTTCCGACTCCGTCGATGTCCTTGAGACCAATATCGACGACGTGACTGGGGAGGTTATCGGCAACGCACTCGCGGTCTTCATGAAGGGAGGGGCAAGGGATGCAAGCGCTATTCCGATCCTCATGAAGAAGGGGCGCCCGGGGTTTCTGGTCAGGGTTATTTCGTCTCAGGAATCAAGCCCGGCAATGGCTGAAATGATGGCCCGTGAGCTGGGGACCCTCGGGATCCGGTGTACACCGGCTGTCCACCGCTTCGTTGCCGAAAGGACCATTGAGGAGATAGACGTGGCCATTGCCGGCAGGAAAAAGCGCGTCCCCGTCAAGGTGGGCAGGATTCATGACGAGATCTACCTGATCAAGGCGGAATTTGACGTGGCGCAGGCCTTTTCGCAGGAACTGGGTGTCCCGCTCAGGGAAGTGATCGCCGCCATCGAGACTGCAGCGAGAGAGAAACTGGTAAACAACACCGTGTAGTCATTCATGCGTTGTAGGAAAAAGAGTTAAGAGAGAGACCGGAGGGGTTCGGGGGATGGACGGATCTTCTATTGTCCATTGACCCGCGGGATATTCGCTCCTTTACTCTCACAAAAGATGTATATTGTTTGAGCGATAGTCTGGAGCATATCTGGTGAGACATTATGGAGCAGGTTCGGATGATTCAGCCGGGTGATGCTGCGAAAAACTTTTCGATTAAAGACCAGAACGACAAAACATTCGATCTTCTCGAAAATGCCGGAAAAAAGACACTTCTCTCATTCCACCCTCTCGCGTGGACGCAGTTCTGTGCCGGCCAGATGCGATCGCTCGAGGACAACGTTGAGACGCTCAAATCGATAAATACCCTTGCCGTGGGTATAAGCGTCGATTCAGTCCCCTGCAAGAAAGCCTGGGCAGACCACTTGAAAATCTCCAGTACGCGGCTTCTCGCTGATTTCTGGCCTCACGGGGCCGTCTCACAGGCATATGGAATATTCCGGGAGGCCAACGGGTTTTCCGAACGGGCAAACATCGTCGTCGATGAAAAACAAAACGTGATCTTTTCGAAAATCTACCCGATCCACAGCATCCCTGATATGAAAGAGGTGATCGATTTCCTTAAAAAACACTGAAATGATCCGGAGGCTCCCTGTCATGGCCCGGCAGGGCGGTTGAAGTTACCGGTGGTCAGCAGGGCTGAAAATCGGCGGTGCGTTATTCCTGCCGGTGTTGTTGTATGCACCGGAAACCCGGCGGGACCGGACCTGGCTTTGGATCAACTCTTTTAACACCTCAGGATTCTGATCAGATGGGTACACGGGTGATTTATTGCTAAAGACCGACAAGAGGACAACCGGAAATGCGGCCCTGGACCAGCTCCTCGGGGGCGGCCTTGAGATCCGGACTATCACCCAGCTGTACGGTGAACCTGCCAGTGGAAAGAGCACACTCGCACTCATTGCATCGGTCTCCTGCCTCAGGGCCGGTGGGACGGTAGTATATATCGACACCGAGGGGTTCTCCATCGACCGGTTCCGGCAGATTGCCGGCGAAGATACCGAAAAGATTGCTGAG
>Ga0187779_10000932_pt1 | contig 18860 bp, 20 predicted proteins | sample 1015_Q2_SP10_10__FD_132435 | JGI IMG/M metagenome (GOLD analysis project Ga0187779, IMG submission 132435) | Tropical peat soil microbial communities from peatlands in Department of Meta, Colombia - 1015_Q2_SP10_10_MG | ecosystem: Environmental > Terrestrial > Soil > Wetlands > Peat | place... | reverse complement strand
CGGCATCCGGCCGCTCGGCGCCGGCGACGACCTTGAGCAAGGTGGACTTGCCGGCGCCGTTCTCCCCGACCAGCGCGTGCACGCGGCCGGCGTGCGCGTCGAAGTCCACCGCGTCGAGCGCCACGACCCCCGGAAACCGCTTGGTGACGGCGCGCAGCGCCAGGAGCGGCGGCGCGGGCGTGGGGGATGGGGCGGGCGCGGTCACATCGATCGGATGAGCCTGAGAATCCGGAACGTCATCACCACCGCGAGGGCCAGCAGGCCGATGGCCGCGCCGACGTTGATCTTCCGCATCAGGCTCGCGGAGATGAACCGCCGGCTCCAGGCGACGATGCCGGACAGCACCAGGCCGTAGAGGATGGCGCCGGTCACCAGCCCGGTGAAGAACCACACCCGGGCGACGTGGTGCGCGCTGTCCACGCCCGCCGACGCCATCGCGCCCGACGCCGCCAGCCACAGCCAGAAGAAGACCGCGAACGGGTTCGCCATCGAGAGCGCGACGCCGACCGCGAAGCCGACCCGCTTGCGCGGCGGGTCGGACAGGTGGTAGTCGGGGTTCTGGGCCGACGCGCGGAAGGCGCTCCAGGACAGGAACAGCAGGATCGCGACGCCGATGAAGCCGATGGTCACCCGGAGGGGGAGGTTCTCCATCAGCAGCCCCGAGCCGAGGATGCCGACGGCAGCCCAGAACGAGTCGCCGATCACGGACCCGAGCGCGACCAGGAAGGCCGCGAGGAAGCCGACCGCCAGGCCGCGACGGACGATCTCGAGATTGACCGGGCCGACGGGGGCGCAGTACAGGACCCCGACCGCAATCCCGAGCGCGAAAGGCAGGAACAGGAACATGGGCCCGGCCAATGTAGCGCGGTTTCGTCCCGACTTGTAGGATCGAGCCATGCTCGGGATTGTGCTGGCCTTCCTGGCCGGCATTCAGACCCCGCAGGACACGGCGACCGTCGACGCCCCGGTCTACGACATTGGGGCGTATGGGGTTTCGCTCCCCCGTCCGTTCGACGACTGGGTGTTCGAGCCCGGCGTCGGGCCGGAGGCGACGACCGTCATCTTCCACCCTCGCGGCGAGTCGCTTCGCGAGCAGCTGTGGGGTGCGCTGTTGCTCACGTCGTTCCGCGGCGAGGTGCCCCTGCGCCGCATCGTGGAGCAACGCCTCGAGACGACGTGGCGGCCGCGTCTGGGCCGCTCGTTCGTCCTGGGCGAGGACGACACGCTCACCATCGCCGGCCTGCCCGCCATGCACACGGTGGTCAGTGGGGCGATCGATCACGTCGCGCTCGACGTCGAGGAGTACACGATCGCGCGCGGCGGCGACCTCATCGTCCTGCAGCTGCGCTATCCCCGCGGGCTGCCGCGCGACTCGATCGCGGCCGGGTACGAGCGCGTCGTGGCCGGTCTGAGGATTCGCGGCGGCGGGGTGTCGCGGCCGGCCGCGACCTCCCTGCCGGTGGAGAACGTCGCGACGGCGAGGGACATGCCCGACACGCCGTGGCAGGTGACGGCTTACGACGCCCTCGTCCGCTACGATGCGCCGGATGCCCGCGCCGACTTCGTCGTGCGGATGAACCTCTCGAACGACGGGCTGCTGCCAGAGGACTCCGTCGCGGTGTGGGTGTGGCCGGCCCTCACGATGGACAGCGTCCGCGGCGACTCGCTGCTCGCCGGCGTGCGCGCCAGCGCGGGCGTGTGGTGGGTGCGGCTGCCCGCCGCCGCGGCGCCGCAGGACAGCACGACGCTCACCATCTACTACCACGGCTCGGGCGCGGATCCAGCCGTCCCGTCGCGCCTGATGCGACTCGCGGCGACCGGGGCGTTCGCCGCCATCGACTGGCTCCCGCGCGTGCAGCCGGCGCTCGACTCGGCGCTGCAGCTCGTGCGAGCGTCGCGGCCGCGCCTGACGCTGAGCTTCGACGTCCCCGACGAGTGGCGCGCCCTCGCCCCGGGCCGGCTGACCTCCGACGGAGCGTCCCTCGGACGGCGTCACATGACGTGGCGGTCAGACCAAGTCACCGCGACCGTGCCGGCGTTCGCGCTCGGCCCCTACCGCGTCGTGACTCGCCCGGAGGCGGGTGTCGCGGTGTCGGTTTGGCTGACACCGGCCGACTCGCCGTCCACGGCCACGATCGATTCGCTCGCGGCGGGCGTCCGGACGGCCTGGGTCTTCTGCTCGCGCGCGTTCGGTCGTCTTCCGACGTCGGAGGTGGACGTCGCCGCGACGGACGTCCCGCGCGCGCAGGGGTTCGCCGGGCTGCTACTGCTCGGCCACCCAGCCTCGTTCGGCGGCATCCGTGACGACACGGTGGTCGCCGACGCCGGCCTCCCGTCGCTGGGCGATCTCGCTCACGAGCTGGCCCGGACGTGGTGGGGCAACTCGGCGGCGGCGGCGGGTCCGGGATCGGCCTGGATCGTAGAGGCCATTCCCGCCTGGACCGCGCTGGCGATCAGGGGCGTGGAGGAGGGCGACTCGGTCAGACAGCGCCTCGTGCGCGACGCCGACTCCGTCTGGCACTCGGTGGCGCGCGGACGCGATCTCCCGCTCAGCCGGCTCCCCGCGTGGGGCCCCGACGTCGAGCTTCTCGGGGCCAAGGGCGTCGCCGCCCTCGAGGCGGCGCGGCGGGCGCAGGGAGAGGCGCTGTTTCGGGAGACCCTGCTCACCTTGGCGGTCGAGCACCGGAACTCGTGGATCACCCTGGACGATGTGCTGACGGCCCTCGGGCCCGGCCCCGCCGCGCTGTTGCGATCCTACTTCTTCTAGGGTAAGCTTACTTCGCCAACAAAAACATTGGCGAAGTGAGGCAACCACATATGACGTTCTCAACTCCGGTGCCATCAATCTCAGGCCACCGCGGTCTCAGGGCTCAGATCCTGCTCCAGATCAAGAAGTCACAACCTGTTACGGCAAAAGAGCTTAGCGCTGCGTTTGGCGTTTCGGCCAACGCCGTCCGGCGGCACCTCAAGGAGCTCGAGCTCGACGGCTGCGTGAACTACGGCCGCGAGCAACGCGGCCTGGGTGCGCCGGCGTTTGTTTACCGTCTCACCGCGCGGGGTGAAGGCCTGTTCCCGAACCGCTACGAGGACGCCCTGAAGGGGTTGCTGCAGCACATCGAGGAGCGCGCGGGTCGCGGCGAGATCAGCCGGATGTTCGTGGACCAGTTCCGCGCGCGGTCCGAGGCGCTCAAGGGCGAGCTGGCCGACCAGCCGGTGGAGGTGCGGCTGCAGCGTCTGGTGCGGATGCTCTCGGAAGAGGGCTACATGGCGGAGTGGAATACCGCCGACGGCACCATTCGGCTGGCCGAGCACAACTGCGCGATCCGGGCGGTGGCGGAGCGGTACCCGGAGGTGTGCGCGGCGGAGCGGCGGTTCCTCACCGAGGTGCTGGCGGCGCAGGTCGAGCGGCGCACGCACATCACGGAGGGGTCGAACGCCTGCGAGTACGCCATCACGCCGGGCGCGGGCGAGGGCGACGCCGCGGAAGTGCGGGAGGAGCGCCCATGACCTCGATCGAAGCCCAGGTCCTCCAGCCCTACAAGTACGGGTTCGTCACCGACATCGAGTCGGAGGTCGTGCCCGCGGGGCTCAACGAGGACATCATCCGGCTGATCTCGGCCAAGAAGCGCGAGCCCGCCTTCATGCTGGAGTGGAGGCTCAAGGCGTATCGCCACTGGATCACGCTGACGGAGCCGACGTGGGCGAACGTGAAGCACGCGCCCATCGACTACCAGGCCATCGTCTACTACGCGGCGCCGAAGCAGGCCAAGTCGCTCGACAGCCTGGAGCAGGTGGACCCCAAGCTGCTGGAGACGTTCGAGAAGCTCGGCATCCCGCTCGCGGAACAGAAGCGGCTGGCGGGCGTCGCGGTGGACGCGGTGTTCGACAGCGTGTCGGTGGCGACCACGTTCAAGGAGACGCTGGCGCAGCAGGGGATCATCTTCTGCTCGTTCTCCGAGGCGGTCCGGGAGCACCCGGAGCTGGTGGAGCGGTACCTCGGCTCGGTCGTGCCCTATACCGACAACTACTTCGCCGCGCTGAACTCGGCCGTCTTCAGCGACGGCTCGTTCGCGTACATCCCGAAGGGCGTGCGCTGCCCGCTGGAGCTGTCGACCTACTTCCGCATCAACGCCGCGGCGTCGGGGCAGTTCGAGCGCACGCTGATCGTGGCGGAGGAAGGGAGCTACGTCAGCTACCTCGAGGGGTGCTCGGCGCCGATCCGGGACGCGAACCAGCTGCACGCGGCGGTGGTGGAACTGGTCGCGCTCGACGACGCGCAGATCAAGTACTCGACGGTGCAGAACTGGTACCCGGGAGACGAGGAAGGCCGGGGCGGCATCTACAACTTCGTCACCAAGCGCGGCAAGTGCGCCGGCCGGAACTCCAAGATCTCCTGGACGCAGGTCGAGACCGGCTCGGCGATCACCTGGAAGTACCCGGGCTGCATCCTGCAGGGCGACAATTCGATCGGCGAGTTCTACTCGGTGGCCGTGACCAACCACCGCCAGCAGGCGGACACCGGCACCAAGATGATCCACATCGGGAAGAACACGCGCAGCACCATCGTGTCCAAGGGCATCTCGGCCGGCCACGGGCAGAACACCTACCGTGGCCAGGTGAAGATCCTCAAGGGCGCGACGGGCGCGCGGAACTACTCGCAGTGCGACTCGATGCTGATCGGCGACCAGTGTGGCGCGCACACGTTCCCGTACATCGACGTGCGCAACAGCACGGCCATCATGGAGCACGAGGCCTCCACCTCGAAGATCGGCGAGGACCAGATCTTCTACTGCCGGCAGCGGGGGCTGGCGGCCGAGGACGCGACGAGCATGATCGTGAACGGGTTCTGCAAGGAAGTCTTCCGCGAGCTGCCGATGGAGTTCGCGGTCGAGGCGCAGCGCCTGCTGGGCATCAGCCTCGAGGGGAGCGTCGGATGAGCGGGGCGACCCCGATGCTGGAGATCCGGGACCTGCACGCGTCGGTCGAGGGGCGCGAGATCCTCCGCGGGATCGACCTGGTGGTGCGGGCCGGCGAGGTGCACGCCATCATGGGGCCGAACGGCTCCGGCAAGAGCACGCTCGCCCAGGTGCTGGCGGGGCATCCGGCCTACACGGTGACGGCCGGCTCGGTCCGCTACGAGGGCCAGGACCTGCTCGAGATGGACCCGGAGGAGCGCGCCCGCGCGGGCGTGTTCCTCGCCTTCCAGTACCCGGTCGCGATCCGCGGCATCACCAACGCCTACTTCCTGCGCTCGGCGCTGAACGCGGTGCGGAAGCACCGCGGCCTGCCGGAGCTGGACCCGCTCGAGTTCATGGACCTGCTGGCCGACAAGCTCAAGGCCATCGACTCCGACGACAGCCTGATGAGCCGCCCGGTGAACGACGGGTTCTCCGGCGGCGAGAAGAAGCGCAACGAGATCCTGCAGATGGCGGTGCTGGAGCCGAAGCTCGCCGTGCTGGACGAGACGGACTCCGGGCTGGACATCGACGCGCTGCGGACGGTGGCAGGCGCGGTGGACAAGCTGCGGCGCCCCGACAACGCCACGATCGTGGTGACCCACTACCAGCGGATCCTCAACTACATCACGCCGGACCACGTGCACGTGCTGAGCGGCGGCCGGATCGTGCTCTCGGGCGGCAAGGAGCTGGCGCTGGAGCTGGAGGCGCGCGGCTACGACTGGGTGCGGGCCGAGGCGGCGGTCTGATCCGATGGACGAGCGCGTGACGCGGCCGGCGGACGCGGTTCAGCGCTACGTGGCCCAGTACGAGGCCGCGGCGGCGAACGGCGGTCGGCGCGCGCCGCCGTGGGTTCGCGAGCTGCGGGCCGCGGCCATCGCCCGGTTCGCCGCGGCGGGGTTCCCGACCACCCGGCAGGAGGAGTGGCGCTTCACCAGCGTGGCGCCGCTCGCCGAGACGCCGTTCGCGCCGGCCCGCCCCGGGGCGGAGCCCGCGGCGCGCGAGGTGGAGCCGCTGTGGCTCCCGGTCGCGAGCGCCGCCCGCCTGGCGTTCGTGAACGGCCGGTTCGCGCCGGCGCTGTCGTCGGCCAGCCTGCCGCCGGGCGTGCGGGCGGTCAGCCTGTCGACGGCGCTCGCCGACCCCGCGCCGGCGCTCCAGGGGCGGCTCTCGGGCGGGACCGACACGCCGTTCGCGGCGCTCAACGCGGCGCTGTTCGCCGACGGTGCGCTGATCCACGTGGCCGCGGGCGTGGACCTCGACGCGCCGCTGCAGGTGCTGTTCCTGTCGGCGCCGGGCGCGGCCCCGTCGGTGTCGCATCCGCGCACCCTGGTCGTGGTCGAGCGGGGCGCGCGCGCCTCCGTCATCGAGGGCTACGCCGGCCTGGGCGGCGCGACCTACTGGAGCAACGCGGTCACGGACGTGGTCGTGGAGGACGGCGCGCACCTGGAGCTGACGCGCGTGCAGCGCGAAGCGGCCGGCGCGTACCACGTCGCGGCCACCCGCTCCCGCCAGGGGCGCGACAGCGTGCTGCGGTTCCACCCCGTGGTGCTGGGGGCCACGCTCGCCCGCCACGACGTCGTCGCGGTCCTCGACGGACCCGGCGCCGAGCTGGTCCTCAACGGCCTGTACCTCCTCGGGGCGCGGCAGCACGCGGACCACCACACCGTCATCGATCACGCGCAGCCCGACTGCCAGAGCCACGAGTACTTCAACGGCGTGCTCGACGGCGCCTCCCGAGGAGTGTTCAACGGGCGGATCGTCGTCCGTCCCGGCGCGCAGCGCACCGACTCGAAGCAGACCAACCACAACCTGGTGCTGTCCGAGGAGGCCCGCGCCGACAGCCAGCCGCAGCTGGAGATCTACGCGGACGACGTGAAGTGCACCCACGGGGCCACGCTGGGCCCGCTGGATCCCAAGGAGCTGTTCTATCTCCAGAGCCGCGGCCTGGCGCCCGCGGAGGCCCGCGCCCTGCTGACCTACGGGTTCGGCGCGGAGATCCTCGGCCGGATGCGCCACGCGCCGCTGCGCGAGGCGCTCGACGCGCTGGTGCGCGGACGCCTGGCGTCGGGCCACGTGGCCGGCCCCGGAGCCTAGAGCAGATTTGTGATGTGGCGCGCGCGCCACCCCGGCGCGACGCCCCGAGAGGCCTCGCATGCGTGACGTCCGTCCCGACTTCCCGATCCTCCGGCAGGAGATCCACGGCCGGCGCCTGGTGTACCTCGACTCGGCGGCCACGACCCAGAAGCCGCGCCAGGTCATCGACGCGATCGGCGAGTACTACCGCAGCCTGAACGCCAACGTGCACCGCGGCGCCTACGACCTCGCGGTGCGCGCCACCGAGGCCTACGAGGCCGTGCGCTCCGAGGTCGCGGCGTTCGTCGGCGCGCCGGACCCGGCGGGCGTGGTGTTCGTGCGCGGCACGACCGAGGCCATCAACCTCGTGGCCGCTTCGCTCGGGCGGGCGCGGGTGCGCGGCGGCGACACCATCGTCGTCACGGCCATGGAGCATCACTCCAACCTGATCCCGTGGCAGCTGCTGGCCGAGGCGCGCGATGCGCGGCTGGTGATGGTCGAGCTGACGGCGGACGGCAGGATCGACGCGGACGATTTCCGGCGCGCGCTGGAGCGGCGCCCGCGGATCGTCGCGTTCCCGCACGTCTCCAACGTCCTGGGCACGGTGAACCCGGTGGCCGAGCTGACCCGGCTCGCGCACGACGCCGGCGCGGTCGTCGTCGTCGACGGCGCGCAGGCGGTGCCGCACCTCGCCGTGAACGTCGCCGATCTCGACTGCGACCTGTACGCGTTCTCGGGCCACAAGATGCTCGGGCCGATGGGCATCGGCGTGCTGGTGGGGAAGACCGCGCTGCTGGACGCGATGCCGCCCTACCACGGCGGCGGCGAGATGATCCGCACGGTGCAGGACACGACGGCGACCTATGCGCCCCTGCCGCACAAGTTCGAGGCCGGCACGCCGAACGTGGAGGGCGCGATCGGGCTCGGGGCGGCGATCCGGTATCTGCAGGGCCTGGGGATGGACGCGGTCGCCGCGCACGAGCGGGCGCTCACGCGCTACGCGCTCGAGCGGCTGGCGGGGGTCGAGGGGCTGAAGGCGTACGGGCCGGCCGAGCGTGCGGGCGTCGTCTCGTTCACGCTCGCCGACATCCACCCCCACGACCTGGCGACCATCGTGGACAGCGAGGGCGTGGCCATTCGCGCGGGGCACCACTGCGCGCAGCCGCTGATGCGGCGGCTCGACGTGGCGGCGACCGCGCGGGCGACCTTCTACGTCTACAACACGCGCGAGGACGTGGACGCGCTGGTCGCCGCGCTCGAGAAGGCGCGCACGCTGTTCGGCTACGCCCATGCCTGAGCGCGACGAGGCCGGCCTGGCCGAGCTGTACCAGGAGCTGATCCTCGACCACTATCGCCGGCCGCGGAACAAGGGCAGCCTCGAGGCCCACACCCGCCGCGTCGCCCTGACGAATCCCACCTGCGGCGACGAGCTGGAGCTCGACCTGCTGCTCGACGGCGACACCATCGCGGACGTGCGGTTCTCCGGCCGCGGCTGCTCGATCAGCCAGGCCTCGGCGTCGATGATGACGCAGCTCATCAAGGGCAAGACCGTGGCGGAGGCGCGGGCGCTGGCGGCGCGCTTCGGCGAGATGATGCACGGCTCGGACGAGGCCGCGCGCGACCGCGCGCTCGGCGAGGCGCGCGCGCTCGCCGGCGTGGCGAAGTTTCCGGTGCGCGTGAAGTGCGCCCTGCTCGGCTGGAACGCCCTGGAGGAGAGCGCCAAGGCGTCGTCGTAGTCGCCCCCCGCAGGCGTCGCTGTTATTCTCCCTCTCCGGCGCAGCGACCGGAGCACCCGTGCCACCCAGCGTCGTGTTCGTGATCGCGCCCGAGCGGTTCCGCGAGGAGGAGCTGCTGGAGCCGCAGCGTCTCCTGGAGCAGGCGGGCGCCAGGGTCACCGTCGTCTCGACCCGGGGCGGCGTCGCGACCGGGATGGCCGGCGCCAGGGTGCGGCTCGACGGCACCGTCCGACGGGCGGACCTCGGCTGCGACGCGCTGGTGATCGCGGGAGGCGACGGCGCGCCCGGGCACCTGTGGGACTCGGAGCCGCTGCGCGCGCTGGTCCGCGCGGTGCACGCGGCCGGCAGGCCGGTGGGCGCGATCTGCCTCGCGCCGCCGGTGCTGGCCCGCGCCGGCGTGCTGGCCGGCAAGCGGGCGACGACGTACCCGACCGACCGCGCGATCGCCGAGCTGAAACGCGGCGGCGCGGCGTACGTAAAGGAGCCCGTCGTGAGCGATGGAACGATCGTCACCGCCAGCGGCCCCGAAGCGGCGGCCGCCTTCGGCCAGACCCTGACCCGACTGCTTGCCCCATGACGCCAGACACCGTCGTCGCCATCGACCGGATCGCGAAGCGCTTCTCCGGGCACGTCGCGGTCGCGGACCTCTCGCTCCGGGTTCCCCGGGGCGCCGTGTACGGGCTCCTCGGGCCCAACGGCGCGGGCAAGACCACGACCATCCGGATGATCATGAACATCACGATCCCCGACGAGGGGACGATCGAGCTGTTCGGCGACCGGATGGGCGGACGCCACCACAGCGCGCGCATCGGGTACCTGCCCGAGGAGCGTGGGCTGTACCGGAAGATGCGGGTGCGCGACATGCTGGTCTTCCTGGCCGAAGCCAAGGGCGTCAGTCGCGCCGTGGGCGGGGCGAAGGCGGACGAGTGGCTGCGCCGCCTCGACCTCGCCGAGTGGGGTCCGCGCAAGGTCGAGGAGCTGTCGAAGGGCATGCAGCAGAAGGTGCAGTTCATCGGGACGATGCTGCACGAGCCCGAGCTGCTGATCCTCGACGAGCCGTTCTCGGGGCTCGATCCGATCAACCAGCAGGTGCTCAGGGACATCGTGGTGCACCTCTCCCGTGCCGGGAAGACGATCATCTTCTCCACCCACCAGATGGACGTGGCCGAGAAGATCTGCGACCACGTGTGCATCATCGCGCGGGGCCAGAAGGTGCTGGATGGAGCCCTGGCGGAGGTGAAGCGGGTACACGGCGGCACCCACGTGGCGGTGGCGTTCGAGGACGCCGGCGCCGGTGCGGGGGCGATGGCGGCGGTGAGCGACCTGGTGGCGGCGGCCGACGACTCGGGCATGTCCGCGGAGCTGAAGCTCAAGGACGGCGTCGACCCCCAGACGGTGCTTGAGCGGCTGATGGGCACGCACGCCCGGCTGCGCCGCTTCGAGCGGATCGAGCCCTCGCTCAACCGGATCTTCCTCGACAAGGCCGGTCCCGAGGCGGTGGCGCCGGCGGCGGAGGTGGCTCATGCGTAAGGTCTGGGCCGTGATCCGGCGGGAGTTCGTCGAGCGGGTGCGCTCGAAGTGGTTCCTCATCTCGACCGTGCTCGGGCCGGTGTTCATGATCAGCGTGACCGTGCTGCCGAGCCTGCTGGCGACCCGCTCGGGGCGGGTGAATCACATCGTGCTGGTGGACGAGGGCGGCGGCACCCTCGGCGAGCGGCTCCGGACGCAGCTGGTGGGATCGGGCCGCTTCGCGGTGCAGCTCGTGGCGGCCGGCGCCGACCGCGGGAATGCGGTGCGCGACTCGCTCACCGACCGGGTCCGGACCGAGGCGCTGGACGGGTTCCTGACCATCTCGCCCGCCACGCTGGAGTCGGGCATGGCGGAGTACCGGGGCCGCAACGTCTCGTCGCTGCGCGACATGGGCATGATGGAGGTCGCGCTGCGGCAGAGCGTGGTCACCGAGCGGTTGACGCGCCGGGGAGTCGATCCCGGGGTCGTGCAGGAGGCGCAGCGCGGCATCGACCTCAAGACCCTGCGCGTGACCAAGCAGGGGGCGACCGGGGAATCCGGGATGGTGACGTTCTTCCTCGGCTACGGCGTGGGCCTGGTGCTGTACATGATCATCCTCATCTACGGCATCAACGTGATGCGCAGCGTGCTCGAGGAGAAGCAGACGCGCATCATCGAGGTGCTCGTCTCGAGCCTGCGGCCGTTCCAGCTGATGCTCGGCAAGGTGATCGGCGTGGGAGGCGTCGGCCTGTTCCAGTTCGGGATCTGGACGCTCACCGGCTACCTGATGGTGCACTTCCGCGCGCAGATCCTGGGCGCGTTCCACGTGCCGATGGACCAGGTGAGCGCGTTCAGCTTCCCGGTCATCAGCGCCACGCTGCTCTCCGTGATCGGCGCGTACTTCCTGCTCGGCTACCTGCTGTACGCGGCGCTGTTCGCGGTCGTCGGGGCGACCGTGACGGCGGACTCCGAGGCCCAGCAGGCCCAGCAGCCCGTGATGATGCTGCTGGTCTTCTCGCTCATCGTGTCGTTTGCGGCGCTGAACGACCCCAGCGGCCAGCTGGCCGTGGTGACCTCGATGATCCCGTTCTCCTCCCCGATCATCATGCCGGTGCGGGTGGCGACCTCCGACGTACCGACCTCCCAGCTCGCGCTGTCGCTCGCGATCGCCGCGACGACGGTGCTGCTGGTCGTGTGGCTGTCGGCCCGGGTGTACCGCATCGGCATCCTGATGTACGGGAAGCGGCCCAACGTGAAGGAGCTGTGGCGCTGGGCCCGGCAGGACTAGAGCGGAACCGCCTCCGGCGTGCGACGGGGCCCCCGGCGGGGCCCCGTTTCACGTGCAACACCCCCTTCCCCGCCCTAAGTCCGCTAGCCCGTTGCACGTGCAACGGGTAGATTCCCCCGCCCGATGGCCAGGGTCATCGCGATCGCCAACCAGAAGGGCGGCGTCGGCAAGACGACGTCGGCCGTGAACCTGGCCGCCTCCCTGGCGGCCGCGGAGAAGCGCACGCTTCTGCTGGACGCCGACCCGCAGGCCAACGCCACGAGCGGCGTGGGCCTCGAGCGCGACGGCCTGCACCTGACGTTGTACGAGGTGCTGCTCGACAACCGGCCCCTGGCCGACTCGATCCGCAAGGCGGTCCACTTCCCCTTCCTCGACGTGGCGCCGGCCTCCCGCGACCTGGTGGGCGCCGAGGTCGAGCTGGTCTCCAAGCCCCACCGCGAGACCGTCATGCGCGGCGCGCTCGAGAGCGTGCGGCGCTCGTACGACTACATCCTCATGGACTGCCCCCCGTCGCTCGGCCTGCTCACGCTGAACATGCTCACCGCGGCCGACTCGGTGATCATCCCGATCCAGTGCGAGTACTACGCCCTCGAGGGGCTGTCGCAGCTGCTCAACACCGTTCGGCTCGTGCAGCGCAACTTCAATCCCCGCCTGGCCATCGACGGCGTGCTGCTGACCATGTACGACGCCCGGCTCAACCTGTCGCGCCAGGTCGCCGACGAGGCCCGGGAGTACTTCGGCGCGCGGATGTTCAAAGCGGTCGTGCCCCGCAACGTGCGGCTGGCGGAGGCCCCCAGCTTCGGCAAGCCCATCCTGCTCTACGACATCGGCTCGGTGGGCGCGCAGTGCTACCTCAGCGTCGCCGAGGAGCTGATCCGGCGCACCGCGTCCAAGGTCGGCGCCGATGCCCGGGACGCCGCCAGGCACGCGGAGGCGGCGCCGTGAGCGGGGCCACCGGAAGCCGGCGCCGCCTCGGCCGGGGCCTCGAGGCGCTGCTCGGGAGCGGCTCGGTCGAGGAGGCCGAGCGCGAGGGGTCGCTGCGCGAGCTTCCCATCGACGCCGTGGAGCCGAACCGCTACCAGCCGCGGCGCGCCATGAACGCGGCCGCGCTGGCGGAGCTGAAGCAGTCCATCGCCGGCAGCGGCCTGCTGCAGCCGGTGATCGTGCGGCAGGTGGACGGGGGCTACGAGCTGGTGGCCGGGGAGCGTCGCTGGCGGGCGGCGCGCGAGCTGGGCTGGAAGAAGATCCCGGCGGTCGTGCGCGACGTCGACGACCGGACGCTGCTCACCCTGGCTCTGGTGGAGAACCTGCAGCGGTCCTCGCTGTCGGCCATCGAGGAGGCCGAGGGGTACGAGCGGCTGGCGACGGACTTCAACCTGTCGCATGCGGCGATCGCGACGGCCGTGGGCCGTGACCGCTCCACCGTGGCCAACGCGGTCCGGCTGCTGAAGTTGCCCAAGAGCGTGCAGCAGCTGGTGGCGAGCGAGGCACTGACCGCCGGGCACGCGCGGGCGCTGCTCAGCCTGGGCGACGGGCGCCGGATCGAGCGGCTCGCCCGGGAGTGCGTCGCGCAGGGGTGGTCGGTGCGCGAGATGGAGCGCCAGGCCCGCGTCCCCTCGGCCCCGGGCGGCGGGGGCGGGGGCGGGGGCAGGGGTCGGGCGCCGCGCCGCAGCGCCCCGGCGGAGGTGGCGCGGATCGAGGCAGCGCTGCGCAAGCGCCTGGGCACCGACGCGATGGTCGTGCTCAAGGGAAAAGGGAAGGGGCACCTGCAGGTGCGGTTCTATTCGGAAGAGGACCTCGGCCGGCTGCTCGAGCTGATCCTCGGCCGCCGCTGGGACGGCTAGTGCCCGACGCCGGCTACACCGTCATCATCCATCGCAACGGGGCGCTCGCCTCGCGCCAGCTGCAGGTGCCGACCTGGATCGTGCGGGCGGGTCTGATCGCCGCCGCGGCCCTCCTGGTGGGTGCCATCGTCCTGGCCGTGACCTACGGCCCGGTGCTCACGGCCGCCCTGAAGACACCGCTGCTGCAGCGCCGGGTGGACCAGTTGACCCGCGAGAACGCCCGGGTGGACCAGCTCGCGCGCGAGCTGGCGGATGCGGAGGCGCGCTACTCCCATCTGCGGGGCATGCTCGGGGCCCAGGTGCCGGCCGCTTCCGGCAGCGCCGAGAGCCAGCTCGCGGCGGGCGAGGAGCCGCTGTACATCGCGCCGCCGATGGTGGCGCGGGCGCCCGTGGACACCGGCGGCGACGGATCGCGCGGGCTCTCGATTCCGAGCCGCTGGCCGCTCGAGGTGCCGTCGTACCGGACGCGCGGCATGGTGACGGACACGGCGAGCGAGGAGGTGCACCCGGGCATCGACCTCGCGGTCCCCGAGGGCTCGAAGGTGAAGGCGTCGGGTGGCGGGATCGTGCAGCGCGCCGGCACGGATTCGGCGTACGGGCTGTTCGTGTTACTCCAGCACCCGTCGGGGTATCAGACAATGTACGGCCACCTGTCACGCATCCTGGTGTCCCGCGGCGACACCGTCGCGGGTGGACAGGTGATCGCTCTCTCCGGCAATACCGGCCGATCGACCGCTCCGCACCTGCACTTCGAGGTGCGGCTCAACGGGCGCTCCGTCGACCCCACGAAGCTGGTTCGGGAGGGACCGTAGCCATGGGCATCTTCGGTGGAAAGAACCAGCCCCCCCAGGAGAAGACGGCGCTGCCCGGCAGGGGAGCCGGCGCGCCGCTCAGCCTCTCGATCGTCGGCGCGGGCATGGTGGTCCGCGGCGATCTCGAGACGGACAGCGTGGTCAAGATCGAAGGCACCGTCGAGGGCCACGTGCGGGCCAAGACGCAGGTGCTCGTCGCCAAGGGCGGCGTCGTGCACGGGGACATCGAGACGACCGAAGTGATCGTCGGAGGCCGGGTGAACGGCGCCATCCGGGCCAGGGCGCGCGTCGAGGTGCAGACGGGCGCCTCCATCGACGGCGACGTCACGACGCTGCGCATCGCCGTCGCCGAAGGCGGCTCCCTGAACGGGCACGTCAAGATGGGCGACGGCAGCCCGCTCCAGGACGGACGACGCGACGCACCGGGATCCGGCGGTCCGCGCCCGGCCGCCGCCTCCGCACCGTGACCCCACTTCCCGGGCCCGACCGTGCGCCTCGAAGACCTTGTTCGGTACCTGGATGACTACCTCCGCACCGGGGAGGTCGCGGACGATCCCCACGCCCTGAACGGGCTGCAGGTCGAGAACGGCGGCGACGTGCACAACGTGGCGGTCGCCGTGGATGCGTGCCAGGCCGTCATCGACCAGGCCGCCGAGCGCGGCGCCGACCTGCTGATCGTCCATCATGGATTGTTCTGGGGCGGGCTCGAGCCGCTGGTGGGGCGTCACTACCGGCGGACCGCCTCGCTCGTGCGTCACGGCATCGCCCTCTACAGCGCTCACCTGCCGCTCGACCGCCACCCCGAGGTCGGCAACAACGTCGTCCTCGCCCGGAAGCTCGGCGTCGAGGTGCGCGGATGGTTCGGCGAGTATCGCGGGGCGTCGCTCGGCATCTGGGGCGAGCTGGATCTGGCACGGGACGCGCTGGCCGCCCGGCTGAGCGAGACCCTGGGGGGCGCGGTGCGCGTGATCGCCGGCGGACCGGAGCGGGTGCGGCGCGTGGGCATCATCACCGGGAGCGCGGGCTCCATGATCCCGCAGGCCCATCGCGCGGACCTCGACTCGTTCGTCACGGGCGAGGGCCAGCACTGGACGTACTTCGACGCCGAGGAGCTGGGCATCAACGCGTTCTTCGCGGGCCACTACGCCACGGAGACGCTGGGCGTGAAGGCGCTCGCCGAGCACATCGCCGAGCGGTTCCAGCTCCCCTGGTCGTTCGTTGATCACCCGACCGGCCTGTAGCGCCGAGCCACCGCGGACGGGGCGGGCGCGCGCCGGGTCGTGATCGGCCCGCTGATCCGCTCGCCCCGCCACGTGCCGCGGACGAGCCCCCTCGTCCCCGGTCGCCGGCGGCGGCTCGAGAATCTGGCCAGCCACGCCATCGAGATCCTCTCCGGTCCGTTCGGACTGTGGAGCCTCAAGCGGCTGGCGGTGGAGCGGCGCGACGTGTCCCTGCAGGGTCTCGGGCGGGGCTTCGACGGCTACCGCGTCGCGTTTCTCTCCGACCTGCACTACTCGGCCGTGGTGCCGAAGTCGTGGATCGCCCGCGCCGTCGCCGCGGCGCTCGCGCTCGAGCCCGACCTCATCCTCCTCGGCGGCGACTACCTCTCGCACAGCGCGCGGTACGCGCCCGGCCTCGTCGACCTGCTGCGGCCGCTGGCGGCGCCCGACGGCGTCTTCGGCGTCCTCGGGAACCACGACCACTACGTGGGCGCCGCCGTGGTGCGCGACGCGCTCGACCGCGCGGGCGTGGTCGAGCTCCGCAACCGGCCGGTGACCATCCGGCGCGGTGCGGATGCGCTCGCCGTCGCGGGCGTCGGCGACCTGCGCTTCGACGTGATCGACTTCGACGCCGCGGTCGCGGGCGTTCCCGAGCGCGTGCCCCGGATCGTGGTGTCGCACGATCCGGACGTGTTCGCGTTCTGGCCCGCCGAGCGGCGCCTCGACCTCATGCTTTCCGGCCACACCCACGGGGGCCAGGCGCACCTGCCCTGGCTCGGGCCCCCCTACGTGCCCTCGCAGTTCGGGTTCCGGTACCTGGCGGGAGCGGTGCGCGAAGCGGGCCGGCAGCTGTACGTCTCGCGCGGCATCGGGGCCATCACGGCGCCGATCCGCTGGGGCTGTCCCCCGGAGATCACGCTGCTGGTGCTGCGCCCCTCTTGACAGAACGCCCCCAAAGTGCCACTGTATCGTAACAGCGATACAGATGGCGGGGGACGTGTTCCGGCACATTGATCCTCGCAGTCCCGTTCCACTCTACGCGCAGATCGCCGACCGGGTGCGGATCGCCGTGGCGACCGGGGACCTCGCACCGGGCACGGCGCTGCCGTCGGTGCGCCAGCTCGCGGCGCAGCTGCGGGTCAATCCGGCGACGGTGGTGCAGGCGTACCGCGAGCTCGAGGAGGTCGGTGTGGTCGAGAGCCGGCAGGGGGCGGGCACCTTCGTGCGCGCGCTGGCGGAGCCGAAACGGGAGGCGGAGCGCCAGCGGGAGGCCCGCCGGCTGGTGCGGCGCCTGCTGCGGGACGCGGCCGCGCTGGGCGTCACGCGCGAGGACCTGGACCAGGCATTGAAGGCCGAGCTGAAGGGCAGGGCGACATGAGCCACGCCATCGAGACGCGCGGACTGGCCTACCGCGCCGGCCGCGACTTCGCGATCCGCGATCTCGCCCTCCACGTTCCCGAAGGCTCGATCTACGGCTTTCTCGGCCCGAACGGATCGGGCAAGACCACGACCATCCGGCTGCTCCTGGGGATGCTGCGGCCGCGGAGCGGCAGCATCAGCGTGCTCGGGCGCGTCGTGCCGCGCGACCTGCCGGCGATCCTCGCCCAGACCGGCTACGTGCCGGAGCGCCCGCACCTCTACCCCCACCTGACGGTGCGCGAGGCGCTGCAGCTGCACGCGGCGTTCTACGCCGGCTTCGACCACGGGTACGCGGCGGAGCTGCAGGCCGCCTTCGCGCTGCCGGCCACGCGCAAGCTGTCGGACCTGTCCAAGGGCGAGATGGGGAAGCTGCTCGTGCTGCTCGCACTCGGGCAGCGTCCGCGGCTGCTGGTGCTGGACGAGCCGACCGACGGACTCGATCCGGTGGTGCGCCGGGACGTGCTGGCGGCGCTGGTGGACTTCTGCTCGCAGGGGGCAGCGGGGGCCGCGGGGGCCGCGACGGTGTTCATCTCGAGCCACCTGGTGCACGAGCTGGAGCGGATCTGCGACTGGGTCGGGGTCCTGGACGAGGGAAGGCTGGTCGCGGAGCTGCCGATGCAGGACTTCAAGAACGGCATCAAGCGCCTGCGGCTGATCCGGGCGCCGGAGTCCGTCGCGGGCGCGCCGTTCGTGGTGCTGAACCGAGAGCCGTCCGGAGGCGAGCAGACGTGGGTGGTGCGGGGCTGGGAGCCGCGGATGGCCGAGTGGCTCGACGCGGCCCACGCGGAGCTGCGGGAGGTCGCCGACCTGGACCTCGAGGACGGGTTCGTCGAGCTGCTGAGGGCGTCGCGGGCGCCGCTGGCGTGAGAGGGGAGGCGAGCGTGTTCCGACGGATTCTCCAGTCCCAGTGGAAGGCGCTGCGGCTGCCGGTCATCCTCCTGGCGGTGCTCGCCTTCGCGCTGCCGCTGCTCACGGTCACCTACGGCGGACGCCTCGAGGGCGCTCCGGCGGGCCGCGTCGCGCAGTGGCTGTACGGAGCGCAGCAGATCGGACTGCTGCTTCCCGGCTTCGCGGTCCTCGTCGGCGTGCTGACGGGCATCGGTGCCTGGACGTCCGACCACGCGGGCAAGCACGTGTACGCCCTGTCCCTCCCGCTCTCGCGCGCCCGCTACGTGTGGCTGCGCTTCGCCGCCGGGGCCGCGTTGCTGCTGGCGCCCACGGCGGCGCTCGGCGTCGGGTCGCTGGCGGCCGCCGCGTCCGTCACGCTGCCGAGCGGCGTGCACGCCTACCCGCTCCAGCTCACGGCGCGGTTCTTCCTCGCCGTCCTCGTCTGTTACGCGGTGTTCTTCGCGATCTCGATCAGCACCCGGCGCGCCGCGCTGGTGGTGCTCGGCGTCATCGGCGGTCTGCTGCTCGCGGACGGCGTGCTCACGGTGATGGACCTCCGCGCGACGGTGACGCCGACCGTTCTCATGTGGCTCACGAACTGGCCGGGACCGCTGAGCATCCTGATCGGCCGGTGGGCGTTGTTCGATGTGTAGGGCCGGACCGGCGCTGCTCGCACTGGCTCTCTGGGGCGTGGCCGCCCGGGCGCAGCAGCCGCGCGCCCCGGCGCGAGCCCTGCTGGCGCGGGCCGAATCGCTGTGGCACCGGATCGGGCTCCAGGACTCGGCGGCCGCCCGCGAGACGCTCCGGCAGCGCCGGGCGCGGCGGTTCGACGCGGGCGCGGTGACCACGTTGCTGCCGGAGGCGGTCGGCGCCGCGACGGGCAGCCGCGTCGCGGCCGGAGCCTGGGCCTACGTGCGGGACGCCGTGCCGGTCGATTTCCTCGCGAGCCGGATGGCCGTGGGGCTGGCCGCCACGGACGTCGAGGCGACGGTGCGGGCGGAGGGCCTCGGCGGGCGGATCCGGATCCCGGTGGGCGTGGAGCCCGGGCCCGATTCCCTGGCCGACGGCTGGACCGTCGCGGCCGAGCTCGCGAGGAGCTACCGGCAGACCCTGGAT
>Ga0187779_10000931_pt1 | contig 18866 bp, 17 predicted proteins | sample 1015_Q2_SP10_10__FD_132435 | JGI IMG/M metagenome (GOLD analysis project Ga0187779, IMG submission 132435) | Tropical peat soil microbial communities from peatlands in Department of Meta, Colombia - 1015_Q2_SP10_10_MG | ecosystem: Environmental > Terrestrial > Soil > Wetlands > Peat | place... | reverse complement strand
GGCGCTGCCTCGCCGTGCGTCCGTTCCGCCAGGCGGAGGAAGAGGCGCTGGTGACCGGCCTCGCTCCGCGCGAGCTCGGCGTAGAAGCGACGCAGCTCCGGGTCGGGGAGAGCCGCGCCGAGCAGCGCCAGGCGCTCGCAGCTCCGCGCCTCGATGATCGCCGCGACCAGGAGCCGGTCGAGCTGCCGCTCGCGCGCGCCGGTCCGGACGAGCGCCTGGAGCCCCTGGGCGTAGGGGTCTCCGCCGTCCGGACCGAGCGCGAGGCCCCGCCGCTCGAGGAGCTGGAGAACCCTCGTCAGGTGCGCCGCCTCCTCGCGCGCCAGGCGCGCCATCGCCGCCGGGAGGCCGGGCACGCCGGGGTAGGCCTGGAGGAGCGACAGCGCATTGGCGCAGGCCTTCTTCTCGCAGTGCGCATGATCCACCAGCACTGCATCGAACGCTCGCAGCGCGGCCGGCAGCCACGCCGCGGACGTCTCGCAGCGAAGAGCGACGTCGGTCATCTCTGCCCCGTGCCTCTAGCGCGGTGAGCCCTTCCGGGACCAGACCCTGGCGCCCTGCCCCCCGGAGGCTGACTTCGTGCTATCGACGGGGGGTCGAACGATGCCCCCTCCGCTCGAGCCGGGTGCGCTGAACTTCCGCTGGCTCCTCCGCCTTCGCTGGGGAGCCGCCCTCGGGCAGCTTGCGCTGGTGCTGGGGGCGCAGCTCTTCCTCGACCTCGGGCTGCCCGTCGCCGCCATGCTCGGCGTCGTCGCCGTCGAGCTGGCCAGCAACGCCGCCCTCACCCGCTGGGCACGGGGGAGACCGGCCGCCCTCGCCTCCGCCCCCGGAGCCGGGCGGACCATCGCCTGGGTGATGGCCGCCGACACCGTCCTCCTCACCGTGCTGCTCGGCCTCAGCGGGGGCCCGGACAATCCCTTCAGCGTCGTCTACCTGGTCAACGTCGCCCTGGCCGCGGTCATGCTCGAGGCCCGCCGGACCTGGGCCCTCGTCGCCCTGACCCTGGCCTGCTTCGGGTTCCTCTTCGTCCAGCCCTCCCTCCCCTGGCTCGGCGCAGGTCCGTCCCATGACCGGATGATGGAGCTCCACATCCGGGGGATGTGGGTGGCCTTCGCAGTCGCCGCCGCCTTCATCGTCGCCTTCGTCCAGCGCGTCACCCGCGCTCTCTCCGAGCGGGACGCCGAGCTCGCCCGCGCCCGGACCCAGGCCGCCCGCCGCGACCGGCTCGCCTCCCTGGCCACGCTCGCCGCCGGAGCCGCCCACGAGCTCTCCACGCCGCTGTCCACCATCGCCCTGGTGGCCCACGAGCTGGAACGCCAGCTCGCCGCCCAGCCGGACGCCGCCGCCGACGCGCGCCTCATCCGGGCCGAGGTGGAGCGCTGCCGGCGCATCCTCGACGGCCTGGCCTCGGATGCCGGAGCCCCCACCGGCGAGGCCACGGGCCACCACCCGCTCTCCCGCGTCGTGGACGAGGCGCTCGACGGGCTTCCCGGCCGGGAGCGGGTGCGGGTGGAGGCGCTCGGAGACCTCCGGCGCGAGGCCTCGCTCCCGGTCCTCGCGCTCGGCCGGTCGACGCAGGCCCTGGTTCGCAACGCGCTCCAGGCCTCCTCGGAGTCCGACGAGGTGCTCCTGCGCGTCGAGGCGACGGATTCCCAGCTCCTCGTCGAGGTGGCCGACCGGGGAGCGGGCATCGCCCCGGACGTGCTCCCCTTCGTCGGGGAGCCCTTCTTCACCACCCGTCAGCCCGGAACCGGGATGGGACTCGGCGTGTTCCTGGCCCGGAGCCTCTCCGAGCAGCTCGGAGGGAGCTTCTCGCTCACGTCGGCCCCGGGGACAGGAACGCGGGCGGTGGTCCAGGTTCCGCTCGAGGCGCGGCGATGAGCGCTCCGTCCTTCTCCATCCTCATCGTCGACGACGACGAGGTGTTCCGGAACCGCATGGCCCGCGCGCTCCGAGAGCGCGGCCACGAGGTCCGCACCGCCGGGAACGCCGACGAGGCCATGGCCCTGGCCTCCCAGGAGTCGCCCGAGTACGCCGTGGTCGACCTCAAGATGCCCGGCCGGAGCGGGCTCCACCTGGTGGCCGAGCTGAAGGCCCTCGACCCGGGGACGGCGGTGCTGGTCCTCACCGGCTACGGGAGCATCTCCACCGCGCTGGAGGCCGTCCGGCGCGGGGCCACCCACTACGTGCCCAAGCCGGCCGATGCCGACGAGATACTCTCCGCCTTCACCCGCGTGGCCGGAGCCCCGGGGCCGGCGCCGGCGACGCCCGAGACGCCGACGCTCGCCCGCGCCGAGTGGGAGCACATCCAGCGCGTCCTCGCCGATTGCGGCGGCAACATCTCCGAGGCCGCCCGGCGCCTGGGCCTGCACCGGAAGTCGCTGCAGCGAAAGCTGCACAAGTACCCGCCCGCCCGCTGACGCTCACCGCCAGGTCTGGAGCCCGATGACGCCCGAGGCGGCGAGGTAGCCGGCCACCAGGCCACAGGCCAGCGCCACCGCCCGGGAATGCCAGCGCACCCCGGGCCGAACCGCACCCGCGCGCGGGCCGAAGGCCAGGACGAGCGCCCCGAGCGAGGACAGGGCGAAGAGCACCGTGCCCGCCGCGAACCCCACCGACCACACCGTGGGCCGGCCGAAGCGCGGCAGGAAGTCGTCGACCGAGGAGACCAGGAGCCCGGCCGACCCGGCCAGGAGCACGACGCTCAGGAGCGGGAAGGCGCGCACCGCCAGCGCCGGCGCACGGCGGAGGGCGCCGAACAGGCGCCGGGGAATCCACACCAGCGCGAAGAGCACGGAGCTGGCCATGGCCAGGAGGCAGAGCGCGAGCAAGCCCGACTGGAGCCAGATGCGTGGAGAAGCGACCCTGGCCAGCGAGACGAAGCTCTGGGCCACCTTCTTCCCCTCGGGCGTGTCGAGCAGCACCAGGGTGGGCACCGGATCGTCCTTCTCGCGGTAGAGGCGGTCGGTGACGGCGACGAGCTCCCTCTTCTTCCCGAAGAGCGTCACCAGGGTCAGCCCCTCGTCGCCGAAGCGGACGTGCACCGGACCGAGGATGCGGTCCAGGAAGCGGAGGGCCTCCATGCGCGGGCTGTCGCCGATGTACCAGCCGGTGAAGGCCATTTTCGTCTCGGGACTGACCTTGACCACCGGGGGCGTCGGGGGCGGGTGAGCGTCGCGGGTGAGCGTGTTCCGGATGAGGGCGTGGATGGCCTTCATCGCCTCGCCGCTCCCGGAGTTGAGGAGGATGACCCACCCCACGCCCACGTCGGGAAGGTAGGCCATCCGGGCCAGCGCCCCGTGCATGCCGCCGTCGTGCCCGTAGATGACGAACCCGCCCTTCACCGTGGCGTAGTCGTTCAGCCCGTAGCCCACCCGGAGCCCGGCCCGCGCCGCGTCGGTCGTCTCCGGGACCTCCATCCGGGCGATGCTCTCCGGCGAGACCAGGCGCTTGCCCTCGAGGGTTCCCCGGTTGAGGTACATCCGGACGTAGCGGCCCATCTCGCGCGCCGAGGCGTTGACCGACCCGGCGGGCCGCATGAGGACGTGCCAGTACGGGTAGGGGGTGACGCCGTCCGGGTGGTAGAGCATCGCGCCGTTCTTCCGCACCGCCTCCGACTCGAGGAAGGTGGCGGTGGGCATCCCGAGCGGATCGAAGATGCGCCGCTGGACGAAGTCCTCGAAGGGGACGCCGGTCAGGCGCTGGACGACGTAGGCGGCCAGCGGAGGCCCGGAGTTGGAATAGGACATCCGCGCCCCCGGAGGCCAGCGCGAGACGCGCGAGCCGGGCGCGTAGTCCAGACCCTCCCGGAGCGTCAGCGGCTTCGGGTCGTTGCTGGCGAACTCCCGGAAGCTGAAGTCGTCGAACCCGGTGGTGTGCTCGAGCAGGTGGACGATGCGCACCGGGTCGGTCGCCTCCCAGCGGTTCTCGAAGAAGACGTCCGGGGCGAGCGGCCGCAGCGGGTCGTCCAGCCGCAGCTTCCCCTCCTCCACCAGCATGAGCACGCTCAGGGCGACGAAGCCCTTGGACACCGACCCGATTCGGAAGAGCGTGTCCGCGGTGGCCGGCCGGCCGGAGGCGACGTCGGCCACCCCCAGCCCCGCCTCCCAGATGGGGCCCTCCCGCGAGACGAGCGCGATGCCGGCGCCCGGGGTCTTGGTCTGGCGGAGCACCTCGCGGATGTCCGCCTCCAGCTCCCCCAGGCTCCCCGGGACGACCTTCTCCCAGTCCCTCGGGGGCGCGGCGCGGCCGGGCGCCGCCGCCAGGAGCAGGACGGCGAGGAGGGTGGGCTGGATGGTCAAGCGCCCCCGAGACGCCCGGGACAAGGCGGCGATTGCGGCCTGCAGCGGATTTCTCACCCGCCCGCTCCGGCCGGCCGCGAGGAGGGGGCGGTCGGGGGCGACCCCTCGAGCGAGCTTCGCACCCTGGCCGCGTCGACCTGCACGGCCGAGCGAGGGAGCGCGGCGAGCGAGAAGCGCGAGACCAGGTCCTGCGCCCGGCGGGGCCCGTCCGTGCCGAGACCGGCCCACGAGGCGAGGAGGCCGATGACACGCTCGGGAGCGATGCCCGAGTCGCGGAGCTCGGCGAGCGTCGGCGGGCCGCCGCGCTTGGCGAGTCGCTTTCCGTCCGGGCCGAGGAGCAGCGGGACGTGGGCGTACTCCGGCGCCGCCAGGTCGAGGGCCCGGAAGAGCTGGAGCTGGCGGGGGGTGGAGCCGAGCAGGTCCGCGCCGCGCAGGACACGGGTGATGCCCATCTCCGCGTCGTCCACCACCACGGCGAGCTGGTAGCTGGGAACCCCGTCGTTGCGCCGGACGACGAAGTCGCCCACCTCCGCCTGGACGTCCTGCTCGGTGGCCCCGAGGACCCGGTCCACGAAGCGCTCCACGCCGGGCGCGACGCGGAAGCGGAGCGCGGGAGCCCGCCTGCGGCTCCGGTCGGTCGCCTCGGCCGGTGTCAGGGAGGCGCAGGTCCCCGGGTAGACCGGGCCGTCGTCTGCCGGACCGTGCGGTGCGCTCGCCGCCCGGGCCACCTCGGCGCGGCTGCAGAAGCACGGGTAGGCGCGGCCCTCCCGCTCCAGCCGCTCCAGGGCGGCGCGGTAGAGGTCCATGCGCCGGCTCTGGAAGACGACCGGACCGTCGAAGTCGAGGCCCAGCCAGTCGAGGTCGCGGCGGACGGTCTCCACGTGCTCCGGCCGGCAGCGAGCGGCGTCGAGGTCCTCGATGCGCAGGGCGAAGCGCCCGCCCTCGGCCCGGGCCCAGAGCCAGCCGAGCAGCGCCGCCCAGGCGTTGCCGAGGTGGAGCGACCCGGTCGGGCTGGGGGCGAACCGGCCACGGGCCTCTCCTGTTAAAGGAGGAGCCCGGCCATGCGCTTTCTCCACTGTTCCGACGTCCACGTCACCGACGACTATGCCGCACGCCAGCTCCTGCGGCTCGGATGGAGGCGGTGGATCGCCATGGCCGAGCTCACCGTGGGCGGGCGGGCGTGGAGCTTCGCCCGGGCCGAGGAGGTGCTCGGTCGCATCGCCCGGGACGCCGAGGCGCTGGGCGTGGACCACCTCATCGTCTCGGGCGACCTGACCGCCTACTCCATGCCCGACGAGTTCACCCGGGCCCGGAGCGCGCTCCGGCCGTGGGTGGAGGACCCGCGGCGCGCCACCGTCGTCCCCGGGAACCACGACCGGTACACGCCCGGCTCGCTCCGGAGCCACCGGTTCGAGCACAGCTTCGGCCAGCTCCTCGTCTCCGACCTGCCCGAGCACGCCGCCGAGGACGGCTTCCCGGTGGTCCGGCTGCTCGGCGCCGGGGACGCGGTGGTGGGGCTGTGCTCGGCGCGCGTGCCGCACTTCCCGGGGATGTCCTACGGGGTCATCGGCCGGCTCCAGCTCGACGCCCTGGAGCGGCTCCTCGGCGACGAGCGCCTCCGGGGCCGCGCGGTGCTGGTGGTCGTGCACCACGCGCCGTTCAGGGCCAGCGGCCGCCCGGACCGGCTCTTCCACGGGCTCCGGGACGCGGAGGACCTGCTCGCGCTGCTGCCCGGGCCGCGCTTCGCCATCCTCCACGGCCACATCCACCACCGCTTCCATCACCCGGCCACCGCCGGCCGCCCGCACATCTTCGGCGCCGGCTCCTCGACCGAGTCGGGGGACGAGGGCTACTGGGTCATCGAGACGGCGGGCGGCGCCATCGGCAGCGCGCAGGCGCTGCGGCCCGGCACGGGTCAGGCCTTGAGGAGCGGGAGGTAGGGGCGGACGAAGTGGACCCAGCCGCGGGCGTCCACCTCCACCTGCCAGCGCGAGGAGACGAGGAGGGGGCGCGAGCCGTCGAGGAACGCGGCCAGCAGCGCGGCCGCTCCCATCGGGTCGAGCGCCGGCCCGCGGAAGGCGACGTGGAGGAGGAGGCCGAGCCGCTCGCTGACGTCCACCGAGGCCACCACCCGGGTGTGGCCGACGCGGCGCTGCAGGCTGGCCGGACGGGCGGAGAGCGCCTCGCCGGGCGCAACCCCCACCCAGTTGGTGGGGTCGAGCGCCTCCGGGACGAGCTCCCGCCCGGCCTCTCGCCAGCTGCTGTGGACCGGAACCGGCTCCATGACAGCTTGACCCATCCCTCAGTCGGAGGGTCGGACGCAAGCCGGCGCCCGCCCGGGCGCTGGAGCCTGCCGCGAGGCGCCTTGACTTCGAGCCGCGGTCCTATTCTCCGCCGAGGAGCCGGCCGGCGACCTCCCGGGAGGTCCGCACGCAGTCCGCCACCCCGGCCCCGCGGTAGGCGTTCCCGGTGAGCCACAGCCCGGGCCAGCGGGCGGCGAGGGCCTGCACCGTCTCCACCCGCCGCGCATGGCCGACGTCGTACTGCGGGATGGCCCGCGGCCAGCGGAAGACCTCGGCCAGGGCGGGCGGGCGCTCCACCGAGAGGAGCGCGCGGAGCTCGGCGCGAGCGGCTGCCACCAGCGCCGCATCGTCCCGCTCGAGGAGGTCCGGGCGGTGAGCGCCCCCCAGAAGGACGGTGAGCAGCGTGCCGCCCCCGGGCGCCCGGAAGGGAAAGGCCGAGGTGGCGTAGAGCGTCCCGAGGATGTCCCTCCGCTCGCCGGACGGGACGAGGAAGCCGAAGCCCTCCGGGTCCGGGTCCAGGGCCGGCCGGAAGCCGAGCTGCACCACCGCCACGCCGGTGTAGGGGAAGGCGTCGAGCGCGTCCGCCAGCCCGCTGTCGAGCGGACGGAGGATCTTCGCCGCCTCGAAGGTGGGGACGGCCAGGACCACCCGGGGCGCCTGGACCGTCGCCCGGGGCGTGGTCACCACCCAGTCCTCTCCGTCGCGCGAGAGCGCGCGGACCGGCGCGCCGAGCTGCACCCGGTCGCCCAGGGCCCGGGCCAGGCCGAGGCTCAGGCTTCCCAGGCCGCCCTTGGCCGAGGTGAGGACGGTCGTCGGTCCCATGGCCGCCGCCGTCCGGCGGCTCCGCACCGCGCCGACGATGAGGCTCCGGTGCGCCTGCTCGAGCCTCACCAGCCGGGGAAAGGCGGAGGCGGCGCTGAGGCGCTCCACGTCGCCGGCCCAGATTCCGGTCTGGAGCGCATCGATGAGCGTGGCGGTGACGGTGCGGCCGACGTGCCGGCGGGCGAAGTCTCCGAGCGACTCGTCGACCCCGGGCGCTCCGCGGCGGGAGAACGGCTCGAGCAGGAGCCGGAGCTTGGCCGAGAGCGGGAGAACGTCCGAGCCGAGCATCCCCCGGGGGCTTCCCGGGAGCTCCCGCAGCCGGCCCCCGAGGACCACCGCGCGGCGCTTGGCCCTGTCGGAGGCGGGGACGAGCTCCACGCCGACCCGGCTGGCCAGCGCCTGCACCGCACCGTCGCGGTCGAGGACGCTGTTCGGCCCGGTCTCGAGGAGGAAGCCGTCCCGCTCCACGGTGCGGGCCGTTCCCCCCGGCGTGGCGCCCGCCTCGAGCAGCGTCACCGGGACGTCGTTGCGATGCAGCTCGACGGCGAGGGCCAGGCCGGAGATGCCGCCTCCCACCACCGCCGTGGCCCGCCGGTCCGCCATCGCGCCTGCCTAGGGAAAGAGGAGCTGCACGGTCCAGGGGCCGTCCGGGGACGCTCGCTCGAAGAGCTCGCGCTCGTGGAGGCGGCTCTCGCGCCCGGTCCAGAACTCGATGCAGCGGGGAACCAGGCGGTAGCCGCCCCAGTGCGGCGGACGCGGAACCGCCTGGCCGCGGTAGCGCGCGTCGACCTCGGCGACCCGGGCCTCGAGCGCCGGACGGCCGGCGAGCGGCGCGCTCTGGTCGGAGGCCCAGGCGCCCACCTGGGCCCCGCGCGGACGGGTGGCGAAGTAGGCATCCGCCTCGGCCGCGGACACCGGGTCCGCCCGGCCCTCGATGCGCACCTGGCGCCCGAGCGGGCGGAAGTGGAAGGTGAGCGCCGCCGCCGGGTTACCGGCCAGCTCCCGCCCCTTCCGGGACCGGAAGTTCGTGTAGAAGACGAAGCCCTGAGCGTCGAAGCCCTTGAGCAGAACGACGCGCGCGCTCGGCGCACCGTCCGGCCCGACCGTGGAGAGGACGGCGGCGTTGGGATCCTCGGGGATCGCCTTCTCCGCGTCGGCGTACCAGGCGGCGAAGCGCGCGAAGGGGTCGTCCATCGCCACGCATCCTAGCGCCCGGCGCATCTTCGCGGCGTGCCTCCTCGTCGAAGAGGGTTGACGCCGGCCCCGGGCTCGGGCGTGGTCCTCCCATCGCCGTGCGCATCCTCTTCCTCGCCTCCGAGGTGGCGCCGTTCAGCAAGACGGGGGGCCTGGGCGACGTGGCCAAGGCGCTGCCCGCCGCCCTGGCCCGGGCCGGGCACGAGGTCCGGGTGGCGACTCCGCTCTACGCCTCGGTGCGGGGGGACCTCCAGCGCACCGACCATGTCCTGCGGCTGCGCTTTCCCTTCGGCGAGGAGCGGGCCGGGCTGGCGGTGGCGCACCCGGGGCCCGGCCACGAGGTCTGGTTCATCGACCACCCGGGCTACTACGGCCGCCCCGGCCTCTACGGGACGGCCTGGGACGAGCACCGCCGCTTCGGCTTCTTCTCCGCCGCCGCGCTCCAGGCTGCGCAGCGATTCGCGTTCGCCCCGGAGATCGTCCACCTCAACGACTGGCAGACCGGCCTGGCGGCGGTCGCCCTCCGCGGGGGTTTCGCCGGAACGACGCTCGGCGCGGCCCGGAGCGTGTTCACCATCCACAACCTCGCCTACCAGGGCAACTTTCCCAAGTCGGTGATGGGGGACCTCGGCCTTCCCTGGGAATGGTTCCAGGCCGGGGGCCTCGAGTTCTACGACACGGTCAACTTCATGAAGGCGGGCATCGCCTTCGCCGACGCGCTGACCACCGTCAGCCCGCGCTACGCGCAGGAGATCCAGACCGAGGGCTACGGGTGCATGCTCGAGGGAATCCTCCGCGCCCGCGCCGACCGGCTCACCGGCATCCTCAACGGCATCGACGTCGAGGAGTGGGACCCGGCGCAGGACACGCTGCTCCCGGCGCGCTACGACGCCCAGGACCTCTCCGGGAAGGCGGTGTGCAAGGCCGAGCTCCGCCGCCGCTTCGGGCTTCCCCATCCGGAGCAGGTATCGCCGCGGCCGCTCTTCGTCAGCGTCAGCCGGCTCACCCACCAGAAGGGCGTCGACCTCCTCCTCGAGGCGGTCCCCTGGCTGCTCTCCGGCGCCGATGCCGAGGTGGCGGTGCTCGGCAGCGGCGACTCCCACTACGAGCGCGGGCTGCGCGCCCTGGCCGGCCGCTTCCCGGGGCGCTTCGGGCTCCACCTCGGCTTCGACCCGGTGCTCTCCCACCAGGTGGAGGCGGGCGGGGACTTCTTCCTCATGCCCTCGGAGTACGAGCCCTGCGGGCTGAACCAGATGTACTCGCTGCGCTACGGCACGCCGCCCATCGTCCGGGCCACCGGCGGCCTCGACGATTCGGTCCGCGATGCGGCCCTCCCGGACGGGGACGGCTTCAAGTTCGTCCATTTCCGGGCCGACGCGCTGGCCTGGGCGATGGGCCGGGCGCTGGAGGTCTGGCGATTCCCCGAGGCGCTGGATGCCATGCGGCGGCGCGGGATGGCGCGCGACTTCTCCTGGCGCACCTCGGCGGCGCGCTACCTCCGGCTCTACCAGTCCCTGCTCGGCTGACGCCTCCCCGGGGTCAGAGGCCCTGGAGGAAGCGGATGTCGAGGTGGACCGGGTTGTCCGGGGTGTTGCCCTTGATCTGGTCGCAGAGCGTGCCCTGGAAGACGATCTGGTTCGTCGACGCATCGTAGACCCAGGTGTTCGGGCCGGTCAGGTAGGGCGTGCCGTTGACCACCACGCTGATCAGGGCGGGGTTGGAGGGGATGTCGACCAGGGTGTACTTGCAGGTCTCCTGGGTGAGCGTGGTGCCGATCTCGGCCAGGGATGCCGCCAGGGCGGGGCCGTCGGTGGCCTGGAAGTACTGCTTGCTGCACAGGCCGGTGGCCAGCACGCAGTCGTTGCCCGTCCCGCAGCTCTGGCTGGTGTTGGGGCACTTGCGCACGAAGCCGCCCGCCTCGGCCATCGACTCGAGCGTGGCGGGAGCGATGCCGCAGACGATGTCCGAGCCGAAGCCGATGACGATGGTCTTGATGCCCCGGTCCGCCTGGAGGGCGCTGATGGTCGAGACCACGTCCGTGTCCAGGCAGCTGTTGAGCGCGCACGAGGTGACCGGGGTGCATCCGTCGCTCTGGGTGTCGGTGCAGGTGCAGGTGCTGGAGGTCACGCTGGCGCTGCAGTTGGGAAGACCGTCGGTGAGCAGCAGGACGAAGGCGTCGCGATGGGCGCTGGAAGCGTCGGCCACCGCGCCCGGGTTGTCGTGAAAGAAGCGGAGGCTCCCCGCGGTGGGCGTGGCCCCCCCGGGGGTGAGCGCCTGGAGCTGGGTGTTGGCCGCCTGGGCCGCCGCCTGGAGGACGGAGTCGGCGTCCCCGTCGCTGCCCGGGGGCACGGGGCTGAGCACCTGTCCCGCACCGGCGGGAGTGCAGCCGGTGTCGGCCGGGAACTTGGTGATGCCCACCCGCGCCACGGTCGCGTCGTCGGTGAGGAAGGTGCCCATCACCTGCTGCGCCGTCTGGATCTTCGTCAGACCGCTGGGCAGCCGGTCGCCCATCGACCCCGACTTGTCGACGAGCAGCATCATGTTCGGCTTGGGGCTGTTGTAGGCCAGGGGGACGCTGCGCGCGGACTGCGCCACGGCGCCCGGCGTGACGGGCTCGAAGTCGTAGACCTGGCAACCGGCGGCCAGGGCGGCTGCGGCACCGAGGGCAAAAGGGAGAGCGAGGCGGTCTCTGGACATGGTCGATGGCGGGGGAGGCAAACGCCCAATGTGCCAGAGCCTCGGCGTGGCGCCCATGTGGGTGTAGCGGATCGCTCCTGGCTGAAAGGTTACAATTCGAGGCGAAGCGCGGCCGGGCCGTCGGCCGTAGGGCGGGACGACAGTGTCGACGCAACGCCCCCATCTGGTTGGCGAAAGCGAGTCCACGCCCGCGGCACGCTCGGCCTGGATGCTCCGGACGCTGCGCCTGGCAGTCGCCCGGGCCTGCCCCAGGGACCTGGCCACGCAGCGCGAGGACCTCGTCCAGTCGGCGCTCCTCCGTGTCCTCGAGCGCGAGCGGGCCGATGAGCAGAACCAGGTCCGGACCGCGTCTTACCTCTGGCGCGTCGCATTCAGCGTCACCGCCGACGAGCTGCGCCGGCGCCGGAGCGAGGCCGGGAGAGCGCAGGGACCCGAGATGCACGAAGACACTGCGGACCAGGGACCTGCACCCGCGCCCGAGCTCGGCCTCGGCATCCGGGAGTGTCTCGGGCGCCTGGCGGAAGCGCGGCGGCTGGCGGTGCTCCTTCACCTCCAGGGCTTCCGGGCGGAGGAGGCCACCCGCATCCTCCACTGGAACGTGAAGCGCGTGCAGAACCTCACCTACCGGGGCCTGGCCGACCTCCGGCTCTGCCTCGAGCGCAAGGGGCTCTCGCGATGACCGACGCCGAGCTCGAGTCGCTGCGGGCCGCCTGGGCCGCCCTCCCCCCGAGCGAGCGCCCGTCGGGCTGCTCGAGCACGGACGACATCTGGGAGGCGGTGGCGGGCCATCGGACCGAGGAGGTGGTGCGCGGGCTGCTCGCGCACAGCGTGGCCTGTGCCGACTGCTCCGCCCTCTGGCGGCTGGCGCACGAGCTGGCGGCGGCCGCGGGCATCCCGGAGGCAGCGGCGGCGGAGGGCTCGCCGCGCCGCCCCTCGCCGTGGCCGGGCCGCTGGGTGGCGGGAGCCGCCGCGCTCGCCGCCGCGGCGGTGCTGGCCGTCGCCCTCCTCCCGCGGCTGGCCGGGCGCCACGAGCCGCCGGTGGTCCGTGGCGCCGAGGCGGAGATGCTGCGGGCGGCGGCGGGCTCGCGCACCCTGGGTCGTGCTCATCCCGTCCTCCGCTGGACGGGCGCACCGGAGGGGAGCCGCTACGCGGTCACCGTCTCCACCTCCGACCTGACCGTCCTCTACCGGAGGAGCGGCCTCACCGTGCCCGAGCTGGAGCTTCCGCCGGGAGCGCTCTCCGGCGTTCCCCCGGGGGGCGAGGTGGTGTGGCGCGTCGAGGCGATGCTCCCGGACGGCAGGCGGATGACGTCCGGGGCGTTCCTGACGCGAGTGGAGTAGGCCGGTGCTGCCCACCCCCCGCGGGCTGCTGGCCGCCGCGCTCCTGCTCGCGGCGCACGGCGCGGCGGCGCCGCCCTCGGTGGACGGCTGCAGCGCGCTGGTCCGTCGGGAGCCCCGGTCCCTGGCCTCCTACCGATGCTTCTGGGACCTGGCCCACACCGGCCAGCGCCTTCCGGCCGAGCGGGCGCTGGAGGCCATCCTGCGTCGCCAGCCGGACAACCCGGGCGCGCTGATGTTCCTCGGCCTGTGCCGCGACGAGCGCGGCCTCGATGCCCGTGAGCTCCTGGAGCGGGCGGTGGCCGGCTTCCAGCACGCCGGGGACGCCGAGTCGGAGGGCTACGCGCGGCTCTCGCTCTTCGCCCTGGAGTGCGTGGTCGGCCGGCGCTGCGACGAGTATCGCGACCAGCTCGACCGGGCCGAGGCCCTGGCGGCGGAGCATGGCCTGGCCGACCTACGCTCGCTGTCCACCATCTGGCGCGCCCGTGACGCCCTAGCGCAGGACGACCTGGGCGCCGCCGAGCGGTACCTGCACGCCGCGGACGCGTCCATCGGCCCGGCTGGACCGGCCTGGCTCCGCCGGTGGGTCCTCGACCAGAGGGGCGTGCTCTACCTCGTCGCCGGCCGGTACGCCGAGGCGCTGGAGAACTACCGGGCGCTGGCGGCGTTGACCGAGGGCTGGCCGGCGCCCCACGCCATGGCCCTCGGGGCGATGGCCAGCGCCTCGGTGGAGCTGGCCCAGCGCGGGGAGCTGGAGCGCTCCCAGGCCGAGCGCACCGTCCGCGAGGCCCTGGCCGCGGAGGAGGCGTCGGGGGTGGAGCTGTGGAGCCGGTACTCGGGCTCGTTCTCCACCCGCGTCCTCCTCGCCTTCCTCCTCGGCCCCACCGAGTCGGCCATCGACGACCTGGAACGCCTCGAGCTGGCCAATGCGCGGCGCCGGTCCAACTACCCCTTTCCCGTCCTCTGGCTCCTGGCCCGGTACAGCCTGGACGGGAGCCGCCCGGACGGGCGGGCCGCTCTCCGGCATGCCGACGAGGCGCTCGCCCTGTGCATCAAGCCCTCGCACGACTGGGAGCGCGCCCACGGGCTCCTGGTGCGGGGCGATGTCCTCTGGAGGAGCGGCGAGCGGGAGCGCGGCCTGGCCGATGCCCGGGCGGCGCTGGCCAGCTTCGAGCGGCTGCGCGGCCGGCAGCCGGAGGCGGCGGTGCGCGCGCGCTACGGCGCCTCGACCGCCTTCGCCCACCAGCTGGTCGCCGGCTGGCTGCTCGACCCGGCCCGCTCCCCGGCGCCGGACGTCGAGGCCGCCTTCGAGGTGATGGAGCGCCTGCGCGCCCGGGTCCTCTTCGAGAGCCTGCTCGCCGCCCGGGACCGGTCCGAGCTTCCCGCCGCCCTGCGCGAGCGCGGGGTGGAGCTCCACGAGCGCATCTCCCGGCTCCAGCGCCGGCTGCTCGACCCCGGCCTCGGCCCGGAGCGCGGCGAGGTGCGCCAGGCGCTCGGCCGCGCCGAGACGGAGGAGGCCTCCTGGCGCGACGAGGCGGCGCGTGCGCTGCCGCGTTTCCGGAGCGTCGACGTCACCCCGCCCCGGCTGGCCGACGTCCAGGCGGCGATGCGCCCCGACGAAGCGATGCTCCTCTTCCAGACCTGGTGGCGGGAGCCGACACCGGAGGCGCCCTACGACGACGGGAGCTCGTGGGTGCTCGCCGTGACGCGCCAGGGGGTGGCGGCGCACCGCATCCCGGACGGGGACCGGCTCGAGCCGCAGGTGGAGCAATGGCAGGCCCTGCTCGAGCGGCGTGACGGGTCGGAGCGGCCGGGCGCGGCGCGGCTGTTCCGCGAGCTGCTCCGGGCGCCGCTGTCCGGCCTCCCGCCGGGGGTCACCCGGCTGGTGCTCGTGCCCGACGGCCCGCTCCACGGGCTGGCCGTCGACGCGCTGCGCGCCGAGGAGCGGGGTGCGCCGCTCGCCGAGCGGTACGCCACCTCGGTGGCGCCCTCCGCTTCGCTCTGGCTCCGCTGGCGGACGTCCGGTCCGCCGGCCCGGCGAGGTCCGCTGCTCGCGCTCGCCGACCCGTCGGGCCTGGGCAGGGGCTCGGGCGCCGGGGTGGCCGACGCCTGGCGGGCCGAGGGCGCGGCGCTCGTGCCGCTCCCCGGCGCGCGCTCCGAGGCCCGGACGGCGGTGGCGGCGGGGGCGCCCGGCAGCCGCCTGCTCGTCGGCCCCGAGGCGAGCGAGCACTTCCTGAAATCGGCCGACCTCCGCTCCTACGACGTCCTTCACTTCGCCACCCACGCCGTGGTGGACGAGGACGCCCCCGAGCGCTCGGCGGTGGTGCTGGCGCCGGGAGCCGAGGTCGAGGACGGGCTGCTCCAGTCGAGGGAGATCACCCAGCTCGATCTGGCCGGCAAGGCGGTGGTCCTCGCCGCCTGCCGGGGGGCGTCGGGCCAGGGCCTCCGCGGCGAGGGGGTCATCGGGCTGGGGCGCTCGTTCTTCGAGGCCGGCGCGCACGCGGTGGTGGGGAGCCTCTGGCCGCTCCGGGACGACGAGTCCTCGGCCCTGCTCGAGACCTTCTACCGGCGCCTGGGAGACGGCGCCCCGATGGCCGACGCGCTGGCCGAGGCGCGGCGGGAGCGCATCCGCGCCGGGGCGCCGCCGGCGGCCTGGGCGGGGATGGTCCTCCTCGGCGACGGCGCGCTCCAGCCCATCCCGGAGAGCGTGGGCCGCGCACGGCGGACGCGGGCACGGGTTCTCACCCTGGCCGCGGCGGGCGGCGCGCTGGCCCTGCTGCTCTCCCTGGGCGCGCTCGGGTGGCGGCGATCACGCGCCGGGCGCTAGTCTCGCCCGGGGCTTTCGGCCCTCGCCTCAAGGAGCAGCGACACATGCTGTGGTGGCTGTGGATCCTGCTCGGGCTCGGTCTCCTGAGCTTCGAGCTGCTCACGCCGGGCGGCTTCTTCGCGCTCTTCTTCGGCCTGGCCGCGCTCCTGGTCGGGGCGCTGACCGGGCTGGAGATCGGCGGACCGCCCTGGGTGCAGTGGCTCCTCTTCTCCGGCCTCTCGGTGGGCTTCGTGCTCCTCCTCCGCCGGCCGCTCCGGGAGCGGATCAAGCCCGCGGCGCGGGCGCTGCCCCCCATCGACTCGCTCATCGGCGAGGTGGCCACGCTGCTCGAGGACCTGCCGCCCGGCGCGGTGGGTCGCGCGGAGCTCCGCGGGAGCGGGTGGACGGTGCGCAGCGCGGAGGGGAAGACGCTGGCCAAGGGTGCGCGGTGCCGGGTGGAGCGGGTGGACGGCCTCACCCTCTGGATCCGGCCGGAAACGACCCAGGAGTGGGGACGATGATCGAGACCGTGTGGGTGGTCGGAGCGCTGGCGCTGGTGGTCCTCCTGGTGGTGTGGAAGACGGCGGTGGTCGTCCCGCAGCAGCAGGCCTACGTCGTGGAGCGGCTGGGGAAGTACCACTCCACGCTGGCCGCCGGATTCCACGTCCTGCTCCCCTTCGTGGACGCCATCCGCTACCGGCACTCCCTCAAGGAGACGGCGGTCGACATCCCGGAGCAGATCTGCATCACCCGGGACAACGTCCAGGTGGCGGTGGACGGCGTGCTCTACCTCAAGGTCATGGACCCGGAGCGGGCCTCCTACGGCGTGACCCAGTACCTGTTCGCCATCACCCAGCTCGCCCAGACCAACCTCCGGAGCGAGGTGGGGAAGATCGAGCTCGACCGCACCTTCGAGGAGCGGACGCACATCAACATGCAGGTGGTGAGCGAGCTGGACAAGGCCTCCGAGCCGTGGGGGGTGAAGGTTCTCCGCTACGAGATCAAGAACATCACCCCGCCCCGGGACGTGCTGGCGGCGATGGAGAAGCAGATGCGCGCCGAGCGCGAGAAGCGCGCGGTGATCCTCACCTCCGAGGGCGCCCGCGACGCGGCCATCAACAACGCCGAGGGCGAGAAGCAGCAGACGATCAAGGCCTCGGAGGCGAGGAAGCAGCAGCAGATCAACGAGGCCGAGGGCGCGGCCCGGGCCATCCTCTCCATCGCCGAGGCCACCGCCGAGGGAATCCGCAAGGTGGCCGACGCCATCACCGTCCCCGGCGGCTTCGAGGCGGTGCGCCTGCGCGTCGCCGAGCAGTACGTGACCAAGTTCGGCGAGCTGGCCCGGTCCTCGAACACGCTCATCCTGCCGGCCAACGCCGCCGACGTGGGCTCGATGATTGCCCTGGCGATGAACGTCCTCAAGGGCAGCGGCACGCCGGGGAGCGGACGCGAGACCTGACGGGCCACCCCGAGGGAGTAAGCTCGGCTCCCGTGCCGCTGGAACGCGAGCTGGGGGGATACGAGATCGTCGGCCGCCTCGCGGTGGGGGGGATGGCGGAGGTCTACCAGGCGCGGGCGCGGGCCGGAGTGCAGCGGCCGCAGGGCGAGCCCGAGGAGGTGGTGCTCAAGCGCCTGCTGCCCAGCTACCGCAACGACGGCGCCTACGTGAAGCACTTCATCGACGAGGCCAAGCTCGCCGTCCGGCTGCAGCACCCGCACCTGGTCCGGACCTACCGCTGCTTCAAGGCCGGGCCCGACTACCTGATGGTCCAGGAGCTCGTCCCGGGCCGGAGCCTGGCCTACTTTCTCCAGCTGCTCATCGAGGCCGGAACGCCGATGCCGGTCCCGGCCGCCTGCTACATCGCCTACTGCATCCTCGATGCGCTCGATTACCTGCACCGGGGCGCCGGCGCCGAGCCGCCCGTCCCGGTCCTGCACCGGGACGTGAACCCGTCCAACGTCCTCCTCAGCGTGAGCGGGGACGTCAAGCTCACCGACTTCGGCGTGGCCGAGGTGGCCGGCCAGCCCCGCGGGGAGGGCGGCGCGCTGCGCGGGACCATCGCCTACATGAGCCCGGAGCAGGTGCTCGGGGAGGCCCCCGAGCCGCGCAGCGACCTCTACTCGACGGGCGTCCTCTTCTGGGAGCTCCTCGCCAACCGTCGCCTCTTCTCCGGCAAGAGCGACGTCGAGCTCATGCACCGGGTGCGCGATGCGCGGGTCCCGGTCCTGGACTCCGTCCGCACCGGTCTTCCCGACTACCTGGTTCGCCTCGTGCGCCAGGCGCTCTTCGCCGACCCGGCCCGTCGGTTCCAGACCGCGCCGGAGCTCATGCGCGCGCTGCAGATCTGCGCCCAGCGCAACGGCTGGCCGCTCTCCGTGGAGTCGCTCAACCCGCTCCTGGGTCGATAAATACCCAGAGCACGGTCGAACTGCGACCCGGGGTGTGACGGATCCACCCCACCTCGCGCAAGGGCAGGAGCGGGCCCATCCGCCCGCTCCCGGAGGCCACCCATGCCCGCCCTTCGCCACGCCGCTCCCGTCCTCGCATTGACCAGCCTCCTCGTGGCGCTCGCGCTGGCGAGCTGCAGCGGTTCCGCCACCAGCTCCACCACGGCCACCATCGGCGCATCGGGCGGCTCGCTGGCGCTGGCCGACCAGGGGCTCCGGCTGGACATCCCGGCCGGGGCGCTGTCCTCGGACACCGGCGTCGCGCTGCGCGCCACCAGCTCCCCTGGCGCGCTGGTGGTGAGCATCGAGCCGGCCGAGCTCCTCCTCGCCCGGGCGGCGACCCTGAACGCCCAGTTCCAGGGGGCGGTGCACGTCTCCGACGTCTCCGAGCTCCGGGGCGCCACCTCCACCCCGCTCGGCGTCGACCTCCGCCTGGAGAGCGCCTCCGGCGCGCAGGTCCGCATGCGGCTCGGCCACTTCGCCCAGGTCCGCTTCGAGGTGGAGGCCTCCTCGGACGGCGGAACGAAGACCTGCTGCGGGGAGGGATGCGAGCGGGACGATGACGACCGGCGCGACGGCGGGATGACGGGCGACCACGGCGACGGCGGCTCCGGCGAGGACGGCGGCCACGGCGACGACCACGGCGGTGGAGGCGACTGCGACGGCGGCCTCCCGGATTCGCACCCGGACGGCGGGATCCCCTCCGCCGGCAACTGCCCCTCGGGCTTCGAGTGCGACGACGGCGTCTGCGTCGCCCCGGGCGGCAACGACGAGGACCGGGACCACGACGCCTGCTGGGACGGCGGGGCCGACGGCGGCTGCACCAGGCAGGACGAAGACGCCGACGGCGGAGTGCACTGACGCGACCGAGCTCTCGACCTCGCTAGCTCGGCCGCGCACCCTCGCCCGGAGAGACCCCCGCTCCGGGCGAGGGTGTCTTGATGCGGGTGACGCGGATCC
>Ga0187779_10000930_pt1 | contig 18874 bp, 14 predicted proteins | sample 1015_Q2_SP10_10__FD_132435 | JGI IMG/M metagenome (GOLD analysis project Ga0187779, IMG submission 132435) | Tropical peat soil microbial communities from peatlands in Department of Meta, Colombia - 1015_Q2_SP10_10_MG | ecosystem: Environmental > Terrestrial > Soil > Wetlands > Peat | place... | reverse complement strand
TACTCGAGCCTGGCCGTGCTGGGCCAGTTCCCGGCGAGCGCGCTCAAGATCGACCAGGCCTTCGTGCGCGACATCGGCAACGACCCCGCCCGCGCGGCGATCACGCGCGCCGTGCTCGCGGTCGCCGACGAGCTCGGCCTGGACGTCATGGCCGAGGGCGTCGAGACGCGCGAGGAGCGCGATCTGCTCGTCGTGCTCGGCTGCGAGCGCATGCAGGGCTACCTGTTCGGCCGGCCGGTGCCCGTCGACGAGTTCGAGCGCCTGCTGCGCGACGGCGGCGATTTTCCGGAGTAGGGCCTAGAGCCGACCCCGGGCCGCGGCGGCGACCTCGCCGCGGTAGGTGGCCATGTCGACCACGCGCGATTCCAGCCGCGCGCGCTCGGCGGCGAAGCCCAGGTAGTGGCTCTCGAGCGCGACCCGGCCGGAGGTTCGCGTCTCGTCGTGCGCGTTGCGCGCCACCAGGTCGCAAAAGTGCTCGATCAGCCCGCGGTCGCCACGACCGTGGCCGGGCGAGGCCGAGATGCGGATCGTCTCGATCTGCGGGGCGCCGTGGTGCCAGACCTCGATCAGCCCCGTCTGCATCACGCCGCGCAGCTCCCCCAGGTGGCCTGAGACGCGGATGGTGCGGCGCTCCTCGCTCGCGCTGCCGTGCACGCCCAGCGTGCCGACGAGGCCGCTCTCGAACGCGACCGACACCACCTGGTGATCCATCACGTCGTTGTCGCAGCGGAACACGCAGCGGCCGTACGGGCTCTCCGCGAGCGCGCGGCGGCGCGCCTCCAGGCTCGGGTCGGCGGAGAGGTCCGAGAACGGCCAGAAGCGCGCCACCGAGTCGTCCGGGCGCAGGTAGAAGCGCTCGGCGTCCCAGGGACAGCTCGCCTGCGCGGGGCAGGCGGCGCTGCAGCGCTCGGGCGCGCCTTCGGGTGCGCGCTCGGGCACGTACGCGGCCAGCGCGCCGAACGACGAGACCTGCGTCGCGCGACTCTCCGCGAACCAGGCCAACAGGTCGAGGTCGTGACAGCTCTTGGCCAGGATGAACGGCGCGGCGATCGCGCGGTTGCGGAACTTCCCGCGCACGTAGGAGTGCGCCATGTGCCAGTACGAGACGTGCTCGCGCATGTCGATCAGCTGCAGAGCGCCGAGCTGGCCGCTCGACACGATCTGGTGTACGCGCAGGTAGAAGTCCATGTAGCGCAGCACATGGCCAATCTGCAGGATCAGGCCCGCGCGCTCGGCCGCCTCGACCACGCGCAGGCAGTCCGCGGCATCCGGGGCGATCGGCTTCTCGAGCAGGACGTGCAGGCCGCGCGCCAGCGCCTCGAGCGCGGGCTCCACATGGTCGGTGTCGCCGGTCGCGACGATCGCCGCATCGAGCTCGAGATCGGCCGCGAACAGCTCGCGCCAGTCGGCGAACACGCGCCCCGGGCCCAGCCGGTGGTCCGCGGCGGTCGCGGCCCGCCGCTCGGCGCGCGGCTCGGCGATCGCCGCGATCTCGAGCTTCTCGGGAAAGCGCAGCGCGAAACGGCCGAACACCTGCTGGCCGCGGTTGCCGGCGCCGATCAGTGCCGCTCGAATGGGGTTCATCGCGCGGATTCTATCGAGACAGTGAGAGCGAGGACGAGCTGCGCGGCGTAGTAGAGCGGCAGACCGACGGCGCCGTTTGCGAAGCCGGGCACGACGAAGCGGTCCCGCGCGACGGTGAGGTCCGACAGGTAGAAGAGCGCGCCGCCCGCGAAGATGCGCGGGTCCGCCGCCGAGGCGCCGGCCGAGGCGACGAGCATCGCCGACAGGATGCCCATGTACGCGCGCACCGGTCCCTTCATCGCGGCGGGCAGGTGCGGGCGCAGCCAGCGCGCGGCCCACACCAGCGCCAGTGCGGCGGGCCCGGCGCAGAGCGCAGCGCGCGCGGGGTCGAAGCCGCGCTTCGCGAAGGCGACCGCGTAGGCCAGGTGAGCGAGCGCAAAGGCCGCGATGCCGGCCTGGAACACCGCCGGCCGCCCGGCCGGAATGAGCAGCACGTCACCGAGCCACGACAGCGCCAGCGCCGCGAGCACGAGCTGCCCGTAGCCCGAGCCCAGCGCCCCGTGCGCCAGCGCCGCCGCCACGAACAGCGCGGACGCGAGGGGCTTGGCGACCCACACCCCGAGCGCCGATTCGCGGTACTCCGCGACGAGCAGCAGCGCCACGGCGGCGCCCAGAGCGGCGGCGAGCATGCACGCAGTCTAGGGCCTGGCCAATCTGGCGCGCTGGCGCGGGAGCGTCTCGAAGCGACGCGCGGTTCAAATCGGCCGCGCGGTGCCGTCGGCGCCGCCGCCCACCTTGCGCGCCGAGGAGGTGATCCAGAGCGGCCGGAAGATGCTCGCCTAGCGCGGCGTTCCTGCGCGCGGCTTGCGCAGGGGCTGCGTGTTCGCGAGACCGTCAATCGATCTGTCGCGAACGTCGACAAGAGTCCGATGCTGCGACGCATCGCTGCGCTCTCGCTCTGCGCCGCCGCGGCGCTCGGCTGCGCCAACCACGTGCGCTTCGACGACGAGGTGCGCGAGCACGAGTCGCGCGACCTGACCCGGGCCGCGACGCGGATCGACGCCCCTGCGCCGGTGGTCGCCTCGCCCGCGGTCGACCTTCTGGTCTCGGTGGACGAGACCGTGCGCGTGCGCCGCCGCGAGACCGTCGTGCGGCTCGACGAGGAGACGCCCTGGCGGCTGCAGAACGAGCTTTGGGAGGTGCCGACGGGCCTGGTGGCGGTGCCGTTCTTCGTGGCCGTGCGCGCCTCGAACAAGATGTGCCTGGGCCTCATTCCCCAGGACTTCATCGACGGCGGGCTCGACTTCGCGTTCGCCGCGCTGAACCCGCTGCTGAACGTCGAGTCCGAGACGCGCCTCGAGGGCCGCGAGATCTCGCGCCAGAGCCGCGACCTCCGCAGCGACGAGGAGCGCAGCACGCGCCCGCTGGCCGGAGTGCCAGTCCGCGTGGCGCTCGCCCGGCAGCCCGGCGTCGAGCTGGCGAGCGACGCGACGGGGCGCGTGCGCGTGGACCTCCTGGCCCTGTTCGAGGGCGCGCCTGGCGCGGCGCCGCGCAGCCTGCGGGTCGAGGTGGCGGGCGACGGGCTGCGCAGCCCCGCGGCGCTCGAGCTGCCGCTCTCGGGGCGGATCCGCGCACGCCTCCTCGAGGGCGCCCACGAGCGCGCGGCCGCCCGCGCACCGGAAGCGAGCGCCGAGACGGCCGCGCGTGCGCTCGTGGCACTGGACGCCCTGGGCTTTCGCGACAGCGCGCAGACGCTCGAGCGCGAGCTGCGCGAGCGCGAGCAGGCGAACACGGCCTGGCTCGCGCGGCTGGACCTGGCGCTCTCCGAATAGCGCCTCGATCCAGTATCATGCGCGCGTGGCCCGCGCGCGTAGCAACGGCATCGAGCTCGAATACGACGCGGTCGGAAGTCCCGGTGACCCGCCCGTGCTGCTGATCATGGGGCTGGGCGCGCAGATGATCGCCTGGGACGACGAGTTCGTGCTCGGCCTCGCGCGCCGCGGCCACTTCGTGGTCCGCTTCGACAACCGCGACGTCGGGCTCTCGACGCACTTCGACGGTGCGCCCGCGCCGGCCGCACCGGTCCTGCTCGCGCGCCGCGCCGCGGGCGAGCCGCTCGGCGTGGCCTACCGCCTGGGCGACATGGCGAACGACGCCGCGGGCCTGCTCGACCACCTGGGCGTGGCCGGCGCGCACGTGGTCGGCGCGTCGATGGGTGGCATGATCGCGCAGACGCTCGCCATCGAGCATCCGGGGCGCGTCCGCTCGCTCACCTCGATCATGTCGACGACCGGGCAGCCCGGCCTGCCGCAGGCCAAGCCCGAGGCCATGGCCCGGCTCGGCAACCCCGTCCCGCGCGAGCGCGAGGCGTTCGTCGAGCACTCGCTCGCCACGGCGCGGATCATGGCCGGCTCCGGCTTCCCGTTCGACGAAGAGCGCAGCCGCCGGCTCGCGGCGCGCAACTTCGACCGCGCCTTCTACCCCCAGGGCGTCGCGCGCCAGATCGCGGCGGTCATGGCGTCGGGGAGTCGGCGGGACGCGCTGGCCAAGCTCGACGTGCCGGCGCTCGTCATTCACGGCCTCGAAGACCCCTTGATCCCGGTCGAAGGCGGGCTCGACACCCACCAGGCGATCGCGCGGAGCGAGCTTCTGCTCATCGACGGAATGGGTCACTCGCTCCCGCGCGGCGTGTGGCCGACCGTGCTGGACTCGATCCAGAAGCACGTGGCGCGCGCGTCGTGAGCGCGCTCGCCGTCGGCTGGATCGCCTTCGCGCTCGCAGCCGCGGCCGGCGCCTTCCTCTTCGTCTCGCTGCGTTCGGCCCGGGCCGCGGCGCATGAGCTCGAAGGGACGCTCGCGGAGCGCACCGGCGAGCTCGAATCGACGCAGAAGCGCCTCGAGCAGCGCGCCGCGGAGCTGCGCGCCCGCGGCGAGGAGCTCTCCGAGCTGCGCAAGAAGCACGACAAGCTGAAGCGCCGCGCCGGCGACGACCGCGAGGAGGAGAAGAGCGCCCCGGCGCGGATCCGCGCGCTCGAGGCTGAGCTCGCAGCGGAGAAGGGAGACAGCCGCGCGGCGCGCGACGAGATCGTGCGCCTGCACGCGGAGGTCGAGCGTGCATCCGCCGAGTCCGCGCGCGCGGCGGCCGAGCTCGAGCGCGCGAGCGCGCGGGTGACCGAGCTGGCGCCGCTGGCCGACCGCGGCGCGCTGGACGGGCTCCACGAGCGCGCGCAGGCCGCCGAGGCGAAGCTCGCCAAGCTGGGAGCCGAGCTCGAGGCGGCGCGGCGCGACGCGGCCAAGTACAAGGGCCGCTGGGAGACGCTCGACAAGGCCTACATCGTGCTCCGCGGCGAGCTCGAGCTGAAGAAGGACGAGACCCGCGCGCAGCGCGCCGAGCTCGAGCGCCTGCGCGCGCTCGAGGTGGTGCTGGTCGAGCCCGCGCCGGCGACGGCGCCGGGCGCCGAGGAGACTCGCGACTAGGGCGGGGGCTGCGGCGTGCGCTCGTGGAGCGCCAGCCCCAGCGAGTTCGTCTCGCGCCAGCGCGCGTCCAGCGCCAGCGAGACGCGTTCGCCCGGCTCGACCCGCAGCGGCTCCGCCATCCAGCCCAGCGACTCGCGCTCGGCGAACACGTCGTCGCCGAACGCCAGCGACAGAGTGAACAGGACGCCGGTCAGGGTCCCGGGCGAAGCGATCGGGAGCGTCAGCGACTTCGGCAGCGGCTCCAGGCCGCGGCCCGCGTCGAGCCGGTAGAACTCGGCCGGCCGGCCGAGCAGGCGCGCCCCGTCGCGCGCCAGGCGCCCGTCCGGACCCTGCGCCGGCAACCAGGACGGGTCGGGCGGCCGGCCCAGGTCCTCGAGCAACGGCTCGAACACCAGCCCATAGCGGCCGCGCAGCGCCTCGACCTCGCTGCGCAGCCCGCGCAGCCGCGTGGGGAGATCCTGCTCGGGCCAGTCGACCGCGCAGGCGCGCGAGGTGATCCGGTCCGGAAGGGCGCGCCCCCCGGGCGCGAGGAAGCGCTCGAGGAGCTGGGCCGTGAGCCGCAGCGTCGACTCGTCGCGCCGCAGGTCTCCATCGCAGCGCGGCGCGATGACGAGATCGAAGGGCGCGCCCAGGTCGTCGCGCTGCAGCCGCGCCAGGTCGCCGCGCACCCAGCGCACGCGGTCGGCCACGCGGTTGGCCTCGGCCAGGCGGCGCGCGAGCTGGGTCTGGCCCAGGTCGACCGCGACCACGTTCGCGCCGGCGCGCGCGGCCCAAAGAGCGGTGACGCCGATGCCGCAGCCGGCGTCCAGCACGCGCATGCCCGGCTTCACCACCCGTTCGAGGATGCGCCGGAGGGCGAGCGGGGCGTCCGCGTGCCGGAGCATCTCGAGCGGCTCGTGCGGGCTCATGCGCACCCCACTCGACCTGCATCGGCAGCGGAGTCGCTAGGGCTGTAGCGCGCTGATGCTGCGCTGCAGCCGCCGGAAGCCGAGCGCCGAGAGCGCGGACATCGCCGCGGCGAGCGGCATCACTTCGTCGCCGAGACCCCTCCAGGCCGGCAGCTCGAGCGCAACTCCCGGCAACGCGTGCGCAGCCCAGCCGACGTAGAGAGCCATGCCGAGAAAGGGCGCGATGGCTCCGCGCACGCCGGTGAGCGTCACGTGCACGCCCATGTAGAGACCGGCGCGCTCGCGGGTCGCGAAGTCGTTGTGCCCCAGCGTCCAGGCCAGTGCGCCGCCGCCGCGCGCCGCGCCCTGCACGCAGCGCGCGAGGAACACCACCGGCAGCGAGTGCATCCCGGCGCCGAGCCAGAGCAGCAGCTGCGACGCGGTGAAGGTCCAGCCGTGCACGGCGCGAAAGGCGGACACGTGCACGCGGTCGAGATAGAGCGCCCAGAACGGGATGGTCACCAGCGAGAGCGCGAACGGGACGACCATGGTCGCGGCGATCGACTCCGCGTAGCTCGCCTGCATCTCGTTCGACACCAGATAGAGCAGCGGCGCCTCGACCATCATGTTCGAGATGCCGCCGACCATCTGCCAGCCGAGGAAGCGCGCGTAGAGCCGGTCTGCGCGCAGGAGCGCGAGCACGCCGCTCGTGGCCTCTTCGGCGGCGAGCCGCTCCTCGGCCAGGTGCTCCGCTTCACCGACCAACGGCACGCGCGCGAAGGCCACGACGCCCGCCGCCGACAGCAGCGCACCGAGCGCGTACACCAGCCGGAAGCTCTGCGGGTTCGCGTCGAGCAGCTGCCCGCCGGCCCACGAGGTGGCGACGAACGAGACGGTCGAGATCATCGACAGCCGCGCGGTGAGCTTGCCGCGCACCTCGCGCGGGTAGTTCAGCGTCCAGACGATGCTGCGCAGCGTGGTCACGCCGCCGAGCAGCTGGCGCGAAACCACCTGCAGCCCGACCAGCAGCGCGGCGCCGGCGCGGCCCTCGGGGATCGCCGCCACCGCCAGCACGCAGAGCGTGAACGCCGCCATCAGCAGAGCCGTCCACGGCACTCGCCGGCGGCCGTGCGCGAAGCGCGCCCAGAGCGAGCTCGACAGGTTCCCGAACATCGGGGCCGCGGTGACCAGCGCCAGCACCGCGGGGTGCACGTGGAAGAGCTTGTCGGCGATCACGCCGACGAAGCCGCCTTCCATGAGCGCGGGGCCGGCGCCGAAGCAGGCCTCGGTCCAGCGCTCGAAGCGGTAGCCGCGCAGGGGCAGCTCGGGCAGAGCAGGGCGGCGCAGGGGGCCGCGCTCCGCCGCAGGGCGCGGCACCGCCGAGGACGCTGGCATGGGCCGGGACGCTAGCGCGCGTTCGCGTCCGGGGCCGCTCGGCGCGCGCGCAGCTGCAGCGCCGAGCGCACGCGCTCGACCGCCCCGTCGAGCGAGACGTAGAACACCGGGACCACCACGAGCGTGAGCAGCACCGACGAGAACATCCCGGCGCCGGTCGCCACCGCCATCGGCGCGCGGGTCTCGGCGCCCGGCCCGACGCCCGCCGCCGCGGGCAGGACCCCGAGGATCATCGACACCGCCGTCATCAGCACCGGTCGCATGCGCACCGGCGCGGCTTCGCGCATCGCCGCCAGCGCGTCGCGCCCCCGCCCGCGCAGCTCGTTGGCAAAGTCCACGAGCAGGATCGAGTTCTTGGTCACGAGCCCCATCAACAGGATGATCCCGATCACGCTGAACAGGTTGATCGTCATGCCCGGCCGGAACAGGTGCATGGCGAGCAGCCCGCCGAAGGCGCCGACCATCGCCAGCGGCAGCGCGAGCATCACCGTGAGCGGGTGGAGCAGGCTCTCGAACTGCGCGGCCAGCACCATGTAGATCACCAGCACCGCGAGGCCGATCGCGAGGCCGAACTGGCGCAGGCTCTCGAGGAACTGCTCGGCGCTGCCGCCGAAGCGGAGCGACGCCCCTTCGGGCAGGAGGCCCGCGGTCGCGCCGCGCACGGTCTGGATGGCGTCGCCGACGGTGATGCCCTCCAGGTTGGCCGAGATGGTGACGCTGCGCTGGCGCTGGTCGCGGGTGATCATCGACGGCGCGGCGCCCATCTCGATGCGCGCCAGGTTGCGCAGCTCCGCCACCCCGCCGTCGCGGGTCCGCACGAACAGCCCGCCGATCGCCGCGGGATCGGAGCGGAAGGCGTCGGCCAGCCGCACTCGGACGTCGTAGCCGTGGCCGTTCTCCTTGAACTTGGCCGCGTCGAGCCCGCCCATGCCCGCCTGCACGATCTCCGAGAGGGTGCGCGCGTCGACGCCGACCGCGCTGCACTTCTCGCGGTCGGGCACGATGCGCAGCTCGGGCAGGCCGACCTTGAGCGACTTCGACAGGTCGACGAAGCCCGGCGTCTGGCGCAGGCGGAGCACGATCTCGTCGGAGAGGCGGTCGAGCTCGTCGATCGACAGGTTGCCGCGCAGCGCGAACTCGAGCTCGCCGCGCGCATCGCCGCCCAGCGCCGAGGTCGGGTCGAAGACACGCGCCTCGAGCCCGGGGATGTTCCGGAACGCTTCGCGCGCGGCGACCATGATCTCCTGCACCCCGCGGCTGCGCTCGCGCTTCGGCCGCAGGATCGCGACCAGCACCGCCTGGGTCACGTCGCCGGGCCCCTCCGGCCCGGAGATGCCGACGCCGTCGAACAGCCCCGTGGTCTCCGGCTGGGCGAGCATCCACTTCTCCGCCTGCTGCACGCGCTCGAGCGTGCCCGCGAGCGAGGTTCCGGGCGGGGTCTCCATCATCGCGAAGACGCGCCCCTCGTCGGACGGCGGGAAGAACTCCGAGCCCAGCAGCGAGCCGAAGAAGAGCGCCACCGCGAACGAGAGCGCGGCCCCGCCCAGCACCGCGGCGCGGTGCGCGAAGGCCCAGTCGAGCAGGTGCACGTAGCGGCGCTCGAGGCGCTGGAAGGCGAGCTCGAGCCAGCGGAACATGCCGCGGCCGTGCGCCGGCTCGGGCGGCATGCGCGCGGCCAGCATCGGGATCAGCGTCAGTGCGACGAAGAGAGAGAACGCGACCGAGGCCGCGACGGTGAGGCCGAACTCGCGCAGGAAGCTGCCCACGATCCCGCGCACGAACACCACCGGCAGGAACACGATCGCGATCGAGAGCGTGGCCGCGGTGGCGGCGAAGGCGATCTGGCGCGTGCCCGCCGAGGCGGCCTCGCGCGGCGATTCGCCGGCCTGGCGGCGGCGCTCGATGTTCTCGAGCACGATGATGGCGTCGTCGATCACCACGCCGACGGCCAGCGCGAGCGCCAGCAGGGTCATGGTGTTGATCGTGAACCCGAACACCCACATCGCACCGAACGCCGCCACCAGCGAGAGCGGGATCGAGGTGCCGACCACCAGCGTGGGCCGCACCCGGCGCAGGAACAAGAGCACCGTCAGCGTGGCGAGGAAGGCGCCGAACACCAGGGCGAACTGGGTCTCGGCCACCGACTCGCGGATCGACGAGGAGAAGTCGATCACCTGGTCGCGCGTGGGGAAGCTCATGCCGGCGGGCAGCGACTTGCGCAGCTCGTCGATCGCGTCCTGGGTGCGGTTCGCGATGTCGACGGTGTTGGCGCGCGACTGCTTCAGGATGCCGATGCCCGCGCCGGCATGGCCGTTGAAGCGCGCGATGTAGCGTTCGTCCTCGGCCCCGTCCTCGACCCGCGCCACGTCCTTGAGCCGCACGGGCGCGCCGTCGACCTGGGCCACGATCAACTGGCCGAGGTCGGCGACCGAGCGGAACTCGGCCTGCGTCTTCAGCGTGTACTCGAGCGCCTGGCTCTCGAGCCGGCCGCCGGGCAGGTCGACGTGCTCGCGCTGGATTGCGCCGATCACGTCGTTCACGGCGAGGCCGCGCGCGCGCAGCGCGTCGCCGTCGAGCCAGATCCGGATGGCGCGCTCGCGCTTGCCGAAGATCTCGGTCGAGGCCACGCCGGGGATGACCTCGAGCACCGGCTTCACCGCGTTCTTGATGTACTCGGTGACCTCGACCTGCGGGCGCTCGGAGGCGAGCGACAGCCAGATGATCGGGCTCGACGACAGGCTGCGCTTGTCGATCAGCGGCGGCTCGAGCTCGCGCGGCAGGTTCTGGCGCGCGCGCGCCACCTTGTCGCGCACGTCCTGGGCCGCCTGGTCGATATCGCGCTCGAGCTCGAACTCGGCGCTGATCATCGCGGCTCCCTGAGTGGTGGTGGAGCGCAGCGAGCGCAGGCCCGCGATGGTGTTGAGGTTCTCCTCGAGGACCTCGGTGACGTCCTCCTCCATCGTCTCGGGACTCGCGCCGGGGAGCTGCGCGGTGATCGTGACGACGGGGAACTCCATGTTCGGCAGCTGGTCGACGCCGAGCTCGAAGTAGCCGAGCACGCCGAAGACCACGAGCGAGAGCATCAGCATCAGCGTCAGCACGGGGCGCGCGATGCAGAGGTCGGTGAGGCTCACGGCGTGTTCGCCACCGGCTGGACGGGCGAGCCGTCGGGGTTGCGCGCCGCGATCTGCGCGCCGTCCGCGAGCTGGGCGTGCCCGCGCAGGACCACCACGTCGCCGGGCGCCAGGCCCGAGCGAATCTCCGCGCGCCCCGCGTGGATCGGCCCGAGCTCGACCACGCGCCGCTCCGCCCGGGTGGCGTTGTCCACCGCGCGGAAGACCACCGCGCCGTCGCTGCGCTGCAGCACCGCCTCTTCGGGCACGAGCAGCACGTTCGAGCGGCGCGCGATGCCGAGGTCGGCGCGCGCGAACAGCCCCGGCCGGAGCCGCCCCTCGGGGTTGGCGAGCACGGCCTTCACGCGGAGCGTGCGGGTGCGCTCGTCGATCTCGGGCGAGACCATCGAAACCTCGGCGTGAAAGACTTCGCCCGGGTAGGGCGCCACGCCGACGTCCAGCGGCAGACCGAGCCGCAGCCGGCTGGCGTCGGCCTCCGGCAGCGCGAACTCGACCTCGACCGGGTCGAGCGAGACCAGCTCGAACAGCTTCTGACCCGGCTGCACGTACTCGCCGCGCGACACGAGCCGGCGCCCGATCACGCCCGCGAAGCGCGCGGCCACGCGCGAGTCGGCGGCGGCGCGCTCGGCCGCGCCGAGGTCGGCCTGGGCGGCCTGGACCCGCGAGCGCGCCGCGTCGAGCGCAGTCTCGGCCTGGTCGAGCTGGGCGCGCGAGGCCACCTGGCGCTTCGCCAGCGCGTGGGTGCGCTGGGCCTGGCGCTGCGCATCGAGCAGGCCCGAGCCCGCCTCCGAGAGCCGGGCGCGCGCGCGGGTGAGGTCGAGCGCGCGCCGCTCGGGGTCGATCTCGATCACGACCGCGCCTTCGGCGACCGGCTGGCCCTCGTCGACCAGGATCGCCGTCACCTCGCCCGGCACCTGGGCCGCGACGTCCGCGCGCTGCTTGGCCAGGATCTGTCCGCTGGCCGCGACGCGCTCGTCGACGTCCTGGACTTCGACCGGCGCCAGCACGACGGCGTGCGCCGGAGATTCGACGGCAGCGCGCTGGCGCTGGCAGCCGGTCCCGAGCGCAGCCGAGACGCAGAGCGCGAGGGCAAGCCGGCAGGCCCGACTCACGGCGCGCGCTCCTCGGGGCCCACGATGCCGCGCTCGATCGTCTCGAGCGCCAGGCTCACCAGCTCCGGCCGCCAGGGGTGATCGGGCCGGGAGACGCGCAGCGCGACCACGCCGTGCAGCACCGCCCAGACCGCCTGGAACACGGCTTCGGGATGAAGTCCGCGCCGCGCCCGCGACGCACAGGCGTCGGCCAGCGCGCGGAACACCAGCCTGCGCGCGGCCTCCGCCGAGGGCAGCAGCTCCGCCGACTCGGCGCGCGGCGCCGAGATCAGCGCGTACTGGCTGGGGTTGGCCAGGCCGAACTCGAGGTAGGCGCGCGCCAGCTCGAGCAGGTAGGCGACCGGGTCCGCGCGCCGAGGGACCTGACACAATTCTGCGTAGAGCTCGGCGCAGCGCTCCTCGAGCAGCGCGTCGATCAGGCCGGTCTTGTCGCGGAAGTGGTGGTAGATCGTCGGCGCCTTGAAGCCCGAGCGCTCCTCCACGCGGCGGATGGTGAGGTGGTCCGCGCCCAGCTCGAACAGCAGCGCCTGCGTGGCCTCGAGGATCGCGCGCCGCGTCGACGGGGGCCGGCGGCGCGCGGGCTTCGCGGGTTCGGGCATGGGGGGACTCCGGGGGGTGTAACGGCGTTACACGTATCGGCCCGCGCCCGCGCCGGGCGCAGCGCAAGCCCGCTTGCGCGACGGCGGCGCCAGAAATGGAAACGCCCGCCGGCGCGACGGCCGGCGGGCGTTTCTGGAGTCGAAGCCCCGGGAGCTAGCGGCCTTTGTTGAGCCGCCCGATGTCGATGTAGCCCCGGATCTTGCCCTTCGTGCTGAACGGCGATCCCTCGCTGTTCCAGAACTCGATGCGGTTCCCGGTGCCAGTCTGCACGTTCACGATGATGTCGGACACGATGCGGTTGTCCTTGGGCTCGGGAACGCCTTCCCAGCCCGGATACCAGACGCCGTCCGGCGCTTTCGGATCCTTGTTGACCTTGCCGTTCCAGTCTTCGCTGTAGCGGTGGTTGTGCCAGATGACCTTCCACAACTCCTTCTTGCGGTCGTACGCGAAGCTGTACAGCGGCTCGTAGGTCTCCTTGTCGATGTAGATGTCCTTGTGGTGGTACGGGTGGTCTTCGTTCTTCGGGATGAAGCGCACGATCCACGCGCTGCGCACCTCCCAGCGATCGCTGGCAAACGAGAAGCCGTACGGGCCGAAGTTGTAGGTGTCGGTGTACGGATAGGCGAGCGTCTTGGTGTTCATGGGCGCGATCACGGTCTTCTCGCCCAGGCACTTCCACTCGTACTGAGGCGGAATGCCCGAGAAGCTGCGCAGGTCGTCCATGGTGAAGTCGGTGCCCTGCACGGAGTCGGTGCGCTGCGCCGAGGAGATGCGGCGCACGCGGCGCAGGTCGGGCACGTACACCCAGGTGTCGTCGTTCTTCATTTCCTTGAGCGGGCCGTCCGCGCTCTTGTAGCGGTAGGTCAGCACCAGGATGCCGCGCGCGTCGAACGGCGCGTCGACCTCGATGCCGAACGCGCTCTGGCGCTTCTCCGACGGGAAGATGTCGCCGTTGTTCTCGGCCAGGTACTGCGGCTCGACGCGGTTCGAGAGCGCGATCACCTTCGCCGTGCCCTCGTAGTAGAGCGGCAGCTGCTCGCCGCGGTCCCAGTACGTGTACGACCAGGTCGAGCGCGCGCCGTCGCCGTTCCAGGTCTTGAGGAAGTCCCAGATGATCTTGGTGCCCGCGTTCGGGTCGCCCTTGCAGTCGATCGCGGCGGTGTCGAACGGCAGGCCCGCGGTGTAGTTGTCGAGCGCGCCGTCGGTGCCGATCTTCGCCTGGCCCTTGTACTTCTCGCTCGCCGCGTTGTACGCGTCGGCGGCGCCGTACTTCCGCATGGTCGGGCCGATCTCGAGCTGCATGCCCTCGTAGAAGAAGAACTCGCGGTTCTCCCAGAATTCGGGCGGCAGGAAGTCCTTCAGCTTGTCGACCTCGGCGAAGCTGATGGTGTCGCCTTCCTTGAAAGGCGTGGTCGGAAGCACGTCCTGCGCCTTCTTCTCCTGCGCGAACACAGAGGCCGGCAGAGAGAGGCAGAGCGCAAGCGCCAAAGCCGTCTTTCGCATGAAAACCCTCCTTGTTTCCCCTCGGTCAGATTCCTGCAGAGCGGGCCATCATAGACCCAAACGCAGCTGCGTGGGTAGCTGGCGCTACGGCGCGCCGATCCAGTCGATTGCGGACAGGAATACGTCGCCGCTGGCGCGGTAGATGGGCTCGCTCCTGCCTTCATTCAACGACACGCGCACGAGCTCCTGCGGGAGCTCCGCATCGGCGTTCGCCGCGTGGTCGCGCACGAGGACGAGCGCCTGGTCGGGCCCGCACGGGCGGCCGTCGAAGACGCGCTTCTCGCCCCCCGGCGCATACACCAGCGTGCAGCCGCTCCCCGCGGGATCGCAGAGGACGAGTCCGCGGCGCTGCCGCGCGTATACGCCGCGCGGCCCCCACCAGAGCGGCAGGCTGCCCCCGGCGACGAGCGGCCCGCCCGGGTCCCCGTCGCGCAAGAACGCTGTCTTTCCGCTGAGATCCGCCGACACTCGAAAGAGTCGCGGGAAGGCGACCTCCTGGCCTTCGAACGACATGCTGCTCTCCGCGTCGGCGCCGTCCGGGTCGGGAACGGTCTGCAGCACCACCAGCGCGCGGCCGTCCGGGCTCCAGCGCGGGCGGTCGAGCGCGCGGGGGGCGTCTGCGATCGGCTTCTCGCCGCGAGTCGCCAGCGAGAAGAGGACCAGCTCGCTCGTGCCCTGGTCGTCGGTCTCCACGCCGGCGGCGAGCCGCTGGCCCTGCGGATCCGGCTCGGCGTCGAACCAGCGCGCCGCGGTGGCGAAGGGCTCGACCGAGCCGCTGTCGGGGTCGACGCGCAGCAGCTGCGTGCGCGACAGGCCGTACTCCTGTTCGGGTGGGAGCTCCTGACTCACCAGCAGCGTGTGGCTCGAGATCCAGCGCGCCGCCTCGGGGCGCTCGACCGGGATCGCGAATGCGCCGTCGCGGTCGTGCACGACCAGTTTGCGCGGGATGTCGGGGTCGGAGCTCTCGAACAGTACCAGGAGCCGCCCGGGCCCGCGAAAGCCGACGTCGTAGGGCGGCGGCGATGCGGTCCGGCGCGAGCACGCGGCGCCCGCGCCGAGAAGGAGCGCTCCCAGCGCGAGCTGCGCGAGACGGTGGCCGAGCACGGCGGCATGATACCGGCCGCCATGCGCTTTGCGGAGCGGCGCGCGCGAATTCTCTGCGCAGTGGCGATCGTGGCAGCGATCGCCGCGGTCTACGCGCGCGCGCTCGACGGCCCGTTCGTGTTCGACGACCAGAGCGCGATCGTGGCGAACGACTCGCTGGCGCCGCTGTGGCCGCTCTCGCGCGTGCTCGCGCAGCCGCCCGACCTGACGACCTCGGGCCGGCCGCTGGTCGCGCTGTCGCTGGCGCTGAACCGCGCGGCGAGCGGCCTCGACCCGCGCGGCTACCGCGCGACCAACGCTGCGCTGCTCTGGATCGCGGCGCTCCTCTTGTGCGGCGTGGTGCGCCGGACGCTGCGCTCGCCGCGGCTCGCGGCGCGCTTCGGCGCCCACGCCGACGCGGTCGCCTGGACGTCCGCGGCGCTGTTCGCATTGCACCCGCTCGCGAGCGAGGTCGCCTGCTACGTGTCGGCGCGCACCGAGTCGCTGGTCGGCGTCTTCTACCTCGCGACGCTCTACTGTGCGATCCGCGCGCGGGAAGCGACGCGGCCGGCCCGCTGGATCGCCGCCGCTGCAGCCGCCGGCGCGCTGGGCATGGCGAGCAAGGAGGTCATGGTCAGCGCGCCGCTCGTCGTCGCCCTACACGGCGCGGTGTCGTGGGGGAAGGAGCGGAGCAGGGTGCAGCTCGCGACCTTCGGCGTGCTCGCGCTCGGCTGGGGCCTGCTGGCAGCGCTCGCGCTCTCGTCCCCGCGCGCCGAGTCGGCCGGCTTCGGCCACTGGGTGACGCCCGCGATCTACCTCGCGAACCAGTGCCGGGTGATCCCGCACTACCTGCGGCTGGTGCTGGTGCCGGGTCCGCTCGTGCTCGACTACGGCACGCCCGAGCCGCTCGGCTGGACCGATGTCTGGCCGGGCGCGCTGCTCCTGGCCGTGCTCGCGGTGCTGTCGCTCGTCGCGCTGCGGCGCTGGCCGGCGGCGGGCTTCGTGGGAGTCGCCTGCTTCGCCATCCTGGCGCCGTCCTCGAGCGTGTTCCCGATCGCATCCGAGGTCGGCGCGGACCGGCGCATGCTGCTCCCCCTCGCCGCGCTGCTCGCGGCGCTCGTCGCAGGCGTGTGGGCACTCCTGCGCCGCGCGGGCGCCGAGCGGCTCGGGCCGTGGCTCGCGGGCGCGGCCGCGCTCGGCTGCGCCGCGCTCTCGTTCGCGCGCGCCGGCGACTACACGAGCGAGATCGCGGTCTGGCAGCACGACGTCGCCGTCGCGCCGCAGAACCGACGCGCGCACTACGACCTGGCCAAGGCCTACGAGCGGGCCGGTCGCACGGACGAGGCCCGCGCGGAGATGGCGCAGGCGGTGCTCGGCGAGATCGCGCTGTACGAGCGCGTGCTGCCGCTGCAGCCGGACGGCGTGGCCGCGCGCGTCGACCTCGGCGCGCTGCACGAGCTCGCGGGCGACACCGAGCGCGCCGAGGCGCTCTACCGCGAGGCGCTCGAGCGCGCGCCGACCGACCGCTATGCGCTGCGGCGCATGGCGCTCTTCCTGGTGCGCAACCGCTCCGGCGACCCGGCGCAGCTCGCGTCCGCGCGCGGCTACGCGGAGCGCGCCGTCGCGGCCACCGACCGGCGCGATGCCGCTGCGCTGGAAGCGCTGGCCGAAGTCGAGCTCGCCTCCGGCGAGCGCGAGAGCGCGATCGGAACGCTGCGCGAGGCGCTCGCGACCGACCCCGCGCAGCAGCCGCCGCGCGTGCTCGACCGCGTGCGGGAGAAGCTCCTCGCGCTCGACGCCGCCGGTCCGAGCTAGATCGCTTCCTTGCCCCGCTCGAGCGTGCGGATGCGCACCGCCTCGTCGACCGGCGTCACGAAGATCTTGCCGTCGCCGATGCGCCCGGTGCGGGTGGCGCGCACCAGCTCTTCGACCAGGGCGTTCACGCGCCCGTCCTCGACGACCATCTCCACCTTCACCTTGGTCAGCAGCACGCGCTTGTGCTCCTGCCCTCGGTAGCGCTCGGTCGTCCCTTTCTGGTGTCCGTAGCCCCTGACCTCGGTGACCGTCATGCCGCTGCCCCCCACCCGGTTGAGCAGGGTGCGCACCGCCTCGAGCTTCCCCTCGTTGAGAATCGCTTCGACCTTCTTCACCTGGCCCCGCCGACTGCCGTCCCTCTGGCCGGGCCTTAGGAGCAATTCCCGAGCCAGGCACCCGGGCTGCGGCTCAGCTCGGCGACACCGATCGGGGTGGGCGCCTGCGCTCACCCCGGGCAGTGTTGCCCGCACTCGGGGCACTCCCCAATTCCCACGGAATTCTCAAGTTGGCGGCGCACGAGGCGTCGTAGTCTCGTGCTCGGCCGGGACCTGCGACCCGGCCCGCAACCAGGGCGCGATGGGCACGCGCGGGCCGACGAGCGAGCTTCCTTCGAGCCAGTTCCCGCGCGCGCCCCATCGCTGCCCGAAGCCCCCGGAAGGGCCCGAACCCCTGGGCTAGGATTCGCGCGGGGTGAGCTCACCTTGCTGATGCGATTGCTCGTCGCGGGCGTCGAGCTGTGCAGCCGGCGCGCGGCGGCGGTCGTGCTGGCTGCGCTCGCCTCCGCGGTCCTGCTCGGGTCGTACGCCCAGCGCAACCTGTCCATGAACACCGAGACCGAGAGCCTGGTCTCGGCCGACGCGCCGTGGCGCAAGGTCGACCAGGCGCTCGACGCCGCCTTCCCCTCGCGCGCGGCGCAGCTGCTGGTGCTGCTCGACGGCCGGACCATCGAGCAGGTCGACGACGCTGCGGCCGCACTCAGCGAACGGCTGCGGGCCAGCCCCGCGCTGTTCAAGAGCGTCGACAACCCGGCCGCCAGCCCGTTCTTCCGGCGCAACGGCCTCCTGTTCTCCTCCCAGAAGGACGTCGGGGCGCAGCTCGACGAGCTGGTCCGCGCCCAGCCGATGATCGGCATGCTGGCGGCGGACCCCAGCGTGCGCGGCGTGTTCGGTGCGCTGCGGCTCTCGCTCGAAGGAGTGGAGCGCGGAGAGACCACGCTCGAGCCGCTCGAGCGGCCGCTCGGCATCATCGCCCGGTCGATCGAGTCCGTCCTGAACCGGGCGCCGCAGCCGCTCTCGTGGCAGACGCTGCTCACCGACCGCGTGGCGACCGCGGACGACTTGCGGCGGATCCTCGTGCTGCAGCCGGTGCTCGACCCGACCGCGCTCGAGCCGGGCGCGGTGGCGAGCGCGGCGGTGCGCGATGCCGCGCGCGAGCTGGGGCTCACGCCGGAGCGCGGGGTCCGGGTGCGGCTCACCGGACCTGTCGCGCTCACCGACGAGGAGTTCGCGACGCTGATCGAGCGCGCGGGGCTGATTGCGACCGCGTCGATCACGCTGCTGTGCGTGTGCATCTACCTGGCGGTCGGGTCGGTGCGGCTCGTGTTCGCGGTCCTGCTCACGCTCGTGGTGGGAGGGATCTGGACCGCGGCCTTCGCGGCCGCCGCGATCGGCACGTTGAACTTGATCTCGGTCGCCTTCGGGGTGCTCTTCTCGGGCCTCGCGGTGGACTTCGGGATCCAGTTCTCGGTGCGCTACCGCGATTGCCGGCACCGCAGCGGCGAGCTCCTGTCCGCGCTGCGGGAAGCAGGGCGCGGCATGAGCGGGCCGCTCCCGCTCGCGGCCGCGACCACCGCGGTCGGGTTCTACGCCTTCGTGCCCAGCTCGTACCTCGGTGTCCGCGAGCTCGGGCTGATCGCGGGGACGGGCATGCTGATCGCCCTGTTCCTGAACTTCACGCTGCTGCCCGCGCTGATCGCGCTGCTGCGGCCCGCCGGCGAGTCCGAACCGGTCGGCTTCGCGGGCGCGGCGGGGCTCGATCGCTTCCTGGCGCGGCACGCGGTGGCGGTGCTCGCGTTCGCGGGCTCGCTGGCCCTCGGGAGCCTCGCTCTGCTGCCATTCCTGCGCTTCGACTTCGATCCGATGCACCTGCGCAACCCGCACACCGAGTCCATGTCGGCGCTGCTCGACCTGATGCAGAACCCGGACGCGACTCCCTACGCGATGGAGATCCTCGAGCCCTCGCTCGACGCGGCGCTGGCGCTCGGCGCGCGGGTCGAGCCGCTGCCGGAGGTCGACCACACCATGACCCTGCAGAGCTTCGTGCCCGAGGACCAGCCCGCGAAGCTC
>Ga0187779_10000928_pt1 | contig 18918 bp, 20 predicted proteins | sample 1015_Q2_SP10_10__FD_132435 | JGI IMG/M metagenome (GOLD analysis project Ga0187779, IMG submission 132435) | Tropical peat soil microbial communities from peatlands in Department of Meta, Colombia - 1015_Q2_SP10_10_MG | ecosystem: Environmental > Terrestrial > Soil > Wetlands > Peat | place... | reverse complement strand
TGATCTCGTAGAGCCGCTTGCGGAGTCTCGTCAGCCGCTCTTCCACCGTGCGTTCCTCTTCATGCTTCTCCTGAAACCATTGCTGCTCCGCGGCAGCCCGATTATGCTCTGCTGAATACGGTTTTACGGACCGGTGGCAATGAATACTATCATTTCCAGGAAGAACAGGGTGATCTTTCTATTAATCCACCTGCGCAGGCGTTCGGGGGGTCATCACACGTTCAACGGATTGTCGTAGGCTGAGCTTATGGCAGCGTGCGCGGCCAAAGCAAGTTCTTTTCGCGAGGCATGCTCAGGTACCTTTATGCTTTTCAGTGGGATGACAACAACGTCTACGGATTTCAGCAAGGAGAATTTAGGGAAATGCCTGAAAAAGGTATCTCCGCCGTAATAGAAGACGCATCCCCGATTATGCACGGTCAAAGCTCCGCCATTTATTTTAGTGTAGCGCAAGCAGATAGGTCGAATGTCAACACCGGCCATGACGGCTGCGTCAAAAAGCGATTTCTTGAAAGGTTGAATGCGTTCTCCGTTGGACGTGGTCCCTTCGGGGAAGAGTACCACCGTGAACCCCTCTGCGATCGCGCGTGCGATCATTGCGATCTCCCTTTTGAGGCCGAATGGTTTTCTTCGTTCCACGAAAAGGCTCCCCCCGAAGCGCGCGAGCATGCCGAGAAAGAGCGTACTGCCGAGTTCCACGGATGTGATAAAAACGGCAGGAGTCAGCGATGCGATGACGAGAATATCAATATAAGAAGTGTGGTTGGAAACGATAAGCGAGCCGGAGCTTAACGTGGTCAGCCCCTCACGCTCAATATGAACATTTACACCCAGGAGAGAAAGCATCATGCGGGAAAAAAAAGAAGTATTTTTTGTATGGAGAATTCTCCGAAGACGGCTTCCGGCTGGCAAGAACGCTATGGAGCAGGAGATAAGAAGGTATGCGAGGAGAAGGGGAACGATTCCGATTATTTTCATGCAGGAACGCATCGTCTTCGCCTCTCCTGATGAGGTATGCCCATTCTTCTAGGACTGGTGAAGAAATTTGCAGCCAGCACCGATTATGTCACATATAACTTCATTTTTCAATGGAATAACGCGCAGTTGCCGTCTTTACATTGACGTTGACCAGGGCTATACTTTAGTTATAAGAAGGCTTGTTAGGTCAAAGTGAAGCTTTCATGCCGGAAAAAACTGAGGAGAAAGGGCATGAGTACGATGGTGGAGTTCAGTATTGTGCCCGTGGGAAGCGGAGTGAGCCTGAGTCCCGTTATCGCAGAGGTTATGAAAATCGTCATTGCGAGCGGTGTTAGCTACCGAATCAATGCAATGGGGACCATTCTCGAAGGAGAGTGGGATGCCATAATGGGCGTAGTCAAGAACTGTCATAATCTCGTGATGCAGCATGCTGAGCGGGCGATCACGACCATCAAAATTGATGACCGTAAAGGCAAGGACGCGCGCATGGACAAGAAGCTGGAAACGGTGGAACAGAAACTCGGAATGATACTGAAAAAATAAGTCGTGAGCGAGGTGAGCTATGACCAGCAAGGGGAATGGAAGCAGTGTAGAGCGGATCAAGATACAAGAGAAGGCCCTATCCAATCTGGCCGATACGCTGAGGAAACATGAAAATGAAACAGCCGAAGAGATCATGGACATTCAGGCGGAGATTAAAGCCCTCAAACTGTTCCTTGCACGGAACATTCCCGAGTTTAAGAAACAGTATCCCGAGATTCAGAGAAAGTTGAAATAAACGAAAACCCGGGGTAGTTTTTCGATGATTAAGGAGGCGGTCCTTATGAAGATGGTCGGTAAAAAAGTAGAGCGAACATACAAGCAGACTTATAAAAAGAAATCATCCACAACCGATCCCTATATGCCGCGGGGAGCAAGCCGTAGCGTTTCCCTGTGTGAGGGCTGCCAGGCAGTATACATGAACAAGAGGTGGTATGCCGACAGGGCGGTTTACACGATGGCAAAGAACAAGCCCGATACAATGATCGTGGTTTGTCCGGCGTGCATGAAAATTCGTGATAACTTCCCCGGTGGCATTGTAACGCTGAGAGGGGACTACGTGCTTCCCCATAAGACGGGTCTCTTGAACCTGGTGAGAAATGAAGAGGAACGGGCGCGCGGACTGAATCCACTCGAACGGGTGATCGCCGTGAAGGAGAACGGCTATGGAAGTATCGTGATCTCCACCACAAATGAGAAGCTTGCGCAGCGTATCGGACGCGCAATTAAAAAAGCGTTCCATGGAAAAGTGAGCTACCGATGGTCGCATGACAACAAACTTGCGAGGGTAGATTGGATAAGGGAAACGGGTTAAAAAACGGCACTAAGGCGGTAAGAAGGTTGACGTCTCGTTATCTGTTTTGCCTTATCACTAAAAACATTAAAGGTTGTCCTTTTGCAGCGTATCCAGATACTCCTCCCATTCGGTTGGGAGGAGATATCTTTTTTTGTTGTTGCAGTCTTTGCACGCAGGAACGACGTTCCCCTGTATGGATTTCCCACCGCGAGCGATCGGTATCAGATGATCCATCGTCAGGTCAGCAGGTTTGATAGACCTTCTGCAATAGTAACAAATTCCCGCGGACCGTTTTCGTTTCCACCATTGTGAAGTACGTAACTCCCGTGCCTTCGCCTTCTCACGCTTTATGTGCTCGTCGCTGCCAGCGATGAAATAGTTTGCACTCATAACTGCAAACATATTACTTTTTTATTGCAATGTTGTCACGTTAAAAAACGTGAAAGGCCAATAGGCATTACCCACCGTCTAACATCCGAAAAATTAATATTTTTCTTGACATTATAAGGCATGAAATATATACTTCGACCAACTGGTGGTATAAAGTGGGAAGTAGTGGGTATGCGAGGAGAGACATGTTCAGAGGCAGTTTCGAACATACCGTTGATTCCAAAGGCAGAGTGAGCGTGCCCTCAAAATTTCGTGATATCATTGCGGATCGTTATGACGGCAGGCTCGTCCTCGCAATGGACTATGATCGCTGTCTCACAGTATACCCGCTCGAAGAATGGGAGCGGCTCGAAGAGAAGATCAAGACGCTTTCACTGATGAAGCAAGAGGTCAAGGACTTCAGGCGCTTCTTGCTTTCGTCAGCCACGGAATGCGAACTGGACAAACAGGGTCGAATCCTCATTCCGCCGCCGCACCGAGAACATGCGGGTATCACCAAAAACGTGATGCTTGTCGGGATCATCGACAAGATAGAAATATGGGATGCCAAGGCGTGGGAGGCGCGCACTGATCAGAACGGCGACAAGATCGGCGAGGCGCTCGCCGCATTGGGCCTATAACGACATGGACGAAAAACTCAAAGTATATCAGATGAACCTTGAAGGCGAGATTGATTCATCGAAGATGGCGGAGATCAACCGCGTAATCGGCCAGCTCATTAAGGGCGAAATGTACGGTCTGATTCTGAACTTTGAGTCAGCAGAGCACATCCAGTTCACGATCCTGGCGTCGCTAGTCGAAGAAAAACGTCGGCTCCAGTCATTTGGCGGCGATATTCGGCTCGCCGCATTATCTGATTATATCAAGAATATTTTTCGAACCACCGGGGTGCTCGAAGAGTTCCAGGTTTTTGAAACGGTCCAGCAAGCCGCAAAAAGCTTTGGTGTGGTAAAACCGGCTACGAACCTCCCGCTGGGATTGTAAAGTTCAGAGTATGGGGTGAATAATCAACTGAGGGAAAATGACGGAGGGACAAGGGCTCTCAACGCAAAGCTGGCGGATCCTAAGGTGGAGCATATTCCCGTTCTGCTCCAGGAAGTCGTTGACCTTATCGCACCGCGGCCTGGCGGAGTCTATGTCGACGGGACGCTGGGAGCCGGAGGGCATGCTGTCGAGATCCTTAAAAGGTCGGCGCCATCTGGCATCGTGATCGGGTTGGATCAGGATAGGGAAGCCGTTGAACGGGCAAAAGATGCACTTTCCATTTTCGGCAAGCGTGCAATCATTCGACAGGCGAATTACCGGGACATGCCCGCTATATTGGCAGGGTTGGGATATCGTTGCGTCGATGGCGTGCTCCTGGACCTCGGCATTTCATGGTTTCACATCAAGATTCCGGAGCGAGGTTTTAGCTTCCAGCTGGAGGGCCCGCTCGATATGCGTATGGACACGAGCAGGCCGCAGACTGCTGGGGACCTGGTAAATAATCTTTCGCGGGATGAACTTGCGAGCATAATCCGCGAATACGGGGAAGAGCGTAGGGCCGGCAGCATCGCAAATGCAATAGTGAGGGCAAGAGCCAGGAGAATCATCTCGAGCACGGTCCAGCTGGCTGAAATTATCTCGAGTGTATTTCCTCCTTACCCTCCGCGGCGCATTCACCCAGCGACACTTACCTTCCAGGCACTGCGAATTGCGGTCAATGACGAACTCGGTGCGTTACGGGAGGGAGTAGACAAGATTATTTCCCTGCTGAAACCTGGTGGCAGGTTCGCGGTAATCTCGTTTCACTCGCTCGAGGACCGAATCGTAAAACAGGCCTTTGCAGTTTCTGCCAAAGGTTGCACTTGCCCTCCGAAACTGCCGGTCTGTTCATGTGGGAAAAAACCTGTGGTCAAGCTTCTGACGAGCCGGCCTGTCAGCGCGGGACCAGACGAACTTGCAAGGAATCCAGCATCAAGGAGCGCGAAGCTCAGGGCCGCCGAGAAACTTCCGTGTTAGGAAATCGAAAATCGACTATTGTCGCTTCACCCGCGAACTAAGGTCACAGGTTCATCGCATCCGGCATGAACCCTGTTATTTTTTAGAGAAAGAGTTATCGTATGCATGCGCCGGTCGGCAACATAGGATCATTGGTATTCGAGAAGAGCAGACGTGGAAATTTCCGACGTGTCGTTGTTACGCTCCTCGTCATCACCGCCCTGCTTTTGTATGTTGGCGGCAAGGTTAAGATCATGCGTCTTGGATATCAGATAGAGTCTCTCAAACACGAGAAACAGGAACTAGAGCGCGCAAACGGTTCTCTGCGGATCGAAGCGTCGAGCTTGGCCTCCCCGGCGAGGATTGAGGACCTAGCAGTAAAACGGCTCGGCATGGTCAGACCGGCGAAGGAAAACATCGTCATCGTAAAGAGAAAAAAACCAAACTACTAGATGCCTATGGAACGACGAGGGAGAATAATCGCGGTATTGTTCATCCTGGTCCTGGGCTTTGCGCTCGTGGGACTGCGGCTCTTCTATCTGCAGGTCATCGAGCGTGCGAAACTCGCGGCCCGGGCTGAACGACAGCAGGAGCAGGTGGTGACAATCGAACCCAAGCGGGGCACAATCTTCGACCGCAGGGGAAGAGAGCTGGCTGTCAGCCTCGATGTTGATTCCGTATACGGCATTCCTTCGAAGATCGACAATCCACGCGAACTGGCCCAACGGCTTTCCCAGATTCTGCGCGAAGATCCTGGCATGCTCGAACGAAAGTTAGGAGGCGATAAGCATTTCGTGTGGCTCAGCCGAAAAGTTGACCCGATAAAAGCGGAAAAGGTTAAAGAAATGGGTTCTGAAGAGGTCCAGCTTCGACCGGAAGCACGACGATTTTACCCGAACAGATCCCTCGCCGGACCGCTTATAGGTTTTACGGGCCTTGATAACGAGGGCCTCGAAGGCTTGGAGCGCACATACGACAAGATACTCCATGGCGTGAGCGGGTGGGTGCTGGCAGAAAAAGACGCAAGAGGCAGAATGGTGTTTCCCGGTGGCCCTGGCTTCCAGTATAAATTGCCGAGGGCTGGCCATGACATCACACTTACCATCGACGAGGTGATTCAGCATATTGCCGAGAAGGAGCTCGATGCATCGCTCGCCCGCTCCCATGCAAAGGGAGGGGTCTGTATCGTCATGAACCCACAAACCGGAGAAGTACTTGCGCTCTCGGTGCGAACGAACGGCTACGGCCATCCAGCATTTAACCCGAACGAACCGCAGCGCTACAAACCGGCAGAGTGGCGGAACAGGGCGGTAACCGACGCGTTTGAACCCGGCTCCATTTTCAAACCGGTCCTAGCCGCTGCGGCACTGGAAGAGCGTGTGGTGCACCCCCTTGAGCGGTTCGATTGCAGCGCCGGAAGCATCAAGCTTGCCGACCGGGAAATCAAAGACGCACACAGAAATGGTGTGCTTACCTTCGCCGAAGTAATCGCTGAATCGAGCAATGTGGGGACGATCAAGGTCGCGCTGCGGCTTGGAAAAGAAAGGTTTTACAAGTATATCAGCGCTTTCGGTTTCGGCAAGAAGACCGGAGTGGATCTGCCCGGAGAGATCCCAGGCCTGCTTCGGGATTGCCGTCTGTGGTCTGGTGTTTCCCTAGGCGAGGTTGCGATCGGTCAGGAGATCGGAGTAACACCGATACAAATGGCCACCGCTTACTGTACACTCGCTAACGGCGGTATGGTGATGACTCCTTATATTGTATCGGAGATCATTGACCGCAATGGGGAATCGGGAAAGAAATTCGGGCCTCGTCCGGGAGGGCGCGTCGTGTCCGAGGAGACCTGCGCTAAGGTGGACAGCATGCTGAAGCGTGTGGTCGATATGGGGACGGGCCAACAGGCAAAGCCCTCCGGTTACACTGCGGCAGGCAAGACCGGCACGGCACAGAAGATCGACCAGCGGACGGGCCTGTATTCAAAGAAAGAGTATGTCAGCTCTTTTGTCGGCTTTGCCCCGGTACGATCGCCGAAGCTCGTCATCCTGGTTATGATTGACACGCCTGAGGGTGATATTTACGGCGGTACCGTGGCGGCGCCTGTGTTTCGGGCCGTGGCGGAACAGAGCCTCGCGTATCTGCAGGTGCCGCCTGATGACGTGGGAGGCAGGATGCTGCTGGTGATCAGGTGATTCGTTCTTCATCCGGTATGTGCAGGAAAGAATGCAGGGAGATGTTATTGCGGCATCTCGACCATCATCCCTGCCCTTTCCCATTTCGCTCCCGTCAAGGGGGAGGAGAAGAAGAGAGGTGTCTCTCTCGGTGACGCTTGGAGATCTCCTCAAGGTACTGAAATTAGACACAACGCTACCGCGTGAAGCGTTAAAGCGCGAGGTGAGAGACATTGCCCATGATTCCCGGAAGGTGGTACCAGGTGCCCTGTTTGTGGCCGTGCGAGGATTTCACTCGGACGGCCATCAATTTATTCCGCAGGCTATAAGGCTGGGAGCGATCGCCATTGTTGCCGAGCAGAAGAGTAATGCCGAGGTGGGAAGTGCGCTGCTGATCAGCGTCGATGATTCACGCAAAGCACTTGCGCTCCTCGCCGATGCATTTTTCGATCATCCGTCGGCAAGGTTGAAACTCGTCGGGGTGACCGGAACCAACGGCAAGACCACTACCACATATCTGGTGAAATCCATTGTCGAGGCCGCGCATGGTACCGTGGGCCTGATCGGCACGATCGATTACCGCGTGGGCAGCAAGGTTTATCCTGCGCCAAACACGACGCCGGAATCGCTTGATCTGCAACGGTTGATGTCCGAAATGACAGACATCGGAACAGAGGTCTGCATCATGGAAGTCTCGTCACACGCTCTTGCACTGGGCAGAACTGTGGGATGTCGGTTCGCCGTCGGCGCATTCACGAATCTGACGCAAGATCACCTGGACTTCCATCAAACCATGGAGTCTTATTTTGAAGCTAAGCTTCTGCTGTTCAAGGGCCTCGATCCAGACGCGTACGCAGTTATCAATATTGATGATAGTCGGGCAGGGAAGATCATAAGTGCGACGAAGGCGAGAGTAATCACCGCTGGTCTTTCAGTGCACGCAGATGTGCGGCCTCTCGGAGCCATAAGGCACCGCATTCATGGCCTCACGTTCGACGTTACTACGCCGCTAGGGCCGATGACAGTCGAATCGCCTCTCGTGGGAAGGCACAACATTTACAATCTCCTGCTCGCCATAGCGATCGGCGTCGCCATGGGTTTCGAGACCACAGCGATCGCTGAGGGTGTGAAAACCATGCATGCAGTTCCTGGACGCTTGGAAAAGATTGGTGATGGCCGGCCTTTCGGCGTGATCGTTGATTATGCTCATACGAAAGACGCCCTCGATAGACTGCTTGAAACCGTCCGGGAAATCGCTGAAGGCCGTATCATAACCGTTTTTGGGTGTGGAGGCGACCGGGATCGAACGAAGCGTCCAGCGATGGGCCATGCCGCGGCGAAGGGGAGCGACATTGTGATCATCACCACAGACAACCCGAGGACTGAAAACGCGCTGTCGATTATCAGAGAGATAGAAGTCGGCATGGCATCATTAGGAGTGAAAGTTGCAAACCTCGATTCGGCGAGCCCTATAGGTGCCGGTCGGACGCCCTATCTGGTCATTCCCGACCGACGTGAAGCAATCAAGACGGCCATCGCGATGGGGAAACCTGGGGACGTTGTCGTCCTGGCAGGCAAAGGGCATGAAGATTACCAGATTATCGGAGAGAAGAAGATCCACTTTGATGACCGGGAAGTAGCCATGGATGAGCTTCAAAAAAAGAGAGGGCTGTGATGCACGTGTCAGGAAAGAACCCCTTTTTTACGAGATGGCATGGATCGGCTAACATGCACTATCGTTGTGCGCCATGAACGAATCGGAAAAAGAAATGCTCGGGGAAGTCGCAGGGAGGATTTGGCGCGTGGAGATTAAAGGTGTATCCATTGATTCCCGGAATATACAGGAGGGAGAGCTTTTCATCGCGCTTAAGGGTGACCGCTTTGACGGCCATGATTTTGTGCCTGATGCGATCAAAAAAGGCGCCTGGGGTGCACTCGTGGAGCGGTCCGCACTGGAACAAAAGTTCTCGAACATCAGCGTTTTGAAGAACATTCTTCCCGTAGAAGACACGCTCTATGCCCTCCAGGAGATGGCGCACTTGCACCGAAAAAAATTCACCATCCCCATCATCGGCATCACGGGTTCGAATGGCAAGACGACGACTAAGGAAATGCTTGCGTCCATCCTGAAGCAGAAAGGGCCGGTGCTCAAGAACGAGGGCAACTTGAACAACCATATCGGGGTGCCGCTTACCCTCTTAAAAATGAACGGCACCCACTGGGCGGGGGTCCTCGAAATGGGAATGAGCGCACTCGGAGAGATTGACTCGCTTTCAAGGCTTGTGATGCCTACGGTCGGGATGATAACCAACATCGGTCCTGCCCACCTTGAGTTCCTCGGCACGATGGACAAGGTCGCGCTTGCGAAAGGAGAACTTCTCGACAACCTTAAATCGGAGGCAACAGCGGTTTTGAATGCCGATGATGATTATTTCGGTTTCCTTAAAAAGAGGTTTGCCGGACGTCTCGTAACCTTCGGCGTCGCCAATAAGGCCGATGTTACCGCAACAGATGTGCGGCAGGGAATAGAATATTCCGACATGGCGATTGAGGCTGGAGGTGTACGAATTAATATTCGATTGCGCGCCGTGGGAACACACAATGTGTATAATGCCCTTGCAGCTGCAGCCGCTGCGCTTGCTGTGGGAGTCCCGATCGATATTGTAAAATTTGGTCTCGATGATTTTCTGCCCATAGCCGGACGCAGCGAGATAAAAAAAATCGAAGGCAGGACCGTACTAGCTGATTACTACAACGCAAATCCCGCCTCCATGGAGGCGGCGATCAAGACGCTCGTATCGCTTAAATCCGGCAGGAAAGCAATTGCGGTGGTCGGGGATATGCTCGAATTGGGAGAGGCGTCTGCCGAAGCACACCGGGAAGTAGGACGAACGGCAGCGCGGTTCAAGGTGGATCTCCTGATCATGATCGGCGAGCAGGCATCGTATGTTGAAAAGGGCGCTCTGGAATCAGGAATGAAGAAAGAGCAAGTGCTTGGCGCGACCTCGCGAGAAAACGCAGGGAGGCTGCTGAAACAACTGACGCATCCCGGCGACGTCATTCTCATCAAAGGCTCACGAGGCATGAAGATGGAAAAGATTCTGGAGGCATTTTAATGCTCTATCACTTGCTGTATCCGCTGCGTGATACCTTCTCTGGTTTTAACGTCTTCCGGTACATCACGTTCCGGAGCGCCGGCGCCGTCCTTACAGCACTCATCGTGACGTTTATCCTGGCGCCCTCAATGATTGCCTGGCTCCGCAGGCTTAGAGTCGGCCAGCACGTCAGAAGCGACGGTCCTCAGACGCACCTCGCCAAGCAGGGTACGCCGACCATGGGCGGGCTTCTCATTGTTGCGGCCCTCGTGAGTTCCGCACTCTTGTGGTCAGACTTGACGAACAAGTATGTGTGGATCGTGCTCTTTGCGACGCTTACCTTCGGGGGGATAGGTTTCTGGGACGATTACCTGAAAGTCGTGAAGAAGCGGTCCACCGGATTACTGGCCGTACAGAAGTTCGGGCTCCAGATAGTGGCCTCGGCGGTGATCGGTTTTTTTCTCTATTTCAATCCCAGCGACCCGAACAGTACCTCCCTGTCCGTGCCGTTCCTGAAGCGGCTTTTTCTCGACTTGGGGTGGTTTTACATCCCCTTTGTCGTTATCGTGATCGTGGGTTCGTCCAACGCAGTGAACCTCACCGACGGTCTTGACGGCCTCGCCATCGGCCTCGTGGGTATCGCAGCGGCGGCCAATGCGGTGATCGTCTATCTTGGTGGGAACAAGATCATCGCGGACTATCTGAAGATCCTCTATATCTCGGGCAGCGGCGAGCTTGCCATTTTCTGCGGCGCCCTGGTGGGCGCCAGCCTCGGATTCCTGTGGTACAACGCTCATCCTGCTGAGGTGTTCATGGGCGATGTAGGCTCCTTGTCTCTTGGCGGCGCGCTCGGTACGCTGGCAGTAGTGACCAAGCATGAGTTGATTCTGGTAATTGTGGGGGGCATTTTCGTTATCGAAACGGTCTCCGTGATTTTACAGGTTGGATCATACAAGCTGACGGGAAAACGCATCTTCAAGATGGCGCCGATCCACCATCACTTTGAGCAGATCGGATGGGCTGAGTCGAAGGTCATCACCCGGTTTTGGATTATCGGGATCATTCTGGCTTTAATCTCCATCAGTACGTTGAAGCTGAGATGATGGCTCTGTAACCGCGATGACGCGGAGTCCGTCAGCGTCTTCAGGGTGCCTTCTTTACCAAGCGGTGAGATCAATGCCTCCGTTGAAAAAATGTTGGGGGTAAGGTGAAAAAGGAATTTCGAGGAAAGAGAGTGACAGTCGTCGGTTTAGCGCGGAGCGGGGTCGCCGCCGCACGGGCGCTTCATGCCCTGGGAGCGATGGTTACGGTGACTGACAAGAAGCCGCTGGAACAGCTTGGTGCACAAGTGAAGGCTCTCGGAGATGACCGCATCATTGTCGCGGGGGGAGGACATCCGGACCGCATTTTTCTTGAAGCCGATCTCATCGTGGTGAGCCCCGGTGTGCCGCAGATTCCGCAAATTCTTGCCGCGCAGCACCGCGGTGTAAAGGTGATCAGCGAGCTTGAACTCGCCTGGCTGCTCTCGGATGTGCCCTATGTAGGGATCACGGGGACTAACGGGAAATCCACGGTCACGACGCTCGTGGGTCTCATGCTTGGGCGTGCCCGGAAGAAGGTGCTCGTGGCGGGAAACATCGGAAATGCCTTGACGGAAGACATTGCCCTGCTGAGACAACAGGACTGGATCGTTGCCGAACTCTCGAGCTTCCAGCTTGAATATATCGATACCTTCCATCCCAGAATTACCGCGATCCTGAATGTTACCCAGGATCACCTGGACCGGTACCATGACATAGCCGAGTACGGTGAAGCGAAAACACGCATCTTTATGAATCAGCGAAAGGACGATTTTGTCATTCTCAACTTCGACGATCCTCTAGTGAAGTCTTTTGCAAACCGAACAGCAGCCACAGTGGTACCCTTCTCGCGTCTGCTTCGGTTTAGTCCAGGCGCCTGCCTGCTGGATGGCTATCTTACGTTCAACAATAGGCCAATCATTCGTGCCGACGAAATCAAGATCAAAGGGGTTCACAATCTGGAGAATGCGCTCGCGGCTGTTGCGCTGTCCATGTGCGCTGACGCCGATGCGGCGTCCGTGGCGGCTGTATTGAGGGAATTTCCCGGCCTCGAGCACAGGCTTGAGTTCGTGCGGGAAAAGGACGGCGTCACCTGGATAAACGACTCGAAAGGTACGAACGTTGGCGCTGTAGCGAAGTCCGTCGAAGGATTTACCCAGCCGGTCATCCTGATCGCAGGAGGGCTGGACAAGGGAAGCGACTTTAGCTCTCTCTACAATCTGTTCAAGGAAAAAGTGAAGCTGCTGATCCTGATCGGGAAAGCAGCGGATAAGATGGCAACAGCTCTCGGTAGCTCCACGCAGACCGTATTCGCGCAGACGCTCCAGGATGCAGTAAAATTATCCGCCGTAAAGGCCTCGCGGGGAGATGTGGTGCTGCTGTCTCCCGCCTGCGCCAGTTTCGATATGTTCGCGGATTTCGAAGACCGGGGAAGACAATTCAAGGAAGCAGTGATGAACCTGTGATGAGGAGTGATGATAATGCAGCATATGACACCCTATAAAGGACAATACGACAAGACGCTGCTCTTTGCCATCTTGATGCTGCTCGTGATCAGCGTGGTGATGGTCTATAGCGCCAGCAGCGTGGTGGCGCTGACGACCTATGACGACTCGTTGTTCTTCATGAAGCGACAACTCCTGTGGGCAGCCTTTGGGCTTGCGCTCCTGACGGTTACCATGCGCATCGACCACCATATACTGTCTGGTCAAAGAGTTGTGCTGGCAATCATGGTGATCTCGTTCGTGCTGCTTGCAGTCACGCTCGTCCCCGGCGTTGGCAGAATGGTCAACGGGTCACGGAGGTGGCTGCGGCTCGGCATGATGTCATTTCAGCCGGCTGAACTCGCCAAGTTCGCGGTTGTTGTGTACTTGAGCTATTATATCGCAAAGAAAGGCGAGCGAATCCGGGATTTCATGAATGGGATAGTGCCGGCCTATGTCGTGACCGTTCTATTCTTGAGTGTGGCTGTGCTCCAGCCGGATTTTGGAAGCGCCATGACACTTGCCTGTGTTGCGGGCATCATGCTCTTTGCAGGCGGAGCGAATGTACTTCATATCGGCGGTACGGTGCTTGCAGTGCTTCCCCTGGTCATATTCGCCGTAACACATAAGGCATACCGATGGAGAAGGATCGTCGCATTTCTCGACCCCTGGTCCGATCCGCAGGGTGCAGGACACCAGATCATCCAGTCCTTTCTTGCTTTCGGGAGCGGAGGTTTATTTGGCCGTGGACTGGGGGAAGGGCGGCAAAAGCTCTTTTTCCTGCCGGAGCGGCATTCGGATTTCATCTACGCCGTGATCGGTGAGGAGCTCGGGTTGATCGGAGCGATCGTCGTGATCCTGCTTTTCCTGATCATCCTGTGGCGCGGCGTCCGCATTGTCCTTGCCGTGGGCGACCCGTTCAGCAGGCTCCTTGCCCTCGGCATTACGCTCCTCATCTGCCTTCAGGGCCTGATCAACATGGCTGTGGTCACGGGTCTTCTGCCGACAAAAGGCATAGCACTTCCGCTAGTGAGTTACGGCGGCACATCGCTCGTCATAACCATGGGAGCACTTGGGGTATTGTTAAATGTTTCGAGGGAAACGGGATAGATTCAGGGAGCCAGGTTCAGGGGACCAAAACGGATGAAAGTCGTCATCGCCGGCGGAGGGACTGGAGGGCATCTCTATCCGGGGATAGCCATTGCGCGCGAAGTGCTGAAAGAGCGAGACAGCGATGTTTTGTTCATCGGTACGGAGCAGGGAATCGAGGCGAAAGAGCTTCCGCGTGAAGGATTGCCGGTCCGATTCATCACCGTGGGAAAGCTGAAGGGCATGTCGCTCGGATACATCATGAAAACGATGGTTACGCTGCCGCTGAGTTTGATGCAGTCCATGAGCCTACTCCGAGAAAAAAGACCGGATGTTGTAATCGGCGTGGGAGGTTATTCCTCGGGACCGGTGGCTCTTGCAGCCTGGGTTGTCAGGATCCCGTTTTTGATCGTGGAGCCCAATTCCTATGCCGGACTGGCAAATAGAAATCTGGGGCGGTTGGCAAGTAAGGTCATCCTCTGTTTTCCCGGCACGGGGGCGGAGCGTTTCTTTCCTGCTAAGAAGACGAAGAAGGTCGGTCCGCTGGTCCGAAAAGGCATCGACGAAGGGAATCGCGAGAAAGCCTTCAAAGATTTCGGGCTTCTGCCGGGAAGCTTTACGGTCTTCGTAATGGGAGGGAGCGGCGGCGCACATGCCATCAACATGGCCATGAAAGACGCTGCAGGCATTTTGAACAAAATAGAAAATCTTCAAATCCTGCATCAAACGGGCGAGAAGGACGTTGCCGACGTTGCCGCACGATATCGGGACGCAGGCGTCAAAGCAGTGGTGCTACCCTATATTCACGACATGGCAGGCGCATATGCGGCCGCGGACCTCGTGGTCTCCCGTGCCGGCGCCACAACCGTCGCGGAACTTGCCGTCTGCGGAAAGCGCGCGGTGCTGATACCGTTTCCGTTTGCTGCTGACAACCACCAGGAGTACAATGCGCGTACGCTGGCAGAGCGGGGCACGGCGGTCGTGCTTGCACAACGAGACCTCACGGCAGAGACGCTGGCAAGGCTTATTGTACAGTCCATCGGGCAGGAAGCTCCGTTACGTACAGCAAACATGGCAAATACGGCAGCAGAAGAGATAGCGAGGATGTGTAAGGACTATGTTCAAGCGAATTAAGCATATTCATTTTGTCGGCATCGGAGGTATCGGGATGAGCGGCATCGCCGAGGTGCTTTTGAACCTTGGATATAAAGTTTCCGGCTCAGACATGAAAGAATCAGAGACTACGGAGCGGTTAAGGCGCCTGGGCGGAGAGATCGTTGTCGGCCACCGTGCCGAGAACATCACGTCGCCGCATGTTGTCGTGATCTCGTCCGCAGTAAAAAACGACAACGTCGAGGTTATCGCTGCGCATGAGAAGCAGGTACCGGTGATCCCCCGGGCCGAGATGCTGGCGGAGCTCATGCGGCTCAAGTACGGAGTGGCGATCGCAGGCGCGCACGGCAAAACGACGACGACTTCCATGGTCGCCACGATCTTTGCCGCGGGAGGCATCGATCCAACGGTGGTGATTGGCGGAAAACTTAACAGCTTGGGAACGAACGCTAAACTCGGCCAGGGCGAGTTCCTTGTTGCCGAGGCGGACGAGAGCGACGGGAGTTTCCTAAAACTATCGCCAACGATCGCCGTGGTCACGAACATCGATGCGGAGCATCTAGATTACTATAAAGATATCGACGAGATAAAGGCGGCTTTCCTCACCTTCATCAACAAAGTTCCGTTCTATGGTGTATCGGTGCTCTGCCTTGACCAACCTCACATCCAGGCACTCATTCCGTCGCTCCAGAAGCGGTATCAAACCTACGGGATGAGCACGCAAGCAGACTACCAGGCGCGGGACATCTCGCTCCGTCCCCTGGGATCGACTTTCAAAGTAGTGCATCACAACAAGGACCTCGGGCCCTTCGAGCTCTCCGTCCCGGGTGTGCACAATATCAGCAACAGCCTAGCCGCGATCGCCGTGGCGCGCGAATTGGATATCGATATTGAAACGATCCGCAAGGCGCTTCGGGAGTTTAGCGGTGTCCAGAGACGGTTTCAGATCAAGGGAGAGGTGGGTGGCGTCATCGTCGTAGATGATTATGGTCACCACCCGACGGAGATCAGGGCCACGCTTGCAGCCGCAGCTGCGGGCATGGAGCGGCGAGTGGTAGTGGTGTTCCAGCCGCACCGCTACACGAGAACCCAGCATCTTCTTGTGGAGTTCTTTACGGCATTCAACCAGGCGGACAAGCTTATCATCACGGACATTTACGCGGCAGGGGAAAAGCCGATTCCCGGCGTGAACGGGCAGGCGCTCTATGAGGGTATTAAGAAGTACGGGCACAAAGACGTGACGTTTATCCCGGACCGGGACACGCAGATCGAGCACTTGGTAAAGATCCTCAAAAAAGGGGACCTCATGATCACGCTCGGTGCCGGAGACGTATGGAAAGTGGGCGAACGAGTTCTGGAGATACTACAGCATGGAGATCACAAGGTTTAGAGGTGAAATCAGACGGAATGAACCGATGAGCAGGCACACGTCTTATGCCATCGGAGGGCCAGCAGATGTATTTGCCGTTCCCGTCGACCGAAACGATCTTGCCGCACTTCTCCGGGAGGCCAGCGAAAAAAAGCTGAAATGCTTTGTCCTTGGAGGAGGAACAAACCTCCTCGTGCGGGACGGTGGTTTTCGCGGCATCGTGATAAGCCTGCAGCGAATGCAGGCCATAAAGATTGAACGTGAGTATCGATCGATAGGTGGCGCATTCACTGTGGTCTTTGCTGAGGCCGGCGTGCCGTTGCAGAAGCTCCTCTCCTTTACCGTAGATGAAGGGCTGACCGGTCTCGAATTTACCACCGGCATTCCGGGTGCCGTCGGTGGAGCAGTCTGCATGAATGCCGGTACTGCGTTAGGAGAGTTCGGCGATGTCGTTGATTCTGTAACGCTGCTTTCGCCCGAAGGGAACATAGTTACCCGGGGCAGAGAGGAGATGAGATTCGGGTATAGGACGAGCGCGATTCCGGAAGGGCACGCAGTCCTGGACGTGCGTATCGTTCTCCGTCGCGCCGATCGGGAAAATATTCAAGAACACGTCAGAGAAATCCTCAGGACGAGGAAACAGTGGCAGCCAGCGGGGCTACCGAATGCAGGGTCGGTCTTCAGGAACCCTCAGGAAGCGTCGGCAGGCAAACTGATAGAAGCAGCGGGGCTCAAAGGCAAAACAGTGGGCGGTGCCCAGGTATCCGAGAAACACGCCAATTTTATTGTGAACAGGGGCAATGCCAGGGCGTCTGACGTGCTAGCGCTCATGGAGATCGTGAAGCAAAAGGTGCTTCAAATCCATGGTGTGCGGCTCGAGCCGGAGATTACCATTATCGGAGAGGATTAACAAAAAGGAGCCATGGAGCAGAAGTCAAGAGCCAGGGGACTGCTGACGACCCAAAAAATCGGTGTCTTAATGGGCGGTATCTCTTCTGAACGGGAAGTATCACTTTCGACCGGCAATGCCATATTGCAAGCGCTGAAGGGAAAAGGGTACAACGCTGTCGCGATCGATGTGACCAGGAATGTTGCAGAAGTGATTCGCACATCAGGCATCGAGATCGCATTCAATGGTCTGCACGGGAAGTTCGGTGAGGATGGTGCAATCCAGGGTCTGCTCGAAATCGAGGGTATTCCCTACACCGGCTCGGGTATTCTTGCCAGCGCTGTGGGCATGAATAAGATCCTCTCAAAATTGCTGTTCAAGGCCCACGGCCTTCTCGTAGGCCCCTACATGGTCCTTGACGCAGACAAGCGAGAAGCGGTGAATGAGGTTCCCTCAATTATCGCATATCCACTTGTCGTGAAGCCGAGCTCCGAAGGTTCAAGCGTCGGTGTGAGCCTGGTTTACAATGATGAAGAGTTGGCTCCCGCTGTCGAACTGGCGTTTACCTATGATCGTGAGATCGTGATCGAGAAATATATTACCGGCAAAGAAGTGCAGGTAGGGGTACTGGGCAATAGGGCTCTCGGCGCTATCGAGATCGTGCCGAAAAATGTGTTCTATGACTATGAAGCAAAGTACAAACCGGGGATGTCCGAGCACTTCTTCCCGGCCAGGATCGATGATGCCGCTGCATACCATCGTCTCCTCGATGCCGGCTTGACCGCCCACCGCGCCCTGGGTTGCAAAGGATACAGCAGGGTCGATTTCATCATTGATGCAACCGGGTCGCCTTATATCCTTGAAGTGAACACTCTTCCAGGCATGACGGCCACGAGCCTTCTGCCGGAAATTGCACGAGGCGTGGGAATCTCCTTTCCCGACCTCGTGGAGGAGATTTTGGGGCTGGCGATCTCGGAGAAGCAGGCGGTAAACAGGATGAATGAGTTTGGCCCACGGGGATGAGAGATTATAAAAATGTAAAAGTACCCAGATCGTACCGTGGCAAATCGAACTGGACGAGGACGAAGCGGGTCGATGTGGGACGCGGTGCGATGAGAACCGGGAGCCGTTCGACCGGGATTGGCGGCGTGATTGTCAAGATGGCAGTCGTGATCATGCTCGTAGGCGCTGGGTTCCTTGGATGGCAGGTATATCAGGTGTTAGTGCATGCAGACGCTTTGGTGGTTTCCGGCGTGGACATCAAGGGTGTGAAGCAGCTGACCGAGGCGGACTTGAGGGACATAGTCACTGCATTTAAGGGACAGAATATTTTTCGCGTGGATCTCGAAGCTGCGGCGCGACGCGCGCGCGCAAACCCCTGGGTCAGGGAGGTCAGGATACACCGCAGCTTGCCTAACCGAATCACGATGGTATTTTCTGAGCGGACACCCACGATGATCCTTGATACAGGATCTGCACGATACCTCATAGATGATGACGGAGTGGTGCTCGAGCGGCTTCAGAAAGAAAATTTGACAGCCTGGCCGCTCCCGGTCGTAGCCATCAAAGACTACCCTGCCAGGACCGGCGATCAAGTGACTTCCGAAGGTCTGGCAGAGGCCGTGCTGCTCATCCAAGAAATAGCGGAACGAGGCGGCTGGCAGCTTGCGAATGTGACCGTCAGGGCGAATTCGCCCGATGCGCTTACCGTCTTGTACGCCGACCATGAATTCAGGCTGGGAAGTGGCCGGTACGCGGAAAAGCTCCTCAGGCTTGCAGAAGTCATGGCTGACGTAAAGCAGCGTGGTCTTGAGATCTCTTATGTAGACGTGCGCCCTGAACGCCAGGCCGCGGTGATGGTGAAAAAGGATAAGGGTCAGATGCGCGGGGCCGGCATCCGGAAAAAGAGCTAAAGACGTTTCTGCGCCCTGATTAACGAACATGCGAC
>Ga0187779_10000927_pt1 | contig 18924 bp, 17 predicted proteins | sample 1015_Q2_SP10_10__FD_132435 | JGI IMG/M metagenome (GOLD analysis project Ga0187779, IMG submission 132435) | Tropical peat soil microbial communities from peatlands in Department of Meta, Colombia - 1015_Q2_SP10_10_MG | ecosystem: Environmental > Terrestrial > Soil > Wetlands > Peat | place... | reverse complement strand
CTTCTCGGTGATGGTCTTGGTGTTACCGACGACAAGTGAAATGTTTACCTGCGGGACTTTTTTCTTGAATGCCGAGATGATCGAAGGGAGAAGATAGTTGCCGATTGTCGAACTTGCGCCGATAGAGAGAGAACCTTTAATAGCACCGGTTATCTCGCTGATGTTCTTCTGCGCCTCGGCATACAGCGCGAGGATCTCCTTCGCCCGTTTGTAGAGGATCTCGCCTGCCGGAGTCAGGTTGATGGTATTCCCGGATCGGTCGAACAGCCGCGTCTCGTAAAGCTCCTCCATAGCCTGCACCTGAAGGCTCACCGCAGGCTGTGTGAGGTGGATGAGTTCAGAGGCCTTAGAAAAGCTTTTTGTTTCGGCAACTGCGCAGAAAACTCTCAGTTTATGGTCTTCCATAAATGATTAGAAGCTGCATATGACATGTGCTTGAAATGATGCGAACTCTTGTGTGTTTATTTCACTAGTTATTTATAAATCAAACCATAATTGTTGTCAAGAGGTTTATCCTCCGGAGGGTCGTTGAGAGGGGCTCCAATTCAAGAAGAGTGCATAAGCGAAATAATAAGAGAAAAACTATTGCAAGGTTTTCAGATACGCAATGGCCTCTGCTCGGTCTCTGAGCGATCCCTCGGCCTGCCGCTCCTTGATATCCTCGAGGATCTCCCGGAACAGCGGTCCGGGTTTAAGCCCATGATCGATAAGGTCTTGGCCGGTTATGAGCGGCTTTGCGTCAGCCTTCAGGAATTTTGAGTAGTAATAATCCAGTACTAAAGCCATGGACTGCTCCGTGTCCGTGAACATCTCTTTCAGCATGATCTCGGACGTCGCGCGAGCGTCAGCCTGCGCCAGGATGAGGCATTCCGACAGCGCGTCGCCGAGGTCGCGACAGCAGCGGTACATGGCATTCTTGCTCGGACCACCGGGAGTGGAGAGATTGAAGAGCCGCATATGCTGCTTGATGACCGAGGTGACCATCTTTTCCGTATCACGAGAAAGCCGGAAGCGTCTGCACACCAGTGCGGCTTTTTCTGCACCGAGGTTATCATGTCCGTGAAACCGTATATGGCCGTCAGCATTGGTGAATGTTTCCGGCTTCGCGATATCATGCAGAAGGCAGGCGAACCGGAGCGCAGCCTTGCGTGGTACAAGGTGTTCAAGCGATTCTTCCAGGTGAGCGAGCACTGAGGACACATGCTCAGGCGAGATTTTCGGGAGGTCATCGAGAACGTTGTCAAGGTATCCCGCTGTCTTGATGGAATGGGTCAGAACATCGTGGACATGGTACCTGCCCGGCGCAAATCCTCGCAGCGGCTCGAGCTCGGGGAGGAGCGGGGAGAGCAATCCGAGAGAGTCCATGAGTCGGAGATGATTTTCGGCGTCCCGCTCGGCAAGGATCAGGAAAAGCTCGTCCCGCAGACGTTCGGGAGAGGGCTTTGTAATAAGCCTGGAACGATTTCGAATGTGCTCAGCCGTCGTGATCTCGATAGGGAACCCGAGCGTTGCTTCAAAACGCACGGCGCGTAAAAGCCGAAGCGGGTCTTCATCCAGCACCTCAGGTTTCACGACACGGATTAGCTTATTGTTCAAATCCTGTATGCCATTAAACGGGTCGATCAGCGCGTCGAAGGATCTACTTCTCATGAATTCCCGCAGGTCGAGCGCCATTGCGTTCACGGTAAAATCACGCCTCGTGAGATCTGCTGTAAGGTCAGGCCCTTCGAAGTTGGTGAAGTCGAACTGGATAGTCTCTCCGTCAGTGCTTTTTATGACGCGCGTGATCTTCCGATCTTCATCGAGGTAGAAGAAGCTGCCGTTGATCTCGGTAGCAAATTCGCGTGCAATATTCTCCGACCCAGAAGGCATCACAAGGTCAATATCTTTAATGTCGTGTTTGCCGATCAGCAGGTCACGGATTGAGCCGCCAACGATGTAGATATTTTGAGAGGTCAGAGGTATCAATTGCGCGAAGTATGTGACGGCTGGAATAATCATAACTGAAGTTATTATACTACATCCGGGCCGACGGGGACAAAAGGGCGCATTTGGTCGAACACAGCTGAAGCCAAGCCTGCCAAGCCAGAATTGCGGAGGGGGATGCGATGTGCTGGCTGTCAGCATGCCATTGATATCCGGATATGAGCATTGGGTAACAATCTGAAAAATTTCTCGAATTTGGCGGCCTATAGTTATCCACGGCTACAGCTTTCTCGTGATTAATGTTCAAAATATCACGCTATCGGCTGTTCATTCGACAGGGATTTCCTTCAGGGATATATGATAGACTGGAAATTGCTTTTGAAAGATAAATATTGATGCTACATGCACGATATCTTATGTTCCATACTTATTGTTCTTGGGAAATTAATTGTGCTAAATACTATTGAAATGAGCATCAAGATGATGATCCAGGCTCATTGCGCGCTCCGCCAGTTGCCATCCTGTCCCTAACACTTCCTTCAATCCTCCGGACCCTTCTCGGCGACGCTTTCGCCAGTTAGCTGCCTGATCTCCTGTAATCGTCTCCGCCGGTCTTCCCGGCCTACGTACCAGTCATCGATAAGCATCTCGATCAGACCGATCAGCAGCTTCGCCTCGCCGGGTTCGGTGTCAAGAATTTCACCGTCTTTGCTCTCCATACGAGAGCCAACCATCCCGCTCCTCCTTATGGATTCGATAGCCTCCCAAGTGAGCTGGTCAGCCGAACCTTTTATCTGGCGAAATTCGTCGGCGAGACTACCAGGCTGAACTTGCCAGAAATCCCGCAGCATCCCAGAGAGGCAGCGCCGCGAGAGGGCAGCAGCAACCTTCTCACTAAACTCGACGGAAAGGCAGGCTTCTTGGTAGTCCTCGAGGATATTGGGAGGAAGGACGACGGGGAAGGAGCGGGCGCGCGATGGCGGGATGAGGGCCCATGTTTTGAGCTGCTTTCCCGTGTAGGAACGGCTTCCCACGATCTCCAGCCCGTGGAGAGAGGCGCTCAGGGAGAACCTGCGGCAATCGGGACTGGGGCAGACCACGAACTTGACTACGAGACGGCGCGGGCCATCGACGTTATCGATGGAAAGGTCTGCGAAAGTTGCCTGCCTTCCCTCGTCCGTCACGGTCTGGTCCGTGTTGCAGAATGGGCAATGCCAGAGATATTCGCTCACGCTTCCCTCCTCGAACTGCAGTATGCTATCAAGCGATCAGCTCCCGAAGCTTCTGCTCTTCCCACTCCGCAGTGACAAACACCTCACCGATCTTCCTCGGGAGCACGAACTTTACTTTACCACCTTCGGCTTTCTTGTCAATCTGCATGGTGCCCATGAGCTCAGCCACGGAAGGTTTGCGGCGGAGAGCTGCAAGATTTGTCGGCAGGCCATAGGACTTTATAAGTTTCTCCACCTTTTCGGGCACCGAAGCGTCGCAGAAGCCAGTCTTGTGGGCGAGCTTGGAGGCATAGACCATGCCGATGGCGGCCGCTTCACCGTGGCGAATTGTGTAATTCTCCGCGGTCTCGATGGCATGGCCGACAGTGTGGCCAAAATTCAGGATGGCACGAAGTCCGCGCTCGTGCTCGTCCTTGCTTACAACCTCGGCCTTGATCTCGCAGGAGCGCTTGATGATGTAGCTGAGCGCATCGGGATCGAGAGCAAGGATCTCCTCCCGTTTCTTTTCGAGGTACTCGAAAAACGATGCATCCCATATCGCTCCATACTTGATCACCTCTGCCATACCTGCAAGGAACTCTTCTTGCGGCAGGCTCTTGAGCACAGAAAGGTCCATCAGGACCTTTTTCGGCTGGTAGAATGCGCCGATCATGTTCTTGCCCATGGCGTGGTTGACGCCTGTCTTGCCGCCTACACTGCTGTCCACCATGGCAAGGAGCGTAGTAGGCACCTGGATATAAGGCACGCCGCGCATGAATGTGGCCGCGGCAAAACCCGTGAGGTCTCCGATCACGCCACCGCCCACGGCGACAAGCGCTGACTTCCGGTCAAAGCCGTTGATGAGGAGCGCGGAATAGATGGCATTGGCCCAATCGAGTGTTTTATACTGCTCGCCGTCCGGGATTTCGATGGACAGCACCAGGAAGCCCGCGGCTTTAAGGCTGTCGACAACGCGCTGTCCGTATAGCCTTTTAACTGTAGGATTAGTGATGAAGGCGATCTTATGGCCGAAACCGAAGCCCTGGAGCCGCACGCCGATCTGTTCCAAGCTCGTGCCTATCTCGATGTCGTAGCTTCTGTCGCCAAGGATTACTCTAACAACGTGCATATCTTACCTTATCCTTTATCTCACGCAAAGCCTCATCTATGGATTTCTCCGAGGTGTCGATAATCAGATCGGCCTGGCTGTAAAACTTCGCGCGACTTTCGAGGAGATCTCTTATCTTGGCCATGGGGTCGGGGACCCTAAGGAGAGGTCGATGGGTCTCATGTTTGATGCGTTCAAAGATCACCTCGGGACGAGCCATGAGACAGACCACAAGGCCGGCTTCCTTAAAGACCTTGCGGTTTTCGTCGCGAATGACCGCGCCGCCGCCTGTGGAGACGACTTGGTTCTCATTTTTTAAGACTGTTCGGATGATCCTGGCCTCTACGTCACGAAAGTAAGGCTCGCCCTTCTGGGCAAAGATCTCTGCGATGGTCGTCTTCTGGTCGGCCTCGATGAGTTCGTCGGTATCCACGAAGATGAAGCCGAGGTCGCTGGAGAGCCGCGTCCCAATGCTTGTTTTGCCGACGCCCATGAAGCCGGTGAGTATGATGTTTTTGAACATAATTCGCGAGCGCATCAATCAAGCTCGCAGTCATAGCCTTCAGGAACACTATTGGCAATGAGCTATGAGCCATCTCTTACTTTTTCCCTGGTTCTTCTTCCACTCCTGTCCTGAACCGGAGGTGCTTCAGGTAACCTTCATAATTCCGCTTCATCTCGTCGATGCTGTCGCCGCCGAATTTCTCGATCATGGCGGACGCGATTTCGAACGCGGCAACGGCCTCAGCCACTACGCCGGCGGCGGGCACGGCACAGACGTCGGAACGTTCAACGCTCGCCTTGAAGGGCTTCCTGCTCACGATGTCCACGGATCGGAGCGGTTTCATGAGCGTGGGGATTGGCTTCATGGCCGCGCGCAGCACGATATTCTCGCCATTGCTCATGCCCCCCTCGATGCCGCCTGCCATGTTCGTCTTGCGGTGGAATCCGGCCTTCCTGCTCCAGAGTATCTCGTCGTGCACAAGGGAGCCGGGACGGTTCGCAACCCCGAAGCCGGCGCCAATCTCGACGCCCTTGATCGCCTGGATGCTCATGATCACGGATGCAAGCCTGGCGTCCAGCTTTCTGTCCCAGTGCGCATGGCTGCCGAGCCCTATGGGAACGCCGGTGATGATCAGTTCAAAAACACCGCCAAGGGTATCACCCGCGGCCTTCATCTCATCGATTTTCCGCATCATCCTCTTCTCCGCGTCAGGATCGGAACAGCGTAGCTCTGACGTCTCGGCCCGTCTCTTGATTTCCTGAGGCGATACATGCGGTACTTTGGAAAAGACGCCGCCGATGCTCAACACATGGCTAATTACGTCGATACTGAACTCCTCCAGTAGTCTCTTGGCCACCGCGCCCACGGCGACGCGCATGGCCGTTTCACGCGCGCTCGAACGTTCGAGGATATTCCTGATGTCGGCCATGCCGTACTTCAGCACGCCGGGAAGGTCGGCGTGTCCCGGACGGGGCCGTGTGACAGGATCGGCGGAGTTCAGAAACATGGGGTCCGGCGACATTTTGTCCCGCCAGTTTTCCCAGTCCTTGTTGCGGACCATGAGGCCTATGGGGCTACCGAGGGTCCGTCCCCAGCGGACACCGGTGAATATCTTAACCGTGTCCTTTTCGATCTTCATTCGGCCGCCTCTGCCGTAGCCTGTCTGCCTTCTGGCAAGGTCACGGTCAATATCTGTCACCCTGATCAAAAGGCCCGATGGCATCCCTTCGATGATGCCCATCAGCAGTTCGCCATGCGACTCCCCTGCGGTCAGGTACCGTAACATTACGTTCCCCCCTTTAAATTACCCCTAAAATCGCGCTCATCATAGCAAATTTGCGGTAGAAGTGCAATCAAAAGTGTGGTATATTTTGCTGGATATTGGGGTATTTTGGGCTTTTCCCCCACCAAAAAAGGCTTGTGGCCGGAGGTTTTCGCGGGGGGAGAGTCATAAGGAGCGCTTTATGGAATATAAACAGGGGTCATTCGGGCGGGTATTTTTGCTCAAATTCGAGGACAAGGACGATATCCTGGAAGAAATGAGGAAAGTGGCAACTAGAGAAAAGATCAAGGTCGGAACCATCATGCTGCTTGGCGGGATGCGCTCTGCCGGGGTCGTCTCCGGTCCGAAAGAGGCGGTCATACCACCTGACCCCATGTGGGTGAACTTCAATGACGGCCGCGAAGTCCTGGGGATCGGTACCCTGTTCTGGAAGGGCGATGAGCCCATCATCCATCTCCACGGCGCTATTGGCCGTGAGAAAGAGACCTATGCGGGATGCATCCGCAAGGACAGCTCGGTTTTCCTGGTTGTCGAGGCCGTGATAACTGAGATCCTAGGCATTGATGCACACAAGGCCCTGAACGAGAAGACGGGGCTTGTGATGCTTGAATTATGAGGGCCTCGTGATTGCCCTGCTTTGTTCCGTATATGCTGAAGCAGAACTGCTCCTTTCGAGGATGACTACGACAGGAGTCGCAACGCTTGGTTCAAAGTCGGTCATTGAAGGGAAGCTGGCGAATCAAAGGGTCCTCCTTTGCGTCGGGGGGATGGGTAAGGTCAATGCCGCCCATGCGGCAACGCTCATGATAGAGAAGTACAATCCCCGGACGCTTATCTTTTTCGGCGTGGGAGGCGCATACCCTTCATCAGGCGCAATGGTCGGCGATATTGCCCTGGCGTCAGAAGAGATTGCTGGTGACGAAGGCGTTTTGACACTGGATGGCTTCAAGGACACAGAATACATCGGGATTCCCCTTGTTCAATCCGACCGACTACGGCTCTATAACCGTTTCCCCGTCTCCCCGAGCAATCTCGAGCATGCACGGCAAGTTCTCTCGCACGCAAAGATGAAGATCCGGTTTCACGTGGGAACATTCATCACCCTCTCAACATGCACGGGGACCTCTCTTCGCGCGAAGGAGCTGGAAACTCGCTATCATGGACTCTGTGAGAACATGGAGGGTGCCGCCGCAGCGCAGATCGCGGAACTGCATGGCGTCCCTTGGCTCGAGATGCGCGGGATATCGAACATCGTGGAAGATCGTGATCTGAAAAAATGGGACATCACAGGTGCAGCGAAGGCCGCGCAGATGGCCGTCCAACAGACTCTCGATGGTTGGGACCGATGATGAAAAACCTCACCATAGGCTACTCTCCATGCCCGAATGACACGTTCATCTTCTACGCTCTCATACACAGAAAGGTCCGCGTTCCAGGCATCGAGTTTCGCGAGCAGTTAGAAGATGTTGAGACCCTGAACAGGATGGCAATTGAGGGGGATCTTGACATCACCAAAACATCGTATCACGCCCTCGGCCACCTTCGGGAACACTATGCCCTCCTCCGCTCGGGCGGAGCGCTCGGGCGGGGATGCGGCCCGCTCCTCGTTGCCAGGGCCGGGACAACACTCGGCGATCTGAAGAAAGGCTCTGTTGCGATTCCCGGCAAGCTGACCACAGCATATATGCTGCTTCGGCTTTTCGACCCGGCTATCAGGAACGTAACAGTCATGACCTTCGACCGCATCATGAACGCGGTTTCGAGGGGAGATGTAACTGCCGGTCTGATCATTCACGAGAGCCGCTTCACCTATCCACTCTATAAGCTCGAAAAACTGCTTGACCTCGGCGAATGGTGGGAGCAATATTCCGGGATGCCGATCCCCCTGGGAGGGATCATCGGGAAGCGCTCCCTGGGCCGTGATCTCCTGCTTCAAGTGGAGAAAGGTATCCGAGAGAGCCTTCGTTACGCTGACGTACATCCGGACGAGGTCATGCCTTACTGCCGACGATACAGTCAAGAGATGGATGAGAAGGTGATGCGGAGCCACATCGATCTGTATGTAAACGAGTTCTCGCTGGATCTGGCGCAGGCGGGGCTCGCGGCTGTCCGGAGGCTTTTTGCCGAAGCAGAAGCACGAGGAATTTTCCCCTCGTCTGACAAGCCGCTTCTGGTGGAGGAGATGTAACAATCTGGCCTTTGTGAAGAAAGTTGTGGTATAATTCAAAAAATTCCGACGCTTTGATCAGGAAATGGCAGCAAAAAATACAGTTCGCTAGGAGGTTCGTATGGGTGGGTGGATTGTACTTTCAGTGCTCGGCCTGATTTTGATCTGGCTCATTCTTATATACAACGGCCTCGTATCGCTCCGCAACGATGTGCAGAACTCGTGGAAGCAGATCGACGTGCAACTCAAGCGGAGACACGACCTGATCCCCAACCTTGTCTCCACGGTAAAGGGGGCTATGGAGTTCGAGCAGGACACGCTCGAGAAGGTGATTTCGGCGAGGGCGAAGGCCGTGTCTGCAACAACCCCCGCATCCAAGGCGGGGGCCGAGAACGTGCTGACCGAGGCGCTGGGAAAGCTTTTCGCCGTGATGGAGAATTATCCGGCGCTCAAGAGCAACCAGAACGTGATGCAACTCCAGGAAGAACTCACCTCCACGGAAAATAGGATAGCCTTTGCCCGCCAGCTCTACAACGACCTTGTCGCAAATTACCGCACCAGGCTTCAGGTGTTTCCGAATAATCTAGTCTCATCGATGCTCAACTTCCATCCCGAGGAATACTTCGAGGCGGAGGAGGCTGCCCGCACAGCGCCGAGCGTGAATCTGAGTTTGAGGGGGAAGTAGTCTGGAGCGGGACAAAGGGCAGGGCTCATGGAGCAGGGGCTCTCCCTTTTGCCTCACGTCTAACTTCCCATCTCGTGAATATACACTATGCCTTTAACCTTCATCGACATTGAGAGGCAGAAGAACTGGCGCATCTGGGTTTTTTTCCTGATCCTCGTGCTTTTGTATTTCGTCGTCACGGCGGTATTCTGCTTGCTCTTTCTCCCTGTGTTAGTGCATGCCTCCGCGCATTTCTTGATCTTTGCGGGAGTCATTGCCCTTTTCGTGGCAGGAATCCATTTCTTCTTCTCAGCGTACGATACCGTCAATACCGTCGTCCGCGGACTCAATGCCCAGGGACCCGATCCCAAAGACGATATCCACAAAATGCTCATTAATATCATGGAGGAGATCCATGTGGTTACAGGGAACCGGCGCAAGATGCAGTGTGTCGTCATCCCATCGCTTTCCATGAACGCGCTGGCCGCAGCGGACTTGAAGGGAGCGGCCGTCATAGGCATCACCGAGGGTCTGCTTTCCCGCCTCGTGCGGCCGCAACTCGAAGCCGTTGTTGCGCATGAGGCGCACCACATTCTCTCGGGGGATTGCCTCGAGGCCACCGTCGCAGCCAGTCTTTTCGGGACCTATGCATCGGCCCTGGAAAACTTGAACGACACATCGCGCGGGAGAACTTTTTCTTCTCCTGCTTTCCTGCTGGCCGGAGGGATGCTCAAGCTCAGCAATCTGCTCAATATGTTCATTTCGCGGGAACGGGAATACCGGGCCGATGCAGCCTCGGTGCGCATGACGAGGAATCCGATAGCCCTTGCCGAAACCCTGCATCTGCTCTCACGGAGCTGGCGGGGCGCAGGATTCATCGGGAGCGGTTACGAAATGCTTTGTATAGTGAACCCGGAGGCGACGGCGCTTGATGAGACGGAAGGGTTCTGGGCCGACCTGCTTTCGACCCATCCGCCGATCAGGAAGAGGGTGGATATCCTGCTTGCCATGGCACGAGTAAGCATTGGCGAGCTGGACCAGAAAGCGAAGAAGGAAGCGGAGGACGCACAGAAGCCACCCCAACCTGCGTACTATGCCATGAACCCTCGGCAGCAGTGGCAAGGGCCTTTCAACATGGCCGAGCTCGCCGCGTTGCCGTGGCTTTCGCCGCTTACCTGGGTCACCACGGGCGACAGGCAGGCCGTTGAACGCGCCTGGAAGGAGCCCCTCATCAACGAGATATTTACGGCACGGCTTGTTCAGGAAGAAGGCGTTAAATCCGAATTCACCTGTCCGTCCTGCCGCCAGCCGCTCGTAATGGAATCGTATGAGGGCACGCAGGTCTACGAGTGCCGCTTCTGCTCGGGGACCTTGGTGGAGAACAGCAAGATCGCGAGGATCATTGCACGGACTGGACGGGAGCGGCCCTGCTCTGAGCGGATGAGCGCGCTCGCAAGGACAGTGGTGAAAGACAACCAGATGCGCCAGACACAGCAAAAGCTTGGGACCGGCAGCGGGCCCAAAATGCCGCTTCTCGCCTGTCCCAAGTGCAAAAACCCCATGTACCGAGGCTTTTACAGCTCCGCTCACCTGATCGAGATAGACCGGTGCAGTTTCTGCGGCCTCACCTGGTTCGATCAGGATGAGCTCGAGATGCTGCAGTGTCTGATTGCATCGAGAGAATCGCCGGATCAGGAGACCAAGGAGTTCAACGTCTCATGAGGTTGAACTTTAGAAATCAATTGAGTCATGAGGTGAAATAAGATCTCGTTGCCCCTGAAACGATACGAACTCAAAAGAATGCTAGTATGATAACGGTGATACTTTTTGCCATATTAAAAGACAAGGCAGGCCGTGATACGCTGCAAATCAAGGCCGGTCCTTCGACCGTGTCGGAACTGCTCAAACAGATCGCATCGGAATACCCCGCTCTCACTGACATGCTTGCTGCAGGAAGGGTCACAGTCTCGGTAAACCATGAGTTCGCGAAACAGAATTCCCGTATACAGGATGGTGACGAGGTGGCGATTATGCCACCTTTCTCCGGAGGAGATGAACCGACCGGGATTATCCGTATACAGACGCAGGCGTTTTCTCTGGACCAGGAGCTAGAGCGGCTGAAGAAGATATCGTCCTCCATTGGAGCGGTTGTCACGTTTCTCGGGACGACGCGGGACATCTCGCACGGAAAGCAGGTAGCGAAACTCGAGTTTGAACACTATCCCGGCATGGCGGAAAAGAAGCTAGCCGATATCAGGGATCGGGCGATCAGGGATTTCGGAATTATTGAGGTAATAATTGTTCACCGGATAGGTATATTGCCGGTGGGAGAGAACATTGTGCTCATAGCGGTTGCCGCAGAACACCGGGACGAGGCATTCCGGGCCTGCCGCTTCTGCATCGATGAATTAAAGCGGACCACGCCCATCTGGAAGAAGGAAACAACGCCTGAAGGGGAAGTCTGGGTGGAGGAACATCCGTAACTGCAGAAGTCAGAAGTGAGTAGACACTCGAGAGATGAAATTTACCGCTCTGGTGGCTTGTCCCGTAATGTCCATCTTCTGAGACCTATCCTTTTTTCGCGGCTTTTTTCCCGTTCTTCAAGAACACGACGCAGGTCGAGCAATCCTCATCCTTGCGGCACTTGGTGGTCTCCCAGCACGGTTTGCCCTTGTCCGTGAACGCAGTGCAGACCACCCGGCGTTCGTCAGGACAATCCTTGATCTCCCAGCAGGGAGCGTAATCGAGGAGCTTCTTGATCCCTTCGATGCTGATCTTCTTGGAGTGGATCAGCTCCCGTATGCAGCGCAGCCACTTGATATCGTTCTCGGTGTACAGCCTGTTCCTGCGCTCCCGCGTGGGCAGGATCAGTCCGTGCTTCTCGTACAGCCGGAGCGTCTGCGCTGTGGTCCCGACGAGCTTTGCAGCAACTCCCATCGTGTAGAGGGGTGCATCCTTATCTTTGAGTACATCCAGGCTATCCACTACCATATTTTTTCGTATTCTCCCCGGTGCCTTACCGTATTATCAGCATCGTCATCTTGTCTGAAATAAGGAGCAGGCCCATGATTATCAAGATGATTCCGCTCACAATCTTGATGGCCTTAAAATGTTTTTTCAATTTGCTGAACGAAGTGAGAAATGCGCTGATCGCTATCGCCGACAGAATAAAGGGTACGCCCAAACCGAGCGAATAAAAGCTGAGTAGCGCCACGCCCTTCCCAAGAGTGTTAGCCTCGATCGCAAGTGCCAGCACCGAACTCAGGAACGGGCCGGTGCACGGGGTCCAGCCTGCTCCGAAGATCGCGCCGACCAGGAGCGTCCCGAGGTACCCCGTAGGCCTCGTTTTAAGCTGCAGCCTTGCTTCCCTCTGGAGGAAGGGAATGTTCACCACGTCCATGACAAAGATACCCATGATGATGATGAAAACGCCGCCTATGACCCTGATCACAGCCAGATGCTCGGTTAGAACCCGTCCCATCAAGCTTGCCGTCGCCCCCAGTAGAACGAATATGATGGAAAAACCGATGACAAAGGCCACGGAGTGGAGCAGCGTGGTGTTCATGTTTTTCCTGCGCGAGTCTTGGCTCACGAGCTCGTCGTAGCTTATCCCCGTAATATAGGAAACATACGAAGGGATTAGGGGCAGGATACATGGAGATGCAAATGAAACAACTCCCATGAGGAGAGAGAACAACAGCGCGGATAGCGTCAAGCCCTGAGAAAGGTCCATGAAAATGAAACCCCCTAAATATGGAACTATATAATACCAAAGCACAATAAGTAGAGTCAAGAAAAAGTTATATGATTTTCCGTTTGACTTGTTTTAAAGTTCTGATTAACAATTCGCTTGGTCGATGAATATGGCCTTACCTGAAAATACGTCGGCATATCCGTATTCTAACCATTCGGATACCTCTATTTTATTTTAAAATGTTCTTGACATTTTTTCATTTATGGTTAGAATGCACGGGTTTGCGTGATTTTGAAACGGAGGTGAAGTTCCATGGCAGAAATGAGCAAAACCGCAAAGGCAGCCACAAAGAAGGCCGTTGTGAACCTCAATGTACCGCAGTGCTGCGGTAAGCCTATGCAGGCAGCGAAAATGATGACCTCGACCGGCAAGGTGCGCGGCATGATGTGGCTGTGCGATAAGTGCTGGAAAGAGAAAGCCATCTAAGACGGTTTTTCATGCACAAGGTAGATGATGAGGCGGTGACTGTTCACCGCCTTTTATTTTTTTGCGCTTTGGTGCTTCTTGCGTACCTTTTTTTGAAATGCGACTGCTTGTCTCAAATCGAGTTTAAGAACCTCCTCTTTATTCATACGCTCTCACCTTAGTGTGTTCCTGCCAAACAGTTGATTTGCTGAGATGGGAACGGTTTCATCAAATCTTTTTCCCAGCATGCAGCGGATGCTTGACTTTGCGGCATATGTGATGCTATTATCCAGCCTGTTTTGATGCAGGAAAAAGAAGGGATATCGAACCGGTGAAATCAGCAAAAAAAACGCATACTTGCGGTGAATTAATGAAAAAAGACGTCGGATCTGCCGTGACGCTCATGGGCTGGGTGCACACAAGGAGGGATCACGGAGGCCTCATCTTCGTTGACCTTCGGGACCGAAGTGGCATCACGCAAGTGGTCTTCAATCCCGAGACGTCCGAGGATGCGCACAAACTCGCGCACGAGATCCGGAGCGAGTTTGTGATTGCGGTGACGGGCAAGGTAACTCCGCGGCCGGGCAATACGGTGAATGCCAAGCTCCCAACAGGAGAGATAGAAGTGACGGTGAACGACCTTGCGATCCTGAACGAGGCAAAGACGCCGCCGTTCATGATTGAGGACGAGACCGACGTGGCTGAGAACCTGAGGCTAAAATACCGCTACCTCGACCTCAGGCGTCCGAGCGTTCAAAAGATACTTATCACGCGTCACAAAATAACGCAGACAGTGCGGAGATTCCTCGACAGTCAAGGCTTCGTGGACATCGAGACGCCGTTCCTCACAAAGAGCACTCCCGAGGGCGCACGGGATTATCTGGTCCCAAGCAGGGTGAACCCAGGAATGTTCTTTGCGCTCCCCCAGTCTCCCCAGCTCTTCAAGCAGATCCTGATGGTCGCTGGGTTCGAGCGCTACTACCAGATCGTGAAGTGCTTCCGCGACGAGGACCTTCGCGCCGACCGTCAGCCCGAGTTCACCCAGATCGATCTCGAGATGTCCTTTATCGACGAAGGGGAGATTATTTCCCTGATGGAGGAACTTCTTGCTGCGATATTCAAACAGATAAAGGGCGTAGAGCTTCACCATCCTTTCCCGAGGCTCTCCTTTCAGGAGGCTATGGATCGCTTCGGATCGGACAAACCCGATACGCGCTTCGGGCTTGAGCTCAAGGATATCTCCGACATCGCCAGGACGACGGACTTCAAGGTTTTTCTCCAGGCCGTGGAACTCGGTGGCCTGGTCAAGGGCTTCGCTGCCCCTGGATTGGCCCGCCTGTCGCGCAAAGAGGTGGATGACCTTACGAACGAGGCGAAGGTCTTTGGTGCAAAAGGCCTCGCCTGGATCAAGGTAACCGACACCGGTTTCGAATCGCCAATCGTCAAGTTCTTTAAAGACGGCCAGATTAAGGTCATTGCAGAGCGGCTTGCGGCAAAGCCCGGTGACCTCATGATATTCATTGCCGACACCCGGAAGATCGTTGCCGAGACGCTTGGCTATCTTCGCTTGCTCATGGGCAAGCGGCTGAACCTGATTGATGAGAACAAGTTCAACTTCCTCTGGGTAACGGACTTCCCCCTTGTGGAGTGGAATGCAGATGAAAAGCGCTACGACGCTATGCACCATCCCTTTACAGCACCCAAGGATGAAGATGTCTCGCTCATGAAAACCGATCCTCTTAAGGTTAGGGCTAAGGCCTATGATATAGTGCTCAACGGCTCGGAGATCGGCGGAGGCAGCATCCGTATCCACCGGTCCGAGATCCAGTCGCAGATGTTCAGTCTCTTGAACATTTCTGAAGAAGATGCGCGAAAGAAGTTTGGGTTCCTGCTCGAAGCGCTTGAATACGGCGCGCCGCCCCACGGTGGCTTGGCCTTTGGCCTCGACCGGCTTACCGCAATCTTGACGGGCGCTCAATCCATCCGTGACGTGATTGCTTTCCCAAAAACGCAGAAGGCTATCTGCCTCATGACCGAGGCCCCGTCGCGCGTCACAGCGGCACAGCTCCGGGACCTGTCAATCAAACTGGATATAGTAGAGTAGCTGCAGAGGGCGACGAGGAACAAGCAGACAGGTCATAGCTCATGGGTGGATAACGGCAATAAGCAAAGAGCCATGTGCTAAGAATTTTGAGGGCGACATGAAGTGCAGGATCTGCGGCAAGAAAGTCGAACTTCTGATTGGCTGACGCACGGTGACGCTGCGCTGCACGGTGTGCGGCAAGGTTTTTTCGGTCAAGGAGTATCTTGATGAAATCGACGAAGAGGCGTGGGAGAAGATTTCCCGCCGTCCCTGCAACCGAGCGTAAGGCATCTTTAGCGTTGCAAGTTTCACATCGGGGTTCTGCCAGATAGGCGTCCCCCCCTTCCGCTCAAGCCGTCAAGCACCAACAGCGGCTCGCGATTGACATTTCGCTTTTTTTCATGATACAAATACAATGCTGAAAATACGGGATATTCTTTAATCGAATCGGGAGGGATGAGTCATGGGTTTTCTGCATGTGTCGTTCCCCATTTCAGGCGTCACGACGAACATTTTAGTCCCCCCGCTGGTTTCTTTAGTGATTTCCTTCTTTACCTCAATGGGCGGCATATCCGGAGCTTTCCTTCTTCTCCCCTTTCAGATGAGCGCACTCAATTACACGGCCCCTTCCGTGAGCGGGACGAACCATGTCTTCAATATTGTTGCGATTCCAAGCGGGGTCTATCGCTACATGAAAGAAGGCCGAATGGCATGGCCCCTCACGTGGGTTGTAATCGCCGGTACGCTACCGGGAGTCTTTCTTGGATATTACCTGCGTGTTCTCTATCTTCCTGATCCGAAAGTGTTCAAGCTATTTGTCGGATGCGTCTTGCTATATATTGGGATCAGGATTTTTAAGGAGCTCATCGGCGGGAGAGAAGCTCAATCACCCGGTGAAAGAGCATTTGAGGAAAAATTTAGGGCAAGGATGGAAGAAAATAAAATGCAGCGGGGAGCAAAAGTAGCGGCTGGCTTGCCCGCTGAGGCGGTCGTGAAAACAGTCAGCATATCGCCTACGAGGATCGAATACGAATTCTGGGGAGAAAGATTTTGCTTCAATACTGTCGGCATGCTTGCTCTCGCGTTTATCGTCGGCATCATAGGCGGAGCCTACGGAATCGGAGGCGGGGCCATCATAGCTCCGTTCTGTGTGGCATTCTTTCACCTTCCTGTTTATACCATTGCCGGCGCAACGCTCATGGGCACGTTCATAACCTCGGTTGCAGGAGCGGTGTTTTTCAGTATCATCCCGGCAACCGGCGGTGTGTCTCCTATGCCAGACTGGCCATTGGGAGTCCTCTTTGGTCTCGGTGGGCTTGTGGGCATGTATCTCGGCGCACGGACGCAGAAATTCGTTCCTCAGAAGTTTATAAAAATAATCGTTGGCATTGCTATCATTGTTCTTGCCGTAAGATATATCACTCAATATTTTTCATGATGCAGGTTAACACGGTCTTGTCAGAACGGTTCCCATCCTCACGTTCCGTTTCATAAAATTCAGACCCTCCGGTAAACACCGGTGACGCCGGGCCACGGTTCAAACCCCGAATGGCCTGAAGGCAGTGATTCATGGATGCCGATTACAAGAGTGCCACCGGATACGATCTTTTCCCGTAAGCGCGCGAGCACTTCTCCCTGCAGCTCTTCATCAAAGTACGTGAATACGAGGTTCCTGCATAGAACGAGATGGAATAGACCCTTCGGCATCTCGGAGCGGATATCATGCAAGAGAAGGTCCACTTTTTTTCGTTCCTCGGATCGGATGCAGAAGAGGTCTCCTTGCCGGATGAATGCGTGTTCGATCCACTCCGGAGGGAGGTCTTTCAGGCTGTTCAAAGTGTAGCAGCCGCGCGCGGCCCGATCTATCATGATCCTTTTTGCGTCAGTGGCGAGAATCCCGATGTCTATCGTCGGATAAGAGCGTCTAACGACCAAATCCCACATAAGCGCTAGCGTATACGGTTCTTCTCCTGAAGCGCAGCCTATGCACCAGCACCGTAGCCTATTGTCGCCTTGGGAGAGCGCGGAATCGGATAATTTTGTGAGGGCTTCACGCTCGAGAAAAAGAAATAGTTCCCGGTCTCGGTAAAAACGCGAGATTGTGACGTGACAGAAGGTGTCGAGCATTGCCCATTCATCAGCATGATCTTCGAGGTATGAACGATACGCCTTGATATCAATGAGGGCAAGCTCGTGTACGCGGGCGTTGATGCGTTTGCAGACCTGTCCTCGGACCTTCCTGAATCCCTGCCACCGCATGCGGAGACGCGGGAGCGACCACTGAAGGAACTGGATGCAGTCCTCATCTGTCATTTTTCACCCTGGGTCGGGCGTATGAGCCAGGTGCCGCGGCTATACGAGGTTGCTGATAAGCTCTCTCACTGTCACAAAGAGGTCGCCGGCAATCGCATGCACACGCGGAGCCGGACGTGTCTGGTTCAGCTTCATCAAAGGCGCCTCGGGGTCCTTATTGAAGCAGAGGATCTCAGCGCGCATGCCGATATAATCGATATGCTGTGGCGCTCCTGAAATGCCGAGGGCTATGATAAGCTTGGGTTTCACGCGCACGCCGGTCTGGCCGATCTGCGCCTCGAGCGGCAGGAGTTTCAGATCCTGGGTCACCTTGCGCGTGGCGCCGAACATGGGCGCGAGGCCCAGGGCCTCCATACTATTTTTAAGCTCATTCGCCAGGTCGTAGCCCGAGCGGTCCTTGATGCCGTACCCGAGATCGATGATTACATCGGCCTGTGAGAGCGTTGGCTCCGCAACGGGCGGCAAGGGCAAGATCCATTCGCTGGATATTGGGAAATCGAGGACCTGGGCATTGAAATAAGCGCTACTCTCGGGCTTAGGAAAATCACCTTCAGGGGCAACCGTGATGAAGGCGGATCCATTTTCCAACACATGGTGCCGCACGAGCTTGCCCTCATACGCTGGCAGTGAAAAGGTAAGAAGGCCGACGCTGTCTTTCTTGATATCCGACACTCCAGAGCAGAGCAGTATCTTCGAAGCGCGCATTTCTGAATCACCTGCCATGTAGGCAAAGGGGCCGACCCATTCCGTTCCGGCGAAGATGAGCGTCGTCTTTGACGTCTTCAGCAAGATGCGGATCAGTTCGCGCCTCCCGTCGTTCGAGAGCATGCCGTTTTGTGTATCAATGCAGAACGCCTGATCGCATCCGTTCGACTGCGCAAGCCCCAGTAGCTGCGGCCACCTCTCCCGGGGCGCGGGGATCATAACACACGCCTTCCTGCTGGTCAGATCCGCCGCAAGCCTTGAGGCGCGCAGCCCTGCAATGTTTGACTTCCGCTCATGAGGGTCCAATATAAGCCAGACTACATTGCCGTCTCCAGGGGTTCCCGGGGCGAGTTCTCCCTTGTATTCCTGGGCCGCAGCCGCACTTGCTGACGCCGCATAGGCCTTGATATAGTTGGCTGCTTGGGCAGCGGTGGTTATCGACCGCATGACCGCCTCTGCACCCGCCGGCAGTTCAAAGCGGGAAGGCCGCGCGACCGGTGGACCTGCAGGCCTCATCACGCGGATGCGCGAGAAGGCAGAACTCACAGCCTCGGTGATGTTCATGACAGGCTCAGTATCGGCGGTAGTGATGCTGACCACCGCCGGCCAAGCGTTTTGACTCAATCCACTCCAGCCCGGTTTGGCCTCAAGGCTCTCAACGTGGTAGTAAGGCCGCTTGAGGCTGCCGGCAAGATACGCGCCAAGGCTCCGGTCGCCGTTCAGGCAATCTGCGCCAATGATAACGAGATCGTACCGGTGCAGGGTCTCGAGGTCCCTTACGCTTTTCGTATATACCTCGGG
>Ga0187779_10000926_pt1 | contig 18925 bp, 21 predicted proteins | sample 1015_Q2_SP10_10__FD_132435 | JGI IMG/M metagenome (GOLD analysis project Ga0187779, IMG submission 132435) | Tropical peat soil microbial communities from peatlands in Department of Meta, Colombia - 1015_Q2_SP10_10_MG | ecosystem: Environmental > Terrestrial > Soil > Wetlands > Peat | place... | reverse complement strand
GCATGCGGCTCGATCTCGGCCCGGGCAACGTCGCGCGCGAGCGCCTGGATCTCGCGTTGATCCGACGTCAGCTGGAAGTCCACCGGCGGCGATACTATCTCGCGCCTTCGTCCGCACTCCTCTTGCGACGCGACCGCGCCGATTGAGGACGAGCGGCGCTCGGTCAGGCGGCGGTGAGCTCGCGACGGATCCCGCGGAGCTCCGGCTCGATCTGCTCGAACACCTCGATGATGCTCGGATCGAACTGACGCCCGGATTGGGCGACGATCTCGGCGCGCGCGCTCTGCCAGCTCATCGCCCGACGATAGGGGCGATCGCTCGTCATCGCGTCGAGTGCGTCCGCGACTGCGAAGATGCGTGCGCCGAGAGGAACCTCCTCCTTGAAGAGCCCGTCGGGATAGCCGCGGCCGTCCCACCTTTCGTGGTGCGAGCGCACGATCTTGAGCCCTTCTCCCTGGAGGAACGCGACGCCCAAGAGCATCGCCTCTCCGAGGACGGTATGCGTCTGCATACGCCGCCGTTCGGCGGGGCTGAGCGGACCGGCCTTCTGGAGGATGTCGTCCGGGATCCCGATCTTGCCGACGTCGTGCAGGAGGAATCCGTACGGCGTGCTCGTGTCCGCAGTGACGTCGACGTCGCCGACGCCGCGCGCGAGCGCGACGGCGTAGCTCTGCACGCGTTGCGAGTGCGCGCGTGTCCCGGTGTCCTTCGACTCGAGCGCACTGGCGAGGGCGGAGACGGTCTCGAGATAGGCGCTCTGGAGAAGCTCGCGCTGACCTCGCTCGAGCTCGAGCATGTGACGAAGGTCGCGCGCGTACAGCAGCAGTTCTTCGTCGAGCCGACCCGTGGGTCCCGTTGCCGGATGAAACGGAACGCCGTAGAGCCCGCCGGCGAGCCGTTCGACCAGGGAAAGCAGTTCGAGCGGACTGAACGGCTTGCGCACGAATGCGCTCGCTCCTGCCTGCTCTGCCTCATCCATGCTGCCCCCAGATCCGGTGAGCAGCACGATCGGGATCTCGCGCGTCCGCTCCTCGCTCTTCAACTCGCGACACAGCTCGAGGCCGTTCGTGCCGGGCATGTTGAGATCGAGGACAATCACGCTCGGCCGGCTGCGACGAATCGTCTCGCGGGCTGCGTTGGCGTTCTCGGCCTCGACGATGTCGACATCCGCGACCTCGAATGTCGTCCTCAGCAACGTGAGGAGCGACGGATCATCGTCGACGAGCAGGATCCGCACGAGCGAGACCTCCCTTTCCCGAACCTCCAGCAGTGTCGGCAACTAAGCCTCTCGCCTTGAGCGTTCCCGAGCAAGGCGGATCGCGTAGAAACCAGCAGTTTTCAGCCGTATTCGTAGAAACCGCGCCCGCTCTTGCGCCCGAGGCGACCCGCATTCACGTGCTCGAGCAGGAGCGGTGCGGGCGCGTAGCTGTCGTCGGCGAGCCCTTCCCTGAGCACCTCGAGGATCGCGACGCACGTGTCGAGCCCGATGAGATCGGCGAGCGCCAGTGGCCCGAGGGGCTGCGCGAAGCCGAGCTTCGCGATCGTGTCGATCGCCTCCGCATCGGCGACACCCTCCTGGAGCGTCCACACCGCCTCGTTGATGTACGGCATCAGGATCCGGTTCGAGACGAAGCCCGGTGAGTCGTTGACGACTGCCGGAGTCTTCTCGACCTCGCGGGCAAGCTCGATCACCGCGTCCGCGGTCTCGTCGGACGTCTCGACGGCCCGCACGACCTCGACGAGCTTCAGCACGGGCACCGGATTGAAGAAGTGCATGCCGATCACCTTGTCCGGCCGTTTCGTCGCCGACGCGAGCCGGTTGATGGGAATCGACGACGTGTTCGACGCGAGCACGGCTGCCGGCGGCAGGACGAGGTCTGCCCGGCGAAAGATCTCCTCCTTTACCCCCAAGTCCTCGACGACGGCCTCGATCATCAGCTCGGCGGGAACGAGGTCGGGAACGGGCTCGATGCGCGCGAGCACCTCGTCCGGGTCGGGCCCTCCCTTCTCGGCCAGCCGGGTCAGGCTGTGACGGATCGCGTCGAGCCCGCGCTCGATCGCACCCGGCGCTGCGTCCTGAACGGACACACGTCGTCCCGAGGCGGCGATCACCTGCGCGATTCCGGCACCCATCTGCCCCGCACCGACGACGAGCACGTGCGCGAACTTCATCTCGGCGGCGCTCAGGTCGTCAGACCTCGATCAGCAGCGCATCGCCCTGGCCGCCGCCCGAGCAGATCGCGGCGAGGCCAAGCCCACCGCCGTTGCGACGGAGCTCGTAGATCATCGTGCCGAGGATCCGCGCACCGGACGCGCCGATCGGATGTCCCAGCGCAACCGCGCCTCCGTTCACGTTCACCTTGTCGGGATCGGCCCCCAGCAGCTTCGTGCTGTTGACGGCGACCGACGAGAACGCCTCGTTGAGCTCGACGCGCTCGACGTCGACGATCGTCTTCCCCGCCTTCTGCAATGCGTCGTCGCCCGCCCTCGCGGGTGTGCGCGCGAGGTACGCGAAGTCGTCTGCCACGAACGCCTGCGCCAGGATCGTCGCGAGCGGCTCGAGCCCGCGCTGCCGTGCGAACGCCTCGCTCGTCACGACGAGCGCTCCGGCGCCGTCGTTCACGCCCGGCGCGTTTCCGGCAGTCGTCGTCCCCTCGGGATCGAAGACCGGCTGGAGCTGGGCGAGCCGCTCGTACGACGTGTCGCGCCGTGGACCCTCGTCGACGAAGAGGTCGTCGACGGGGACGATCTCCGACTCGAACCTCCCTTCGTCGGTCGCGCGCACGGCGCGCTCGTGCGAGCGGAGAGCCCAACGGTCCTGCTCCTCGCGGGAGATGCCGAGCTCCCGTGCGACGAACGACGCCTGCTGCACCATGTGGCGGTTGTCGAAGGTCGAGGTCAGGCCGTCGTGCGTCATGAGGTCGATGATCGTGCCGTCGCCGAGCCGATAGCCGAACCGCGCGCGCTTGAGCGCGTACGGCGCGTTCGACATCGACTCCATCCCGCCGACGACGATCACGTCTCGATCGCCGGCCCGGATCATCGAGTCGGCGATCTCGACCGCACGAATCGACGAGGCGCACACCTTGTTGATCGTGTCCGCGCCGACCTCGACGGGTAAGCCGGCGCCGACGGCCGCCTGGCGTGCAGGCGCCTGGCCCGCGCCGCCCTGCAGTACCTGGCCCATGATCACGTACCCGACCTCGTGCGGCGCGAGGCCGACCCGGTCGAGCGCCGCACGGATGACGATCGAGCCGAGTTGCGTCGCCTCCAGATGCGCGAGCCCGCCGCCGAGCTTGCCGAACGGCGTGCGAACCGCGGACACGATCACCGAGCGAGCCATGCCGACCAGGGTACAAGCAGCGTGCACGCAGACGACCTGCGCTCGGCCGCACGTTCCGCAGGTTCGCGTACGCTAGCTTCGTGCCTACTCCTCGCACCAAGGTCAGGCGGCATCCGGAGCGCGGCAACTACGAGCGGGAGACGATCAACGCCATCCTGGACGAGGCGCTGATCTGCCACGTCGGCTTCGTCCACGAGGAACAGCCGTACGTGATCCCGACCATCCATGCCCGCGACGGCGACCTGCTCTATCTCCACGGCGCCCCGGGCTCGCGCATGCTGCGCGATCTCGGCCGGGGCATCGACGTCTGCATCACGGCGACGCTGGTCGACGGCCTCGTGCTGGCGAGGTCCGTGTACCACCACTCGCTCAACTACCGCTCGGCAGTCGTCCTCGGCCGAGCGCACAAGGTCACGGACGAGCCGGCGAAGTTGCATGCGATGGAGTGCGTGGTGGAGCACATCGTCGCCGGACGGTGGGCCGACGCGCGAAGGCCGGCGCCCAGCGAGCTCAAGGCGACGACGATCCTCGCCGTCCCGCTCGACGAGGCCTCCGCGAAAGTGCGCACCGGGCCGCCGCTCGACGCCGACGAGGACCTGGCGCTGCCCGTGTGGGCGGGCGTCATCCCACTCGAGCTGCTTCCGTCGGATCCGATCGCCGACAACGGCGAGCCGCTGCCCGCATACGCCGCCGACTACGGCCGCCCACGCGGCTAGCCCTCGGCCGATCGCGGCCGGTTTGACCTCGGACGCGGGGAGCCCTACCCTGGACGGACGATGTCTCCCGTCACTCGCAGCTGGTGGTCCTGGCGCAGCGAGCGAGACGGGAGCCTGCGCTCGGCCTGACCGAGGCCGTCAGCCCGTCTCGCTCCACTCGACCTCCACTGGAGGTGCCTTCGCCTTCCCGATGTCGTCCGAAATCCCAACCGACCTGATCACCCCACTCGGGGCGTACATACGCCTGCGCGAGGGAGCACGCGCGGCGTTCCTCCTCGAGTCGGTCGAGCGCGGGCGGCTCGGCAGGCACTCGCTCGTCGGATGCGGCGACCGTCTGTGCACGTTCGACGAGGCGGAGGCCTCCGGCGAACCCCTCGTCGGCTATCTCGGCTACGACTACGTCGCCCGGCTCGAGCCGTCCGTTCGGCTCCCGAAGGAGGGACCGGATCTTCCGGAGAGCCGCTTCGTCTTGGCGGACGTGCTCGTGCGATTCGATCACGCCCTCGGCGTCGCCGAGGTCGTGCGCGGAGACCCCGACGACGTCTCCGCCCTGCTCGACGCGCCGGAGCCCGCAGGGCCTCGATCCCGTGGGCGCGCGAGCGCGACCGAGCGCCTGCCGGCGCAGAGCGAGTACGAGGCTACGGTTCGCAGAGCGCAGGAGCACATCCGCGCGGGCGATGCGTTTCAGATCGTGCTCGCGCAGAGGGCGACGCGGCCGACACCGGCGTCGGCGTTGGAGCTCTACCGTGCCCTCAGGCGGATCAACCCGTCGCCGTATCTCTTCCTCCTCGAGCTCGACGACGTCGCGCTGATCGGCTCGTCACCGGAGACGCTCGTCAAGGCGGAGGGCCGGCAAGCGAGCCTGAATCCCATCGCGGGGACGACGGAACGCGGGCCCGGCGACGCGGAGCGTCTGCTCGCATCGGAGAAGGACCGCGCGGAGCACGTGATGCTCGTCGACCTCGGACGGAACGACCTGTCGCGCGTGTGCGTACCGGGGACCGTGCGCGTCGAGCGGTTCCTCCAGGTCGAGCCGTACTCCCACGTCACACATCTCGTCTCGCAGGTCGACGGCGAGCTGCAGGAGGACGCGACGCACTTCGAGCTGCTGCGCGCGTGCTTCCCGGCCGGGACCGTCTCGGGCGCGCCGAAGGTACGCGCGATGCAGCTCATCTCGGAGCTCGAGGGCTTTCGACGAGGACCGTACGCGGGCGCCGTCGGCTACGCACTGCCCGGCGGGGTGCTCGACACCTGCATCGCCATCCGGACGATCGTCCTCCGTGACGGCGTCGCCCACATGCAGGCCGGTGCCGGAATCGTCGCCGACTCGCATCCTTCCGATGAGCATGCGGAGTGCCTCAACAAGCTCGCCGCGGTCGAGGCGGCGATCGAGCTGGCGGAGGCCGAACGTCGATGATCCTCCTCATCGACAACTACGACTCGTTCACGTTCAACCTCGCGCACCTGCTCGGGGAGCTCGGCGCCGACGTGGTCGTCAGGCGGAACGATGCGATCGACGCAGACGCGGCGGCCGTGCTCGCTCCGTCACACCTGGTCGTCTCGCCAGGTCCCGGTCGGCCCGCGGACGCGGGGGCGACGGAGGAGATCGTCCGTCGGCTCGGACCGACCACTCCGACGCTCGGCGTCTGCCTGGGGCACGAGGCGATCGTCGAGGTCTTCGGCGGCGAAGTCGGACCCGCGCACGAGCTCGTCCACGGCAAGTCCTGCACCGTTCGACACGACGGCCGCGGCCTGTTCGCCGGGCTGCCCGACGAGCTCGAGGTCGGGCGCTACCACTCGCTCGCGGCGACGGCGATCCCGGACGAGCTGGAGGTCTGCGCGACGGCGTCGGACGGCGAGGTGATGGCCGTCCGGCACCGGACGCTGCCGATCGACGGCCTGCAGTTCCACCCCGAATCCGTGCTGACTCCCGAGGGGAGTCGGATCGCGCGAAACTTCCTGGAACGTCGATGATCAAGCAAGCGCTCCAACGGCTGCTCGACGGCAACGACCTCTCGCGTGGACAGGCACGCGAGGTGATGGACGAGATCATGGCGGGCGAAGCAACGCCGGCCCAGATCAGCGGGTTCCTGATCGCGCTGCGGGCGAAGGGCGAGACGCCCGACGAGATCGCCGGCTGCGCCGAGGCGATGCGCGAGCACGCGTTGTCCGTCCGGTCGACGCGCGACGACGTCGTCGACACGGCCGGCACCGGCGGCGACGGCGCGCGAACGATCAACATCTCGACGGCGGCTGCCCTCGTCGCAGCGGCCGCAGGAACCGCGGTCGCAAAGCACGGCAACCGGGCCGTCTCGTCGGCGTCGGGCTCCGCGGACGTCCTCGAGGCGCTCGGCTTCTCGCTCGAGCAGGATCCCGCCCGGATCGCGCGGTCGATCGACGAGCTCGGCTTCGGCTTTCTGTTCGCGCAGACCCACCATCCGGCGATGAGACACGCGGCTCCCGTTCGCCGCGAGCTCGCCACGCGAACCGTGTTCAACGTGCTCGGGCCGTTGACGAACCCTGCCGGGGCGAAAGCGCAGATCGTCGGGGTCTATTCGTCCGAGCTCGTGCGCACGATCGCCGACGTGCTGGTGCGACTCGGCGCCCATCGCGCCTACGTCGTCCACGGAGCAGGCGGCATCGACGAGCTGTCGCCGATCGGAGCGAACGTCGTGTGCGAGGTCGTCGACGGAACCGTCCGCGAACGGGAGCTCGACCCGGAAGCGGAGCTCGGGCTGCCGCGACGGAGCATCGACGAGCTTCGCGGAGGATCGCCGGACGACAACGCACGAGCCATTCGCGACGTATTCGCGGGCGCGGAAGGGGCGCAACGAGACGCGATCCTGCTCAACGCTGCCGGCGCGATCGCCGCGGGCGGACACGCGGCCGATCTACGCGAGGGTCTCGACCGCGCGCGCGAAGCCGTCGACTCCGGCGCCGCGGCTGCCAGGCTCGACGAGCTGATCGCCTTCTCGCGAGCGGAGGAGGTGACGGCATGAAGCTCCGCGACGCCCTGACCAAGCCCGGACTGAGCGCGATCGCCGAGGTCAAGCGACGCTCGCCCTCGGCGGGCGACCTTCGGCCCGACGCCGACCCTGCGGCCCTCGCGAACGAGTTCGCCGGTGCGGGAGCGTCGGCCGTGTCGATCCTCGTCGACGATCGCTTCGGCGGCTCGCTCGCGGATCTCCGGGCGGCGCGCGCGTCAACGTCGGTCCCCCTGCTGGCAAAGGGCTTCTTCTCGGAGGAGTCCGAGCTTCAGGAGCTCAAATGTGCCGGCGCGGACGCGATCCTGCTGATCCTGCGCGACCTCGACGACGAGCAAGCAGCGAAGCTGATCGCGTGTGCACGCGGGCTCGAACTCGACGCGCTCGTGGAGGCGCACGATGTGGACGAGCTCGACCGCGCCATCGCTCTTCGTGCCGAGATCGTCGGCGTGAACGCACGCGATCTCGCCACGTTCGACATCGACCGTCGGGCCCAGCTCGAGCTTGTCGCGCGCGTGAGCACGAGCGATTGCATCGTCGTCGCCGAGAGCGGCGTCCACACGCGAGCGCAGGGAGCGGCGGCCGAGCTCGCCGGCGCAGACGCGATCCTCGTCGGCTCGGCACTCATGCGCGCTCCCGTCCCGGCCGCGAAGCTGGCCGAGATCACATCACGGCCGCTCGTGAAGGTCTGCGGCTTGACGCGTCAGAGCGACGTCGATGACGCGGTCGAGGCGGGCGCGGACATGCTCGGCTTCATCCTCGTCGACGAGAGCCCACGCCGGGCCGAAGCGGTGCTCGACGTGCCGGACGAACGGCTCAGCGTGTCCGTGTTCGTCGGCGAGTCGGAGGACGCGGGCGCCGACCTCGTCCAGCTCTACGCACGCGAGCCGGGCAGCGTCCGCGCACGAGACGCCGAGTTGCTATGCGAGGGTAAGCCCGTCGCGCGCGTCCTCGACCTGCCGTGGGACGAGGAGGATCCGTCCCACTTCGCCCGCGCCGCTGCGGCCGACGGACGCGTCGTGCTCGCCGGACGGCTCGATGCCGGAAACGTGGCCGCCGCCGTTCGGACGGTCCGCCCGTGGGCGGTGGACGCCGCGTCGCGACTCGAGCGGGAGCCGGGAGTCAAGGACCCCGCCAAGGTGCGCGCTTTCGTGGCGGCAGCGCGATGACGTCGGGGCTGTACGGCGTGTTCGGTGGCCGCTACGTGCCCGAGACGCTCGTGCCCGCGCTCGACGAGCTCGAGGCCGGGTGGCGCGACGCGCAGGCGGACCCGAGCTTCGCCGCAGAGCTGGACGAGCTCGGACGGTCGTTCGGCGGACGTCCGACGCCGCTGACGCGTGCCGCACGCTTCGCGCCCGACAAGCGCCTGTACCTCAAGCGCGAGGACCTGATGCACACCGGCGCGCACAAGCTGAACAACGCGCTCGGCCAGATCGTGCTCGCACACAGGCTGGGCAAGCATCGGATCGTCGCCGAGACCGGCGCGGGGCAACACGGAGTTGCGACCGCGACCGTATGTGCGCGCTTCGGCCTCGACTGCGTCGTCTACATGGGCGAGGAGGACATGCGGCGCCAGCATCCGAACGTCGACCGGATGCAGCTCCTCGGTGCGGAGGTCCGACCGGTCGAGATCGGCACACGAACCCTCAAGGAGGCGACGAGCGAGGCGATCCGTGACTGGATCACGAACGTCGAGACGACGCACTACCTGATCGGCTCGTGCGTCGGCCCTGCGCCGTACCCAGAGATCGTCCGCGAGCTGCAGGCCGTGATCGGTCGCGAGGCGCGTGCGCAGATCCTCGGCGTCGAAGAACGCCTGCCAGAGGCGGTCGTCGCCTGCGTCGGCGGCGGATCGAATGCGATCGGCATGTTCGCGGGATTCTTCGACGACACGAAGGTTCGACTGATCGGCGTCGAGGCTGCGGGCGCAGCATCACTCACCGACGGTCGAACTGCGGTGCTGCACGGGGCGCGTTCGTCCGTGCTCGCTGACGCGGACGGGCAGATCGAGGATGCGCACTCGGTGTCGGCGGGGCTCGACTATCCGGGCGTCGGGCCTGAGCACGCGTTCCTGCGCGACTCGGGCCGCGCGACCTACGTGCGCGCAACCGACGAAGAGGCGCTCGCTGCGTTCCGTGAGCTCGCACGTACCGAGGGCATCCTCCCCGCACTCGAGCCCGCGCACGCGCTCGCGCGTGCCCGCGAGCTCGATGCCGAGCTCGTGCTCGTCTGCCTGAGCGGCCGCGGTGACAAGGACCTCGCGGAGGTCCTGGCCCACTGAGGCGCACATGACGCAGGCGGCGAAGGCGCTCGTCATCTACCTGATGGCCGGGCGGCGAACGCCCGAGCTGGCGGCGTCGGCAGTCGCCGGCGGCGCGGACGTCATCGAGCTCGGCTTCCCGTTCTCCGATCCACTCGCAGACGGGCCGGTTATCCGACGCGCGGCAGAACAGGCGCTTGCCGAGGGCATGCGGACGGACGCGTGCCTCGAGTGCCTCGCCGAAGTCCGCGCGCTCGTGCCTGACACGCCGCTCGTGCCGATGACGTACGCGGCGCTCCTCGAGGCCTACGGCTGGGACCGGTTTGCGGCCGACGTGCGCACCGCGGGCGCGACGAGCATCATCGTCGCCGACCTCCCGGCCGGCGATCGCCCGGAGCTGAAACGCGTTCAGCTCGTCGCACCGACCTCGACCGACGAGCGACTTCGACTCGCCGGGGAGCAGACGGACGGCTGGCTCTACCTCGTCACCGTGACGGGCACTACCGGTGCGCGCACCGAGATTTCGACTGCGCTCGACAGCCTCGTCGCACGGGCACGCGCGCACGCAGGCGACGTCCCGCTCTACGCGGGCTTCGGCATCTCGACTCCCGAACAAGCGCGAGCAGTGTCGAAGCTGACCGACGGCATCGTCGTCGGCTCGCGGGCCGTGCAGGTCGCTCGTGACGGTCCCCGCGCGCTGCACGACTACGTCCGCTCGCTGCGCGAGGCACTGGACGCATGACGCTGCTCATCCTGTTCGACGTCGACGGAACCCTGCTGCTGAGCCACGACGAGGTGTACGCCGAGGCGAACAGAGCGGCGCTGCTCGAGGTGTACGGGCAGGCGCCTGACGCACCGGACGTACCCGGCGAGACAGCGGGCGAGCTCACGCGTTCCACCCTGCGAGCTGCGGGCCTGACGGACGAGGAGATCGACGACGGCCTCGAGCGCTGGTGCACGATGTTCTCGCGTCGGTACGTCGCGTTGCTCGCACAATCCGACACGAGTGCCTGGCGCGTCGCTCCCGGAGCAACGGACGCACTGTCGCGGATCGACCGACACGCCCTGATGACGGGCAACCCCGAGCCCGTCGCCCGTGCGCGGATGGAGCGCATCGGGCTCGCGGAGTTCTTCCCCGAGGGCGAGGGTGCCTTCGGTTGCGAGCGCGAGCACCGCGTCGAGCTGTACGAGCTCGCGCTCGCCCGCGCAGGAGACTGGCCCGCTGCGCGAAGCGTCGCCGTCGGCGACACGCCGCGGGACATCGCAACCGCGCGCAGAGCGGGCGGTCGTTGTGTCGCGGTGACGACCGGCAGCTACGACGCGGACGCGCTCGCGGCCGCCGACCGCGTGATCGCCACGCTCGCCGATCTCCCCGACGTGCTCGCGTCCCTCGACTGACGTCGCCACAGCCGGGATGCACAGGACGGCGAGAAGCGGGTCATCCGCGCCGTTCGGCCGTCGTCCACTGGGCGCCGCCGTTGCTCGTCCGCCACGTCACCGTCACGGGCGGTCCGTCGGCGACGATGCCAGTCACTACGAGACGGGGCCACGCAGCGTGGAGTTCGACCGCGAGCACGTCGCCGCTCACGTGAGAGAGGGTGAGCATGCGAACGGTTCCGCCGCGGACGAGCGCGAGTCGAGGCGCGTTGTCCCAGCCTTTACCCGCGTCCGTGAGCAGCACAGCCGCGCCGCCAGGGATCGCAGCAGCCGAGGCGATCTGACCGTTCAGCCGGGCAAGCAGCCGAGAGCGGAACGTGCCTGAAGTCGCGGGCCAGGGCACGATCTGCCTGAGCGTCGAGCCCGACCACCAGACGAGGATCGAGCCCTTGCCGGCGTAGCTCGGACCGAGCTCCCGGGTCGTGTGCCAGGTTCGCCCCTCGTTCGTCGTCCACAGTCGGCGGGTCGTGCAATTGCAGGCGGTCGGTCGAACGCCGACGCTGATCACGCCCGCCGTCACGGACGTCCGCACGACCCGCTCCGCGGGCCCGGCGAAGATCCGCCGCCAGTGTCGCCCGCCGTCGTCTGTCGAAAAGACGCCGGACTCGCGGCTGACCCAACCGTGGCGCGAGTCGCTCCAGCTCGTCAGTCCCGGCCCGGTTCCGACCGTGTGCATCGGTAAAGACGGACGGGCGCCCGCCGAGAAACCGTGACGTGCGTCGTCGAACAGCCGGCCGTCGACGATGGTCGGGGCATCGAATGACATACCGCCCATGAGCTTGCGCAACGTGCGGGCGCCGGTCTGCGCGTCGTAGGCGAGCAGCGTCGCCGGCTGGCCCGAGAGCGCGAGCCATACGAGCCCGCTCGCGATCGTCGGCGAGCTGTTCAGCGTCGACTTCCCGAACCGCACTCGCCACGTCACGTGCGGGACACACCCGTCGTCGATCGTGACACGGACTAGCTGCGTGAACGTGACGAAGTAGAACGAGCGGAGTGCGGGATCGTACGCCGGGTTCGTCAGCATCGGATGCGAGAAGTCCGTCGCCTGCACCTGGACCTCCGCGAACGCACCGGCGGAGACCTCGTTGCCGTGATAGAGGTAGAACGCTCCGTCCTTGTTTATCGCGCCGACGACCTCGCCGCACCCCGCGGGGTCGGCGATCACCGGCGACCCGACGAAGTCGCTGTCCTCGCCGTTCGGGATGTCAGGAGGATGGTCCGCACCGAGGACGTCGAGATCACGATTGAGCTCGACCAGATGCTCGCCGTAACCCGCGGAGTCGTCACTCGGGTTCCCAGTGTTCATCCCGCCTGTGAATGCGGGGCCGGTTGCGACGTAGAGCGCGTCGTCGCGGGTGCTGTAGGCGACTCCGCCCCACCCCCAGATGCTCCCGCCCCCGCCGAGCGAGCTGGGGACACTGATCCAGCTCGTCACCGTGTGCGTGGCGATGTCGACGCGCACGAGCTTCCCCTCCATCGGCTCGTTGCAGTACGAGCCCGTTCCAACGTAGATCGAGCCGTCCACGTCTGCAAGCGCGCCCCAGACGAGTTCCCCTCTCGAGTCGGCGTAAAGCTTCACCGGCCAGCCCGGCCGCTCGCGTCCGGTTGCGAGATCGAGCGCGTGCAGCCAGCCAAACGCATCGGCGACGTACACCGCCCTCGTCGCAGGGTCGATCACGGGCGTCCCCGTCACGCCCCAGGTCGGCAGCTGCGGGCACGACTGCGGAATGATGCCGAGGTCGATGCTCCAGCGGACGTAGCCGTTCGGCGCGAGCGCTTCGAACCGGCCGGACGAGACGCCGACGTAGATCGTCGACTGCCCCGCCGACGGAACGTTGTGGGCGACCAGCGGCTGTGTCGTCACCATGCCGTCGACGTCGGCAAACCACGCGGGCCGGAGGCGGGCGGCGTCGAGGCTCGTGCCGGCGTCGCCACGACGCGAGACGTCGTTTCCGTACGTGAGCCAGCCGCTGACCGCCGGTGCCGCCAGGGGCCGCGACCCGGCGCTCGCAGTGGCGACGAGCGCGAGCAGCGCGATGGAGAGGACGCGAGCCGCGAGCCGCACGGTCGAGTTCTAGCCGCGCCGCGCCGAGTCCGCCTGCCGAAGCAGCCATGCCGTGCGGAGCTCGCGGGCACGCTGCTCGAGGTCGCCGATCATCGAACGCACCTCGTCGAGCTCGGGGCGGAGCGACTCGACCCGCCGGAGCTCCGCCGCGATCTCCACCAGCGGCGCAGCCGGATCGTCAGACAGCAACGTCAACCGCCGCTCGCTCGACTGCACCTGCGCCTGCAGTGTGCGTGCGAGCGCCTCCGCCTGCTCCGCAAGCGCGCGCAGCTCGCTCTCGGTCGCGGGTCGATCACCGAGCACCTCTCGCAGCCGCTCGGTCAACGCTGGGCCAGCCGGTTCACTCATCGTGAGGAATCCGTTCGACGACGGCGGAAGCTTGACAGACCGCGTCCTCCGGCGAGCGACGACCGACCTTTGCGGGGCAGCCTCGGCTGAGTACGCTCACGGGGTGAGCAGCAAGGAGACCGTCGACACGATCCTGCGTGGCTACCACGCCTTCGTGGCCTGCGACCTCGCCACCGTCTGGGAGCTGCTCGACCCCGAGATCGAGTGGTTCGGCGTCGCCTCCGGCCTGCCGCCGGCCGACCTCGAAGAGGTTCGGCGCATCCTCATGGACAGGCTGGCCGACGGCTACCGCATCGAGCTCGAGCGCTGCATCGGCAAGGGCGACGAGGTCCTCGTCGCGTTCCGGGCCGCGGGTGTCGAGAAGGACACGCACGACGACCGCCCGCTTCAGACGCGGCGGTACTTCACCATCGGCCGCTTCTGGGCGATCGTCACGGTCCGCGACGGGCGCGTCGTGCGTGTACGGGACTATCCGGATCTGCAGGCGGGCCTCGACGCGCTCGGCGTCGAAGAAGACGCGGTCTAGACGCGGCCTCAGTATCCTGGGTGCGATGCCTCGCCTCGCGAGGGCCGGCGCGCTCTCGGCCATGATCGCTTGCACGTGCACCCCTGGGATCGCTGGCGCCCTTCCGACACCGATTCCCATCGGTGTCGGCCCGCGGTTTCAGCCGTCGGCACGCTCGCCACGGGTCGACAGCGGTTCTCCGATCGGCCGGCTTCGATGCACCTCCGCCCGCGCGACGCAGCGCGCGCACGTGGAGCTGTTCGCACGTCGTCGCGTCGTGATCGTGCCGGCGAGGATCGGCGTCTCCCCGCGCGGCTGCGTCTACGCGGTGCGGACGACTGATCCGACTGGGGTCGTCGAGTTCGTCGCCGGTATGAGACCGACGCTCGGCGATCTGTTCGCGGTCTGGGGACGGCGGCTGTCCTCGGTGCGATTGCTGAGCTTTCGCGGGCAGGTGCGCGTGTACGTCGGGGGACGACGCGTGCGGCTGGATCCGCGTCACGTGAGCCTGCGCCGTCACGCCGAGATCGTGCTCGAGGTCGGCCCGTTCGTAGCGCCGCACCGCAGCTACCTCTTCCCGGCAGGCCCGTGAGACGCGCGGCGCTGATCGTGGCGTTGTCGACGCTCGTGATCGGCGGCTGCTCGTCCGGCTCGAAGTCGACGGTGACCATCCAGCCCGCGCTCAGCTACAGCCTCGCAAACTTCCAGCCCGCGACGTTCACGCCAGGGCAACCCACCCGCGTCTCGTTCTCGGTGAAGCTGCCCTCCGGCCAGACGTTGACGAAGTTCAAGCGCGGACCCGGGCCTCACACCGGCATTCACCTGATCCTCGTGCGCTCGGACCTGGGCGCGATCGTCCACCAGCATCCACCCGTCGCGCCGGACGGGACGATCAGCCAGGACGTGACACTGCCGACGCCGGGTCGGTATCGCGTCGTCATCGACGTCTACCCGGCCACCGGCCCGCTCCCGAACTACCAGCTCTTCCGCTGGGTGCGGGCGAGAGGCCCGTATCACCCGCAGCCGCTGCCCCCGTTCTCCCGGAGCGTGACGGTCGACGGCTACCGCTTCACGCTCGTGACGAAGCCGAACCTGCACGCGATCCAGGCCGCGCTCCTTACGTTCACGGTGACCGACCCGTCGGGGAAGCCGGCGCAGTTCACCCCGTGGTTCGGCGCGCTCGCGCACGCGATCTTCTTCCGCAAGGGGACGCTCGACTACTTCCACACGCACGTCTGCGCACCCGGGGCGACCGGCTGCACGAGTGTGCTCGGCGCGACGAAGGTCACGGGTACGTCGGCAAGGCCGGGCATCCTCCACGTCGGCGTGCTCGTTCCCGTCTCGGGCGTCTGGCGGCTCTTTCTCCAGACGAAGATCGACGGGCAGATCCGGACGGCGCCGTTTACGCTTCGCGTGCGATGAGAATGCCGCGAACCTTGGGGAGGTACGCCTGCGCGTGGCTCCTCGTGGCCGCGCTCGTGATCCTGGTCGGCCGGACGCTCGCTTACGCGCTGAACCCGAGCCCGCTGGCCGAGATGCTCGAGCACAAGGCCGGCGGGCCGGGAGTGCCGATCATCACCCTCGTCTCGATCGCGCTCGGAATCACGGCGTCGGCGGCTATCTGCTGGGTCGTCGCGTTCGGGGTTCGTGAGCGCGCCTTCCTCGAGCAGCGGGTCCTCGCATCTCCGCTCCCGCGCTTCAGGCCTTCTCGCATCCTCGGAGCATGGATCCTGCTCTGGGGTTTCACATGTCTCGCCGGTGGGATGCTCGAGGCCTACATCCACTGGCGTGCCGGACTCGGGTGGCACGGCCTCCACTGCCTCGTCGGCCCGGTCCACCGCGACCTGATACCGATCTTCGGCACCCTCTCGTTCGTCGGGGCGACGATCTTCGAGGCCGTCGAGCACGTCGTCGCGTGGATGCGTCGCACCTTCGCTCTGCTCGGCCGGAGCCGAGTCAGAGTGCCACTGCTCGCCGTCGTCGCGGCGCCGAGCTCGATGTGGGTGCCCGGAGCACGTGCACGGGTGACGGCGGGCGGGCCGCGCGCGCCGCCTCGCATCTCCTGACGCGTCCCACAAGCGAAAGGAGAACTCGATGAACCGGATGCGCTCCTGGAAGCGCATCGGCTGCATGCTGCTTGCAGCGGCTGCGACCGCGCTGGTCGTCGTCTCTTCGGCGTCGGCGCACGCGAGGATCAGTCCGCCCGTCGCGCTGGCGAAGACGCTCCAGCTCTACAGCCTCGCCGTCCCGACCGAGAAGAGCAATGCGACGACGAAGTCGATCGTCCTGACAGTGCCGAAGGGCTTCTCGATCGATTCGTTCGTGCCGAGCCCGGGCTGGCACCGACAGCTACAGCAGACCGGCTCCGGTGAGAATGCGGTGATCCAGCAGGTGACCTGGACCGGCGGCAACGTGCCCACCGAGGAGGACTCGCTGTTCCAGTTCCTCGGCGAGGCGTCGTCTGCAAAGACCTACACGTTCACGGTCAAGCAGACCTACTCCGACGGCTCGATCGTCGACTGGTCCGGGCCGGAATCGTCGGCCGCCCCGGCGCCGACGATCGAGGCGAAGAGCTCGCTCGGCGGCGGCGGTCTCTCGACAGTCACGATCATCGCTCTCGTCCTGGGTGCGATCGGGGTCATTCTCGGCGCCGTCGCGCTGTTCGCGGGCGGCGGGAAGCGACAAGTCGCATGACGTCACGGGGGCGGATCGTCTCGGCGCTGGCGATCGTCGCTCTTGCGCTGGCGCTACCTGGTCTCGCCTCGGCACACGCATATCTCGTCCATACGGTGCCGTCGGCGAGCGGGATCTTGAGCGCGCCGCCCCCGGATGTCGCTCTCACGTACGACGAGGCGGTCGAACCGCGGTTCGCGATCATCTCGGTCACGAACGCCGCCGGCCACGACGAGACAACAGGACCTGTGCACCGCTCGCCGACGAACCCCGACACGCTGATCGTCCCGCTCCGTCCGCATCTTCCCGAAGGCTGGTACCTCGTCTACTGGCGCGCGATCTCGGTCGACGGGCACCCCGTTCAGTCAGCGTTCACATTCGCCGTCGGACCCAATCCGGGGCCACAGCCCCAGTTCGTCATTCCGAAGATTTCCCAGACGGCCACGACGCCGAGGCTCCTGATCGCGCGCTGGGCTGTCTTCCTGACGACGATGATCGCCATCGGTCTCTTCATCATGCGTATCGCGATCGCGCGGCCCGTCTTGCGGTCGGTCCGCGGAACGAGCCTCCGGGCTGTTTCGATCGCCTTCGCGATCGCGGCATTCCTCGGTCTGCTTGCGATCCCGGTGTACCTCGACTTCTCGACCGCCACGTTCGCGCTGCGCTCGGTCTTTGCCGTCGGCGCGCTCGTCCCCCTCTTTCGCACGACCGCATTCGGGCGCGGGTACGTCGACCTCGAGATCTGCTTCGCGTGCTTCTGCGCAGCTGCGGCGATCGCAATCCTGATCGACCGTCCCGAGCGTGCGCATCGTTCGATCGTCGAGATCGTCGCCGGACTCGGCGCGGTCCTCGCCGCCGCGGCGGTGCTGCTCGTCCCCGGCACCGCGGGGCACGCGGGGCAGACGGCGCCGCGCGGTGTCTCGGTTCTCCTCGACTGGCTCCATCTCGCCTCCGGCTCGCTCTGGCTCGGCGGGTTGATCGGGCTGCTCGTCCTCTGGGGCTCCCTGTCAAGCCAGACTCGCGTGGCCGGGCTCGCGGTCTGCGTGCCCCGCTTCTCGAACGTCGCATTCGCCTCGGTCGCGCTCCTGCTCGGCTCAGGCATCGGCGCGACGATCCTGCACATGCCCACTCTCGCCGCGCTCTGGGAGACCTCCTACGGGAAGGCAATCCTCGTCAAGAGTGGACTGCTGGCGGCCGCGATGCTGCTCGGCGCCGTCAATCTCCTCCGCTCGAAGCCGCGTCTCGTCGCGGCCCGCAAGCGTGCGGACCTCGGACCACCGGCGGCGCGACTCTTGCGGCGAGTGATCAGCGGTGAGGCGGTGCTCCTCGCGGCGGCGGTGTTCGCAGCTGCGGTCCTGTCGAGCCTCGCACCGCCGCCGAAGGCGCTCGCCGAGGAAGGATCGGCGCTTGCCCATGTCGGACCGGGTCGAGTAAGCACCGTCCTGAACAAGCCTCCGTACAAGCTCCAGGTGCTCGTCGACCCGAATCGCGCAGCAGTGGCAAACACGTTCGCCGTCAAGATCACCAAGCACGGTGCCCCGGTTCAGCACGCCGATGTCACCCTGACATTTGCGATGCTCGACATGGAGATGGCCAACCAGGAGTACCAGCTGTCGGAGACCCAGCCCGGCGTGTACTCCCACCCCTCCCCCGCGCTCGTGATGGTCGGTCACTGGGGCCTTTCCTTCAACGTCACTCCCAAAGGCGGGCTACCGTTCACAGCGCTCCTCGTCGACCACGCAACCGGATGACGTCGTCACAACGCGCAGCGCCGCAACGCAACGTCGCGCTTCTGATCACCCTCTCGCTTGTTGCGCTCGCGGCAGGGACCGGAGCAGTCGTGGTCGCCCTGCTGCTCGTGGTGCACACGATTGGCTAGAGCGCGCCTCGGCGTCCTGCTCCTGATCGCGACGTGCGCCGCGCTCGTCCCGGTCGTGGCGCGCGCGGACGGTGATCCGGCGAGCGACTACCTCCTCGGCCAGAACGTCTTCCTCCCGTTCGGCGTGAAGATGCCCGCATCGTCGGTCGAGCAGCTGTCGACGATCGTCCAGGAGGCAACCGCTGCCGGCTACAAGATCAGAGTCGCGGTGATCGCGACGAAGCCCGACCTCGGCTCGATCCCACAGCTCTATCGCAAGCCGCAGGAGTACTCACAGTTCCTCGGCCAGGAGCTCGCATTCGTCTATCGAGGTCGCCTGCTCGTCGTGATGCCGAACGGCTACGGGTTCGCGGTGACCGGCAAGGCGACGCCGAAGGTCAAGCGCGCGCTCGTCGGCCTGCCCCCGCCGAGCACCGCTCCGAACCTGGCGGACGCAGCGACGACCGCCGTCCAGCGCCTCGCCGCCGCCGGCGGCCACCCCGTCGCTCTGCCGAAGTCGCACGGCGACTCGAGGACGAGTCGCGACCGGATCGTCATCGCCGTGGTCGCCGTTGCAGCGGTGGCCGCGGCGATCGGGATCGCTGCGCTCCGCCGCTCTCGACGTGGCACAGCACGCAGGGCGTAGCTCGATCTCGCTGCCGAGATCGAGCTACTGGCCGTCGCGATAGCGGTAGACGATCCGCCCGCGGTTCAGGTCGTACGTGGAAAGCTCGAG
>Ga0187779_10000925_pt1 | contig 18944 bp, 14 predicted proteins | sample 1015_Q2_SP10_10__FD_132435 | JGI IMG/M metagenome (GOLD analysis project Ga0187779, IMG submission 132435) | Tropical peat soil microbial communities from peatlands in Department of Meta, Colombia - 1015_Q2_SP10_10_MG | ecosystem: Environmental > Terrestrial > Soil > Wetlands > Peat | place... | reverse complement strand
GAAGCCGGCGCGCACGGCCTCGAGCGCAGGCAGCGAGCCGCGCGCGCGGTCGGGCGTGAACAGGAAGAGGGGGACCGAGAACAGCACCAGCCACACCGCCGCGATCGGCCCGGTGATGCGGTCCTGCTCGTACGCCTTCGTGTCGATGCCGAACAGCGCGTGGCCCGGCACGACGCTCCAGTCGACGTTGCCGGGCAGCGAGAATGCCCACAGCATGAACACCAGGATCAAGAGCGACGACGCGTTGCCGAGCGCGAGCCCGAGCCCAGACAGGAAGCCGACGCGCTGGCGCTGCGCGATCGAGGGCAGCATGGCGTTGTGGAACACCGCGGAGTACTCGAACGCCGCCGAGTTCGCGATCAGCATGAACGCGATCCACGCGACCGACAGGCCCGCCTGGTCCGGCAGTGCGAACCAGAGCAGGAAGCTGGTCGGCGCCATCACGCAGACGAAGAACAGGATCCAGGGCTTGCGCCGCCCGCCCGAGTCGGCGATCGCGCCGAGGATCGGCGCGAGGATCGCGGTGGCGATGCCGCCGTAGCCGTTGATCGCGCCCCAGACCACCTGGCCGCGCACCGGATCGCCGACCACGTGCTGGGTGAAGTACGGTGCGAACAGGTAGATCGTGATCAGGATGACGTACGGGTTGCGCGCCCACTCGAAGACGGCCCAGCTCCACTGCCCGACGCGCGACGCCGCGGGCGTGCCGGTTACGGCCAGCGCCCGCTCGTCTGGGACGGCGCTCGCGCTCAAGCCGGCTCCTCCTCGGGCGCGCGCCTGGGAAGCAAGCCGAGCGCCGCGAGCGAGCATACACAAGCGAGCCCGAACACGGGCGGAAAGCCGAAGCTCTCGGCCGCGTAACCCAGCCCGAAGCTGCCCAGCGAGAAGCCGGCGTTGAACGCCCCGTTGAAGAACGCGGTGAGCTTGCCGCGCACGTCGGCGGGCGCGCCCTCGATCGCAGCCGCGCTCATCACCGGGTAGAAGAGCCCGTGCGCGACGCCGAAGAGCGCGCCGGTGGGCACCAGGCCGAGTGAGTCGAGCCGGGTCATCGCGAGCGCCGCGGCCGCGTAGACCGCGAGTGACACGCGCGTGACCCGCATGCGGCCGGCGCGGTCCGCCAGCGCGCCGAACGGCCCGCGCATGATCACCGCCGCGACGGAGTACGCGACCAGGAAGTCGGACACGCGCGAGATGCCCAGCGAAAGCGCGAAGGGCTGGTTGAACGTGAACATCGCCGCGAAGGTGACGCCTGCGAGCGCGGCGACGGCGAGCACGCGCCAGAAGCCTGGCCGCGCCAGCGCGGCGCGGATGCCCGGCACGCTGCGCCCGTCGCGCGGCTCGTGGCGCGCCTCGCGCGCGAAGGCGAGCAGCACGAGCGAGAGCGCCGCCAACAGCCCCGCGGCCGCGAAGACCCAGGCCCAGCCGAAGCGCGCTGCGGTCCACTCCGCGAGCGCAGGCGCGATCGAGTTCGACAGCACGAAGCCCGAGCCGTAGTAGCCGAGCACCTGTCCCAGCCGCTCGGGCGGCGCGAGGTCCGCGGCCAGGGTGGAGGTCGCCACGAAGAACGCCGTGAACGCCGCCCCGTGCGCGATGCGCAGCGCCAGCAGCAGCCCGCCCAGGCGGTCGACCGCCAGGAAGCCGGCGCAAGTCGCCGCGAGCGCCACCGCGCCGACGAACGCGAGCGGCAGCCGCCCGTGCCGGTCGACCCAGACGCCGACGACCGGCACCAGCGCGACGGTGGTGAACCAGGTCGCCGAGAAGTAGGCGCCGATCTGCGAGGGGTCCGCGTGCAGCTCGAGCTCGAGGTACTTCGGCAGCAGGAAGAAGGCGGAGTGCGCCAGCCCGAAGCACAGCACCGCCGACAACAGGGCCGCGAGCTCGCCCGGAATGGCAGCGGAGCTCTCGCGCGGCAGGGGCTTGGGCTGGGCGGACAAGGCCGGTCAGCTTACCCAGTACGCGGCGTAGCCGCAGAGCACCGACGTCCCCAGCAGGATCCAGAGCGCGGGGGCCGCGCGGCCGAGCCGGGAGGCCAGCCCGTCGAGGCCGATCGCGCCGAAGGCCGCGAACGGCACCAGCGCCGACAGGCCGTAGAACGCCTTGCACTGGGCGTAGAACGGCAGCTTGAGCGACAGCGAGATCAGCGCGAAGGCGGTCGCGCCGGCCAGCCCGACCAGCAGCCACCCTTCGGCGCTCGGCGCGCGCACCAGCCGCGCAACGGCGAGCGCGAAGCCAACTGCGACCCCCAGGCTCGGAACCAGCGCGAGCCAGTAGCCGGCGGTCATCAGCCCCCAGTGCCACGGAGGCGCGTCGGCGCTGCGCACCATGCCGCCGCTCAGGCCGTCGCCCCACAAGGTCGAGTAGAGGCCGTCCGCGCAGCCGTAGCATGCGGAGTAGACCGGCCGAGTCAGTGACTCTCCGAAACGGAGGTAGTCCCAGACCGTGTGGTAGCCAGGGTCCTGCCACCAGCGCGGGCCGGCAGCCGCGTCCCAGTTGCCGACCACAGGCGAGCCGAAGTGCGCCCACACGCGCACGTAGTGCCAGCCGGCCAGTGCGGTCATTGCGAGGAGGACGCAGCCCACGCTCTCGAGCCAGGCGCGCCCCGCGCGCTCGCCGCGAAGCGCGAGCCGTCCTGCCAGCACCGCGAGCAGCACGGCCGCGGCGACGAGTGCCGAGAACTTGGTGAGCAGCGCCGCGGCCAGCAGCGCCCCGAGCGCGAGGTGCGCGCGCGCGCCGTCCGCGCGGCCGCCGAGGATGCGCAGCGCCTGCCAGAGCGCGCACGAGACGAGCGCCGCCGCCCACACCTCGTTCGTCACGTACTGCGCGAGGTAGAGCTGCATCGGCACGAAGGCGCCCAGCGCGAAGCCCGCGAACACTTGGGTCGGCCGGGCCGGGAACAGGATGCGCAGCGAGCCCAGCAGCGCCGCGCACTGCGCGAGCGCCCCCAGCGCGTTCAGCGCGCGCAGCGCGGCGCCGCTCTTGCCGAACAGCGCGACGACCGCCGCCGCCGCCGCGTAGTAGAGGGGGGGGTGGTACATCGCCCAGCCGTCGTCGGCGAGCGGGAGGGAGTGCCGGGTGGAGATGAAGTTCACGTAGTCCAAGTGGGGACCGGCGTCGAAGCCGAGCAGCAGGTCGAGTGCGCGGCTGCGCCACCAGAGGAGCCCGAGCGCGACGGCCGCGAGTCCGAGCAGCCAGGGCCCGGGCGCGAGCCGGCTCCGCTGCAGCGCCGCGATCCCGACCCCGCTCGCGAACGCGAAAGCCGCGAGCACCGGCGCGCTCAGCTGGAAGTCGTCGAACGTGAACCCATGCGTCGAAGGCCCGGCCCATTCGCTCATCGGCGTCGTCGCGAGGCGCGCGGGCTCGGGCGCGGCGCTCGCGTGCGCCGCCGTCCAGGCCGAGTCGGTCGCGACCAGGAGCGCTCCGTCGCTCTCGAGCGCCGCCCACGCGGCCGGCCGCCCCCAGCTCGCGCGGGCGCGCAACACCAGCTCGTTGTCGCCAGCGCGCAGGAGCGTCGCGACGTCCCGCTCCCTCGTCGCCTTCCAGTCGCCGCCGAGCGCCGTCGACAGACCGTCGACCGAAGCGCCGTTCAACTCCACCGATCCGCTGCGGTACATGCGCACGCGCAGCCGGGCGGAACCGGGAGCCGCCGCGAGCGCGAAGCGCCCGCGGAACTCCACGATCTCGTCGCGCGCGCGCTGGGCCACGGCCATTGGCGACGCAGGCGCGATCAGCCACTCGGCCGGCGCGCGGGCGGTGAAGAACGGGACGTCGGGCGAGACGATCGCCTGCCAGGCGAGCCAGGCGCCGGCGGCGCAGGCGGCGACTCCCAGTGCGGCCGCCGTGACCACGCTCTGCGCTCGAGCCGGACCCGCGAACACGCGCCGAGAGTAACGCGAACGGGCGCGGTCGCGCGTCCCTCGCGGCCGCGCGGTGAGATACGATGGCGGCGATGCCGCTCGCGCTCGCGGGAGTTCGGGTCTGGGACGGCGCGAGCGACGCGCTGCGACCGGGCCGCGAGACGCTCTCGGTGGTGGGCGAGCGGCTGGTCGCCGGCCCGGTCGACGGTGAGCGCATCGAGCTCGGCGGCGCCGTTGCCCTGCCCGGTCTCTGCGACGCGCACGTGCACCTGTCGCTCGACCCCGCGCGCCGCGAGGTCGCCCAGGATGCGAGCTCCGATTCGCTCGACGCCATGGCCGCGCGCGCGCGGCAGATGGTGGAGGCGGGGATCACCAGCGCCCGCGACCTCGGCGGGCCCGAGTGGAAGGCGCTCGAGCTGCGCGACCGCATCGCGCGCGGCGAGCTGGCCGGCCCGCGGCTGCTGTGCGCGGGTCAGCCACTCACTTCGCCGCGGGGTCACTGCTGGTTCTGGGGCGGCGAGGCCGAGGGCGAAGAGGAGCTGCGCGCGGTGGTGCGCCGGCAGGTCGAGCACGGCGCCGACTGCATCAAGGTGATGGCGACCGGGGGCGTGCTGACGCGCGGCACCCGCCCGGCCGCCGCGCAGTTCGGCCAGGGCGAGCTCGCCGCCGCGGTCGACGAAGCGCGCCGGCTCGGCCGCCACACCGCGGCGCACTGCCACGGCACCGAAGGCATCCTGCGCGCGGCGCGCGCCGGCGTGCGCACGATCGAGCACTGCTCGTTCGCGGCGGACGACGGCTTCGGCAGCGCGCTCGACCTCGAGGTCGTGGGCGAGATCGCGCGCGCGGGCGCCTGGGTATCGCCCACGGTGAACACCGGCTTCGCGCGCTTCTTCGCCGAGGACGGCACAGCGGGCAAGTTCGCGACGCGGATGAGCGAGGTCTACTCGCAGCTGCGTCGCGCCGGCGTGCCCTTCGTGGCCTCCACCGACGCCGGCATCCCGAACGTCGCGCACCACCGCCTGCCCGAGGCGCTGGCGCTCTTCGCCCGGCTCGCGGCGCTCCACCCGGTCGAGGCGCTGCGCGCGGCGACCTCAGACGCCGCGCTCGCCCTCGGCCTGGAGCGCACGACCGGCCGGCTCCTCCCGGGCCTCGCGGCCGACGTGCTGGTCGTCGACGGCGACCCGCTCGAGGATCTCGGCGCGCTCGTGCGCCCGGTCCTGGTCGTGGCGCGGGGCCGGATCGTGCGGCGGAGCTAGGAGCCCATGTCGATCCGCAGGACCGTCTCGCTCGAGCAGGCCGATTGGGGCTTGGGGCCGCCGCCGGCCTGGGTGGTCCCGGGCGAGCCCGACTGGGAATTCGCCACGACGAGTCACCCGGTCGCCGTCCTGCTCAATGACCAGCAGCACGACGTCGCGACCGGCGCGCTCTCGCTCCGGTCCGTGCGGAGGCTTCAGACGCCGGCGGCGGTGCAGTCACTGTCCCAGGTGGCGATCGACTTTGACCCTGCATCGCACCGGCTCGTCATTCACCACCTCGACCTCTGGCGGGTCGGTCCGGACGGTCAGCGCGAGAGACGCGAGCTCGCCCGCCGAGATCTCTTTCTGGTGCGCCAGCGCGAGCAGCAGCTCGAGCGCCAGATCCTGAACGGCCGCGTGTCGCTGGTCGCGCTGCTCGAGGACGTGCGGGTTGGAGACGCGATCGACGTGGCTTGGACCGTGGAGCCGCGCGAGTCACTCCCCGGCTTGCGCTTCTCGTCGGTGTTCTCGTGGTTCTGGGTGGAGCCGGTGGCACGGGCCTCCTATCGCCTCGCGCTTTCGGCGGAGCACCCCGTCGCATGGCAGATCCACGGCCAGCCCGGATCTGCCGCACCGGCGCGCGAGGAGGCGGAGGGCGGAGTCACCTGGCGCGTCGAGCGCCTGGACGCGATGACGCTCGAGCCCAACGCGCCGCCGGGAGACTGGATCGTCGCGGTGCTCGAGGTCTCGGAGTGGGGCAGCTGGAGCGAGGTGGCGCGGTTCCTGATGGGCCTCTGGAGCGAGGCCTTCGGCGAGGGCGCGGAAAGCGTCGCGGCCCAGGCGCGCCGCGTGAGCGCGGATCTGCCGCTCGCGCTGGCGGTGCGCGAGGTCATCCGGTTCGTCCAGAACGAGATCCGCTACCTGGCGTTCGACTTCGGCACTGGCGGCGGCGTCACTCCCGCGGGCGCGGGGACGGTTCTGCGCCGGCGCTTCGGCGACTGCAAGGACAAGACCGTGCTGCTGTGCGCACTGCTCCGCGCGCTCGGCGTCGAAGCTTGGCCGCTGCTGGTCGCGCCCAACTGGGGCCCTGCGATCGCCCGGGCGAAACCGTCGACATCGGTCTTCAGTCACTCGATCGTGACGTACACCCTCGACGGCACGCGCCACTTCGTTGATCCGACCGCGCTCGGTCAGGGAGGGGATCTCGGGCGCCGGGTGGTCCCGCCCTTTCCCTGGGGTCTCGAGCTCCGCCCCGAGGCCGAGAGCTTGATCCCGCTCCCGGAGCGCCTGCCGGCGGAGTTCTCGGCGCTGGAGACGTTCGAGATCGACCGAGCGGGTCGCAATGGCTGGGTGGAGGAAGTGATCCGGGCGACGGGCTGGGCGGCCGATGAGACCCGGCTCTGGATCATGCAGCGGGGAGAGGAAGCGTTCTTCAAGGAGAGAAGCGCTAACCTCCAGAGAGACTTTCCAGCGCTCGGAGCACCCCAGGCGCGGTCGATCACCGATGACGCCGACGCCAACGCGATCGAGCTTCGCGCGCGCTATCCCCTGCCGACCTGGGGACCGGCCGGGTCCCCGCCGCCGCAGCGCCTGATCTACGGAGCCCGCTGGCTGGGCTACGCCATGCCCGCGATCTCGGGGCCGCTACAGCGGCGGCAGAGCTGGACGCTGCGTTTCCCGATCAAGTTCCTGCAGCGCATCGTCGTGCGTGGCGACTGCGTGCAGCAGCCGAAGCCCCAGGCACCGGCCAAGGTCGAGGGGCAGTCGTTCAGCTACACGTGTGAGGTCGGCGTCGCATCCAAGGAGGTCTCGATCGAGTACCGGCTGGAAACGAAGCGGCGGGCGGTCGCCGCCGCGGACTGGGAACCGTTCCGCCGCGAGGTCGAGCAGATGCACCGGAGCACGAGCGCCCTCGTGCTGACCGCGCCGCCGGCCCCGAATCCGGCACCGCGGCGTTCGGCCCCGACCTCGCTCGCCCGCGGGGTCTTTGCCTCGATGTTCGGACTCATCGTGTTGGCGCGGCTTTGGAGCTCCCTGGGTGCTCCGAATGCCCCGCCCCCTGCTTCAGCCGCCGCGCGCATCGACGGCGATCTGTCTCGCGCGTCCAGGGCGGCGAACGGGGGCGACTACGAGCAAGCCGCGCTCGTCATCCACGATCTCAGGGCCGTCGCCGCGCAGCGGCTCGACTATCAGGTGTTGCGGGCGGACGTCGAGCTGCACTCCGGTGACGCTGGCGAGGCGCGCGACGCCATCGCCGCCGTGCGGCGCCTCGACCGCGACACCGTCGAGGCCGACCTGCTCGAGGCCGACCTCCACGAGTCGCTGGGCGAGTTCGAGGACGTCCGCGTCTGTCTGGAACGCGCGCTCGGCGCTGCGCCGCAAGACGCTCGCGTGCAGAGACGCCTGGCGCTCCTCTTCGAGCGGACGGGCCAACCGGAGAGGGCCAGGCTCGCCTGGGAGCAAGTCCTCGCCAGGTGGAAGGATGACCCGGAAGCCCTCTTCCATCATTCGCTTCTGCTCACCCGGGGGGGTAGACAGTCCGATGCGGACTCCGCGATGGCTTCCGTGAGCGAGGCGAACCCGAACAGCGCCGGGATCCAGGCGGCCCTCGCCCGGTACTATCTCGCGACTGCGCGGCCGGGCCTCGCACTGGGTCCTGCGCGCCAATCCGCCCGGCTCGCGAGGGACGACGCGGCATTCGTGAGCCTCGAGGTGATCGCGCTCGCCCGAGCTGGAAGGACGAGCGAGGCCCTGAGCCTGGCAGAGCGCGTAGCCGCACGCTTCCCCGCTGCGAGGGCGGCCCAGGCTTCAGTCGCGATCACGATGGCGAACTTCGGAACCCGAGAGACGGCGGAGCGCGTGTTTCGGTCATGGCCGGGCGGAGCGCCGGACGACCCCGACGGGCGCGCCCACTACGCGCTCTTTCTCGCCAGGACGGGCCGCGCAGCCGAAGCGCGAGCCATCCTCGAAGACACTCTGCGGCGTTTCCCAGGCAACGGGATGGTCTGGCACTGCTATGCGCAGGTGCTCGAGGCCAAGGGCGACGCGAACGGAGGGGCGGCCGCGCGGCAGAAGGCCGGCCAGCTGCTCACGGAGGAGCAGCGCATCGCGCTGTTTGACTGAGTCGTGCCCGGATAGACTCGCACGCATGAAGTTCACCGGACTGCACTTTTTCGTCCGCGACATGGGCCGCACCATCGCCTTCTACCGCCGCCTGGGGCTGCGCTTCCCCGACGGGGCCGAGAACAACCCGTTTGCCTCGACCGAGACCGAGGACGGCGTGCACCTGGCCTTCGGCACCTACGCGCTCAGCCGCGGCTACGACCGCGGCTTCAAGGAGCCCAGCGGCGCGAGCCCGAACTGCCTGCAGTTCGCCGTGGCGTCGCGCGAGGAGACGGACCGCATCTACCACGAGCTCACCGCTGCGGGCCACGAAGGGCACCTGCCGCCGCACGACGCGTTCTGGGGAAGCCGCTACGCCGAGGTGATCGATCCCGACGGCAATCTCGTCGGGTTCCAGAGCCCGACGGATCCGGCCCGGCGCTCGCCGCCACCCGCCTGAGTCAGCGAGGGAGCCCCCGGGTGATCCGCGGGACGAGCGCGACCGCCGCCGCGCTGGTCGCGGCGAAGCCCAGGAGCACCGTCGAGAGTGATCTCCGCTCGAGCGCAGCGGTCGCGGCGATGACCACCGCGCCGTAGACGCCGCGCTGAACGAATGACTCGAAGCTGAGCAGGGTCGCGCGCCGCTCGGAGCTATCGATACGCTTGTTGAGGAGATCGACCACGACTACGGGGAGCACGCCCAGGGCGAGGCCGTGGCTCATGAGCAGCGCCGCCGAGGCGGGGCCGCTTGCGAGCGGCAGCAGGAGGTACATCGCGCTGACCGAGCCCGCGGCCAGCAAGGTCAGCGGCCGGGCGCCAAGGCGCTGCTGCCAGGCGGCGGCGCGCCGCGCGGCATAGGCCCCCACGAGCGTGAACGCGGCGGTGAGCGCGCCGTAGCTGCCGAGCGGGATCCCGGCGGCCGCAAGAACCGGATTCCAGACCAGCGCGTTCGCTGCGCGGAGCCCGAGGAACACCAGCGCGCTGAACGCGAGCGTCGCGCCCAGCCCCTGCGTGCGCCACAGATCCGCGATCGCCGCTCCGACGTGGGCGCGCAGGCGCAGCTCGGCTCGCCGGGGCGGCTCGGAAAGAAGGAGCGCGACGGCCACGCCCACGAGGGCGATGAGCGCAGTGGCGACGTAGGTCGCGGTCGGGTCGCCAGCGCGGGAGACCAGCAGCCCGGCGAACGGGAACGCGACCGTAGCGCCCGCGAGGCCGGCGGACTCGAGCACCCCCTTCGCGCGGACGAACTCGTGCGGCCGATCGTCCGCCGCGAACACGTCATAGAGGAGTGCCGAGTCGGCGCCGCTCTGCAGCGCCGTTCCGCAGGCCGCGCAGAGCTCCGCCACGGCGTAGGCGGCGAAGCTGCGCCCGCCCGCGTAAAGCGCGCAGCTCGCCGAGTATCCGAGTGCGCCGAGCGCCAGGGTGACGCGGCGGCCGAGCCGGTCTGCAACCACGCCAAACGGCACGTCGATCGCCATCACGGCGAAGTAGTAGATCGACTTGAGCACGCCGAAGTCCGACGGCGGCAGGCCACGCACCGCGGTGGTGAAGTGGAACATGTAAGGCCAATAGAGCGGCGTTCGCTGCGTGAGCGTGTAGAGGAGCATCAGGCGAAAGCTGCGCTCACTCGCCGCGCGCGTTTCCACTCAGCGGAGCGCGAAGAACCAGTCGAGCGCCTCGGGCAGGAAGTCGGGCGAGGGCCAGTGCTTGCCGCCCTCGTCGACGCGAAACACCACGCTGTAGCCCGCACGCTCCAGGTTGGCCTTCATGGGCAGCGCCACCTGCTGGAACGGGAACACCGGGTCGTGAGTGCCGTACTCGAGCAGGAGCTCGGGCTTGCGCGCGGCATCGGGGTCGAAGCCGGGCTCGAGCGCGATGAAGCCGGCCGCCCAGGCCATCACCGCGCGGAACAGGTTCGGGTTCGAGAGGCCGACCGAGAGCGCGTAGCTCGCGCCGTCGGAGTAGCCGAGCAGGGCCTGGCGCGCCGGGTCGATCGGATAGCGGCGCCAGATCAGGTCGAAGGCGTACTCGAGGAAGTCGAGGTCCGGGCGCGCGGGGCTCGCGATCAGGTCCCAGGTCGGCAGGAGCGAGCGCGGCACCAGGAAGAACGCGCCGCGCCGGTCGGGTTGGTCGCGCACGGCCTTCACCAGCATCTCGTCCTGCCGCCCGGCGCCGTGGAGCACTGTGACCAGCGGATAGAGGCGGCCGGCCTCGATCTCGGTCGGCGTCAGCAGCACCGCGCTCGAGTCGCCGCGCTCGACGAAGACGTGCCCGCTCGGCGGCGACGCGTCACGCGGCTCGGGCGGCTGGTGCGCGACGCGCAGGGCGAGCGATTCGGCGGGCATCAGCCCTCGCCGCCGTGCACGCCGAGGATCGCGCCGGTGGTGTAGCTCGAGGCGTTCGAGGCCAGGTAGAGCGCCGCGCCGACGATCTCGTGCGGCTCCCCCGCGCGCTGCATCGGGATGAACAGCTTCGCGCGCTTCTGGAACTGCTCCATGTCCCACGCCTTCGAGATGTCGGTGAGGAACGGCCCGGCCATGATGCAGTTCACGCGCACCTTCGGCCCGAGCGCGTGCGCGAACGCGATCGTCATGGCGTTGAGCCCGGCCTTCGCGGCCGCGTAGGGGATCACGTTCGCGCCGGGCCGCGTCGCGGCCACGCTCGAGACGTTGATGATCGAGCCGCCGCCGTGCTGCGCCATGCGCGCGCCGACCAGCGCGCTGAGCCGGAACGGACCCTTCAGGTTCAGGTCCACGACCTTGTCCCACATCGCTTCGGACACGTTCACCACGTGGTCGTAGAGCAGCGACATGCCGGCGTTGTTGACCAGCACGTCGATCTTCCCCATCTCGTGCCAGGCGCGTTCCGCCAGCACCTCCACCTCGTGCCACTTGCCGACGTGCGCCGCGATCGCGAGCGCTCGCCGGCCGGTCTCGCGCTCGACCTCCTTTGCCGTCGCCTCGCAGGCGTCGAGCTTGCGGCTCGCGATCACCACGTCCGCGCCCGCCCGGGCGAACGCCAGCACCATCTCGCGCCCCAGGCCCCGGCTTCCGCCGGTCACCAGGGCGACCTTGCCGGTCAGGTCGAACAGCGTTTCGATCTCGCTCACGTCGTTCCTCCGCTCGAGCGGCCAGCATATCATCGCCGCATGAACGACCCGGCCGCCGAGCGAGCCGCCTTCGAAGTCACCGACGAGTTCATGCGCGCGTTCAATGCCCGCGACATGAAGGCCCACTTCGCCACCTTCCACTTCCCGCACGTGCGCATCGCCGGCGGCCGCGTGCGCGTGTTCGCGACGCGCGCCGAGCTCGAGGCGCACCCGGAGCAGTACGGGACTCGTGAGATCGAGCCCGGCTGGGCGCACAGCCGCTGGGACGCGCGCGAGGTGATCCACGCGGGCTCGGACAAGGTGCACCTCGCCGTGCAGTTCACCCGCTGCGGCGCCGACGGCCGCGCGCTGAACACGTATCGCGCCGTCTATGTGATCACCCGGCAGGAGGGCCGCTGGGGCATCCAGGCGCGCTCGAGCTTCGCGCCGTGAGTCATGGCTGAGCTGCTCGAGCGCGACGGTGAGCTCGCGGCCATCGCGAGCTGCGTGCGCGCTGGCGGCGTGCTGTCGATCGAGGCCGGCGCTGGCATGGGCAAGACCTCCCTCGTCGACGCCGCGTGCGCGCTCGCGCGCCGGCGAGGCCGCGCCGTCCTGCGCGCGCGCGGCTCGGATCTCGAGCGCGAGTTCGCCTTCGGCGTGGTGCGCCAGCTCTTCGAGGCGCGCTGCGCGGCGGCGGGTGAGGACCTGCTGCGCGGACCTGCGCGGGCAGCCGCGCCGCTGGTCGGCTCCGCCCGCGCGGGTGCCGCGCCCCGGGACACGAGCTTCGCGGTGGTGCACGGGCTCTACTGGCTGGCGGTGCAGCTCGCCGATCGCGAGGCGCTCCTCCTGGCGGTGGACGACGCGCACTGGGCGGACGACGCCTCGCTGCGCTGGCTCGCCTATCTCGCGCCGCGGCTCGAGGGGCGCCGAATCGCGCTCGTCGTGGCGCTGCGCCCGGACGAGCCGGCATCCCATGCGCCTGCGCTCGCGGCGCTGCGGCGAGCCGCGACGGTGATCAAGCCCCAGCTCCTGAGTCGCGAAGCGGTCGCCGCGCTCGTGCGCAAAGCGCTCGGCAGCGCGGGCTCGGATCTCGACGCCCTCGCGCATCGCGCCACGGGCGGCAACCCGTTCTATTTGCGCGAGCTCCTGCGCGCGGCGCAGCGCGGCGGAGACCCACGTCGCCTGCTCGCACTCGAGGAGGGCGTCGGTGAGGCGGTCGCGCTGCACGTCCGCGCGCGCCTCACGGCGGTCGATCCGGCCGCCGCGCGGCTCGCGCAGGCGCTCGCGACCCTCGGCGATGGCTGCGAGCTGCGCCTGGCGGCACAGCTCGCGCGCCTGACGCTCGAGCGCGCCCGCCGGCTGGCGTCGGAGCTGATCGCGCTCGAGGTGCTCGGCGCGGACGATCCAGCCCGCTTCATCCACCCGGTGGTGCGACAGGCGGTCGCCGAGACGCTCTCGAACGCGGAGCGCGACGCGGCACACCGCGCGGCGGCTCGCGTGCTCCACGCCGACGGCGCGCCCGCCGGGCTCGTCGCCGCGCATCTGGTCGCGCGGCCCGGCGCCAGCGACGGCTGGGTGGTGGAGCGGCTGCGCGAGGCTGCGCGCGAGGCAGTGGACCAGGGGTCGCCGAGCGGGGCGGCCGCGCTCTTGGAACGCGCCCTCCGCGAGCCGCCGGCTGCAGAGCTCCGCGTCGAGCTCCTCCGCGAGGCGGCCCGCGCTGAGCAGCTCGCGGGCCGCGACGGGGCGTGCCAGCATCTCGCGGAGGCGCTCGCACTCACTGCGCCCGGGAGAGAGCGCACGGAGCTGGCGTCTGCGCTCGCGCAGGCGCACGCGGCGCTGTTCCGCTGGACCGACGCGGTGGTCGCGCTCGAAGACGCTCTCGCCGGAGCGCGCGGCCCTGCTGCGCTTGAGCTCGAGGGGCAGCTCGCGGCGATCGGGCTCCAGGACGCACGCACGGCACGCCGCGCGGTCGCGGCGCTGGCTCGGCTCTCGCGGCGACGACTCACTCCGAGCTCGCGCGCGGCTCTCGCTCTCGGCCAGGGGCTTCTCGCGGTCCTCACGGCGCGGCCCGCCGACGAGTCCGTGCCCGCGCTCCTGACGGCGCTCGCCGCCGGGGCAGGCGAGAGCTGGGACGCGCTCGCTGCGGCGCTCTGGGGTCTGGTGACCGCCGAGCGTTTCGACGCCGTCGCGGCCGCGCTGCAGCCGCTCCGCGAGCGGGCAGAGCGCACAGGCAGCTCGCGCGGTCTGTTCGCCGTGCACAGCTCGCTCGCGCTGCTCCAGCTCAAGCTCGGCGACCTGGCCGAGGCCGACGCGGCGGCCCGCGTCGCATTCCGCGTCGCGGGCGAGGGCGACTTCGCGGCGGGCCTGCCCTTTGCGGCGACAGTGCTGGCGGAGATCGCGGTCGCGAACGGCGAGCTGGGCGAGGCCGAGACGCTCCTCGCGCCCCTGACTCACGAGGGACTGCCGGCCGGCGTCGGCAGCGCGCTGGTCCCCGCCGCGCGCGGGCGGTTGCGGCTCGCGCAGGGGCGCGCCGCCGAAGCGCTGTGCGAGTTCGACGCTGCCTCAGCGCTCTGGCAGCCCGGGCTCTGGGGCATTCCGATCGCAGACGCCGGCTACCTCCACGCCCGCTCGGGTGCGGCACTGGCGGCGCTCGCGCTGGGCGACGTGCGGCGCGCCCGCGCGCTGGCGGACGCCGAGCTCGCCGACGCGCGCCGCTTCGGCGGGCGTCGCGCGGTCGGAGTCGCCCTGCGCGCCTCCGGGCTCGCGCGCGGAGGCAGCCGCGGCCTCCGTTTGCTCGAGCAATCTGCTGCGCTGCTCGCCGAGTCGCCCGCGCGGCTCGAGCACGCGGCCTCTCTCGTCGCCCTGGGCGGCGCGTTGCGGCGCGCGGGTCGCCGCGTCGAGGCGCGCGACTCACTGCTGCGGGGCCTCGACGCTGCGGCGCGCTGCGGTGCACGTCCGCTCGCGGCGAGCGCGCGCGAGGAGCTGCGGATTGCCGGCGCGCGCCCACGCCGCGACCGCAGCGTCGGCGTCGAGGCGCTCACCGCAAGCGAGCTGCGCGTGGTGCGGCTGGCGCGCGACGGGCGCACGAACCGCGAGATCGCCCAGGAGCTCTACGTCGCGATCAAGACCGTGGAAGGGCATCTGGCCCGCGCCTACGGGAAGCTCGGCGTCCGCCGCCGCGACGAGCTCGCGCGGGTGCTCCCGGCGGAAAAATCGAGGGTGGCTCCCCTCTAGTGGCGCTCGGCCCTTGCGCCCACCTTGCGCCGAGAGGAGGACCACCATGTCCAAGCGCGATCCCGCATCCGCCAACGGTGAGCTCATCCGCGACGCGTACGCCGCGTTCGCCCGAGGCGACGTCCAGGGGGCGCTCAGTCGCTTCGCGGACGACATCGTCTGGCACGTTCCGGGCCGCGGACCGCTCTCCCGCGACTATCGCGGACCGGACGAGGTGCTCGGATTCTTCGGGCACTTCATGGAGCTCTCGAACGGCACCTTCCGGCTCGAGGTCGACGACGTGCTCGCGCAGGGCGAGCGCGTCGTAGTCCTGTGCACCGAGAGCGCGCGCCGCGGCGGGCGCAGCTGGTCTTCGCCCCAGGTCCACGTCTGGACCGTGAAGGACGGGAAGGCCACGAGCTTCCGCGAGTACTGCGGGGCGGAGCAGGACGAGGACGAGTTCTGGGCACGCGCCGGGTGAGCGAGCGCTCGCTCCAGTTTCTTCCGGCGGTCGACACGCTCGATCCGATCGGTTCAGCCGGGCAGCTCCCCCAGATCGCCGATCATGCACTTCACCGAGCCGCCGCCCTTCTTGTGGAATTCCGAGACGTCGACGTCCACTGCGCGCGTGCCGGTCGCGCGGACGGCCGACACGAGCTCTGCGGACACGCCGCGCGGCATGACCAGCAGCGCCTCGCCCGCGCGCTCCAGCGCGAACGAGTTCGCGGCGTAGATCGCGGCGTCGGCCGATCCGAGCGCGACGAGGCGGTCGCCGAAGTGCGCGCGCAGCGACTCGAGCGAGCGCGGGCGAAGCGCGTCGGGGTAGGCGAGCAGGAACTCGCGGCCAGGCCCGAACGAGCACAGACAGGTGTCTCCGTGGTAATAGCGCTCGTCGACGAGCTCGACGCGCAGCACGCGCTTGCCCAGCGGCCGCAGCGCCTCGATCTCGTCGAGCGCATGCGGCTCGCTGCGGAAGCCGTAGACGCGCTTCCACGGCGGCCAGCCGAGCCTCGGCACGAAGCGCTGGCGGCGGATCGCGCCGTGTGTGAACAGGAAGACGTCGCCCGCCGGGAAGAGGTCGGCCTCGCCCTCGAACCGCGAAGAGATCTCGACGCAGTGCAGGCCGCGCCCCTCGACGGCCGCGCGGTAGGCCGGCTGCTCGCCCGCGCGCGTCGGCGTGAGGTTCGAGAGCACGAACGCGTCGCCGTGGCGGAAGCCGGCGTTCGCGGGGTAGACGAGGCCGGGGTGCGCGGGGTCCGGCGGGATCACCAGCACCTCGAGCCCGAGCTCGGCGAGCAGCGCGCGCATCGCCCCCCACTGCCGGATCGCGAGCGCGCGGTCGACGCTCTTGCGGCGCCCGTACTTGTCGCGGGTGTGCGGGTTGGCGCCTCCCACCACCGCGAAGTGGGTGGGGTCGCCCATCAGCACCACGTAGCTCAAGCCAGGCTCGGAAAGCCCGGGAGCTTCGCCGGCGGGCCGGGCTCGGCGATCTCGAGGCTCGCCTGCGGGAAGGTGGTGTAGAGCGTCGACGCGGCGCCGGCCGCGCGGTCGTTCCCGCTCTTCTTGATGCCGCCGAAGGGGAGCTTCGAGGACGCTCCCACCGTCGGCGCGTTCCAGTTCACGCAGCCGACGCGGAGCATCCGCGCGGCGCGCTCGTAGACCGCGCGCGAGCGCGTGAAGACGCTGGCGACCAGGCCGAACTCGCTCCGGTCGATCGCGGCCAGCCCGGCGTCGACCGAGTCGACCGCGCACAGGAACGCGTCGGGGACGAAGTGCTCCTCGCTCTGGTAGCGGCCGGGCGCCGGCGGCCGGCGCAGCCGGTGCAGGCTGGGGCGGACGTAGTGGCCGGGGAACGGGCCGTCGCAGGGGCCGCCCGCGACCAGCGTCTCGGCGCCGTCCGCGGCCGCCCACTGCAACACCAGGGAGTGTCGCTCGCGCGCGGCGGCCGAGATCAGCGGACCCATGAACGCACCGGGGTCGCTCGAGTGGCCGATCGCGATGCCGCGGAACAGCCGCGCCAGCCGCTCCGCCAGCGCGTCGGCGACCGCGCGCTCCGCGAACACCCGGCTGGTGGAGCTGCAGCGCTGACCCGAGGTCACGCAGGCGCCGAAGGCGATCGCCTGGGCGGCGGCGTCCAGGTCGGCGTCGGCGCAGACCAGCACGCCGTTCTTGCCGCCCAGCTCGAGCGCGCAGAGCTTCCACGGCTGGTCGAGCGTGGCCTCGAGGATGCGCCGCCCGGCCGCGGTGGAGCCGGTGAACAGTACGCCGTCGAGCTCGCGGTGCGCGGCGAGCGCCGCGCCCACGGCCGCGTCGCCCTGGACCAGGTTCGCGACGCCCGGCGGGAAGCCCGCGCGCTCGAGCAGCTCGGCGTAGAGCTGGCCGGTGGCGGGCGTCTTCTCCGATGGCTTCACCACCACGCAGTTCCCGGTCGCGAGCGCAGGCACGACGTGCCCGTGCATCAGGTGGCCCGGGAAGTTGAACGGCCCGATCACGCCGAACACCCCTCGTGCGGCGGCGCGCCAGCGTCCGACCTGTCCCGCGCCCAGCTCGAAGCTGCGCTCCGCGACGAGCTCGAGACCCTGCGAGAGCGTGATCTCGAACTTCGCGAGCATGGCCTGCACTTCCGTGCGGGCCTCCCAGAGCGGCTTGCCGACCTCGCGCGCGATCGCGCTGGCGAAGCGCTCCGCATCGGCGCGCAGCGCGTCGCGGAAGCGCAGCAGCGCGCCGACGCGGGTCTCCGCGGGGGAGTCGCGCCAGCCCGGCCAGGCGCGCCGGGCGGCGGCCACCGCCCGATCCACGGACTCGAGCGCGAACGGGAACGCGCCGAGTGACTCGCGGGTGTCTCCCGGGTCGCGGCAGGCAAGCTCTCCGTCGGGGCGTTCCGGCAGCGCGAGCCGGCCATCCACGAGATCGCCGCGCGCCTCGAACAACCCGAGCTCAGCCACCGCGCGGCCCCTTCCCGCTCGGGCGCGGCAGCGGCGTGAGCGCCGCCTCGTCGCCGGCGAGCACGCCGAGGCGCTCGCGCGCCTCTTTGGCGATGCGCAGCTCGCCGCCCTCGCGCTCCACGGCGGCCACCACGGCGCGGAAGCCGCCGCCCTCCTCGGTCGAGACGATCGCCGTGGGCGCGTTCGCGGCCGGCGCTGCCTCGGCGACGACGCCCCGCTCGGTCTGCGCGACGGGCAGCACGCACGCGGTCGCCGCGCCGACGAACGGCCCGCCGTCGAACGGGTCGATCTCGTCGATCCAATGCAGCCCCGCCGCCTCGAGCAGGCGCAGCGCGGGCGCGGCCTCGTCGTGCACGCGGCCGATCTGCGCGGCGACACGCGCGTCGAGCAGCGCGGCGTAGAAGGGCGTGTCGGGGAAGAGGTCGAGGATGAAGCTCTTGTCGCCGGCGCTGCGGTGATCGGCTTCGCTGTAGCTCATGCCGGTGAAGCGCTTGCCGAACGCGTCCCAGAACGCGCTGCGGCCCTGCGCGTCGATCGCGGCGCGCATCTCGGCCAGGATCCGCTCCTCGAAGCAGGCGCGGTGCCGCGCGACGTAGGCGAAGCGACCCCAGGACAAGAGCTTGCCGGGCGAGCCGGGCTTGCCGCGCGCGTCGGGGTGGAGCACCAGCGAGCCGAGCTCGGTCGGGCCGTCGTGCGAAGCTCCGAGCTGCAGCGTGGTGTGCGTGACGCGCACGCCGGTGGTGGCCGAGGCGCGCGTCTCCTCGTCCACGCGCAGGAACACGTGTGGCATCTCGGGCGTGCCGTGCTTCGAGATCACCGCCGAGGTGCCGACCACGCGGTCCGAGCCGTCGACCAGCGCGAACTGGTACTCGCGCTCGGGGTCGGGCGGGCCGGGCCCGCGGAAGGCGCGCTCCGAGCGCTCCAGCCGCCGGCGCACGAAGGCGGCGTCGTGCGGCAGGTTGGGGCTGTCGAGGAAGCGAGCCAGCGCCAGCACGGCGTCGAGGTCGCCGGGTGCGGCCGGCCGCATCAGGAACACCGCGCGCCCCCGCCGGCCAGCCGCGCCAGCGCCGCGCGGTAGACTGACACTGCCTGGTGTAGCTGCGAGACGCGCGTGTGCTCGTTGGGCCGGTGCACGTTCCCGACCGACGTGCCCGGCCCGAGCACCACTGCGTCGAGCCCGGCTGCGGCGAAGATGCCCGCCTCGGTGCAGGTCGCCTTGGTCTCGACGCGCGCGGGCAGGCCGGCCTCGAGCTGCGCCGCCTCGAGCGCGCGCACCAGCGCCGAGTCGCGCGCGGTCTCTAGCGCCGGATTCCTGCGCACCACGCGCAGCTCGGCCGCACGCGCGAGCGGCGCGAGCAACTGCTCGGGGTCGTCGCCCGGGATCGGCCGCAGGTCGAAGGCGAACACCGCGGAGCCGTCCTCGAGCGCGACCCGGCCCAGGCTCGCCACGCTGTGGTCGGGCGCGAAGCGCGCGTCGCGGCGCGCGCGCAGCCCCGCCTCGAGCTCG
>Ga0187779_10000924_pt1 | contig 18945 bp, 14 predicted proteins | sample 1015_Q2_SP10_10__FD_132435 | JGI IMG/M metagenome (GOLD analysis project Ga0187779, IMG submission 132435) | Tropical peat soil microbial communities from peatlands in Department of Meta, Colombia - 1015_Q2_SP10_10_MG | ecosystem: Environmental > Terrestrial > Soil > Wetlands > Peat | place... | reverse complement strand
GTTCACGGTGGGCGGTGTCGGATCGGGAGGCGGAACCGGGCCCATACGGCCACATGCGGTGAACAGCAATGTTGCTGTCTGGATGACCACAAGGATGATAAATATCAGCTTCTTCATGCCGTGCTCCTTTGTCTAAGCCTGCGCTTTGTGAATGCCCTCGCATCCAATAACCAGGAGAAAAAGTCGCATAAGATCAAAAACTCTTACTGAGTTGCACGCTGAACCTGTTGTTAACATAGTTGTCCGGGTAGCTATCGTGAGAATAGGAATTCGTGTACTTGTAGTCCAACGCAATGGTGAAGTTCTTCAACATCCGGCGTTCCAGCCTGACTTCGCTTTCCCATAGGTCGACGATCGTATCGTTCAAATTGTTCTCCTGCCGCTCAATGTCTTCATATAGGATAAGCGTCAAGGTCGGCGAGATCGCGTGAGTCAGCGTTCCGGTCGTCCGGTAAACGGTGTCCTCGAGGTGGTTCGATGCCGCGTTCCGGTACTCAAACAGGCCCAAAGAAATACTGAAAGATGTCCTTATCGTATCTTTCGCAAGGGTAGCCACGTACCGGTCCTCTCTTCTCAGGATTTTTTGAGGATCGGGTATATAGTCTGACCTCATCTGGTACGATAGCACCATGGTAGAATAGCGGTTGGTGACGCCCGCGTCCCAGATCACATGTTTGGTAACGCCATTCTCGTATTGAAAATCCAGAAAGCTTTCCCCGATCAGCAGATAGAGGAATGAGTTATTTTGGGCGTACGTGTATTTCGGACCGGCATAAACTTTGGTCTGTTCATAATTCTCAACTTTGTTCACGTCCTCCGTATAGCTTACGCCTATGGTGAACGTTACCTTCGATGAGAGGTCTGTAATCATCTCAGCATAACCGATATTATCTACCGTGCTGATACCGGTAGATTCTTGATACCATGTGTTGACATACTTATACCCGATAATCGGTGTATAACGGGTATCGTTCCTCATGACAAAGTAGGGGTTCACGGTAAAGATATTCGAGTCGGTCTGATTTACAAACGAGCTTTGCGTCGCGAAATTCGTCGTGGTAGTGAGAGACACACGATCGGCCACATCAAGTATATCAAGGAAGAAAAAATTATCTATCAGCGTCGAATGATCTCTCAAATTTGCACGGAACGTATAATCCCCTGTTTTTGTGCCTTTTGCATAGTATCGATAATCATAAGACGCGCTGAGATTCAAGTCCGTGAGAGATGTTCTGTATACAAGGGAAAAGGCCGGGACTGCCTCCGTGATATAATCGTCCAATTTGTTATACCTTGTGAGATAGACATTATCATTGTACTCTTCGCCTATCGTGAGAGACGGCAAGACACTGAACTCCGCGCCCTCTGCATATTGCGGACATACAGTGAACAGGGAAACAGGACCCATGAGGAACCAGAAGATCACGCAGCACGTCGCAGCAATTATGATGCTGGGTTTACGCGTTCTCTGGATTTCCGCCATTATTCCCGCCATCTGCGTGGTCCGAAGTTTTTACTGTTTCTCCGCCATCGGCATCATCCTGCGCTTTTTCACCATTTCCGCCTTGGACATCGTCTATGGCTTTCATGGCATGTGCTCGGTCGGTATGGTCTAACTGTTTTACAGTCCCTGCATATCCGGAATGGTAATAATAGGGGTAGAGGTTCTTTGCGAGGTACTTCGGCACGGCATTGAATACGGTGCCGAGGATATTATAGCCCCGGATGGAAGAAAGTGCCTGTTTCACGGCTTTCTTGGGGGTAGTAGCCGCCTGGACAACGAAGAGTATGCCATCCATGTAGTCACAGAGCGATAAGGAATCGGCGGTCATAAGTAGCGGCGATGAATCAAAAATAATGTATCTGTCCCGGTACCGATGCTTGATCTCTCGTATCAGCAATCTCATCCGGTCCGAGGAAATGAGCTCAGCCGGCTTCTCCGGCGGGTTCCCTGCAGGCATAACTACAAGTTTGCCGATACCGGTCTTGATCATGATGTCAGACAAGGACAGGTCCCTGCGGTTCTCCAGATAGTCGCTGAGGCCGTATTTAGGGTTTAAGCCGAGATATTTATGGACACTCGGTTTCCTCAGGTCCGCGTCGATGAGAAGAACGGTATGGTCGATCTCATGGGCGATGGCAACGGCGAGATTGATTGCAGTTACCGTCTTCCCCTCGCCGGCCTGACTGCTTGTCACCATGAGGGTGTTCAGAAAATCCTTCTCGGTTACCTGAAAGATTCTCGCACGCAGCTTGCGATATTCCTCTGCAGCGGAGGAATAGGGGTCTGTTATGCTGACGATATGCTGGTTGACGGCTGCTGTATCGATCCCGCCCTCACTGACCTCAAAGACGGATGGGTCGAATTTACTATAGGTGGTGGGCCAAAAAGCCGCGCGGCCAGGTGAGGTCTCGGATTTCCTCATCTTTAATGCTTTTTCGAGTGCTCTTTCAATTCTGCTCATCATTTCCCCCTGCTAAAAATGAATGCCTGTTATCCCCAGCCGATAGAGTATTTCCGCCACGAGCACAAGGCCTATGAGCGATAGGTAGGCAGTCGACGCCCTAAACACCTTTTTATCGAGCATTGCTTCCGCCAGAATATCCGCCTCGGTGACAACGGTAGGAACAGCCGCCAGAACGGGCAGGCTCAATCCTTCCCGGAGTGCATCCTCGTCTTTGAACGAATTATCGTAATAGTCCAGACCGACAGCAGCACCGACGCCTGCCGCTATCCCGATCGCAAGGCCGGCGAGAATAAGGATGATCCTGTTCGGCTTGACAGGAATGCGGGGAAAGAGCGGCGGATCCACCACGCGGTACGTTGTGCTTTTATCGGCAAGCTCCAGGTTCTTTGACACCCGCGCATTCTCCAGCTTTTGCAAAAGATCATCGTACACTCGCTGGTACACATTTCGATCTCTCTGCAGCCTTGACCACTCCTCTTGTTCCCGCGGCATCCGTCCGAGGACCTGACGTCCCACATCCTGCTGCCTAGCCAGCTCGTCCATCCTCGCGGTCAGGGACTCTATTTCCGTTTCGGTCTTTTGCATCTCCTCTTTTATTTGCCGGTATACGGGGTTAAGTGCCCTCGTTTCCGCACCCGCGTTACTGAGATTTTTTTCCGCGGCCGATGCTTGAGCCATTTGTATCTTTAGCTCCTCTATTTCGCTTTTTATCTTAATCACCTCAGGATAATCATCCGTATACTTGGTCATCAGTACCATTAGCTGGTTATTGAGGTAACTTAGCCGTGCCTCCGGTGAACCCTCCCTGGACACAAATGCAACGGTAAGTTCTTTTTCACCGGAAAGCTGTTTTTGTAAACTTTCCCGTTTCCTTTGCAGTTCCTTCAGCCTGATCTGCCCGTCGATGCGGGCGGTTTGAAAGTTCTCTATTCTTCCTAAGATTGTGGTTTCATTTTGCGGGACCATGTGAGGATTTCTCTCCCGGAATTCCCGGGTCGCCCTGTCGGAAAGCTCCAGTTTTCTCTTGTATTCCTTGAGCTGCGCTTCAATGAAATCGTACGCGCCCACGGCGTCTGACCGCTGAAATCGCACGCTATCCTCTATGAACTCTTTAACGAGAGATTCGACAACGTTCTGCACCACCTTTGGGTCACTTCCCTGGTACGAGACCGTAAACAGATCCGGCTCCCGCTCCCCGCTGCTGCGCATGGTCACCAGAAGGCTTTTCTGAATGCCTATTGCCAGTTCATCATCCTCACTGGGAGTCTTCAGGTTTTTGTCCAGCTCAAGCGACTTAATGACCCGTTCTACAATGCTCCTGCTGGTTATCCTGTTTTTGATACTCCTTTGCCGTTCTTCCGTGGTGACAGAGACCCCGACGCCCTGGATAAGCCCTTTGATAATTCCCACGCTTTCAATAGACACCGTGGCGCTTGCCTCGTAGGTCTTGGGCATCAGAAAGCTTCCCCATGTGAAGATCGAGAGCACGCCGAGGGCCACAGCAAGAGCCAGATACCTCCTTCGCTGGAGGATCCCCAAATATCGTTTAATATCAAAATCTGATGAACTGCTGTCCGGCATAGAAGCCTCCTAGAATATATTGCTGTGAACCATGACGATGTCACCAGGTTGCAGGAAAAGGTTTTTATTGATGTTGCCGTTCATGACATCCTTCAATTTAACTTCGATGTTCTTGACCGTATCCCCGTCTTTTCTTACAACCACAACACTGTTCTGGCTGGCGAATTCCGTAAACCCGCCCGCGCTCAGCACTGCATCGAGCGCCGTCATCCCCTCCGAAAAGGGAACGATCACCGGCGTTCTCACGGCTCCGGTGACCCGGATGCGCTGATCGTAATTGTCCGGGATATAGATCACATCGTTTGCGGCAAGCTCGATGTCCTGTGATATGTCCCCCCGTGTTACGAGCTGGACAAAGTCAATGGGCAGCTTCTGCCCTCCCCGCAGGAGATAGGCATTCTTCAAATCTGCGTTCTTGAGTGAGCCGAGCTGCGCCAAAAGCTGGATGAGCGTTGTATTTTTCTTCAGCGTTATCACTCCGGCTGACGAAGCTCCTCCTGCCGTCGTACCGGTGGTAGGGGTCCGCGAGATCCCTTCTCCGAACACGTATACCTTGAAGCTATTGATGGCGGTCACCATGACGCTCACGACCGGCGCTTTTACAAATTTCGAAAGACCTTGTTCCAGTTTTGCCTTCAGTTCCTGAGGGGTGACCCCTGTAGCCTGGACATCTCCCAGAAGCGGCACGGAAATCTTACCGTCAGGTCTTACCGGGACCGTGACACTCAGCTCCTGGTTCCCCCATACCGAAATCTGCAGCACATCCTCGTCGCCGATAACATACGCGGCGGCCATTGCCGTTAGGCACATGACGAAGATTAGAAAAACCGCGCTCACACAAAAGGCTCCCGTTCTCATAGCGCCTCCTATCGTGCTCCCCTTCCGAAAAGCATGACCTTTATCGTTTCGATAAAGATCAGCAAATCCAGAGAGAACGAAATATTCTTTATGTAGTAGAGATCATGCCTTAATTTTTCGACGGCATCTTCAACCGAGGCGCCATAGGGGTACCGGATCTGCGCCCAACCCGTAACGCCTGGCTTCACAAAGTGTCTCTCGGAATAATAGGGTATGCATTTATTGAGCTCACCGACAAACTCCGGACGTTCAGGTCTCGGCCCGATGAAACTCATCTCACCCTTGAACACATTAAAGAGCTGCGGCAGTTCGTCGATCCTGGTCTTCCGAAGCAATTTCCCGAGCCGCGTGATCCGGGGATCATTTTTCTGCGCCCAGACGGCACCGGTGCCGTTCTCGGCGTCCTGACACATTGTCCTGAATTTATAGAGCACGAACTCCTTATTCAGCACCCCAACGCGCACCTGCCTGAAAAAAACAGGTCCACGGGAGTCAATCTTGATAAGCAGCGCAACCAGTGGCAATAAGGGCATGGTGAGAAACAGGCCAAGAAGTGAAAATACCACATCGAATACCCTCTTGTGAAATCTCTTGGAAACGGTCATTCTAAAACCATTGGAAAAAATGAACCAGCTCGGCGTTATATTTTCGATGAGCAGCTTTCCGGTCATCTCTTCATAAAACGAAGGCGCATCGATCACCTCGATGCCGCTGAATTTGCAGTTCAGAACGTCCTGGACCGGAAAGAATCCCCTCCGTTCAGAGAGGGACACCACGAGCTTGTGGGCCTGTTTTTCTCTGACCGTTTCCACGAGCCCGTTTCCGTTCCCTACAATGGACTCTGAGGGAACCTGAGCCGACTCGCCAGTCAGATTGACATAACCTTTGAGTACGTGATGATGGTTGGTAGTAGTGATGAGGTCCCCGATCTTTTTTGCGAGAGCGCCGGTCCCGAGCACAAGGACCCTTCGCGCGAGACCTGAAGAATTCATCAGGCGGGCATATCCGCTATGCAGCAGAAACTGGAATGCACCAAAGAAACCGAGCGAGAGGATAAGCAACCCCCTCCCGAGCATCAAAAAATGGATGCTGTAGTAGACGGGGGTGAGCATCAGAAAGGAGACTGTCAGTGCGATGAGAATGCGAACAAAGAGATCTCTTTTCTTCTGCTGTTTATCAAGATCGTAAAGCTCTAATAGATAAGAGGAAAAAACCGTGAACATGGCGAACACGAGCAACCGCGTTACATCGAACGGTAAGAGGGATATGTCATTCAGTGACCCGAGTCTTACAAGACTTGCCGCACATACAGCGAGGACCGACAGCACCGCATCTCCTATCAGCAATGTCAGCGGTAAGTTCATATTATGGTAGCCTTCCTTGCATTATTTTTGTCGTTCTGTATCAAAGTGGGCGATGCCCCAAACCGTCAGTCCGCGCGCTCGTGAAAAAATGCCGTGACCTGTAAAGAAATGACTTGTTTTTCCAATGCTCCGCCCTCTCAGTTACAGCGGAATAACTGTCAAGGGTCATGATACGCACCTCAATACGGTATTCCGGGCGCGATGTTCAGAGAAGCCGGTCCGGTAAGACACCCGGAGTTTCCCAATACTGTCAGACCGGCTCGATGTCATGAACATAGATCTTAACAGCGACGCTTCTGCCGAGAAGCTCTATGTTCACCACAAACAGATATTCATCTTCCCGTTTCGCGAGGACCCCTTCAGCATACTTCAGGGGCCCGTTAGTCACCCGCACCCGTGTCCCCTCTTTCAAGTGGGGGTAGATGTCGATATCGTTGCCGCTCTCGATAATGAGCTTCAACGAGTTGATCTCTTCGGCAGCGGCGGGTGTCGGTTTTCCGGGCTCCAGGGCGATGAAGGATACCACGCCCCGCGTCTTGAGCACGGTGAGGAACGCGCCAGGATAGGAAGGGACCTGCACGAAGACGTAACCCGGAAAAAGCGGATATTCAATGAGCTTCTTCCGGTCCTTCCATTGGCTGATTCTCTTTACCGAAGGTAAGAACACTCCTATGCGTTTTCGTTGCAATTCACCGGATGCAACAAATTCATGCCGGGGTTTTACATAAACAGCATACCAGTTCGGGATCGCCGTTACGGCGCTCCGTTCCTCGATCATGATTTCTGAAAGAGGGCTGTTATGAACGGCGGTAAGTTGATCCATTTTCTATCCCTTCCCGCAGCGATCAATGGCAAATGAGACGTGCTGCATAAAGGCCTTATAACTCTTCCTTGAGGCCTAATGCCTCTAGCAGTGCCGATCGGTTGATCGCAATCTTCGGCTCATCAAGCTCAGCCTCAGGCTGCTTGGAACCCCAGTAGAGAGCTTCGAAATCGAGGTCCTCGACGATGTCTCTGACCATGGAGGCATCGAGGGTCTTTTTTTCCTCCATAAAGGCCGTCAGCAGAAGATAATCACACATGATGTTCACTAGCCTCGGTATGCCTCTGCAGTATTGGAAGATGACATCCATGCAGCCGTCGGAGAACGTTACTGCCTCTCTGTTGCCTGCAACCTCGAGCCGATGAAGGATGTACTCTTCGGTCTCTGTTCTGGTGAGGGGCGATATGCGACAGTTGATGCTGATCCTTTGCCGCAGCTGACGCAGTTTCGACAGGGCGAGCTGCTCGCGGAGTTCGGGCTGTCCGACCAGGATGATCTGCAGGAGTTTGGCCGTGTCGGTTTCGAGGTTCGACAGCATTCTGATTTCTTCGAGGATATCTGGCTTCAGGTTCTGCGCCTCGTCTATGATCAGCACTGAGTTGTTCCCTCTGGCATGCTGCTCGATCAGGAAATCGTTCAGCTCATTTAACAGGAGGACCTTGTCCTTGCTCTTTACGTCGAGTCCAAAATCATCGTTGATCATCGCAATAAGTTGTTCAGAGCTGACCTTGGTGTTGAAAACCCTCGCAAGGTTCACGTTCGCATCGATGCGATTTATGAGATCGCTGATAAGCGTGGTTTTCCCGGATCCTACTTCGCCAGTAAGAAGAATAAATCCCGCCCTTTCCTTGATCCCGTAATACAGGTAATAGAGCGCCCTCTTATGGGTCCTGCTCATATAGAGAAAATCGGGATTGGGAACCAGTTCGAACGGTTTTGTCTTGAGATTGAAAAATGCTTCGTACATGGGTTCTTCTACTTTCCCTTTCGTGATGGCGTTTGACGAGGAGCGATAGTGGCCCCGCGTCTGGCTGTGCTCAACGCACAGCGTTCCGGTATGTTATTGTTTTGCCGGGTTTTCTCCATCTCCTTGCATCGTCTGATTGACTAACGTTCTGAATTTATTGTAATCAAGCGGCTTAATCATGCAGTAAGATAACGACTTATCGAAGTGCTCAAGTGTCGTTATGAGCTCTCTATTCACGTGGTCAGAAAGAATGATGGTCGGAACCCTTGCCTGCTTCAGCTTCTCGAGAAGGAACGCGCCAAAAGGATAGCTCGTTATTACCAGGCCGAAATCATTGTAGTTTATGGTCGAGTCTATTTTATGAACATCACAGATGGCATTCGTCCCATACCCTTCCTTTTCAAGGATTGCTGAGCAGATACGCGAGAACCCCGCCTCATCAACAATTAGTATTTTTTTCTTCATCGCTCCCATATCGTGTTGGTTATAAGCAAGTTTGGTGCCTATGATGAAGGCGTATATTTTCAAAGCATTTATGAAAGAATTTGCCTAAAAAAACAGGGAGTGTTTCTTGAAGAAACATATATGCAGGAATACCAAAGTTCTATTTTGTGTCCAGAAGAAACATGATTGCTAACACACTATAAACTAACCTTTTTTTTATTATAAGTGTTTCCCTTGGAAACAGCTCTAAGCGCTTATGTCTTGCTAAATTGCATTCTTTGCGTCTTCTCCTTGCGGACCGTTCTACATAGAGTAATTGCAGCACGAGTGCGAGAAATCCTATTTGCAACTCTCAACATCTATCGTTTCAGGTAGTTAGCGTACTGATTCTCATTTCCGGCTTTTCCTGTTAAAATGCTCAACTCTTCTAGGTATGCTTTTTGCTGTCTTTTTTTCTATTGAGAGGGTTCGTGCGTCTTTTTTTATTTATCTCTCTATACTTTTTTACGGTGGAAATCTCCCTTAAGATGGAACATTTTAATAATCATTAAGATAGTCCCCTCAGAAATCACTGTTATTATTGTTCCTTAGAAGGGCTAATGCCTAGCCAGGAGGCTTTTTCTATGTGCGGGATCGTCGGATATATTGGTAATAATGGTTCTCTCCAGATGCTTGTCGAAGGACTAAAGAGGCTTGAATACCGAGGATATGACTCGGCGGGAGTGGCATTCCAGAATGGCAGCGGTATAAAAGTTTATAAAATCAAGGGCAAACTCAAGGATCTTCAGGGCATCCTCCCTGATCCGGCACCAGCGATAAAGGTCGGCCTCGGACATACAAGATGGGCCACCCATGGTGCGCCGTCTTCCGTGAATGCACATCCGCACCGGGTAGAAAGCGTTGCCGTGGTTCACAACGGTATCATTGAAAATTATCGGGAACTGAGATCGCACCTTGAAAGCGAAGGCCACCGGTTTATCTCCGAAACCGATACCGAGGTCGTGCCGCAGCTAATATCAAAATATATTCGCCAGGGCCTTGCCATCACCGATGCGATCAGGGCAGCCATTGCTCAATTGCGGGGAACCTATGCCCTGGGGATCATAAGCGAAAGCTGCCCATCCACGCTCTTTGCCGTTCGGAAAGGGAGCCCGCTCGTTCTTGGGATCGGCAACGATGCATATTACTTCGCCTCAGACATTCCCGCCATCCTTCCCTACACGCGGAAGTTCGTATTCATGGAAGACGGACAGATGTGCACCATTACACGCGATGGCATTGACCTGCGTCATGTTGAATCAAATGAGGTCATCTCATGCCAGGATAAAGCGGTCGAAATCGCGTGGACCCCTTCCATGGCCGAGAAGGACGGTTATGACCACTTCATGCATAAAGAGATCTATGAGCAGCCACAGGGTATCAGAAATACCATAGGCGAGCGGGTAAAGGATCCATTGAATTTCATTATGGATCTCGGGATCTTCACCCAAAGAAGGGCGGACGTGCGGAAGCTGCATATCGTTTCCTGCGGCACATCATACCATGCGGCTCTAATAGGCAAGTATATGATCGAGAGCATAGCGAGGGTTCCCGTAAGCGTTGAAATCGCTTCGGAGTTCCGTTATCGAAACCCGATCATTGAACTGGGTACGCTCTTTGTCGTCATTACGCAGTCGGGCGAAACCGCCGATACCCTAGCCGCACAGCGCGAAGCAAAGCGAATGGGCGCGCGGACCGTCACCATCTGCAACGTCGTGGGAAGCACGTCAACGAGGGAGGCTGATTCGGTACTGTACACCCGCTCCGGTCCGGAGATAGGAGTAGCCTCAACCAAGACCTTTACGTCGCAGTTGGCAGCCCTATGCCTCCTCGCCATAGGCATGGGGTTCGGACGACGCTGTCTGACCCAAAGAGAGATGGATGCCATGAGATCGCAGCTGTGCGAGATCCCCAGCTTGATAGAAGAGACCCTGAAGAAGGATGCCGACATCAAGGCGCTTGCCGCGACGGTTATGCATGCGAAGGACTTTCTCTATCTCGCTCGGGGGATAAACTATCCCATCGCCCTCGAAGGTGCTTTGAAGCTGAAGGAAATATCATACATTCACGCAGAGGGATATCCTGCCGGGGAAATGAAGCACGGTCCCATCGCCCTGATCGACAAAGGACTGCCGGTCGTGGTTATGGCCCCCTCGAATGATCTCTTTGAAAAGGTCTTCTCCAATATCGAAGAGGTGAAGGCTCGAGGCGGACGGGTAATAGCGATAACCGATTCTGCCGATGAACTAAAAGGCAAAGCTGATGACATCATCGAAGTTCCGTCAACGCATCCACTGTTAACGCCCTTCGTCAATGTAATCCCGCTCCAGCTCCTTGCGTACCATGTCGGTGTCCAGAGGGGCTGTGATGTGGATCAACCGAGAAATCTTGCGAAAAGCGTGACCGTTGAGTGACCGACGGGATGTGGCCCCGCGGCGCATCCTGCGTGAATGCCGCCAGCGGTCTGCCTGATTTCTCCCTGCCCTCGCTTTTCATCATTCTGCCCTTAACAGTTCGGGATTGGTATGTGGTATGAATACGGCGCCCAGATACTCCTTCATGAACTCGGGATCATCGCGCATATGCTTGTAGGTGATCCTGGTCGCGATCTCGTTAATCGTGCTTACGAGGCTGCCGTTCATGAGCAGCATTCGCGCGCCTGCCAGCGATGAGTTGCCGAGGGGCTTGACGATCTCCGGGGACCAGGCCGGGAGCATGCCTATGCCGACCGCCTTCGCTGCGTCGATTCCCGTGCCGAGCGCGCCGGAGACATAGACGCTCGCGATGTCCTTGAATGAGATGCCGACGGACCGCGTCAGCACGAGAAGCAGGGTAAACATAGCGGCCTTGGATTTCATGAAGTTGTGAATCTCGCTCTGCTTGATATATAGAAATTCCTCGCATGTGCAGGCAATGGCGAATGCCGGCTCTCCCTCCACACTCGTAACCTGCTTACCGGCGGGATTTAACGTACCGCCTCTGTCGATAATCCCGGCACTGTACAGCTCATGCAGCAGACTTACCATGCCGGACCCGCAGATCCCCTCGGGCGTGGCATTATCAAAGGTCTTGCACATGATGCTATCGCCGCGGATCTCAATATCGTAGATGATACCCTTCTGGGCCCGCTTCCCGATCCGCGATATCCCCTCTTCAAGCGCCGGTCCGGCGGCACCGGCCCCCACGATCATCCATTCCCTGTTCCCGATCACAACCTCGGCATTGGTACCGACGTCAATCAGGATCGAAAGGGCATCGGATTCGAACATTCCCGAGGCAAGAATCCCAGCCATGATATCTCCGCCAACGTAGCTGCCCGCGTTCGGGAACACATACACGACCGCTTCCGGGTTCATAGCGAGGGAAAGCTCAACCGCACGCAAAAAACCCGGCGCCCTGGTCACGGGAACAAAGGGGTCCACCGGGATTGTGCTGATGTCGAGGCCGAGAAAAAAATGGCTCATTACCGTGTTCCCCGCCACCGCCATGGCATGAACGTCTTGAGCAGCAATCCCGGCCGATCTGCAGAGCGTGGTGATCAGCGTGTTGACGCCATCCCGCAGCACGCCATAGACATCGCCGGTACGGTCCGTCATGGCGTTATGCATGCGGGTCATAATATCGCTCCCGTATGCGACCTGGGGGTTCTCAATGCTTTTCGTGAGAATTTCCCTCTGTGCGACATTATCATAAAGCAGGGCGACAAGGTTCGTCGTTCCCAGGTCCAGGGCGATAGAATACGACCGCTCCCGGCCGATATCGACCAGCGTGTATCCATTGTCGATCCGGCCGATGATGCATGTCAGGGTCCGGTCCTCGCTGATCAGTTTCGGCATCTTTTTTAAGACACCGACAGGTATGGCAAGTGGCTTGAGCCCTAACGTGTCCTTGAGTCGCTGGTCATGTGCGCGTCGATCGTCGTCGGACGGAAGAGGCAAGTGGATTGTCTTCTTAGAAATAAGAGGGATCATCTTTTCCTATAGCCAAGAACAGCACAGAAGAGGAATTATATGAATATCACAATCGTCGGAGTGATGTCAACGTAATGTTTCTCGCCGCATGCATCTTCCGCTTAGCATCTGCCGCAATGAAAATGATGGACGTTCCGCGCACAGGAGAATCATGCACTATGCAACAAAATTCATGAGAGGAGGGACAATTCTCTGGAGAGATGCTCATTTCGGACTGGGCCCCGGTGCGGCGATGTTATCGGAATGAAAGAACCAGTCAATCCATGCATTTTTAGCCGGGCAAGACCCCACTGCTCGCGGTTGCACTGCGTCCGCGACCTCGCAGTCTGCCTCACTTCGTAACCACCACAATCCCCGACTCGGTGACGATGCACCCTCTCAATCGGTCATTCTCATGGTCATATCCAATCTCCATTCCTTCCGGGATTGTGATGTTTTCGTCGATGATGGTTTTCTTGAGCTTGACCCCCCGTCCGACCCGCACATTTTCAAACAGGATGGAGTCCTCAACCAGGGCGTAGCTGTTGACCTTGCAGGAAGGCCCGAGGATCGACCGGCGCACCGTTGCTCCGCTGGTAATGCACCCTCCGCAGACGAGTGAGTCGAGATTCTGCCCACGACGGCCTTCGGCATCAAAAACTGTTTTAGCCGGCGGGAGATTACCCTGATTGGTCAGGATGGGCCAACTGTAATTATACAGGTTCAACTGGGGGCTCACACCGACAAGGTCCATGTTCGCATCATAATACGAGTCGATGGTCCCAACGTCCTTCCAGTAACCCCGTTCGTTCGGTTCCATCCCGGGGACATAGTTATCGAAGAAACTGTAGGCAAAGACCCTCTTCCCCTCCGCGAGCATCATCGGGATGACATGCTTCCCGAAATCGAGGTCGTCATATTTGCGCTTGCCTTTCTTGAGGACATCAATAAGTTTTGCCGTTGAGAAGATATAGTTCCCCATCGATGCTAAACAGGTGCCCCGCCCCGGGACCTGCGGCGGCTGTTTCGGCTTTTCCTCGAATGACGTAACCTGCAGGTTTTCATCCACATGCAGGACGCCGAACCGCGTTGCCTCCGCGGGCGAGACCTCGAGCGCCGCGATGGTGATATCGGCCTTGTCCATGCGGTGGTATGCAATCATCTGAGAGATGTCCATCTTGTAAATATGATCGCCGCCGAAGATGACCACATATTCGGCGCCCGACGACTCTATGAACCGCAGATTCTGATAGATGGCATCGGCAGTGCCTTTGTACCATTGCTCACCGATATTGGTCGTTTCCGGCGATATGGCGTCGTAAAACTCGCCAAGCCCGACCCACTTCCCCCACGATTCCTTAATGTGTTTGTTGAGCGAATAGGCCTGGTACTGGGTAAGGATATAGACCTTCCTGATTCCGGAGTTTAACATGTTGCTCAGCACAAAATCGATGATCTTATATTTTCCACCGAAAGGGACTGCGGGCTTCGGCCTCCCGACGGTGATCGGGCTTAGCCGTTCTCCCTTGCCGCCGGCCATGACCATTGCTATGGTATTCCTTGATATATTTCCACTCGCCTGCATTCGCCCCTCCTGCTGTTTGTTATATCAAAAAATGCCGGCCTCACGGCATAAGCTCTTATAAAAATCATAGTATAGAACAGGGGAAAAAACAAGGGTGAAAAAAGGGAAAGATGCAGGAAGTGCTGGAAGGCAAGGCAAAAGACCAAAAAAAACCACCCTCCCCGACAAGGGAGGGTGGTAATTGCGTCATGAATATCGGGACGTCCCAGAGGCAATGCGTCCTCGTGTGTTACTTAGCTTAAATCTTCCACTGAAGTTCCCAACGCACGAAGGTGGCATTGTCCTGGTTTGTAGGCTTGTAGTAGTTGCCGGGGACGAAATCCTCAACCGTAACGTATCCATCGACGGTCTTTGAGAACTTATGCGTCAATTTTGCGACCACCAGCTGACCGCGCGTCTTGCCGTCCGCAGAGAATATGCTCCCAGGGGCGGTAGACGATATTGTGTTCTCGTTCGCCAGGAGCAACGCATAGGAAAGCTGGAGTCCTGAATCATCCGGCAGGGCGAAAGTCGTCGCGAATCGATACATTTTCAGGTTTGACCAATAGGCCGGTAACCTGTCAGGCGATTCCGTTGCCAGGGAAAGGGAGTAGAGCTCGCTATACCAGGGATAACGCGACCACAGCGGGTCCCATGCCTCGTTCTTCGTCGTGGTTGACGGATCGTCGCCGGAGAGGTAGACATAGCCAAGATCAAATGATGGTTTAAAAGACACGTTATCATAATTGCGCGCGATGAATGCATACCATCCCAGTCCTTCCCGTTTGTTGCCATTGTCATATGAACCGTCCTGCACGGCAAACTCACCGTGGAGCTTCCAGCCGCTGCCGAACATGTACACTGCGTGGGCGCCATAGGTGTTCAGCCTGAGATCCGGTATCGAACTAAAAGGGACCGCAGAATTAGGAGATTTAATTATGGATTCCTTTTTCCAGATATAGTAAGGCTCGAGGACAAGGTTATCCCCGATCTTGCCGCGGCCATAAACAATGAGACCATCATTGTCCTCACCATCGAGTGTCCGCTTGGGCGATGAATAGGCCATGGGAAGCCGGTCTTCCTGATTGTGGTTCGACACATAGACCAAGTCCACGTTCCATTTGTCGTTGAGTATGGTGAGCACTCGTGCTGCATCAAAATAGTAGGTCCGGGACCCGTCACCTGGCGTTCCATCAACGATCAAGAATCCCTCACCGAAGTCGCCGAGCAGGTCCTGTCTTCCGTAGGTGATCACGAACGGCAGCTCTAAAGGCCTATTGGCCTTGACATAGAGGTTGTCGAACAGCAGTTCATCCTTATTGAAACCCAGCTTGTTGCTCGTGCTTGTGGTGTCCATGTAGTACCGGGCCTCGTTCACAAGGCGGACATAACCAGTGTACTGCTTTTCTACATCGAGCTGGGACCAGAGCTGTGTCCTCAGGCGCCAGAAATTCGTATCGTTGCTAATCTGGGCACCATTGGCAGCGTTTCCGTCCGTAGAACGGAAGTCGTTCAGGTTGTCCCATGTTTCCTGCCGCAGCCGGAAGTTAATTCCGGCAGATGCTGCGACCTCGGCGTAAGCCGGTACAGCGCACAGAAGACAGAGCATGAAAACCAGTGAAGCCTTCATCATTAACTTTTTCCTCATAGATCCCCCCTTCGATAGTTATAGATCGTTTCTCCCGTAGAAAACGGTTTGCAAGTTCAATATTAGGGCAACGATGTTGCAAAATAACCTTGGTATGCAGAAAGCTGCAGCATTGTAGCAAAAAAGAAAATATAAATTCAAACACTAATTTATATAAATATATTAATATCCCCATTAAATTCACTTATCTTTTCCCTTCAAAACTGCCTTTTTTAATGCACAGCTTTGCCTTGACAAAGACAGGGAAATCGACATATTATTATGAGTTTGCAGCGCCATATAACACTCTTTTCGGTAAGTTTTCCAATTCGTAATTTTAAAGGAAGGAGCAGCCCTTGAAAGTTGAGCAAATATCCATTTTCCTCGAGAACAAATCAGGCCGTCTTGCAGAAGTAACCGACATTCTGGCCAAAAACGGGATCAACATCAGGGCCCTCTCCCTGGCCGATACGGCCGACTTCGGGATATTACGTCTTATCGTGAACAATCCGGAAAAGACAATAGAGGTCCTTAAAAAAAATGGATTCACCGTGGGGAAGAATGAGGTCGTTGCAGTGGAGCTTCCCGACAGGCCCGGAGGCCTTGCAGGGATTCTGAGCGCGCTCAAGGGAAAAGATATAAACGTGGAATATATGTATGCTTTTGTCCAGAAGAGCGAGGGAAACGCCGTCCTGATCTTCAGATTCGACGACATTGAGAATGCAATGGAAACACTTCGGAAAGCAGGGGTCAGGATACTGGGTGACGAAGAGATACGGAGATTGTAATTCCGTTCTTTGGTTACGTGGGACATCATTCTGAGGGAGGAACGTTGAACATGGGAATTGTGAGATTGCTGACAGTCGCAGTATTCATCCTAGCCGTGTCTGTCACGTCCGTTCTGGCTGAGAACAGAATCAAGGTCGGCGTCATTCTTGCGGTTAGCGGCCCTGCCTCGTTCCTGGGCGCGCCCGAGTCAAAAACTCTGGAAATGATGATCGAAGACATCAACGCACAGGGCGGTATCAACGGCAATAAAATAGAGTTGATCATCAAGGACACGGGTGCCAGCCCCGAGAAAGCGGTTTCCTTCGCCAAGCAGCTGATCGAGGAGGAAAAGGTCTTTGCCATCATTGGGCCATCCACGAGCGGTGAGACGATGGCCATCAAGAACATCGCGGAAGAAGGCAGGACCATCCTGCTCTCCTGCGCTGCCGCCGAGGTGATTGTGAATCCTGTTGCCAAATACGTTTTCAAGACGCCCCAGAAGGACAGCTATGCGGTAATCAAGATCTTCCAGCAGATGAAGAAGATGAATATCTCAAAAATCGGGGTGTTGTCCTCCAACACGGGCTTCGGCAAGGCCGGCAAGGAGCAGCTCGAGAAGCTCGCGCCCGAGCATGGCATCCAGATCCTGGTCAGCGAGGTCTATGACAAGGCCGCGACGGACCTCACGGCCGAAGTGACGAAGCTTAAGGCTGCCAATGTCCAGGCGGTCGTAAACTGGTCCATCGAGCCTGCCCAGTCGATCGTGATCAAAAATGCCCGGCAGATCGGCATGACCGTTCCGATCTTCCAGAGCCACGGCTTCGGGAACATCGGATACGTGAAAGCGGCAGGGGTTGCTGCCGAGGGCGTCATCTTCCCGGCAGGCAGACTGCTCGTCGCCGATGTGCTTTCGGACACGAACCCACAGAAGAAGCTCCTGGAGTTGTACAAGAAAGAATATGAATCGAAATACAAGGAGGACGTGAGCACTTTCGGCGGCCACGCCTATGATGCCATGCTAATTCTGGAGCGGGGAATTAAGGATGCCGGCAACGCGGACAAGGAAAAGGTCCGAACGGCCATCGAGAACATCAAGGGGCTCGTCGGCACGGCGGGCATCTTCACTATGTCTCCCGCTGACCACAACGGTCTCGATATCAACGCATTCGAAATGCTGACCGTGAAGGACGGCAAGTTCGCCGTGCTGGAGAAATAAGTCGAAACGATCGGCAGGGCATGTCCTGCATTATGAGACATACCGCCTATTCGTCGTTCATTCTGCACGATGTCATATTGCGTAAGTCGACGTCTCTCGCAAAATTTGAGATGCCTTAGCGCTTTTGCTGCTCAAGCACTTTGGTTCAGGCTGCCCCTTTATGTGCGATTCATCCGGATCATGAGGAGAAACCACTATGAGAATATTCAGACTTCTTGCGGTGACCGTATGCATCTTCGCCTTATTCGTTACACCGGCGCCGGCCGCTAACACCATCAAGATCGGGGCCATCCTGTCCGTGACCGGCCCAGCATCTAATCTCGGCGCTCCTGAGGCCAGGACCCTCGAGATGCTCGTTGACGATATCAATGCCAATGGCGGGATCATCGGCAAAAAAGTAGAGCTTGTCGTTAAGGATACAGGCGGCAGTCCGGAAAAAGCCGTTTCCTTCGCCAAGCAGCTGATTGAGGAAGAGAAGGTCTTCGCCATTATCGGGCCATCGACGAGTGGTGAGACCATGGCCATCAAGAATATCGCGGAAGAGGGAAAGTCCATCCTCATCTCCTGCGCAGCCGCAGAGGTAATTGTGAATCCCCTCGCAAAGTACGTCTTCAAGGTGGCCCCGAAAGACAGCTACGCCGCGGTCAAGATATTCCAGCAGATGCAGAAGATGAATATCTCGAAAATCGGCGTTTTATCGAGCAACACAGGCTTCGGCAAGGCAGGCAAAGAGCAGATCGAGAAGCTTGCCCCGGAGTACAATATCCAGATCGTCGTCAACGAGGTCTACGACAAGACCGCAACGGACCTCACGGCCGAAGTAACGAAGCTCAAGGCGAGAGGCATCCAGGCAGTCGTGAACTGGTCCATCGAGCCTGCCCAGGCGATCGTGATCAAGAACGCCCGTCAGATCGGCATGACCGTTCCTATCTTCCAGAGCCACGGCTTCGCAAATATCCAGTACGCGAAGGCCGCAGGAGCAGCCGCGGAGGGCGTGATCTTTCCAGCGAGCAGAATCATCGTCGCAGACATGCTGCCTGAAAAAAATCCTCAGAAGACGGTCATCATGGCCTACAAAAAGGCATATGAAGCAAAATACCATGAGGACGTCAGCACCTTTGGCGGCCATACTTATGACGCCATGATGATCCTCGCGCGTGCAATCCGGGAGGCGGGCGACAACCGTGAAAAGGTCCGGCGCTCCATCGAGAACATGAAGGGGTTCATCGGGACAGCAGGCGTTTTCAACTTCTCGGCCCTCGACCACAATGGTCTG